>Ga0268292_100063_pt1 | contig 8971 bp, 6 predicted proteins | sample MetcocultureR1M_FD_191341 | JGI IMG/M metagenome (GOLD analysis project Ga0268292, IMG submission 191341) | Soil microbial communities from Anza Borrego Desert, Southern California, United States - Methanotrophic co-culture R1-M | ecosystem: Environmental > Terrestrial > Soil > Desert | place: USA... | reverse complement strand
TGCCCCGGCTGAAAATAGAACAGATCGCCCAGACTTACCGTAATATCGGAACAACCGTGATAGTTACGCGCAATATCGATGAGAGGCCCCTGCCAAGGCAGTTGCTCCCTCTCATCTTCCATAAGACCATGCCAGAGCTCTGCAATTACATCAGGGCACCGTACGAGCACGGCGGCCTTGCCGGCCAGAAACTGGGCGGCAAGCACTCCCGGCATCAGATCTTCGAAGGCGATCTCTCCTATCACCGGTGATTTCCGCTAGCCATTCATCTTCGGGCATAGTCCGCCGCCCGCCTTCGTCCATGGATAGGATGGCGAGTCCCCATAATTGCCAGCCCGGCGGGCCGAGATAATCCCTGTGGGCTATCGGTGAGCGGCTCCGCCACGCCCTCCGTCGCGCGCCCGTCTGACAGACAACGGCCGCTACTCGGCTAACAAGGGCCGATATTCCGAAGTCTTAGCCACAATGCGCCCCGATTTGCCCCGATGCGCTTTTGCGCGGACTTTGGCCGAACGGCACAATCATCCGGAAATTGAAAATCCCCGCAGACACGCACGTGCTCCTGCACCTCCACGAGGATTTGTCATGGCGCCAGCGCAGTACGCACTTGCCGACGGCACATATCGCGACATGCCGGGCACGTCGCAACATGATCTGTCTTACGAAATGCAGCGCATGTCCGCGCGCCAGATCTGGCTGATGCTGCGACGCCATCTCACCCTGATTGTCGCGATAGTGACGATATGCGTCGCCGTGGTGCTCTTCACGCAATTGCGGCAGCCGGAAACCTTCGAGGCGACAGCCACTGTCCAGGTGGAGTTGAACGACGCCAACGGATCGAACCAGGCCGATACCGCGCGCAACCAGCAACGCGTGGCGAACGAGGCTCGCATCTATCGTTCGCAGGCGCTCGCCGAACAGGTCGTCAAGGACATGGATCTGGTGAACAACAAGGTATTCACCAACGGTGCCAAGATGACTTCGCAGCAGGCGACGATGCGGCTCCTCACGCGCACGCGGGTCGCAAGCGCCAATGATTCCGACTTCATCGACATCATCGTGCGTTCGCGCAGCGCCGAGCTCGCCGCGAATATCGCCAACCAGTTCGTCGACAGCCTGCAGAAGCTTCGTCTGGCCCGCCGGCAGCAATGGCGCGACAGCGTGACGCGCGCGCTGGCAGCGGAGAGCACGCGGCTGGCGGGAGAAGTCGAGAAGGCCGAGCGCGCCGTAGCCGACTTCCGCCGCGCGCACCGCATGCCCATCGGCGCGGGGAGCGCCGAAGACTATCAGCAGATGAACCGCATCGCCGTGGAGCAGGCTTCCGCCGCGGCGGCGAACGCAGCGGCGTCCGCCCGATCGGCAAGCGTCAACAGCGCATCGCGGATGCGGACGGCCGCCGGGGCCAGTTCTCCGGTGCTCGACCATCTGCAGCGCCAGTATGACGATCTGCTGCGCGAGCGTTCGCAGCTGTCGGTCTCGCTGGGCGCGGCGCACCCCGACCGCCAGCGCATCGAAGCCCAGATCGCCCAGGCACGCGGAGACCTCGATCGCGAGCGGTCCTCCGTCGTTTCGGCGGAGCAGGCCAAGATCAACGCCGACGCGCAACGCGAGCAGGAACTGGCCGCGGGCGAGGCACGGGCGGCCGCCGCGCGCGCCGGACAGTTGCGATCGCAACTCTCGGGATTGTCCGCGCAGGCGTTCAGCAACAACGCCAACAACGTCGATCTGGCGGTGCTCGATCGTCGCGCGGAGGTGGCCCGCCAGGCCTATCTCACCACGGCGCAACGCGCGCAGGCGGTTCGATCGGAGCTCGAGACCACCGGCGTCAACTCCTCGGTCGTTTCGGCGGCCACCGCGCCGCTCGTCGCAATCGCTCCCGCGCCAAAGAAGATGGCGCTCGCCGCCCTCGTCGGCTCGCTGATGCTGTCGCTCCTGATCGCGTTCTGCATCGAGATGTTCGACAACCGGCTGCGCAGCGGGGAGCAGCTGTACCGCCTGTTCGGCCTGCGGACGTTCGCGATGCTGCCACGGTTGAGCAGCGAAATCCCGACGAGCGCTTCGGAGAATCCCGTCGTCACCGAGCCCCAGTCGTTGTTTGCCGAGGTTGCGCGCACATTGGCGAGCGAAGTCGACGAACTGGCGCAAGGCCGGCAGAATCTGACGGTGCTGGTCACATCGCCGCTGCCCGGCGACGGCAAATCGAGCGTGGCGTTGACGCTCGCGGTCGCCGCCGTGTCGATGGGGCGCAGCGCCATCGTGGTCGATTTCGACCTGCGGCGCCCCGGCCCCAGCATCCTGCGCAGCATCCAGGCCTCGTCCGGCACTCCCGATCTCATCGAGATCCTCACGGGAACGGGCGATCCGCGGCGGCTCCTCTCGGCCGAATCCGACGAAACCAGCGAGGAAAAGACGGCGGTCGTGCTCAGCACGCGCGAATGCGTCCGCAATCCGGGTTCGCTGATCCGTGGCTGGCAAGTGGCGCGACTGCTCGAGCGGCTGCGCGATCAATACGACCTGGTCGTGATCAACGCGCCTGCGATCCTGGCGGTGCGCGACGCGACGACTCTGTCGGGCATCGCGGACGAGACGCTCATGGTCGTCCATTGGGGAAAGACGACGGTCGAGCAGCTTCGCGCCGCAATGAAGCTGCTGCACACCCCGGTTGCGGGCGCGGTCTTCAACCAGGTCGATTATGCCGAGCATGCGCGCCGCGGCTACGGCGACGCCGTCCAGTTCTATATGGGATCCGCATCCTATTATTCGGACTCGTTCGACGAACAGCGCGGATGGGTCGGCGGCATCGGCCAGCGCGTGCGCAGCATGTTCAAACGTGGAATCGCCTAGGTGACCGCGTTGGTGCAGTCCCGCCAGATGAGCCCCCCGTCCGAGGATCGCGCGGCGGCAATCATCAACGTTCTCATCGTCGATGAGGGGGACCTCAGCCGCGCGTGCATGGTCGCCGGGCTGGAATCCTCCCCCGAGCTGATGATCGAATCCTGCACGGAGATCGCCGAGCACCAGGGAGCCACGGTTCCCGACCTCGTCCTCTTCCAGATCAGCCGGCCGACGATCGACTTCGCGAAGCTCGCTGCCCAGGTCGCGCTCGTCTCGGAACGCTGGCCGCGTGCGGCTGCGCTGGTCGTCTCGGATCATGTTGATGGCAGTGCGGCGCTCGAAGCCGTTCGCGCCGGCGCGCGCGGACTGCTGACGGCGGAAGCGAGCGTCGAATGCTTGCGAAGCGCCATCCTGCTGCTGGTGAACGAAATCGGCGTCTATCCGGCTGCGCTCGCCGAGTTGCTGCGGGCCGAGGCCGAGGACCCGTCCTCTCCCCCGCCCGTGCCGCCGCTGGTTGCAGATCCGGGACAGCTGGCCTCGCTGACGAAGCGCCAGCAGGAAGTGGTGCAGTTGCTGGCGCTCGGGTTCTCGAACCGCGCGATCGCCGAGCGCCTCGACATCAGCGAGAGCACCGTCAAGGTCCATGTCCGGGCGATCATGGCGCAGAACGGCGCGTCCAACCGGACGCAAGTAGTCGCTCATTTTCTCAAGAGTAATTCGCAATGACGGTCGAAGCATCCAGCCGCGCGGCGACGAACGGAGCGCCGTGGCACGAGCATCATGAAACCTGCGACGGCGGGCCGGGAATAGCGCCGCTGCGGAAGGCGACGGGCTTCACGCACCTCGACACGCTCGAGGCCGAGAGCATCCACATCATGCGGGAGGTCGTGGCCGAAGCCGCCAGGCCGGTGATGCTGTACAGCATCGGCAAGGACAGCGCAGTGATGCTGCATCTCGCCCGCAAGGCTTTCCACCCGTCGCGACTGCCTTTCCCGCTCCTCCACATAGACACGACGTGGAAGTTCAAGGCGATGTACGCGCTTCGGGACAAGATCGCCGCGGCGGGGGACCTCGACCTGATCGTCTACCGCAACCCCGAGGCCGAGGCGCTCGGCATCAATCCCTTCGACCATGGCGCGCGTCATACCGAGATGTGGAAGACCGAAGGGCTCAAGCAGGCGCTGAACCGGTACGCCTTCGACGCCGCGTTCGGGGGAGCACGTCGCGACGAGGAGAAAAGCCGGGCGAAGGAGCGGATATTCTCTTTCCGCAACGCGACGCATCATTGGGACCCGAAGCGCCAGCGCCCCGAGCTATGGCGCCATTACAACGCGCGCATCGCCAAGGGCGAGTCGATGCGGGTCTTTCCGCTGTCGAACTGGACCGAGCTGGACGTCTGGCAATATATCGAGCGCGAAGGGATCGAGATCCCCTCGCTCTATTTCGCGGCGCCGCGCCCCACCGTCGTCCGCGACGACGTGTTGATCATGGTCGACGACGAGCGTTTCCCCCTGAAGCCGGGCGAAACGCCGGTCGAGCGCCTGGTGCGCTTCCGCACGCTTGGCTGCTACCCGCTCACCGGTGCGATCGAGAGCGACGCGACCACTATCGCCGAAGTGGTCGCCGAGACGCTGCATGCCCGAACGTCCGAAAGACACGGGCGCGTCATCGACACCGATCACGCCGCCAGCATGGAGCAGAAGAAGCAAGAGGGGTATTTCTGATGCGTGGCGCATTCTCTCCTGCCCTTCCCGACGCAGTGGCGCCGCGCGACAGCGCCCTCGTCCTTCCCTTTGCGAACGAACAGTCGCTTCTGCGCTTCATCACGTGCGGATCGGTGGACGACGGCAAGTCGACGCTGATCGGGCGCATGCTCTATGACTCGCGGGCACTGCTCGAGGATCAGCTGACCGCGCTCATCGACAGCCAGAGCAAATCCGCCAACGGAACGGTGCGGATGGACTTCGCCGCGCTGGTGGACGGACTGTCGGCCGAGCGCGAACAGGGGATCACGATCGACGTCGCCTATCGGTTCTTCAGCGGCAACGGGCGGAAGTTCATCGTCGCGGATACGCCGGGGCACGAGCAATATACGCGCAACATGGTGACCGGCGCCTCGACCGCCGACCTCGCCGTGGTGCTGATCGACGCGCGCAAGGGCGTTCTCACCCAGACGCGGCGGCACAGCTATCTGGTGCATCTGGTCGGCATCCGGCGCATCATCCTGGCCATCAACAAGATGGATCTCGTCGGGTACCGGCAGTCGGTCTACGACGACATCGTCGCGGAATATGCGGCATTCGCGCGGTCCATCGGGATCGAGGATTTCACGCCGATCCCGATCGTCGCGCTCGACGGCGACAATGTCGCGACACCTGCGTCGCACATGCCCTGGTACGATGGGCCGACCTTGCTGGAGGCGCTCGAGACGGCCGAAATCCCGCAGGACCGCTCGCCGGCGTCCTTCCTGATGCAGGTGCAATGGGTCAATCGCGCGAACCTCGATTTCCGGGGCGTCGCGGGGACGATCGCCGCCGGGACCGTGCGCCCCGGAGACAGCGTGCGGATCGCGCCCTCGGGCCTCACGGCGACGATCGACCGCATCGTCACGATGGACGGGGACCTGCCGCTCGCCACCCGCGGCCAGGCAGTGACGCTGACCTTCACGCAGGACATCGATTGCTCGCGCGGCGACGTGGTCGCGGCCGCCCGGGAGCCGATCGAGACGGCAGACCAGTTCGAGATCGATCTGGTCTGGATGGGGAGCGACCCCATGCTCCCGCAGCGCCCGTATCTCCTGAAGATGGGCGGGCGCACGGCCACTGCGACGATCACCGATCTCAAGCACCGGATCGACGTCAACACCCTGTCGCGCGAGGCCGCCAAGACATTGCCGCTCAACGGGATCGGCGTCTGCAACATCTCGCTCGACCGCATCATTCCCTTCACCGCCTTCAAGGAAAATTCCGACCTCGGAAGCTTCATCCTGATCGACCGGGCCAGCAACGAAACGGTCGGCGCGGGGATGATCCGCTTCGCGCTGCGCCGCACGCACAACATCCATTGGCAATCGCTGGACGTGACGCGCGAGGCCCATGCCGCGCAGAAGTATCAGAAGCCGCGGGTACTCTGGTTCACCGGCCTTTCGGGCTCGGGAAAGTCGACCATCGCGAACCTCGTCGAGAAGAAGCTGCTTGCGCTGGGGAAGCACAGCTATCTTCTCGATGGGGACAATGTGCGGCACGGCCTGAGCCGCGATCTCGGCTTCACCGATGCCGACCGGGTCGAGAATATCCGGCGCGTGGGAGAGGTTTCGCGCATCCTGACCGACGCGGGGCTGATCGTGCTCACCGCGTTCATCTCGCCCTTCCGGGCCGAGCGCGAGATGGTGCGGCGCATGATGCGCGAGGACGAATTCGTCGAGATCTACGTAAGCACGCCGATCGCCGTCGCCGAGGCCCGGGACGTGAAGGGGCTGTACGCCCTCGCGCGGCAGGGGCGCCTCAAGAACTTCACGGGCATCGACTCTCCCTATGAGGCGCCCGAGACGCCCGAACTGACGATCGACACCTGCTCGATGAGCGCCGAGGAAGCCGCGGAGCTGATCGTGGCGCAGGTGCTCGGCGGGCCGGGAGATCGGCCGTGACCGGCGGTGCCGACCATGAATGATCTGGAATTCGCCGGATGGCTGGCCAGCGGCGCAGGCGAGATACTGACGCAGTTGCGCCAGCGATCGACGATGACCGGCGCACCGCTCGGCCATCTCGGCGACCTGCGCTCGAGCGAATTCCTGATGGAGAGGCTGGCAGCGCTCCGCCCCGATGACGGCGTGCTGTGCGAAGAGACGCTCGACTCGCCGAAACGCCTGACCAAGGGACGCGTGTGGATCATCGATCCGCTCGACGGAACGCGGGAGTTCTGTGAAGGCCGGGCCGATTGGGCGGTGCATGTCGCGCTGGCCGTGGAGGGCGCGCCGGCACTGGGCGCCGTGGCCCTCCCCGCACTCGGCCTCGTCCATCTGAGCGACGAACCCATCTATATCGCCGATCGCCCGACACCGCCGAGGATGCTGGTCAGTCGCACCCGCCCTGCACCCCATGCGGTGACCGTGGCAGAACGGCTCGGCGCCACGCTGGTCCCAATGGGATCCGCCGGCGCAAAGGCCATGGCAGTCGTCCGCGGCGAAGCGGAGATCTATCTCCACAGCGGCGGACAATATGAATGGGACAATTGCGCCCCGGCCGCCGTAGCCGCAGCCGCCGGGCTCCATGTTTCGAGGCTCGACGGCAGCCCGCTGCGCTACAACAACCGCAGTCCCTGGCTTCCTGATCTGCTCATCTGCCGCAGCGATCTCGCGTCGCAGGTTCTCGCCGCGCTTCAGGACCTGGGGCCGGACGGCGAACGCCGGACCTTCGCTACCCCGTCACGGGCGTAACCGGCTCCAGATCGGCATTGCTGTCGGCGGCCCTTCGCGCGTCGCTCCTGCGGGCCTTTCCGAGCCAGAATATGTCCAGCAATACTGCCGTCACTCCGCCGAGCACCACGTGCGCGATGTTGCCGCCGATCGCTCCGTAGCGCGGCACCGCATAGGCGGCGACGCCCACGAAGATCGCAGTGCCGAGCGCGGAAATCGCGAGCACGAGCCAGGGCTCGTTCATCGCCAGAAGCGCCGACCGCGAAGGCGCGGCGTGCAGCATCAGGATCACCGCGAGGAGCTGCGTGAGCAACAGCAGATAGGTTGCGTTATAGGCTTCTCCGGGACCGAGACGGATCATCAGAGGCGCGAACAGATAGGCCCCGAGCAGCATCGCCAGACCTGCCCCTCCGAGCGCGATCTGGACCTGCAGCGTGGCCGCCCGCAGACCGCGGACGTCACCCGATGCCCACATCCGCGAGACATCGGGATAGACGACTGCCTGAACCTGGGCACCGATCTGGACCGCAACCTTGGCGATGCGCTTGGCAAGATAATAGACCGCGGCTGCAGGCGCGCCCGCCACTGCGCCCACGAACAGCGAGTCCGCCTCGGTCGTGATCACGCGCAAGGTGAGCGAGAGGTTGGTCGAGCATGCGAAGCCGAAAAATCCCGGAAAGTCCTTCCGGAGCCCGCGCATCGACACCGAAAAGGGATTCGGGATACCCATCGAGCGCAGCGCGTGAAACCCGACGGCGAACACGGCGACGGAGCCGAGCGCCTGCGCCGCGGTCCAGGCGATCATGAAACCGACCAGCCCGAAGCCCTGGATGGCGCAGAAGGCTGCGAACACGATCCGCAGCAGATTGGCGATGATCTGCGTATAGGCCAGCAGTTTGAACCGGCCGGAGAGCCGAAGCGCGGCGGTCGGCACGCCGGCGACGTTGAACACCGTCGCGACCGAATAGATCGCCACGAGCTGGAGGTGGAAGGACGAAAGGCCGAACACGCCGCCGACCGCCAGCGCCAGACCTACGATGAGGCATGCGGCGAAGATGGCCGCGCCGATGTCCAGCAATAGCCCATAGGCGTAGAGCCGGGCCATCCGCTCGGGCGAACCCTTCTGCTCTTCCTGCACGGCAAAGCGGATCAGCGGCTGCCACGATTCGAAGCGCACGATCCGCTCGACGACGCGGTTGTACGACAGGACCATCACCATGATCCCGTACGCCGCAACGCCGAGCGAACGGGCGGCGATCGCCACGCTGATGAGCATGATCGCCGCGTTCAGGAAATTGCCCGACAGCAGATGCGCCACGGCCGTCAACCGGCGCCGCGTGCCCTTCACCAGCAACCCGCCGCCATGGGCTTGGCCGATCGCGCGCGCACGCGCGGCGAGGGCCCTCGCGAAATTGCTCGTCATGCTCGATCCACTCCCGAGCGGGCGTTCAGACGTGGGCAGCCACCGGTGCGGAAACGGGCAACTGCGCGGGATGCGGCACGCTGTCGATCAACGCAGGTTCGATGTCGTAGCAGCGTCCGCGCATGCCATGGTTGGCAGCCCAGATCGCCGCCTGGGTGCGGTTCCTGACACCGAGCTTGCGAAGCACCGCCTTGACGTGGACCTTCACCGTCGCCTCGCTGATCTCCATCCGGCGAGAGATGACCTTGTTGGGGCATCCCATGATCAGCCAGCGCAGGATCTCGCGCTCGCGTTCGGAA
>Ga0268292_100062_pt1 | contig 9094 bp, 5 predicted proteins | sample MetcocultureR1M_FD_191341 | JGI IMG/M metagenome (GOLD analysis project Ga0268292, IMG submission 191341) | Soil microbial communities from Anza Borrego Desert, Southern California, United States - Methanotrophic co-culture R1-M | ecosystem: Environmental > Terrestrial > Soil > Desert | place: USA... | reverse complement strand
CCGATCCCGCCCGCGCCGATGACCGCGACGCTCTCGCCCGGTCGCACGCGGCTGTCGTTGAAGATCGACCCGGCGCCGGTGATCACCGCGCAACCGAGCAGCGCCGCCCGATCGAGCGGCATCGCCTTGTCGATCGCGACGCAGGCATTCTCATGCACCAGCATCAGCTCGGCGAAGGCGGAAAGGTTGAGGAAGGGTGCGAGCGGCGTACCGTCGGCGAGCGAAAGCCGCGGATCCGCACCCTGCGGCCGGCGCGTCGAGGAATCGACGCACAGCGACGGCCGCCCGGTCACGCACATCTCGCACGATCCGCAGAAGGCAGTGAAGAAGGTGATGACGTGATCGCCGGGCTTCAGATGCGCGACGTCGGAGCCCACTGCCTCGACCACGCCCGCCGCCTCGTGCCCCGGCACGGTCGGCGTGGGGTGCGGGAAGGCACCGTCCACGAAATGGAGATCGGACCGGCAAACGCCCACCGCCGCGGTACGGATCAGCACTTCGCGCGGAGCCGGCGCGGCGACGCGGACATCTTCGATCGAGAGAGGCTTGCCGGCCTCGAAAAGTACGGCTGCCTTCACCGGCTCACTCCCACATCGCCCGAAGACGCCCGGTCAGCCTTGAACTCGGCGTGCTTGCCGAACTCGTGCCGGGCGATCGTGCGGCAATGGACCTCGTCGGGGCCATCCGCGAGCCGCAGCGTACGCACGTTCGCCCAGGCGCTCGCCAATCCGAAGTCGCCCGAAACCCCCGCGCCGCCATGCGCCTGGATCGCGTCGTCGATGATCCTGAGCGCCATCTGCGGCGCCTGGACCTTGATCATCGAGATTTCCAGGTGGGCAGCCTTGGTGCCGGCCTTGTCCATCATGTCGGCGGCCTTGAGGCAGAGAAGCCGCGTCATCTCGATGTCGATCCGCGCACGCGCGATCCGCTGCTCCCAGATCGAATGGTCGGAAATTCGCTTGCCGAAGGCGACGCGGCTCACCAGCCGCTTCGCCATCGCCGCGATCGCTTCCTCGGCGACACCGATCGTGCGCATGCAATGGTGGATGCGGCCCGGGCCGAGCCGCCCCTGCGCGATCTCGAAGCCTCGCCCCTCACCCAGCAGCATGTTGCTTGCGGGCACGCGAACGTTCTCGAGCACCACCTCGCCATGGCCATGCGGCGCATGGTCGTACCCGAAGACCGAGAGCATCCGCTCGATCCGCACCCCCGGAGCGTCGAGCGGCACCAGGATCATGCTCTGCTGCGCGTGGCGCGCGGCGCCGGGATCGGTCTTGCCCATGACGATCGCTACCTTGCACCGCGGATCGCCCGTGCCCGAGGACCACCATTTGCGGCCATTGATCACATAGTCGTCGCCATCGCGTTCGATGCGCGTCTCGATGTTGGTCGCGTCCGACGAGGCAACCGCGGGTTCGGTCATCAGGAAGGCCGAGCGGATCTCGCCGTTCATCAGCGGCCGTAGCCACTGCTCCTTCTGCTCGCGCGTGCCGTAGCGGTGGAACACTTCCATATTGCCGGTGTCGGGCGCCGAGCAGTTGAAGCATTCGGAGGCCCAGCCGATCCGCCCCATCTCCTCCGCGCAGAGCGCATATTCGAGGTTGCCGAGTTGCGTGCCCTCGAAGACGAAGCTCTCGTCGACATGGACCTGCCCCGAATGCGGCGGCATGAAGAAATTCCACAGCCCCTCGGCGCGCGCGATGGCCTTCACTTCCTCGATGACGGGCAATATCTTCCAGCGCTCGCCTTCGCCAAGCTGCGCGCGATATTCACTATCTCGCGGCCGGATATGGGCGTCGATGAAGGCTCTCACGCGATCGCGAAAATGGGTCTCGCGCTCGGTCAGCGTGAAATCCATGGCATCGCTCTCCCGTTTTGCGTTCCCGACAGGCTTAGAGCGTACCCGATATTCGGTAAAGAGCATTGGCCGAAAGGGATGCAGGAATTGATGGCCATCCCCGAAACCCAAAAAACCGCTTTGGCTTGCCGCCGATTGGAGTAAGTTGCCGAACATGCAAGCGCCGGAGACGACAGCCGAGGGTATCAAGGGGACGAAGCGGTTCCAGGCGAAGCGGGACGCGATCCTCGCCGCCGCCGCCGATGCGATCAACGAGCAGAGCGCGAAGGGAATGACCTTCGCAGACGTCGCGCGGCGCGTGGGTCTCAACACCACCAGCGTCACCTATTACTTCAAGCGCAAGGAGGATCTCGCCGCAGCAGCCTTCGAGCAGACGCTCGATCGGTTGGGTGCGATGCTCGACGAGGCCGCGGCCGAGCCCACGCCCGAGGCGCGTGTCGCGCGCTATCTCAACATCAACATGGAGCGGCTCGCACGCATCCGCCGCGAGGAGGAGCGCGACTTCGCGATCCTCTCCGATCTGCGCGCGATGGAAGAACCGATGAAGGGCCAGCTCCTCACCGGCTGGCGCAACATCTTCCGCAAGACCCGCGCTCTCTGGGGCAGTGACGGAAGCCGTGCCGAGACCGATCTGCGCGGCGCGCGCGCGCACGTGCTGCTCGAGAACACATTCTGGCTCACTGCCTGGCTGCCGCGCTACGAAGTCGACGAATATCCGCGGGTCGAGGCGCGGCTGATGGACGTGTTCCGCCACGGCATCGCCGCGCACGGCCAAGCCTGGGCCCCCCGGCTGCTCGACCTGGAGCATGACGAGCCCGAGCCCGGTCGCGAAGCGTTCCTGCTCGCCGCCACCCGGCTGATCAACGAGCTCGGCTATCGCGGCGCGTCGGTCCAGCGCATCGCCTCGGAGCTGAACGTCACCAAGGGCAGCTTCTACCACCATCTCGATGCCAAGGACGAGCTGGTGATCGCCTGCTACAAGCGCAGCTTCGACATCATCGCGGAGACCCAGCGCCTCGCCGAAGCGGTCGAGGGGAGCCATTGGGATCGGCTGGAGGCGACCGTGGCCACGCTGCTCGACTATCAGTTCTCCGATCGCGGCCCGCTGCTGCGCACCACCGCTCTCTCTGGCCTGCCGCCGCAGGTTCGCTCGACGATGATCGACCGCTCGAACCGGATCGCGCGTCGCTTCGCCGGCATGCTTTCGGACGGCATTGCCGAAGGCTCGATCCGCGCGATCGATCCGCTGGTCGCGAGCCAGGCGCTGATGGCACTCCAGAACGCCGCCTTCGACATGCGCAAATGGGCGAGCACCATGCCGCGCGACAAGGCGGTGGCCTTCTATGCCTCTACCCTCGCCTTCGGCCTGTTCGACGATCGGGTATTGGCGGAGTAGCCCGAGGCCCCGCCCGGTTCTGGGGGCCGGCGCCGACGGTGCGCTCGAACCGATCAACAGGGCGCGCTCTTCCCACGGGCGAACAGATTGCGGTTCACATTCAATGGGACGCGGAGTCTATTCGCCGTGTGAAATGCGTGGGGAAAGACACCGTGACCAGCTCAGCCGCCGCAGCTTCGTCCATCAGCGGGGCGCCGCGTCCGAACGCGATCGACGGCGTGCAGACGCTGCGGACCGAATTGGAGCTGGCGCGGGCGAGCCAGTTGACTCTGCTCCGGCTCCAGCTCGCCCTCCACAAATCGAACCATCGCGTCGCGATGCAGGCGCTCGACGACCTGCTCGACATTGATGCGGAAATGGAGGGCCTCGCGGCAACGCTGGGCGGCGTAGCTGCACATCCGACAAGCGAAGGCGACGCGACGCTTGCGGGTTTCATCGGCCTCCAGAAGGCGGCGATCACTGCGGAAAAGCACGCCCTGACGGGTGGCAATCTACGCGGTGCCGCGCCAGTTGCTGCCCCGGTACACGACGATGCGATAGCCGCCGCTGATTTTCCCGCGCAGGAGGACGAAGAGAGCGACGATCGAACCCGCAGCAGACGTTGGATGATTGTTCTTGCTGCTGCGATCATCGTCACCGTCCTCGGCTATGGATTGATCGCCTGGTTGTTGCCGGCCTTGTCCGTTACCCGACCGTGAGTTCCTGATTGGGAAACGGGCCCGCAGGTCACCCCGCGAGCCCGTCCCGCACCCTCTCCCGGTGAGTTCAGAAGCGCGAGCGCAGTGTCACGCCATAGGTGCGCGGCTCGGCCAGGAACTGCGAGAAGATCTGGCGGCCGCCCGGGAACTGCGGATCGACGAACGGCGCGAAGGTGAAGCCCGGCGCAAAGGGCGGCGTGGTCGATCCGCCCGCCTGGAAGGGCGAGTTGAACGCCACCTGGGCATATTGCTCGTTGAACATGTTCATCGCCCAGAACTCGATCGCCCAGCGATCCTCGCGCCCGCGAATGCCGATGCGGCCGTTGAAGATCGCGTAGCTGTCCTGCTCCTTCTGCGGGAACAGGTCCGACCCGGTGTTGAAATCGCTGGTCAGGCGCGAGTCGACGTAAAGGAGCCCGGAAAGCCCCGAGTTGCCGAGCTCTGGGGTCCAGGCGAAGGACGCGGTGGTGACGATCTCGGGCGCGTTCGAAAGATTATCGCCCGGGAGCATCCGAAGCGCAGGATTGAGCGGCGCGCCGCTGTCGTTACCCACCAGATCGTCGCGGTACTTGGTCTCGGCATAGGTGAGGCCGAGGTTGACCGAGATATCGCGTGCAGGCCTGATCGACGCTTCCAGCTCGACGCCGGTCGAGCTGACGCCATAGGTGACATCGTCTGCATTGCAGGCGCCGGTGCCGAGCGCTGGATTGTAATTATACGCCGCGCCCGGGGCGATCACCGGGTTGATGAAATTAGCGGAGCCCGGGAAGAAGCTCTGGTCGCGGTCGGCACCACCCAGATCCGCCGAGCAGCCGTTGACGTTCTGCACGATGAATACCGTGCCGTCGAAGGTGTTGAGCTGGAAGTTCTTGAACTGCTGGCGGAAGGCCGCAAGGCTCAACGTCAGCGGGCCTTTCGAGTATTTCGCGCCGATCTCGAAGGCATCGACGATTTCCGGGTCGAACTGGAGGTTGCCGACCAGCGCCTGCGCGCCGCCGAGGCTGGCGAAGGACTGCGCCGGCGCCTTGAGCGCCGAGCGATCGAGGTTGAAGCCGCCCGCCTTGTAGCCCCGCGAATAGCTGCCGTAGAGCATCAGGTCGTCGATGGGCTTCCACGACAGGATTGCGGTGCCGGTCCACTCGCCTTCGTTGCGCTCGTCATTGATCGAAACGCCGTTGATCTCCGAAGTCGAATTGCCCTGGCACGAGAGGTTGAGGATCGACTGCGACACCGCGAAAAGCGCAGTGTTGAACGCCGGGCTGTTGGGATTGACGAAGGCGCCGACCAGCGCCTGGTTGGCGACGCAGGCGGTGTTGTCGTTGCCGAAGGTGGCGTCGAATTCCTTCTTCTCGTTGGTGTAGCGCAGACCTACCGTCAGATCGACCTGCGGCGTGAGGTGCACGATATTGTGCGTGAACAGAGCCCAGTTACGGCTCTTCTGATTGTAGACGTCGAGCGTCGAGCCCCGATTGTTGATGCTGTCGAGGTTGTCGAATGCTGCGTAGATCAGCGGCGACGCCGCGCCGAACAGCGCCGGACGTGCCGCAAGGCAGGCCGGCGAGGTCGGCGAATAGAGCGCCGAAAGCCCACCCGGCGAAACGATGCGGCAGCTTGCGAAGCGGCCGTACTGATTGCCGAACCGGATGTTGTCGGTGACCGTCAGATCCTCGTGAGCGTAATAGGCGCCGACCAGCCAGTCGAGCTTCTCGCCGAAGGCCGTGCCCTGCAGGCGTAGTTCCTGTGTGAATGTCTTGAATTGTCGCGCCGAATTGCCGTCGGGCGCGCGATAGAGGATATCGACCGTGCTATAGTCGATGTCGCCGCCCTGCGCGGCGCGATAGTCGCGATAGGCAGTGATCGACGTGAGCTTCGCCCCGCCGAAGTCCCAGTCGATCTGCCCCGAGATACCCCAGTCCTCGGTGTCGCCCGAATAGCTCCGGCCGGGCGTGACCGAGAGCTCGCGCGACCAGCCTGCGTTGAGCGCGGCGGGGTTTTGCCCCAGCGCGGTCATCACGTTGATGATGTTGTTGCCCGAATCATTGGTGCGCCCGGGCACTGCACCTGGCTGCTGGAGCGGAACGGCGGGATTGTTGAGGTTGCCGATGAACGGATTGACCGAACTGCTGACGTAAGTCGCCCCGCAGCACGCCTCGTCGCGCTTGGTATAGTCGCCGATGATCCGGACGCTCAAATCGCTCGACGGTTCGAACATCAGCTGGCCGCGGACGAAATAGCGGTTCCGGTCATTGACCGTCGTGTCGTTCGCGGCGTCGTTGTAGAAGCCGTCGCGCTGGACATAGACCGCGTCGAGGCGCGCTGCGACGGTCTGGCCGAGAGGCACGTTGACGTTGCCCGAGAGGCGCAGAAAATCATAATTGCCGTAGGTCGCTTCGCCGCCCACGGAGAAACCCTGGAACGACGGCGCCTTCGAGACGATGCTGATGATGCCCGCCGAAGCGTTGCGGCCGAACAGCGTGCCCTGGGGGCCGCGGAGTACTTCGATCCGCTCGATGTCGCCCAGTTCGTTGAGGCCGATGCCCGAGCGCGAGCGATAGACGCCGTCGATGAACACCGCGACCGAGCTTTCGAGGCCCGGATTGTCGCCCACCGTACCGATGCCGCGGATACGCGCCGAACCGTTGGCTTCGCTGCCGGTCGAGGAGACGAGCAGCGACGGCGCTACCTGGTTGAGCTGGCGGATGTCGGTCGCACCCGATTGCTGGAGCGTCTCCGCGCTGATCGCGGATACCGCCAGCGGCACGTCCGCCAGCACCTGCGCACGCCCCTGTGCCGTGACGACGATCTCGTTATCTTCGTAGGTGTCGCTCTGATCCTGCTGACCCTGAGCCGGTGCGTCCTGGGCATATGCGGGGGCGGCAAGCGCCACGAGCAAGGCAGGCGCCGCGCAGGCGGACAAAAGGCGGATCCGCATCATCTTTTCCTCTCCCACCACGGGCTGGAACGCTCAGCGGCTCCATACCCTATCCTCGAATAGGCCCTGTTACCCTAAGGGCAGTCAAGCATAACAAGCGTTGCAAAAAAGGACGGGGGTAACGGTGTTGCCTGTTTGCAATAGTTCGCAGGCATGCGAGCCGGGGCAGCTCAATAGCCCCCCAGCCGGGCGAAACGGTCGCGGTGCCACGCCGCATTGCCCCACATCGCCTCCAGCACGCGGGCGCGCTTGAGATAGAAGCCCGCATCATGCTCGTCGGTCATGCCGATGCCGCCGTGGAGCTGGATCATCTCGCGGCTGACCAGGTGGAGCGTCTCGCCGGCCACTGCCTTGGCCAGACTCACTTCCTGGCTGACATTCGCCTTGCCGGAATCGATCGCCTCCAGCGCGCCCTCGACGACCGAGCGCATCAATTCCAGCTCGGTGAACATCTTCGCCATGCGGTGCTGGAGCGCCTGGAACGAGGCGAGCACCTGGCCGAACTGGACCCGGGTTTTCAGATAGTCGTTGGTTTGAACGAAGACCGACTCGGCCATGCCGAGCATTTCCGCGCAGAGCGCCGCAGCGGCACGGTCGGTCACCTGCGTGAGCAGATCCGGCCCGCCTGCGGCGAGCTTCTCCGCCGGAGCGCCATCGAAGCGGACCTGCGCGTGGCTGCGCGCATCGGTCAGGCGGCGCGGCGAGCGCGTAACACCTTCATCGCCGAAGACGAGATAAAGCCCGTCGCCAGCCGCCACGACGAAAAGCTGCGCGCTGTCACCCTCGGCAACGAATTCCTTGGTGCCGGTGAGGCGTCCGCCCTCGACACTCGCGGCGATCCTGTCGGGGGCGAAACGCGGCCCCTCGTCCACCGCCAGCGTCGCGACGGCCTCGCCCGCTGCGATCCGCGGCAACCATCCGGCCTGCTGCTCATCCGAGCCGCCGAGCAGCAGCGCGCTCGTCGCCGCGGCCGTCGCGGCGAGCGGCGTTGCGACCAGATTGCGCCCGAGCTGCTCGAGCACCAGTCCGAGCGACAGATAGCCCATTCCGGCACCACCCTGCGCCTCCGGCACGAGGATGCCCGCCCAGCCCATTTCGGCCTGCCCGCGCCAGGCCCCAGGATCGTAGAATTCCGCCGGCGCGCTGTCGCGCACCCGCCGGAACGCGCTCACCGGCGCTTCATTGTCCGCCCATTCGCGCGCCATGTCGCGGAGCATCGTCTGTTCTTCGGTAAGAATGGCCATCTTCTTATCCTCTTCTCCCTCTCCCGCTCGCGGGAGAGGGCCGGGGTGGGGCGGGACTCACCCTCACCCAACCCTCTCCCGCCGAGCCGGAGAGAGCCTTTTGGGCTATTGGTGATCCAGCATCCCGAGGATGCGCTTGGCGATCACGTTGTTCTGGATCTCGGTCGAGCCGCCATAGATCGACACCGCCTTGCCGAAGAGCCAGGCGCGCACGTCCTTCAGCGCATCCTCCTCGAACCCCTCGCCTTCCCAGCCGAGCCCGGAGAGGCCGCGGATCTCGATCAACAGCTCCGATCGCTCCTGCATGATCCGCGCTCCGACATTCTTCATGATCGACGACGCCGCCGAGGGTCCCTGGCTCGACTTCGCCTCCAGGCTCGCGCGACGCAGGGTGAGCATGAAGGCGCGCAGGTCCATCTCGTGGCGCACGATGCGGCTGCGCAGATCCGCATCGGCGATCCGCCCCTGCTCGTCGGCTCCTACATATTTCTTCGCGAGCTGCGAAAGCGGCACGCCGGCGAACATCCGCCCCGCGCTCGAGCCGCCGCCCGACAGGCTGGTGCGCTCGTGCTGGAGCAGCCTTTTGCCGATCGTCCAGCCCTGCCCTTCCTCGCCCACACGATTCGCCTTGGGCACCTTCACGTCGGTGAAGAAGGTTTCGCAGAAAGGCGAGGAGCCCGAGATCAACCGGATCGGGCGCACTTCGACGCCGGGTGCGTCCATGTCGCAGAGCAGGAAGGTGATGCCTTCATGCTTCTTCGTCTTGTCCGTGCGGACGAGCATGAAGCATTTGTCGGCCCATTGGCCGCCGCTGGTCCATGTCTTCTGGCCGTTGACCAGATAGTGATCGCCCCTGTCCTCGGCGAAGGTCTGGAGGCTCGCGAGGTCCGATCCGGCGCCCGGTTCCGAATAGCCCTGGCACCAGCGCACCTCGCCGCGCGCGATCGGCGGGATGTGCTCGCGCTT
>Ga0268292_100060_pt1 | contig 9253 bp, 8 predicted proteins | sample MetcocultureR1M_FD_191341 | JGI IMG/M metagenome (GOLD analysis project Ga0268292, IMG submission 191341) | Soil microbial communities from Anza Borrego Desert, Southern California, United States - Methanotrophic co-culture R1-M | ecosystem: Environmental > Terrestrial > Soil > Desert | place: USA... | reverse complement strand
AGACGGAAGCGCGCCTCGAACAGCCGCTGGAGCGAGCGATCGACCACCGCCTGGGGCAGCAGTCCTGTGTTGACCGCGGTCACGATGTTCTCGGGCTCGGTGGTCATGTTGTTGCGATAGTCGCCGCAGATCAGGTCCATGCCGGCCTTGAAGCCCAGCGCCACGCCCTGCGGGGCGTTCTTGGCATAATGGAGCGAATCCTCGCGATAGATGTTCGCCGCGGCGCCGCAGTCCGACACGACATAGCCGTGGAAGCCCCAGGCCTGGCGCAGATACTGTTCCATCAGCAGCGGGCTGGCGCAGCCGGGCACGCCATAGACGGCGTTGTAGACGCACATGACCGATTCGACCTTGGCCTCGGTCACCGCGTTGCGGAAGGCGGGGAGATAGGTGTCCTCGAGGTCATAGGCCGAGGGATAGACGTCCTCGCGGTGGCGATTGCTCTCGGGGCCCGAATGGACCGCGAAATGCTTGGCGGTGGCCACCGTCTTGAGGAAGCTGGAGTCGTTGCCCTGCAGGCCGTTGATGAAGGCGACGCCGAGACGGCCGGTGAGGTGCGGATCCTCGCCATAGGTCTCCTGCCCGCGGCCCCAGCGCGGATCGCGGAAGATGTTGATGTTGGGCGACCATACGGTGAGCCCGCGATAGAAGTCGCTGCCGCCGTCGGGGTGGCGCCGGTCGACGAACTTGGCGCGGAATTCGGTGGCGATCGTGTCGGCGACCTTGTGCATCCGCGGCTGGTCCCACGACGCGGCCATGCCGATCGCCTGCGGGAACACCGTCGCGATGCCCGCGCGGGCGACGCCGTGGAGCCCCTCGTTCCACCAGTTGTAGGCCGGCACGCCCAGCCGCGGGATTGCCGGCGCGGTGTGGCCGAGCTGGTGCGCCTTCTCCTCCAGCGTCATGCGCGCGATCAGGTCGCGGGCGCGCTGCTCGGGCGTGGCCGACGCGTCGTGCAGAGTGGCGGGCGCATCGGGCGCGGCGGTCTGCGACAGCGCCTGCGGCGTCCAGGCGGCGAACGCGAGCAGCGCAAGGGCGATCGACAGCTTCTTCTTCACTTGGCACCTCTCCCCAACTCTTGTTTGAGGGGGAGCCTAACGTATTTGTGGTAGCGCTACCAGCCATCCTGTGGCGCGACTGTGCCGCGCGCGGAAAAGGAAAACCCCGACGGTCACATGGACCGCCGGGGCTCCCCGTGCGCCCCCTCATACATCGAGGGGTTGACCGGCCGCGATGCCTGTCAGGGGGGTGACACCCCGACCGGCACGCGATTACCGGAGAAGCGACAGAACCGACTGCTGGCTCTGGTTGGCCTGGGCGAGCATCGCGGTCGATGCCTGGCTCAGGATCTGGGCCTTGGCGAGCGCCGAGGTCTCGGCCGAGAAGTCGGCGTCCTCGATGCGGCTGCGCGCGTCGCTCAGGTTGGTGACGTTCGCAGTCAGGTTGTTGACCACCGACTCGAGGCGGCTCTGGCCGGCGCCCAGCGAAGCGCGGGTCGTGGCCACCGCGCCGAGCGCGGTATCGACGTTGGTCAGCGCGGTGTTCGCGCCGCCGGCGGTCGAGATGTCCGAACCGGTGGCCGACGACACGTCGAGGCCGGTGATCGTCAGCGTGACCTGCTCGCCCGACTTGGAGCCCGTCTGGATGTTGAGCGTGACGTCGGAGGCGCCGAACAGCGTGACGCCGTTGAAGGTGGTGTCGGCGATGATGTCGTCGATCTGCGCGCCGAGCTCGGCGACTTCGGTCTGCATGTTGGTGCGGTCGGCGCTGCTGTAGGTGCCCGAGGCGGCCTGCACGGCCAGCTCGCGGATGCGCTGCAGCATGTTCGCGACTTCGCCCAGCGCACCTTCGGCGGTCTGCGCGAGGCTGATGCCGTCGTTGGCGTTGCGGATCGCCTGGTTCATGCCGCGGATCGACGCAGTCATGGTCGAAGCGATGGCGAGGCCAGCGGCGTCGTCCTTGGCGCTGTTGATGCGCTTGCCGGTCGACAGGCGCTCCATCGCGGTGCCGAGCTGCTTGTTCGCGACGTTCGACGCGTTTCCGGCGCGAAGCGCTGCGGTGTTGGTTCCGATAACGGTCATGTTCAACTCCTTGGTTGCCGGCTTCCCGCGTCCCCCCTGAACGGGAGCCCGGAGCCGCCGGACCAAGGAACGGCCGGCTCTCGCCACGATTAAGCAAAAAATTCTGGCGACCTCGCGCGCGCGTAGAAGATTTTTTGCCGGGAGTTGGGCCCGCTACGTAGATTTACTGTGAATTAACCAACAATCGCGCAAACCCCCTCCAGAACAAGGGGGGTCAGGCATGGGATCGATCGTTCCGTCGGCTGCTGTGCTTCGGCAGAAATACGCGCTGATATCGGCGCTCAGGGCGCAGGGCTTCACGATCGGATCGTGCGAGCAGGGCAAGCTGCAGGCCGGCGACCTGTTCCTGGTGGCTCAGGGCGAAGTGCCCCCGGCGCCGGCGCGCACTTTGGTGCTTGGCGAAGGCGAGCGTCACGCGGTCCCTTTTCGCGACGGCAACCCCGCGCGGTTATCCTATGGTCATGACGATGCGGCGGTCGGCGCGGGCTTCGCGAGCGCACTGCTCCGCCAGCCCTATGAGCCTGTCGCCGCCGACCCTGAGAGCCTCGCGCTGCTCGCGCTTGCCGAGCGCGTCGCGGCGTCGGACATCACCGTGCTGATCAACGGTCCCACGGGCACCGGCAAGGAAGTGCTCGCCAGGGCGATCCACATGGGCTCGTCGCGCCGCGACAAACCCTTCGTCGCGATCAACTGCGCCGCGCTCCCCGAGACGATGCTCGAGGCGATGCTGTTCGGCCACCAGAAGGGGAGCTTCACCGGCGCCTCGTCGGGCGGCCAGGGCTTCTTCCGTGCGGCCGACGGCGGCACGCTGCTGCTCGACGAGATCGCCGAGATGCCGGTCGGGCTGCAGGCCAAGCTGCTGCGCGCGCTGCAGGAGCGCGAGGTCGTACCGATCGGGGGGACGACGCCCGAGAAGGTCGACGTTCGCGTGATCGCCTGCGCCAACCGCGACCTGCAGGAGGAAGTCGCCGCCGGCCGCTTCCGCGCCGACCTTTACTACCGGCTCGCGGTCTTCCCGCTCGCCACGCGCGCGCTCGCCGAGCGGCCGGGCGATATCGCCGCGCTCGCCGCCGCGATGGTGCTGCGCCACGCCGGCACCCGCGCGACGCTGCCCTGGCTCACGCCCGAAGCGGTCGAGGTGCTCCAGGATCATGACTGGCCGGGCAACGTCCGCGAGCTCGAGAACGTCATCCAGCGCGCGCTGCTGCTCGCGCCCGCAGACACGATCGAGCCCCAGCACCTGATCTTCGACCGCCGGCCCGAGAGCCAGGCCGAGCGCGTCGGCACCCTGAGCAACATCGTCCAGATGCACGAATTCCAGGCGATCCGGAAAGTGCTCGCCGAATGCAACGGCAGCCGCATCGAGACCGCGCGCCGGCTCGGCATCTCGGAGCGGACGCTGCGCTACCGGCTCGCCAAGGCGCGCGAGCAGGGTGAGGACATCTCTGCCCAGGCGATGTCGGCATGAGCGGCGTCGGCGGCGTCAACGGTGCCATGGGCATCGACCGGATCATGGCGATGCGCGCCGAGATCCTCGAGCGCAACGCCGCGCTCCAGCGCGCCAACCAGGCGCCCGCCGCCGCGCCCACGGGCGCGCCGGCGAAGCCTGCGAGCTTCACCTCGGCATTCGAGGACGCCTTCAAGCAGGTCAATCAGGCACAGCACCAGGCGGGCGCTCTCTCCGAAGCCTATGAGCGCGGCGAGACGGTCGACATCGCCAAGGTGATGCTCGCCCGCCAGCAGGCCTCGGTCGGTTTCGAAGCGACCCTGCAGGTCCGCAACAAACTCCTGTCCGCATACAAGGACATCATGAGCATGCCGGTCTAGAGCCATGAGCAACAGCCTCGCACCCACCGATGCAGCCCCCCTTGCGCCGCAGCGCCTCGCCAATCCGCTGAGGCAGCTCAGCGGGCTGATCGAGCAGCCCGCGGTCAGGCGCAGCCTGCCCTTCCTCTTCCTCGCCGGACTGATCGGCGCCGCCGCGCTCGCCTGGTCGATGATCGCCACGCCGCCGCAGCGCATCCTGTTCGCCAACGTCAGCGATGCCGACAAGGCCGCGATCGTGAGCGCGCTCGAAGGCGCCGGTATCGCCAATGGCGTCGACGGATCGGGCTCGGTCACCGTCGCCGAGGAGGATTACCACAAGGCGCGGATGCTGCTCGCCAGCCAGGACCTGCCGAAGGCGGCGCCCGGCGGCTACCAGATCCTCGACCAGCTTCCGATGGGCGTCAGCCGCGCGGTCGAGGGCGAGCGGCTGCGCCAGGCACGCGAGACCGAGCTCGCCCGCTCGATCCAGGAGATCGATGCGGTAGCCGAGGCGCGCGTGCACCTCGCCACGCCCGAGGCCTCGGCGTTCGTGCGCGACCGCGCGAACCCCACTGCGAGCGTGATCGTCAAGCTTCAGCCCGGCCGCGTGCTGGGCGAGGCGCAGACCCGCGCGATCGTCAATCTCGTCGCTTCCTCGGTGCCCGGCATGCTTCCCGAAGGCGTGACGATCGTCGACCAGATGGGGGCTCTGCTCTCCAGGACCGGGGCGAACGGCGGCGCGTCCGCGGGCGACACCCGCATCGATTTCCAACGTCGCGTCGAGGACAAGTACCGCCAGCAACTCGCGCAGCTGCTGACCCCGCTCGTCGGCGCGGGCAATTTCACCGCCGAGGTCCAGGCCGACGTCGACCTCGACGAGAGCCAGGCGACGCGCGAAAGCTATGACAAGGAAGGCGCCGTGGTCCGCGCCGAGCAGGGCAACTGGACTGGCACGTCGCGGGACGGACAGGCGCCCGGCGGCATCCCCGGCGCACTTTCGAACACGCCGCCGCCCGCCAGCACGATCGTCGCGCCCAATGCGCCCGGCGCCCCTGCCGCGCAGACCGCGGCGCCGGCCGCTCCTGCCGCGCCGGTCTCCAAGCAGAGCGACAGCTTCACGCGCACCTATGAGACCGGCAAGCAGATCTCGGTCACGCGCGCGACGCCCGGCAACGTCAAGCGTCTCTCGGTTGCGGTGCTGCTGCGCGAGGAGCCGGGCAAACCGCGCGGCCAGGTCGAGATCCAGCAGGTCACGCAGCTGGTCCGCGCCGCGGTGGGCTTCGACGCCAACCGGCAGGACCAGGTGACGGTGATCAGCCGCAAGTTCAGCACTGCCGCCGATGCCGGCAAGACGGAGCCCGCCTGGTACGAGGCCGGCTGGGTGCCGCTCGCCGCGCGCAACGGCACGGCGCTGGTGATCGCGCTGCTCGTGTTGTTGCTCGGCGTCCGGCCGCTGGCGAAAGCGTTGCTCAAGAAGCGCGACGAGCCGTCGCACCGCCCCGCGCTGCCGATCGGCGGTCCCGACGGCGAGGCGCCCGCGGGCCCGGCGGTCAGCATCGACATGATCGAGCGCAGCGGCGGCTATGACGAGCGCGTGGCGCTGGTCCGCGGCTTCACGCGCGACAATCCGGCACGCGCCGCGCTGGCCGTGCGCGACATGATCAAGGCCGACGCGCAATGAACGCGATCCGGAGCTTCAGCGGCGTCGAGCGCGCCGCGGTGCTGATGATGCTGGTGGGCGAGGAGGAGGCTGCGGCCATCCTCCAGAAGCTCGATCCCGACGAGGTCCGCGATCTCGGCCGCGCGATGTTCGCCGTGGCCGATGTGAGCGAGGCCGAGGTCGAGCAGGTGCTCGACGATTTCGTGTTCAAGGCGCGCGAGCGCAGTCAGGTGCGCTTCGATCCCGCGCCGCAGATCGAGGGGATGATGACGCGTGCGCTGGGGCCCGATCGCGCGGGCAGCGTGCTCGCCCGGATCATGCCGCCGCGCGCCGCCAGCGGGCTCGAGCAGCTCGCCTGGTTCGAGCCCGAAGAGATCGCCGCGATGGTCGAGAGCGAGCATCCCCAGATCGCCGCGGTGCTACTCGTGAATCTCGACGCAGACGTTGCCGCCAAGGTGTTCGAGCATCTGCCCGAGGCGATCCAGCCGCAGATCTTGCGCCGCGTCGCGAGGCTCGGGCCGGTGCCGCCCGAGGCGCTCGACACGCTCCGCGCGATGCTCGAGGCGCGCAGCGGCACCGCGGCGCGACCGGCCGGGCTCCAGCTCGGCGGCACGCGCGAGGCGGCGAAGATCCTGTCGGGAGCGCGCAAGTCCACCGAGGCGCGCGTGATGCCCAAGCTCGCCAAGATCGACCGCGAAGTCGCACGCGCGATCGAGGAGGCGATGTTCGTCTTCGATCATCTGCTCGAGCTCGATGACAAGAACCTCTCGACACTCATCCGCAACATCGACGGCGAGCTGCTGGTCAAGGCGCTCAAGGGCGTCGAGGAGGCCGTGCGCAACCGCTTCCTGTCGTGCATGTCGAGCCGCGCCGCCGACGGCATCCGCGACGAAATGGAAGCGCGCGGGCCGATGAAGCTCGCCGAGGTGCTCGATGCGCAGAAGCAGATCGTCACGATGGCGCGCGCGATGGTGAAGGACGGCTCGCTGCTGATGCCGGGCGGGGGAGGCGAGGACGAATATGTCTGAATTCGCTCCCGGCTTCACGTCGCGTCACGCCGCCGACCCGCTCATCCGCCGCGCCTTTGGCGGCCCCGTCAGCTTCGCGCCGGCCGAGCCCGGCAGCATCGGCCGTCGCGGCTTCGCCGGAGAGGCGCCCGCAGCGCCGCGCCACTTTGCACCGGCCGACCCGGCCGCCAATCCCACCGAGGGTTGGGACCCCTTCACGCCCGAAGTCGTGCCCGCGGACCGTCCGTTCGTCGATCCCATGGCCGTCGCCCATGCCGCCGGCGTGGCGGAAGGCCGCGCCGCCGCCTTTGCGGAGGCCGAAGCCGCACGCGGACAGGAAGAAGCACTGCTCGCGCGCATCGCCGAGGCGCTGGCCGCCGGCACGCACATCGACCGGGAGGGGATGGCCGCGCAGCTCCGCCAGACGGTGCTCCATCTGGTCCGCAAGATCGTGGGTGAGACCGTGGTCGCGCCCGAGCTGCTGTCGCGCCGCATCGAAGCCGCCGTCGACCTGCTCGCCGAGGGCGCCGAGACCGCGCAGCTCCGGCTGCATCCCGACGACGCCGGGGCGCTCGCCGACCGGCTCCCCGCGGGCGTGACTTCGCTCGCCGATGCACAGGTCGCGCGCGGCAGCTTCGTGCTCGAAAGCAGGGCGACGATCGTCGAGGACGGCCGCGACCTCTGGCTCGAACAGCTCGCCCAGGCGATCGACCGGGTGCCGCTCCCGCCATGCTGAACCGCTTCTCGGCCGAGTATCTCGACGGTCTCGCCTGCCGCGACTTCGTGGCGCAGCCCAGGGTCTCGGGCCGTCTCGCTTCCTATGACGGGCTGCTGATGGAGGCCGTCGGCCTTTCGCTTCCCGTCGGCACGATCTGCGCGATCGGCGCGGGCGCGAATCCGGTCGAGGCCGAAGTGATCGGCTTCCGCGGCGGGCGCACGCTGCTGATGAACCTCGGCGGCCCGGCCGCGCTGCTCCCCGATGCGCCGGTGCGCCCGGTCGGCCCGCCGGGCGAGGCCGAGGTCGGCACCGCGCTGCTCGGTCGGGTGGTCGACGGTGCGGGCAAGCCGATCGACGGGCTGGGCCCGATCCGCGGCGCGGGACGCTGGCCGCTCGCCGGCAAGCTCCAGTCGCCGCTCGACCGGGGAAGGGTGCTCCAGCCGCTCGACGTGGGCGTGCGCGCGATCAACGGGCTGCTCACCATCGGTCAGGGCCAGCGCGTGGGCATCATGGCGGGCTCGGGCGTCGGCAAGTCGGTCCTGCTCGGCATGATCGTGCGCGCGGCAGAGGCCGATGTCGTCGTCGTCGGGCTGATCGGTGAGCGCAGCCGCGAAGTCGCCGATTTCCTCGAGACCAAGGTCGCCGGGGAGGCGCGCGCGCGCTCGGTGGTGGTCGCGGTGCCTGCGAACCATTCGCCGGTGCTCCGCATCCGCGGCGCGTTGCGCGCCACCGCGATTGCCGAGGCGTTCCGCGCCGAGGGCAAGAAGGTGCTGCTGATCATGGACAGCCTCACCCGCGTCGCGCACGCCGGTCGCGAGATCGGGCTGGCGCTGGGCGAGCCGGCCTCGGCGCGCGGCTATCCCCCGAGTGCGATCGCAATGCTGCCGAGCCTCATCGAACGCGCGGGCACCGATGTCGTCTCCGGCGGATCGATCACGGCGATATACACCGTGCTCGCCGACGGTGACGACGGCAACGATCCGGTAGTCGATTCGGCGCGATCGATCCTCGACGGCCATATCGTGCTCAGCCGGGCGCTCGCCGAGCGCGGTGTCTATCCGGCGATCGACCTCGGTCCCTCGGTCAGCCGCGTGATGACCGACATCGCGGAGCCGGCGCACGTCCGCGCGGCGCGCGTGCTGCGCAGGCACCTCGCCACCTACGAGGAGAACCGCGATCTGGTGCTGATGGGTGCCTATCGCCCCGGCGCCGATCCGGAGATCGACGCGGCGATCGCATGCCACCCGGCCGTGATGGAATATATCCGTCAGGGTGCGGAGGAGGTGGTGCCGCTCGACGCCGCCGTCGCCGAGCTGACCGGCGTCTTCGGAGATGCGTGAGCCGAAGAAGCTGAATCGGCTGCTCCGCGTCCGCACGCTCCAGCTCGACCAGGTCCGTGCCGACGAATTGCGCGCACGCCAGCGCGTCGAGCAGGAGCATCATCTGCGCGAGCGCATCGCGGCGCTGGCGGCCGATGTCGCCCCGGCGCCCGCACCCGTGTCCGCCGCCAATCTGATCGCCGCCGCGCACTATCGCGACCGCCTCCACCAATCGGCGCAGGCCGCCGAGCAGCGCGTCGCGGTCGCCGAGCGCGGGTTCGATGCGGCCCAGGCTGCCACGCGCGAGGCGCGGCGCGACCAGAGTGCGATCGAGAAGCTGATCGTCCGCGCCGAGCGCGAGGCGGCGCTCAAGGCACTCCGCGCGCTCGAAGCGCTGCCACCCACAGGCAGAAATCGGCACGATCCTTGCTGAACGTCTCCGGTGAAGACTTCACCGGGGGTTTCGACGTTGATCCAGCTTTCCACCGGCCCTGCGCCAGCGCTCGCCGTCGCCTTGCCCGGCGCCGCGCCGATCGCACTGCCTGCGGCGACCGAGTCGAGCCCCTTCGCGCTCACGCTCGACGCGCTGCTGGTGCCCGGCGCGAAGATTGCGCTGCCAGCCCCGACGCCAGCCCCGACGCCGCTATCTGCCGCGCGGCAAC
>Ga0268292_100059_pt1 | contig 9292 bp, 8 predicted proteins | sample MetcocultureR1M_FD_191341 | JGI IMG/M metagenome (GOLD analysis project Ga0268292, IMG submission 191341) | Soil microbial communities from Anza Borrego Desert, Southern California, United States - Methanotrophic co-culture R1-M | ecosystem: Environmental > Terrestrial > Soil > Desert | place: USA... | reverse complement strand
GCCGCGGCCGCGCAGCACGAAGCCGGCCTTGCCCTCGCACGCCTCGCGCTCGAAGATCGCCTTGCCGGGCTCGACTGCCTTGTAGGTGATGCGGCCCCCGGTCTGGACCGTGCACTGGCGATAGGTACCCGGCGCGATCAGGATGGTGGCGGTGCCGTCGCGCACTGCGGTGACCGCGTCATCGATGGTGGCGAAACCCTCTCCGGTCTCGGCGATCACGAAGGGCGCGCGCTGCGGCTCTGCAGCGGCAGGAGCGGCGAAGGCGAGGAGCAGGATGAACGGGCGCATGACGTCTCCATGCACCCGCGCAGGCAAATGCCCGGTTAAGACGGGTTGCGGAGCATCTTGATGATGCCCGAAAAGTCGAGCGTGGCGCCTTCGCCGTTCACGAAGCGCTCGTAGAGCTCGGCGGCGCGGGCGCCCATCGGGGTCTCGGCGCCGGTGCCCTGCGCGGCTTCCATCGCGAGGCGGAGATCCTTGAGCATCAGCGGCGCCGCGAAGCCGCCGTGATAGTCGTGGTCGGCGGGGCTCTCGGGGCCCACGCCGGGCAGCGGGCAATAGCTCGTCATCGACCAGCTCTGGCCCGAACTGACCGAAGCGATGTCGTAGAAGCGCTGCGGATCGAGGCCGAGCTTTTCGGCGAGCGCGAAGGCTTCGCAGGTGGCGATCATCGTCGCGCCGAGGATCATGTTGTTGCAGATCTTGGCAGCCTGGCCGGCGCCGCTGCTGCCGGCGTGGATCACTGCCTTGCCCATATCGGAGAGATAGTGTTCGGCGCGGCCGAACGCTTCGGCGCTGCCGCCGACCATGAAGGTGAGCGTGCCGGCATTGGCAGCCGTGATCCCGCCGGAAACCGGCGCGTCCACTGCCGCAAGCCCATGTTCGGTGGCCGCCTGCGCGACGCGGCGCGCGGTGTCGACGTCGATGGTCGAGCAATCGATCAGCACTGCGCCGGGTGCGGCGTTGGGCAGCACGCTTTCGGAATAGACCTGTTCCACGTGCTTTCCGGCGGGCAGCATGGTGACGATGGCCTCGGCCCCCTCGACTGCTTCGGCTGCGTCGGCGACAGGAAGGCAGCCGGCCTTCTTCGCGCGCTCCAGCGCATCGGCCGACAGGTCAAAGGCGCGGACGTCGTGCCCCGCTTTGGCCAGGTTCGCGGCCATGCCGCCGCCCATGTTGCCCAGTCCGATGAAGGCGACTCGTGCCATTACTTGCCCTTCCAGCTTCCCGGCCGCTTCTCGACGAAGGCGGCCATGCCTTCCTTCTGGTCTTCGGTGCCGAACAGCGCGTGGAACAGCCGGCGCTCGAAGGCGACGCCCTGCGCCAGCGTGGTCTCGTACGCCGCATTGACCATCTCCTTGTTGGCCTTGACCGCGAGCGGCGCCATCGATGCGATCGTCGCGGCAGTCTTCACGGCTTCGTCGACCAGCTCGGCGGCGGGCACGATGCGGCTGACGAGCCCGGCGCGCTCGGCTTCGGCGGCGTCCATGATCCTGCCGGTGAGGCACATCTCCATCGCCTTGGCCTTGCCCACGGCGCGGGTAAGGCGCTGCGAGCCGCCCATGCCGGGCGAGACCGCGAGCTTGATCTCGGGCTGGCCGAACTTCGCGCTGTCGGCGGCGAGGATGAAGTCGCACATCATCGCCAGCTCGCAGCCGCCGCCCAGCGCATAGCCGGCGACCGCGGCGATGATCGGCTTGCGCGTGCGGGTGAACGCGTCCCAGCCGGCGAAGAAATCGTGGCCGTACATGTCGGCGAAGCCCTGCGCCTGCATCTCCTTGATGTCGGCGCCCGCGGCGAAGGCCTTCTCGCTGCCGGTGATCACGGCACAGCCCTGCGAGGTGTCCCTGTCGAAGGCCGCCATCGCGTCGAGAAGCTCGGCCAGCACCTGGCTGTTGAGCGCATTGAGCGCCTGCGGGCGGTTGAGCGTGACGAGCGTCACGGCGCCGCGCTGCTCGACGAGGATGGTTTCGTAGGTCATGCGGGGGTCCAGGCTTCCTGTTCGGGCAAGGGGGCGAAGATTTCGTCGAGCATTGCGTCGGTAACTGCCTCGGGCGTCGCCGGGTCCCATTTGGGCGCATTGTCCTTGTCGACGATCACCGCGCGCACGCCCTCGAGAAAGTCGTGGCGGCCGAGTACGCGGCAGGCGATCGCATATTCCTGACGCATTTCGTCGGCGAAGCTCGGCATGCGGGCGCCTTCTCGAAGCTGGCGGAGCGCGACCTTCATCGTCTGGGGGGATTTGGTGCGCAGCGTCGCCAGTTCCTTGCGTGCCCATTCGTCCTCACTCGCCTCGGCCTCGAGCGCGACGATGACGTCCTCCAGACGGTCGGAGGCGAAGACGCGGTTGATCGCCTGGTGGTTGCGGGTGATCCGCGCATCGGGTGCGGGGCTCGACAGGTCGGTCAGGATCGTCGCGATATCGGCCGGGTTCTCCGCGATGCGCGCCTTGGCCTCTTCCAGCCGATCTGCGTGGAGGTAGTGGGTGGCGAGGCCGAGCGCGAGGCATTCGGCGCCGTCGAGCCGCGCGCCGGTGAGCGCGAGGAACTGGCCGGTGCGTCCAGGCAGGCGCGAGAGGTACCAGCCGCCGCCCACATCGGGAAACAGGCCGATGCCGGTCTCGGGCATGGCCAGCCGCGTGTTCTCGGTCGCGACGCGGAAGCGGGCGGGCATCGCGATGCCCACGCCGCCGCCCATGGTGATACCGTCCATGAAGGCGACGACCGGCTTGGGATAATGGAACAGCCGGTGGTTCATGCGGTATTCGTGGAAGAAAAAGTCGCGCGCGGCCTTGCCGTCGCCGGCACCGGATTCCGCGACCATGCGGATATCCCCGCCCGCGCAGAAGCCGCGGCCCTCCGCGTGATCGATCAGCACTGCCTCGACTGCGGAATCGTCCTGCCACGCGGCCAGCGCATCGGAGATGGCGTGGCACATGGCGGTGTTGAGCGCGTGAATCGCCTTGGGCCGATTAAGCCGGATGCGGCCCACGCGGCCATCGGCCGCTGCAATTACTTCGGGATCACTCACCGGATCTCGCCTCCAAGCCACTCCGCGGCTCCGCGGCTCCGCGTGAACGAATTTGACTCACGCGGAGACGCGGAGACGCGGAGAAGAGAGAATAATGCCGCTGGCGCGGCGTCGGCCTCGATCATTGCCGCGTAAGCTCCCGGCCGACGATCATGCGCATGACCTGGTTGGTGCCCTCGAGGATCGAGTGGACGCGGAGATCACGCCAGAAGCGCTCGATCGGATAGTCCATCAGATAGCCATAGCCGCCGTGGAGCTGGAGCGCGCGGTCGACCACGGACGAGCCGGTGTCGGTCGCGAGGCGCTTGGCCATCGCGGCGAATTTGGTCTTGTCGGGCGCGTTCGCGGTCACCTTGGCGGCAGCGAGGTAGAGGAGCGCACGGGCTGCCTCCAACTCGGTCGCCATGTCGGCGAGCGTGAACTGGGTGTTCTGGAAATCGGCGATCTGCCTCCCGAACTGCTGGCGCTCCTTCGTGTAGCGGATCGCCTCGTCGAGGCAGCGCTGCGCGCCGCCGAGCGAGCAGGCGCCGATGTTGAGCCGGCCGCCGTCGAGCCCCATCATCGCGAAGCGGAAGCCTTCGCCCTCGCCGCCGACGCGGTTCTCGACCGGCACGCGGACGTCTTCGAAAGTCACCTGTCGCGTCGGCTGCGAATGCCAGCCCAGCTTGCGCTCATTGGCACCGAAGCTGACGCCGGGCATGTCCTTCTCGATGACCAGGCACGAGATGCCCTTGGGGCCCTCTTCGCCGGTGCGGACCATCGTGACGTAGATTTCATTCTCGCCGGCGCCCGAGATGAACTGCTTGGAGCCGTTGACGACATAATGGTCGCCCCCGGAGTCACTGGCGCGCACCGCGCGGGTCCTGAGCGCGGCGGCGTCGGAGCCCGACGAAGGTTCGGTGAGGCAATAGCTCGCCATCCGCTCCATGGTGATCAGGCTGGGAAGATACTTCGCCTTGAGCTCGGCGCTCCCGAACCGGTCGATCATCCAGCTCGCCATATTGTGGATCGAGATGAACGCGCTGGTCGAGGGGCAGCCATAGGCCATCGCCTCCATGATCAGCGCCGCCTCGAGCCGGCCGAGGCCGATGCCGCCCGACTCTTCGGACACGTAGATCGAGGCGAAGCCGAGCTCGGCCGCGGCGCGGATCGTGTCACGCGGGAAGATGTGCTTCTCGTCCCATTCCGCCGCATAGGGCGTGATCGCGTCGGCAGTGAACTGGCGCGCCATTTCCTGGATCTGGAACTGCTCGTCGGTGAGGTCGAATTGGCCGGTCATGATCAACCCATCGTCGGAATTACGAAGGCGTTCTCGCCGGTGACCGAGCCGTCGGGCCAGCGCTGGGTGATGGTCTTGACCTTGGTCCAGAACTTCACGCCTTCCATGCCGTGCTGATTGGTGTCGCCGAAGGCCGAGCGCTTCCAGCCGCCGAACGTATGGTACGCCACCGGTACCGGGATCGGCACGTTGATGCCCACCATGCCCACGTTGACCCGCGCGGCGAACTCGCGCGCGGCATGGCCGTTGCGGGTGAAGATGGCGACGCCATTGCCGTACTGGTGGTCGCTCGGCAGGCGCAGCGCAGTCTCGAAATCGGGCGCGCGGACGATCTGCAGGACGGGGCCGAAGATCTCTTCCTTGTAGGACTGCATGTCGGGTGTCACGCGGTCGAACAGGCTGGGGCCGATGAAGAAGCCCTGCTCGTGCCCCTGTAACTGGAAGCCGCGGCCGTCGACTACCAGCTCTGCGCCTTCGTCGACGCCGGTCTGGATCCAGTTCTCGACGCGCTGCTTGTGCGCGGCATTGACCACCGGGCCGTAATGCGCCTCGGCATCGGTGCTGACTCCGACGCGGAGCTTCTCGATCGCGGGGATCAGCTTTTCGCGCAGCGCATCGGCGGTCTTGTCGCCTACCGGCACTACCACGGGGAGCGCCATGCAGCGCTCGCCGGCCGAGCCGAAGGCGGCTCCGGAGACATCGGCGACGACCTGGTCGAGGTCGGCATCGGGCATGACCACGCCGTGGTTCTTGGCGCCGCCCATGGCCTGCACGCGCTTCCCGGCAGCGACGCCGCGTTGGTAGACATAGTGCGCGATGTCGGACGATCCGACGAAGCTCACCGCGCCGATCGCGGGGTGATCGAGGATCGCGTCCACCATCTCCTTGTCGCCGTGCACGACCTGGAGAATGCCCTCGGGCGCGCCCGCTTCGAGCATCAATTCGGCGAGGCGAACGGGAACCGAGGGATCGCGCTCGCTGGGCTTGAGGATGAAGGCGTTGCCGCAGGCGATGGCGACGCCGAACATCCACATCGGGATCATCGCGGGGAAGTTGAACGGCGTGATGCCTGCGCCGATCCCGATGGGCTGGCGCATCGAATAGACGTCGATGCCGGGGCCCGCGCCCTGCGTGTACTCGCCTTTCAGGACATGCGGGATGCCGCAGGCGAATTCGATCACGTCGAGCCCGCGCTGGACGTCGCCCTTCGCATCGGCGACCACCTTGCCGTGCTCGGACGCGAGCAGCCGGGCGAGTTCGTCGATGTTGGCTTCGACCAGCTCCTTGAACCTGAACATCACCCGGGCGCGGCGCTGCGGGTTGGTCGCTGCCCAGCCGGGCTGGGCGGCCTGCGCGGCGGCGACGGCGCGGTCGAGCTCGGCGGCGGTGCCGAGGCGGACGCGCGCCTGCACCTGACCGGTGTTGGGATCGAAAACGTCGCTCTCACGCGCGGCGCCGCCGCCTGCGTGACCGGCGATGAAATGGTCGATGGTGCGCATCATACTCTCCTGCGGCGGGCTCTGCGGCCCGACTCGTGTCGTGTAATTTTATTGCGCAATGGCACAGGGGCGACCGGTTCTCAATCCTCCCGCGGAGGGGGACGGGGACCAGCGAAGCTGGTGGAGGGGTAGCTCCGACCAGCGATAATTCATCCTTTGGCCAGACTACCCTTCCACCGCTTCGCGGTTCCCCTCCCCCTCCGGAGGAGGATTTATCTGGTCCGCCCGATCGGCACGGGGAGGAGGCGTCCGCGCTCGTCGGGGACGACCATCACTTCGACTCCGAACGCCTCGCGCAGCGGCTGGTGCGCGAGCGCCTGGTTCGCCGTGCCGAAGGCGACCACGCGCCCCTGCTTCAGCAGCAGCACGTCGTCGGCGGCGCGCGCGGCCTGAACGAGATCGTGGAGCACGATCACCACCCCCATGCCGTCCGCCGCGAGCTCGCGGAGCTGATCGAGCAGCGCGAGCTGATGGGCGGGGTCGAGGCTGGCGAGCGGCTCGTCGGCGAGCAGCCAATGCGGGGTGCCCGCCAGCACGCGCGCGAGCAGGACGCGTGCCCGCTCGCCGCCCGAGAGCTGGTCGGCGGTGCGCGTTTCGAGATGCGTCGTGCTCGTGGCCTCGAGCGCGGCCTGTACCGCGGCATGATCCTCGGCGGACGTGCCGGCGAAGGGCGAGCGGTGGGGCAGGCGGCCGAGCGCGACCAGATCCCGTACGCCGATGTTCCAATGGACGGTCGCGTCCTGCGGGAGATAGCCGATCAGCCTGGCGCGCTCGCGCGGGGCGATGCGGGCGACGTGGTGCGCGCCAAGGCGGACGTGACCCGCGTCGGCGTCGAGCAGGCCGGCGAGCGTCTTGACCAGCGTCGACTTGCCCGAGCCGTTGGGACCGAGGATCGCAGTCACGCGTCCCGGCCTGAACACGGCGCTCACGCCTTCGAGCACGCGACGCGCGCCGAGGCTGACGGTGAGATCGGTGACGCTCAGCTCCATGCCGATCGCCTCATCTTGAGCAGCAGCGCGAAGAAGAAGGGCGTGCCGAGCAGCGCCATGGCGACGCCGAGGCGTATCTCGCCGGCGCCGGGCCCGAGCCGGACGAGGCTGTCGGCGGCGAGCACCAGCGCCGCGCCGCCGAGCGCGCTGGGGAGGAGCAGCGCAGAGGGGCGGGCGCCGGTCAATGGGCGGAGCAGGTGCGGCACGATCAGCCCGACGAAGCCGACGACGCCGGTGACCGCGACGCTGGCGCCGACGGCGAGCCCGGCGCCGAGGACGACCAGCAATTGCACCCTGCCGAGCCGAACCCCGAGCGATCGCGCCGCGGCCTCGCCCAGCGTCAGCGCGTCGAGCGCGCGGCCGGTGAGGAGCAGCAGCACGCAGCCGAGCGCGATGAAGGGGAGGGCGAGCTGGACCTCGGCGAAGCTGCGGTCGGTGAGCGCGCCCATGATCCAGTCGATGACCTCGGCGGTGGCGAAGGGATTGGGTGCGATCGAGATGAGGAAGGCAGTGAGCGCGCCGCCGAGGCTGGCGAGCACGGTGCCGGCGAGGATGAAAGCGACCGCGCTGTCCGCGCGCCACGCGAGCGCGGCGAGCAGCAGCATCGAGGCGCAGGCGGCGAGCATCGCGGCGGCGAAGATCGCGATCGGAGCGCTGGCGGCGAAGAGCACGATTGCGGCGACGGCGCCCAGCGCGGCGCTCGACGAGACGCCGACCACCGCAGGATCGGCCAGCGGGTTGCGCAGATAGCCCTGCAGCACCGCGCCGGCGAGACCGAGCGCCGCGCCGATCGCGAGGCCGAGGATCGCACGCGGCAAGCGCAGCTCGAGCACGATCCACCAGCGCGGATCGCCCGAAAACCACGCGGCAGGCGGCACCCAGACCTTGCCCGCCATCAGCGAGGCCGCGAAGAGCAGGACGACGAGGAGGATGAGGAGGAAGATCAGCGCGGTGCGGTTCACGGTGTCACCTCGCGCCGAACCTCGGCCAGCCGCGTCATCGCCGTGGCGATCACCGGGCCTCCGCAATTGGCAAGGCTGCGGGGGAAGCGCGCCTGATGGACCTTGCTACCCATGCGCGCGAGCGCCTGGGCACGAAGCTGGGAGGCGCGCGAATCGGCGTCGCGGCCGGGCGCGTCGGGCACCAGCATCACGCGCGGCGGATCGACGAGCACATGCTCGATCGGAAGATAGCCGGTGTGCTGCAGCCCATAATGCGCAGCATGATCGCTGAAGCCGGCCTTGACCATCATCTCGTCGAGCAAGGTGGCGCCCCCCGAGACGAGATTGCCGCCGATCCAGAGCAGCGCGGGGATTGCGGGGCCGGGGCGCGCCGCGGCCGCTACGGCGCGGTCGATCCGCGCGATCATCGCCTCGCCTGCCGGGGCGGCATCGAGAGCGGCGGCGAGCTCGCGGATCTGCGCCTTGCTCGCTTCGATCGTCACGGGCGAGTCGAGATATAGCGTTCGAACGCCGGCGCGTGCCAGCGCCTCGCGCGTCGAGGAGGAGGTGAAGCTGCTCGCCACCACCAGGTCCGGGCGCATCGCGATCACTTCCTCGGCAGTCCCGCTGGTGGTGCGGAAGTGCGCGGCGACTTGCGGATCGATCGAGCTGGCGGCGGGATCGCGCGAATAATGGCTGATCGCGGCGATGCGCGCCGGCGGCACCAGCTCCACCAGCATCGCGTCGGCACACGGATTGGTCGAGACGATGCCGCCCCCGCCCGAAGGCGAGGGCGCCGCGCATCCCGCGGCCAGCAGGCACAGGAGCGCGGCGCTGCGCATCAGTCGAACCGCAGCCGCACGCCGGCGTGCGCGGTGCGGCCGGGGGTGCCGTAACCCGCGACCGTTTCATACTGCGCGTCGAACAGATTATCGATGCGGCCATAGACCTCGACCTGGCGCGTGATCGGGACCGAGGCGCGGATGCCGGCCAGCGCATAGCCGTCGAGCCGCACCGTGTTGGCGGCATTGTCGAAGCTGTCGTCCACGATCAGCAGCGTCGCGCCGAGGCTCGGGCCATTGGCGAAGCGATAGTCGACCGACAGGCTGCCGGTATCGCGCGGGCGGCGGGGCAGGTCGTTGCCGAGATTGGCGCCGGGTGAACGATTCTCCGCATCGACATGCGTGTAGCCGCCGCGCAGCGACAATCCGGTGACGGGCTGGGCGACGATCTCGACTTCGACTCCGCGCGCACGCGAGCGAGCGATGTTGAAATAGGTCGAAGTCACCAGGTCGAAGTCGATCTGTTCGCGCGTGTCGCGATGGAACCAGGTGGCGCCGAGCGACAGGCCCTTGGTTATCTCCTGCCGCGCGCCGATCTCGAAGCTCTCGGCGGTCTCGGGCTTCAGGTCGGGCGTGCCGTAGAAGCTGAAGCGCTGGTAGAGCGTCGGCGCCTTGAACCCCTCGCCATAGCTTGCGTGGAGCACAGTGCCGGGCGTGGGGCGGAGCGCGGCGTTGGCGCCCCAGCTCCAATGGCTGCCGAAGCCGCTGTGAT
>Ga0268292_100058_pt1 | contig 9306 bp, 6 predicted proteins | sample MetcocultureR1M_FD_191341 | JGI IMG/M metagenome (GOLD analysis project Ga0268292, IMG submission 191341) | Soil microbial communities from Anza Borrego Desert, Southern California, United States - Methanotrophic co-culture R1-M | ecosystem: Environmental > Terrestrial > Soil > Desert | place: USA... | reverse complement strand
CGGTGAGCCTGGCGTCCATTTCTGCTCCCCCTCTCTCGCTTGCCGGCCTTTAGTTTCCGCCGGGATAGCTGCGAAAGCTGACGGGAACCTGTCGGAAAATTTCTTCCTGTTTGTCAGGATGGCGACAGCTTTGGCCCGCATCTTTCCGTCAAACAAGAACGCGTCGACGAGGCGCGATAACAAAGTGGAGAGGGTCGGTGGGGGGCAGAGGATTCATCTGCGGTGCCATTGCGCTGCTTGCGCTCGCCGGTTGCTCGGACGAGCGTGCCGAGCGCACCATCCTGACCGTCGCGACGGTCAACAACGGCGACATGATTCGCCTCAAGCAATTCACCGGCGATTTCGAGGCGGCCCATCCCGATATCCGGCTCAAATGGGTGGTGCTGGACGAGAACACGCTTCGCCAGCGTGTCACGACCGATGTCGCGATCCGCGGCGGGCAGTACGACATCATCACGATCGGCGCCTATGAAGTGCCGGTCTGGGCCGGACGCAAATGGCTGACCGGGCTCGACGATCTCGGCGAGGGCTACCGCGCCGACGACCTCATCGAGCCGGTGCGCGACGTCGTGAGCTATCGCGGCACCCAATATGCCGCCCCGTTCAACGGCGAGAGCTCGATCACCATGTACCGGATGGACCTGTTTCGGGAGGCCGGCATCTCCATGCCCGAGCGCCCGAGCTGGGAATTCCTCATCGACGCCGCGTCGAAGGTGCACCGTCCCAAGCAAGGCGTATACGGTCTCTGCCTTCGCGGTCTGGCCGGCTGGGGCGCCAACGTAACCGTCATCACCTCGATGGCGAACTCCTACGGAGCGCGGCTCTTCGACGAGAAGTGGCGACCGCAGTTCGACACGCCGGAATGGCGCAAGGCGTTCGGCACTTATGTGAGCGCCATGCGAAGCTACGGCCCGCCGGGGGCGGTCGCCAACTCGTTCAACGAGAATCTGGCGCTGTTCTCGCAGGGCAAGTGCGCGATCTGGGTCGACGCGACGGTCGCCGCACCCTTCCTCAGCGATCCGAAGTCCTCGACCGTGGCCGATCAGACCGGGTTCGCGCTGGCGCCGGATCAGGGGCTCGGGCGGCCTTCCAGCTGGCTGTGGACCTGGGCGCTTGCCATCCCGAGCAGCTCGAAGAAGGCGGCTGCGGCGAAAGAGTTCGTCAAATGGGCGGCGGGGCCGGCCTATCAGGGTGTCGTCGCAAGGCGCGTGGGCTGGCTTGCGGTGCCGCCGGGCACGCGCAAGTCGCTTTACACCAACCCTGACTATCGCAGGGCGGCCCGCTTCGCCGACATCACGCTCCAGGCGATCAGCGAGTCCAATCCGCGCTCGCCCACGATCAAGCCCGTGCCTTACGTCGGTGTCCAATATGCCGCGATCCCCGAGTTCCAGGGCATCGGCACCGAGGTGGGCCAGCAATTCGCCGCCGCGCTCGCGGGTCGTGTGTCCCCGGAGAACGCTCTGGCCGAAGCGCAAGCCGCGACCCGGCGTCAGATGAGCGCCGCGGGATATTACGAATGACCAGTCCCACGCTCCCGACAGGCAGCGGGCGCAGTTATCTGCGCCTCCAGGCCCGGATTCTCACGGCGCCCGCGATCCTGCTGCTCGTGCTGTGCGCGATCCTGCCGCTGGTCCCGACGATCTATTATTCGCTGATCGATTTTCGCCTGCTGGCGAGCACCTCGCACGACTTCGTCGGAGTGGCGAACTACAGCCGATTGATCACCGATCCGGGCTTTCTTCCTGCGATCGGCAACACGCTCCTGCTCAACGGTCTGGTGCTGACGATCAGCATTCTCGCCGGTCTTGGCATGGCGATGCTGATCGACCGCGTGATCGCCGGGCGCGGCCTGCTGCGGCTCCTCGTCATCTCGCCTTTCTTCGTCATGCCGCCGGTGGCCGCGCTCATCTGGAAGAACCTGCTGATGCAGCCGGTGGCCGGGCTGTTCGCATGGATTTCGGGCATCTTCGGCGCGACCGCGGTGGATTGGTTCTCCACGATTCCGCTGGTCTCGATCAGTCTCATCGTCGCCTGGCAGTGGGTGCCGTTCGCCTGCCTCGTCCTGCTCACCTCGCTCCAGTCGTTCGACCGCGAACAGCGCGAGGCGGCCGAGCTGGACGGCGCCTCCTCCTGGGCCATCTTCCGGCATCTGACGCTGCCGCACCTCGCCCGGCCGATCGCCATCGTCGTCATGATCGAGACGATCTTCCTGCTCGGACTTTTCGCCGAGATCTATGTGACCACGGGCGGGGGCCGCGCGACGAACAACCTGGCCTTCCTCATCTACTCGCAGGTGATGCTGCAGTACGACGTCGGCGTGGCGTCCGCCGCCGGCGTCGTCGCCGTGGTTTTCGCCAACATCCTCGCCCTGATCATGATCCGGCTGGTCGGCCGTTCGCTGGAGGCATGATGTACCGGACTAGCCCTGCCTCTGCCGCCCTGCGCATCGTGACGTGGGTGCTTGCGCTCGCCATTGCTGCGCCGCTCCTTTGGGCACTGCTCGCCAGCTTCAAGTCGGAACTGGAGGCGATCGCGTCCCCGCCGCGCTTCCTGTTCTTCGATTGGACGCTCGATAACTATCGTGCGGTGCTCGAAAGCGGCGACTATCTCCATTCGCTGCGCAACTCGCTGATCATCGCCGGCGGCTCGTCGCTGCTGGTGATGGCGCTGGCGGTACCGGCCGCCTGGGCAATGGCGTTCGCGCCGACGCAGCATACCCGCGGCATCCTCCTGTGGATGCTCTCGACCAAGATGCTGCCCGCCGTCGGCGTGTTGATCCCGATCTTCCTCTTCTATCGGGACTGGGGGCTGCTCGACACGCAGCTCGGGGTGATCCTGCTGCTGACGACCGGCAACCTCCCGATTGCGGTGTGGATGCTCTACGCCAACTTCAACGAAGTCCCCGGCGAGATCCTCGAGGCCGCCCGGATGGACGGCGCGTCGATCGTTCAGGAAGTGCTGCGCGTCCTCGCCCCGATGGCGCTTCCCGGGCTCGCTTCGACCTTTTTCCTGATCTTCACGCTGGCGTGGAACGAATCCTTCTGGTCGCTCAACGTGACCACCACCGACGCCGCGCCGCTGACTGCGTTCGTCGCGGCATTCTCGAACCCTGAAGGCCTGTTCTGGGCCCGCCTTTCGGCCGCCTCGATGCTGTCGATCGCACCGGTCCTCATCATCGGCTGGCTGTGCCAACGCCAGCTCGTCCGCGGCCTGACCTTTGGAGCCGTCAAATGATCAATCGAGTGTCGCCCCGATGAGCGAAATTGTCCTGGAGGGCGTCAGCAAGCGCTTCGCCGATCATGTGGCGTCCGACGCGATCGACCTCGTGATTCCCGATGGGAAGTTCACCGTGCTCGTCGGTCCGTCGGGATGCGGGAAGACGACGCTGCTGCGGCTGATCGCAGGCCTTGAGGATGTCGACGAGGGGCGGCTGCTGATCGATGGCGTCGACATGGCGCACACCGCCCCGGTCGCGCGCGGGCTGGCGATGGTCTTCCAGTCCTACGCGCTCTATCCGCACATGAGTGTGCGCCGGAACCTCGGCTTCGCACTCATGGTGAACCGCACGCCCAAGGCGGAAATCGCCAGGCGCGTCGAGCAAGTCGCGAAGATGCTCGACCTCGACAAGCTTCTCGACCGCAAGCCGGCCGCACTGTCGGGCGGGCAGCGGCAGCGGGTCGCCATCGGCCGCGCGCTGGTGCGCCAGCCGAAGGCGTTTCTGTTCGACGAGCCGCTATCCAACCTCGATGCGTCGCTGCGGACCCAGATGCGCTTCGAGATCCGCCGGTTGCAGCAAGAGCTTGGCATCACCGCCGTCTACGTCACGCACGACCAGGGCGAAGCAATGACGATGGCCGACAACATCGTCGTGCTGCGGGCAGGAAGGATAGAGCAGGTGGGCGCGCCGCTCGAAGTCTATCGGCGTCCGGTCAACCGCTTTGTCGCGGGGTTCATCGGGTCTCCCAAGATGAACTTCCTGAACGGCCGCCATGCCGAGCGCTACGATGCAGCCACCATCGGCATACGGCCGGAGCATCTTGGCGTGGTGGCCGGTGGGTCGATGCCCTGCACCGTACGCACGATCGAGCATCTCGGCAGCGAAGCGCTGATCCATGCCGAGGTCGATGACGGCAGCAAGCTGATCGCCCGGGTGTCCGAGAATCTTCACGTGGTCGTGGGCCAGAGGATCGAGATCGATGTCGATCCGGCGTGCGTCCATCGTTTCGACGCCGATGGCAAAACGTTGCCCAATAATGGCGTTTCCCAAACAAACTTGGCGGTATCGGATAATATTACATCGTTGAATACGAAGTAAACAAGGGAGTGAGCGCGATTTAGTTCTGACAACAAGTGCAATGATCGAAGTGCGTTAGCAAGTCGATATGCTGGTGTGGTCGGTGATCGCGGAATTTGTTCTTAATATAGCAAATATGTGGGGAGGTTCCAATGTCACTGTTCCAGATCCCGCTTCGCTCGGGTGTCGCGCCGGTCGCTCTCGCGCTGGCGATGTTGGCAGCCAGCCAGCCGGCGCTGGCGCAATCGACCGCCGCCGAGCCGGAGGCCCCAGCAAGCGAGGATAGCGCCGAAATCCTCGTGACCGGGTCGCGCATCGCCCGTGCGGACCTGGTCAACCCCATGCCGGTCGGCGTCGTCGAAATGGATGACGCGCTGCGCTTCAACGGCAACGATCTTTACAATGTATTGTCGCAAAATCCGGCGCTCGGGTTTGGCGGGTCCAGCCTGAACAGCGGCCCGGGTGGTCTGGATTCCGGAGCCAGGTTCATCAACCTTCGCAATCTCGGCACCAACCGCTCGCTGACGTTGATCGACGGCAGGCGCCGTGTGTCTGGCTCCACGCGCTCCTCGGCAGTAGACATCGGCACGATCCCGCTGGGCATGATTGACCGCGTCGAAATCATCACGGGCGGCGCCGCCGCTGTTTATGGCGCGGACGCCGTGACCGGCGCGGTGAACATCATCACCAAAAAGAAGATCGAAGAAACGACCCTTTCGCTGACGGGCGGCATCTCCGAACGGGGTGACGCCGGCCAGGGCCAGGCCTCGATCTCGACCGGCTTTTCCTTCGCCGAGGACCGGGGACGCGTTTCCATAGGGGGAACCTACTCCTGGACCGACGATCTATTCATGTACGACCGCTATAACTGGACCCAGCAGCCGCTTCTCCTGCCGAATCTGGCCAATACCGGCACGGCCGACGGGATTCCGGATCGGATCACTGTCTGGAACTATCGACAGCATTATTACGCATATGAGCCGAATTTCTGGCTTGGAACCGTCAACGGGCAGGCCATCAACACGCGCTTCATGCTGGAAGACGGCGGCACTGTTCGCCCGATGGTCCATGACATCTATATGGACCGGGCGCCGACCCAGTTTGCGCTCGGTAGCGGCGGGGATGGCCGGAACCTGACCGACATGACCCAGCTGCGCGGTGCGGAAGAGTCCATCTCGACGCTGGGTCGCGCCGAGTTCGATATTTCCAGCGACGTCACATGGGCGGGTTATTTCAGCTATTCGAAGAATAACTATGACGGGGCCGGCACCTATTATCGCGACGACACGCGCACGACCTTCATGGGAGTGGGAAGCGCGAAGGCGTATCTGGACAACCCGTTTCTGCCGGCCTCCATCCGCGCCGTTATGCAGCAATATGGCCTGACGTCGCTGAACATCGACCGGACCTACGGCAATTTTCCGGTGCGCGACCAGCGGCACACCCGCGAGACCTTCACTCTCGGCACGGAATTCAGCGGAAAACTGGCGCCTTCGCTCAACTGGAGCGCCTTCTATCAATATGGCAGGTTTGACGATCATGCCGTCGAAGGGGACGTGCCGATACGGTCTCGCTGGCTCGCAGCGCGTGACGTCGTCGCCGGGCCGACCGGACTACCGGTGTGCCGCGATCCGGCGGCGCGGGCCGCGGGCTGCGTGCCACTCAATATCTTCAGCAGGGATGCGCCATCGCAGGAATTGCTCGATTATGTTCTGGGAGACCGGGACGAATACCGTACGATCACGCAGCAGTCGCTCGGTGCGGAAATCAACGGCTCGGTGTTCCAATTGCCTGCCGGCGATCTGAAATTCGCCTTGGGCACGGAATACCGCAAGGACACGCTCAAGAACGAGGACGACCCCCTGGCTCTGTCGGGCGAGCTCGTCTACGGCGGCGGCCCCAGCGCACGGTCGCAGCTCGATGTCGAAACGGACGTCAAGGAGATCTTCGGGGAACTGGCGGTGCCGATTTTTTCAAATCGGAACTTTGCCCATCGCCTCGACCTGGAACTGGCCTATCGCTATTCCAATTACAGCACCGTGGGGGGTACGCACGCGTGGAAGGCGGGCGGGATCTGGGAGCCCGTCAAGGGCCTGGCCCTGCGTGCTGTTCGGTCGCGCAGCGTGCGGACTCCGAACTTCGGTGAACTCTACGAACCCATGGTGACCAACACGACGCTGGGATCGATTACGGATCCTTGCGAAATCGGCGACATCGGCAAGACTCCGACGCGCGCCGCCAACTGCCGTGCGCTTGGCGTCGTCACTCCGCTTCCCGACATCAAGACCGGCCCGCATGTCACGACCGGCGGCAATCCCGATCTGAAGCCGGAGACGTCCAACAGTCTGACCGTCGGACTCGTGTGGCAGCCAGGGTTCATTCGGAACTTCGACCTGACCGTGGACTACTGGGATATCAAGATCGACGATATCATCTACCAGCTGAGCTATACGCAGATCATGAACCTGTGCGTCGATCTGCCGACCACCGACAATCAATATTGCGCGGCGATGGGCCGAAACCAGACACCGGACGTGCCGACCACGCAGCAGGGCATCCTGCTGCCGGCCGGCGCGCCCCTCTTCGTCAATGCGCAGCAAGCCAACATCGCCAGCATGCGCGCGCGCGGTATCGATGTCGGAATGAACTACGCGCTCGATCTCGGCGCGGGCCGCCTCGGGTTGAAGTTTGCCGGCACCTATCTGATCGAGCATGTCTTCAACACGACGCCGGGGGCTCCAGCAGGCGACATCCTCTACGACGGCCAGTACAACTACCCGAAGTTCCGCGGTAACCTCATGGCTACCTACGACATCCGGAATTTCGGTGTGGCGCTGAGCACCCGCTATCAGCAAGGGGGCAAGGGCGACAACATGGCAACCGACGAGCAGTACGACGACAACAGCGTGCCGTCGCGAACCTATGTCGACCTGTCGCTGCGCTATGGCATCGGAAAGCACACGCTGAACTTCAGCGTGAACAATCTGACCGACGCCATGCCTCCCTACATGGCGTTCGGCGAGCCGGGAATCTATGCCGCGAGCAGCGTCTATGACCTTATCGGGCGCGCTTACAGCCTGACCTACACGATCAGGTTCTGACGCACTTGGCATGCTGTCGGCGACGCTTCACCGGTCGCCGGCAGTTGTGCCGCCGATTCCAGGGGAGCCGTGCGGCGAGCCTGGCGCGAGCGTCGGGTCTCCGACCGGCACATCCCCTCCGTACCGAAGGTTCACTGTTATGAAGTTCAAGCGTCGCGAATTGATCAGGGCAGTGGGCGGGGTCGCGCTTGTGTCCGGAGTGCCGGCCTTCGCGCAGCCTCTGCCTTCGCGCGCGGCTTCCACCAGCGAGCGTGCGCTACGGGCGGAACTTACTGCAATGTACGTGAGGAGCGGCGTACTGCCGATCCCGATCCATCGTGGCGGCGGCATGCACCAGCCCGAGAACACCATCGAGGCGTTCGAGTACAGCTGGGCGCGCAATATGGTCCCGGAGGCCGATATCCGGACCTCGAAGGACGGCGCCATCGTCGTCATTCATGACGACACCGTCACCCGGACCGCCCCGGGGGCGCCCGAGGATATCCGCCGCAAGCGCGTGGACGAGCTCACGCTTGCCGAGCTCAAGACTGTGGACGTGGGCGAATTTCGCGGGCGCCCCGGACAGCGCATCCCGACCCTCGACGAGGTGTTCGCGGTCATGGCGAAGGATCCGCGAAAATTCCTGCACCTCGATTACAAGGACATCGACCTGGATATCCTCTCGGCAATGGTGAAGCGCCACGGCGTCGAGAAGCAGGTGATATTCACGACCAACAGCCACGATCTGATCAAGGCGTGGCGTCGTAGGCTGCCGAAGTCGCAAACCATGATCTGGATGGGCGGCAGCCAGGAAGAGATCGCCGCCATACTCGACGCCCTGCGAAAGACGGGCTTCAGCGGCATCTACATCGTCCACATGCATTATCGCCCGGTCCCCGGGACCGGGACGTTCAACATGAGCGACCAGTTCATGTTGAACGTGCAGGCCGAACTGGCGAGCGAGGGCATCGTGCTCCAGGTCCAGCCTTGGAACATCGAGGATCCGCTCATCTACGAACGGCTCTTCCGTATCGGGATCCGCAATGTCGGCACGGATTTCCCGGACATGCTGCGCGTGATCCGGCCGCGCTACTTCAGCTGAGGTCGGCCTGACGGACGAGAGTAGAACATAAATTTCGACCCAATGTGCCGCCGTTGGTGGGCGAAGGGCGCGATTGTCCCCGCGCCCGATCGCGCGAGCCCAAGGGCGCCCGCACTCCCAATTTTCAAGGCAGGAGAACTCGCAATGGCTTCATTCAGGCGTGTGAAACTCTGGCTCGCGCCGGCGCTCCTGCTGGGCATCGTCGCCACCCCTGCCAAGGCCAGATGGATCACCAGCTGGGCAACAGCATCGATCCCGCCGGGTCCCAAGTCGGCGTCCTTTTCCAACCAGACGCTGCGGCAGACGGTCCGTCTGTCGGCGGGCGGCGAGCGGTTGCGCGTCCGTTTCACGAACGCGTTCGGATCCACGCCGCTGGCGGTCGGCGCGGCGAGCATCGTTCTGCTCGACCAAGACGGCAAGGAGATCGCCGGAAGCCGCCGGGCACTGACCTTCGGCGGCAAGCCCGCCACCACCATCGCCCGCGGCGCTCCCTTGCTCAGCGACCCGGTGAGGTTGTCTGTGAAGCCACTCGCGCGCATGGCCATCAGCCTGTATCTGCCGGGCGATACCGGGCCATGCACCTGCCACAACAATGCGCTCGACGACACGGAGGTCTCCGGGCCGGGGGACTTCACCTCGGGATCGTTCCAGCCAGCCTCGGTCATCAAGGACCGCGCATTTCTCTCCTCGGTCGACGTCGATGCGACCGACGACGCCGCCACGATCGTGACCTATGGTGACTCGATTACCAATGGAACCGGCTCGACCTGGGCGGCCAACCGCCGCTGGCCGGATCGGCTGGCCGAGCGCCTCGTTTCGCAGCGGCGACG
>Ga0268292_100057_pt1 | contig 9337 bp, 4 predicted proteins | sample MetcocultureR1M_FD_191341 | JGI IMG/M metagenome (GOLD analysis project Ga0268292, IMG submission 191341) | Soil microbial communities from Anza Borrego Desert, Southern California, United States - Methanotrophic co-culture R1-M | ecosystem: Environmental > Terrestrial > Soil > Desert | place: USA... | reverse complement strand
GATCAGCGCCGACGACATGCTGCGCGACATGCCCGGGGTGGTCGTCGAAACCAACGACGGCGTGGCGCGCAACGAGGTCTTCACCCGGGGCATGACGATCGGCACGGGGGCGAACACCTCCGGTTATTTCTGGACGACCATCCTCGAGGATGGGCTGCCGATCGTGCCGTACAAGTTCAGCGGCTTCCAGGATGGCTATTTCTACCGCGCCGACATCTCGACCAGCCGGGTGGAATCGGTCCGCGGGGGCTCCTCGGCGACCGGGGTGACCACCTCCGTCGGCGCCACGTTCAACTATATCACCGGCAAGGTAAGGCCCGGCGGCAGCGTCCAGGCGCGCGTCGGCTTCGAAGGCGAGGATCTCCATCTCTCCTGGAAGCAGATCGACGCCGCCTATGGCCTGGTCAACGACGCAGGCGACACCGGGCTCGGACTCAGTGGCTTCTATCGCGTGTCGAACGGCCAGGTGAACCCCGGCTGGAATCTGAACAACGGCGGCCAGTTCCGGCTGAACTTCTTCAAAGACTACACCACTGCGAACGGCTCCGGCTCGCTGAACATCATCTACAAGCATCTCGACGACACCAACGCCGAGCTGACCACCTTCCAGCAGCCTACCTATGGGTATGAGAATGCGGAGGAGATTCCGGGCTTCGGCCGTGACGTGAATCTCTTCATGCACGGGGGCAAGCAGGTCGTTCCCAATTATTTCCGGGACGGGACCCACAGCCTCGATCCGTCCGCGGGCTATCGGTACAAACAGGATGCCGTGTGGCTCCGCTGGAACCATGATTTCGACAACGGCCTGAGCTTCGCGGGTACCGTCCGCACCCAGAAATCGCGCTATCGCGGCCAGTCGTACAAGCCCCAGGGCCTCGCTTCGCTGGCCTCGGCGGCGGCGACGCGGGAGCGCTTCGGCCTCAACATCAACAACCTCGACCGGACCCCGGGTTATTACGAATTCTACGACGCCACGGGGACTACGGTCGCCCGGGTGGCCAATAACGTCGCCGGCTCGCAGCTGGGAACGAACTATCGCACCGGCGCCGCCTGCCCGCGCGTGACGGCAGCCACCTGGCAATCGAACAGTCTCTGCATCGTCGGCAACACGCTGCCCAACCGCGACATCGACATGCGGGGCGGGGTGGTCACCGCGACCATTCCGAGCGCCAACGGCTCCTTCAATTCCGGAACGGTGCCCGTCGCCTCCAGCTCGCAGGATCTGGTGCTGCTGACGCGAGCGGAGGACAATTACCGCTCATCGACCGATTTCATGGCGAACTTCACGACGTCGTATCACACCGACAATTTCAATCTCAGCGGCGGCGTCTATTTCTCGAGATCGCAGCAGGTGAACGACAACTGGGCCAACGGTTTGGGCGTGTCGGCATGGGCCGACGACCAGGTCCAGAATCTCAACGTCCGCTACGTGACTCAGGCGGGCGCGACCTATCAGCTCACCGATGCCGGCGGATGGGGCTCCTATGGCAGCGGCCTGTTCACCACCGTGTCCCAGCGCGCGACCATCCGGGAAATCTCGCCCTATGCCGAAGTCCGCTGGTCGCCGAGCCGGCACTGGGATTTCAATGCCAGCATCAAATACCAGCATTTCCATGCCGATACCTATTCCGAGACCTGGGACACGCGCAATCCGGCCGCCGCGTCGCTGGCCAATGGCGGACTCGACGGAAACGCGGCCACGGTCTTCGACAACGTCTACATGGTTAGGACCCCGGCAAAGGTGATCCGGGCCGAGAAGAGCGTCGGCGTGGTCGATTACAGCGTGGCTGCGGGCTACAACTTCAACGACCATCACAAGGTCTATGCGCGTTACACGGACGCCAAGCAGCCGGCGGCCGGCGTCGTCAACCGCTATTCGAGCGCCGCGGCGCTGGTGCGTCCGCTGGGGCCGACGGCCTATGTGAAGGGTTACGAGCTGGCCTATTCGTTCACGGGCCGCCGCGTGAGTGGGCAGATCACCTATTTCAAGCAGGATTTCGCGGTGAACGACTATCCCACCGCGACCGATGTGGACAATGTCTCCACCTATCTGCTGCCGGAGAACTTCAACAAGTACATCAGCCGCGGCGTCGAGGCCTGGGCGCGGCTGGGGATCACGCGGGACCTGGAGTGGAGTCCTTCGGTCACCTATCTGAACGGCAAGACGGTCGAGGCCTATACCTGGCTCAACACCGGCGCGAACGGACAGGGGCCCGCCGACGACGTTCTGCGCGTCGACTCCGGCATATTGGCACGCTCACCGAAGTGGACGATCAGCAACACGCTCTCCTATGATCTGGGCGATTTCCGCTTCAACCTGCGCCATCGCTGGATGGACAAGCGCAAGCTCAACGCCAACGCGCTCGACCAGCGCTATCTGCCGAAGCAGGACAATCTGGACCTGTCGATCCAATATGCGGGACTGAAGAAGACCCGCATCACGCTGGACGTGCGCAACGTGCTGGATACGCAATATGTCTCGGCCTACGATCCCATGATCAGCAGCAATCTGCCGGCCAATGTTCAGGTTTATGACGTGGTCGCGCAGCTGCCCGAATCGGGCTTCCTCCTCAAGCGCAACGCGCCGCGTTCGATGTGGCTGACGGTCCGCACCGATTTCTAGGCACGAAGGTTTGCGGGCGGGGCAGTGGTCCCGCCCGTAACCCGGCGGCTTCGGCCGGCGCGTGCATCAAGTCCCGAGGCGATGATGACCAATGATCACGACCTGAGGCTGGTAGCGCCTTTCAGCCCGACGATCATCAAGGCGCGGATGCCGGACGGCATCGTCGAGCGTCTGAACGCGCGCGCCGACGAGATCGTGTTACGCACCGACGAAGTCGCAGCACGCGACTGGTCGATGCATCTGGCCGGCGCAGTGAGCACCGAGATCCGCTTCACCGACGTGATCGAGGAAGTGAGCGATTTCCGCGATTTCCTCTACGACGTCGCTCGGGCCTACGCCTATCGCTGCGAGAACGCGCTCATGCACTTCAGCGACTATGCGCAGACCGAGGAGCTGCGGGACAAGAAGCTGCGCATCGAAATCAAGGAAGGGTGGGTCAACGACATGGTCGCCGGCGACTACAACCCGGCGCACTTCCACCAGGGATGCCTTTTCAGCAGCGTCGGCTTCCTGCGCACCCCGCCGGGATATGAGGCAGAATTTGCCGCCGACAAGGCGCGGCAGAACACCGCCGGATGCCTGCAGTTCATCGACAGCCGCAGCGCCGTGGGAGTGCGCAACCTGTTCACCGTCAAGCCCGAAGCCGGCGATTTCTATCTGTGGCCGTCGTGGATGCTCCACTGCGTCTATCCATTCAGAAGCCCCGGCGTGCGGCGGTCGATCGCGATAAACCTGGCGCTGGCTTGATCATCGCGCCGTCAGAAAGGCCCATTGATGTCCCTTCGTTCCCTCGATCGCCGTGCGGTGCTTCTCGCCGGTTGCGCGACGCTGGTTTCCGTGCCCGGCTGGGCCAGCCCGGGTGTCGGCAACGCGGCTGAGGCCGTCTCGCCGAGCGGCGCGCTGCGCGTGCGTCTGGCCATGGGCGCCGAGGGTCCGGTGTGGAGCGTGCGCTGGCGCAACCGGACGATCCTGGCCCCGAGCGCGCTGGGGCTGGTCCTTGCCGACGGACGTACGCTGGGGCCGGGCGCGCGGCTCGTGAAGATCTCGCATCAGGCGATATCGGGGGCCTGGACGCCGCCCTTCGGCATTCGCACGCGCTACGATCAGGCCTGCCGCGAGGTGCGCCTCGACATGGCCGATCCCGCAACGGGTGCGAGGTTCAGCGTGGTCGCGCGCGCCTATGACCATGGCTGTGCGGTGCGCTATGTCGTCGACGAGACCGGCAGCGCCGGCGGCCTGAGACTCGTGGGAGAGGCGACGCGTTTCGAGCTGCCTAGGGGCGCCACTCTCTACGCCAGCCGCGACGAGGGCGAATATCAGGTCACGAACGCCTCGACGCTGGATCCGGTACCGCATCCCGACCTGACCGGCAGCTCGGACAAGGGGCCGTTCGCCGATCTTCCCGTCACTGTGCTGCTCGACGGCGCCGCGGTGCTGATCTCGGAATCGGATCGTCTCCATTATCCCCGCGCCATGCTGCGCTCTGCCCCGGCCTCCACCGAGGCGCTGGCTATCCACCTCATGCGCTATCCCGGACGCGCAACCGGCTATTCGGGGCCGGGTGACACGCCGCCGGAGACCAGCTTCGCCTTGGCTTCAGGACAGGCGACGCCGTGGCGCACGCTGATCGTGGGACAGGACGAGGCCGCGCTCCTCGAGCACGCCGACCTGATACCGACGCTGGCCACGCCCGACCAACTGGGCGATGTGGGATGGGTTCGGCCGGGCCGCGCCGTCCGCGTCCGCAAGCCCTATTCGACCGAGAGCGCTTTGAAGGTGATCGATTTCGCCGAGCGCCGGAAGCTCGAATATATTGAGTTCGATGCCCATTGGTACGGCGATGGCACGGACCCCAGCGACGCCTCGCGCCCGATAGCGGGCCTCGACATGCAGAAGATCATCGACACGGCGAAGGCTAGGGGGATCGGCGTCATCCTCTATGTCGATCGGGTGCCGGTGATGCGCCAGCGAGACGAAATCCTCGCTGCATATCGCGCATGGGGCGTCGCCGGCGTGAAGTTCGGTTTCGTGTGGGAGGGGCGTCAGAGCGACGGCGACTTCATCTACGAGCTGGTCAAGGCCTGTGGCGAGCACCGGCTGCTGGTCAACCTGCACGACAATCTTCGGCCCGCCGGCCTCGAGCGTACGCTGCCCAACTATGTCGCGCTCGAAGGCGTGCGCGGCAACGAGCAGTTCCCGACCGCGACGCACAACGTCACCTTGCCCTTCACGCGAGCGATCGCCGGGCCGATCGACTATACGATCTGCTACGCTAACGAAAAGAACCGAACCACCAACGCCCATCAGCTGGCGATGGCGGCCGTCTATTATAATCCGCTCACCTTCCTCTACTGGTACGATGCTCCCGAGAAGTACGAAGGCCGCGAGTGGCCGGAGCTGCGCTGGTTCGACGAATGCCCGACCACCTGGGACGAAACCCGAGTGCTGGCGGGAAAGATCGGTGAATATGTAGTGGTCGCGCGCCGCCATGGGGAGCGCTGGTTCCTGGGCGCCATGACCAATGAGAAAGCCCGTACGTTGAAGATCCCGCTCGGCTTTCTTGGAAGGGGCAGGCGCAAGGCGAGCATCTTCGCCGATGGCGATCCGGGCGAACGGCCCGTGCGCACGCCGGTGGTGATCCGTGACGCGATCGTGGACGGATCGGGGATGTTGACGCTCGACCTCAAACCCGGCGGTGGCCAAGCAATATTGTTCGAGGCCGTGGGAACGGCGTCGTATGACCAGCAAATCGGCGGGGGAGATGCCGCATGACCAGGCGAGCCAGGATTTCGTGCCTCGCGTTGGCGGCCGCCCTGCTGGCGGGGACGGCGCAAGCCCAGACGCTGCGTTCGGGGCATCCCTATCTGACGTTCAGCGACCGGCACGTCACCGAGTTCAAGGCGCGAGTGGCCGAGGACGCCGGCGCCGGCGAAGCCTGGACTCGCAGCCGCGCCGAGGCGGAGCAAGCGCTGGCGCGCAAACCCGCGAACGATCGCGAACTGAATGCTGCGCTGATGGATTTGTCGCTCGCCTATCGCATGACCGGCGAGCGCAAATATGCCGATCGCGCCAAGGCGTTGCTCGATATCTACGCCAGCCGCGCCAATTGGGTGACCGACAAGCCGCTGCTGGCGCGCTCGCCGGTGTGGAACTCCGACCTGGGCATGGGCACCAGCGCCTATGTCTATGGCCTGACATTCGACGCGATCTACGACGCATTGACGCCCGCCGAGCGGAACCGGCTCGCCGGGGCGCTCGTAAAGGGCGCGATCAAGCCGATCCTCGGGGACTGGATCGACGGCGCTGAGCGTATCCACAGCCTCGATACCATGGGCCATAACTGGTTCAGCCACATCGTCTTCGGTGCGGGGGTGGCGACCATCGCCATCAAGACCGAAGAACCGCAGGCCGATGGCTGGATCCAGCGGATCGATGAGGCCGCCGCAGAATGGGCCGATTACGACGGCAGCGCGATCGAGACGAAGCCGCAGCATTTTGCCGGCAACGGCGCCTTCGTCGAGAGCATCAACTACGCCGACTTTGCCGCGGAGGGCTATCTGCGCTTCCGCCGCGCTTGGCTCGACGCTTTCAAGGAGAGCCCGTCGGCGACGCCGCGCCTGGCGGGGCTGGCGGATTATTTCATCCAGAATGTCTACCCGACCGGTTCGGGAGCGCTGTCGGCCAATTTCGGCGACGGCAATCCAAGGGTCAGCGGGGCATCCGCCATCGTCAATCTCTGGGCCGCCGGCGACCGCAAGCCACAATATCTCTGGTACCTGAACACCGTCAGGCCCAACCCCAACCAGGACGTCTTCAGCGAGCCGGAGAACATGGTGCTGTGGCCGTCCGCGAGCAGCTGGGCGGCGGCGCCGCGTGAGCCCGGTCTGCCGACCAGCTGGATCGACCGGGATCTCGGCTCTGCGACCATGCGCTCCTCCTGGGCGCCCGATGCGACCTTCCTGGCGCTCCGCTCCGGCTTCACCTGGAACCACAACCACGCGGATGCAGGGAGCTTCATCCTTTGGCACCGCGGCAAGCAGCTGCTGATCGATTCCGGCAACAGCAATTATGCCCGCCCCGAGTACGACGGCTATTACCGCCAGAGCGTGGCGCACAATGTCGTGACGCTCGACGGCAAGGCCGAGCCGCCGGGCAACACCTACAACGGCTCGCATTTCATGGGGCGCGTGGACCATCTGGTCGACGCAGGCGACCTGCGCTTCGTCTGGGCCGACGCGACGGGCCCCAATGCCCGAAACTTCGAGCGCAAGTACCGCAGTTTCCTGTGGATCGGCGATACGATCCTGGTGATCGACGATCTGAAAGGCTGGGAGCCCGGCCAATTCGAGTGGCTCCTCCACTATGAGGGCGAGGCCAAACGGCAGGGTCAGGTAATCACCGTCCGGAACGGAGATGCGGAAGTGGCGGTGCGTCCGTTGTTTCCGCAAACCCTGCCGGATGGCGGCCTGCCCACGGACTATCCCGAGCTCCTGCGCCTGGCGGAAGGAAGGGGGCTGAAGGACCACGCCCCCGACGAGGCGCAGCCCTATCTGCGGCTCCAGGCACCGGAAGTGACCGATCGCACGAAGTTCGTGGTCGCGTTGACGCCGAACGGCGCATCGGAGGCACCGCGGATCGAGCGGGTTGAGACGAAGGACTATCTGTTGGTGAAGCTACACCAGAAGGGGGAGGTCACCGAAGTCTATTTCAACCTGCTCGCCGATGGACGCATCCGCCACCGCAATGCCAACGCCAATCTCGGCGGGTGGGAGACCGACGCCTATATCCTGACGCTGACCTATCCCGAAGGCGGCAGCCCGCAGCGCCCGTCGCGCTGGTTCGTAGCCGACGGAAGCTATCTGCGCCGTGACGGGCGCGTGGAACTCGACTCCCTGTCCAAAGCGTTCGTCGTGAAGAGCACCAGGGGGCGGCACGTGGAGGTCAATTTGGAGGGCCAGCCCACTTATGCCGTCCGCCTGGCCTGTGGCGGAGCAGGATCGGTCATGATCGACGGGAAGGCCAAGGCTTGCGAGCGGGACGTGGCGGTAATCCGGAGATCGTCCGCGCCGCGATGAAGTAGGGGCATTCGATGCCGCTGCGCACCGGAAGTTCCCCGTTTTCAGGAACGAACCGGCCCGATCGGGAACCTGGAGCCGCGCGAGGCATCTAATTGCTGCGGTAGCGGGATCGCGGCGAAGCGTTCTGTCCAACGGACCTCGAGGAGGACGGAACATGAACCCGAGAAGCACAGCCAGTATTGCGGGTCACCCGCTACACCCGATGATCATCCCGTTCCCGATCGCGTTCTTCGTGGGCACCCTGGCCGCCGATGTGGCCTACAGCCAGACGGCGGATGCCTTCTGGGCAACTGCGGGAAGCTGGATGCTGGGCGTCGGGCTCGGCATGGCGGCTTTGGCGGCGCTCGCAGGCTTTACCGACTTCTTCGGTGACGGTCGCATCCGACAGCTGCGCGCGGTCTGGTATCACATGTTCGGCAATCTGGTCGTCGTGTTGCTCGAGGCGTTCAGTCTCTGGCGTCGCCTTGTCGAGGGGCCGGAGTTCATCGTTCCCACGGGCCTGCTGATCTCCGTGCTCGCCACCTTGCTGCTGCTCTTCAACGGCTGGAAAGGATGGGAGATGGTCTATCGCCACCGGGTCGGGGTGAACGACGAACCGGTGGTCTGACCATCGCGCCTCGACCGCCGGGGCAGGGCCGAAAAAATCGTCCACGAACCACCCAGGCGTGGTCCGCCAGATCTATGACCGCCTATGGAAGATGAGCGTGCTTCGATCCGGAGCCAACAGCGCCAAGCCATTGATAATATTGGTGACCCCTACGGGAATCGAACCCGTGTTTCAGCCGTGAAAGGGCCGCGTCCTAACCGCTAGACGAAGGGGCCATGCCGGAGCGTGGAAGCGCCCGTTAGGCAAGGAACGGCGCCGGGTCAACACCTCAATCGGCCCAGGCCGCATCTTCTATGTGGAGTTCGGCGGCGGGGCGGGGGCCCCAGTCGTCGATCTTCGCGCGGCCGGCGAGCCACAGCTTGCGGTGGCGCGGCGCGGAGAGGAGGGCGGCGCCCAGCTCTGTGTCGGCCTGGCGGAAGGCGACTGCCTTGATGCTGCGCCCGTCGTCGCCCGCCACGATCGCGCGGACATGGCCGTTGCCGACCACATCGGCCTTGATCACCGAAAGCGGCCCGGCGACAACGCGCGGCGCGGGCCAGCCCATGCCATAGGGGCCGCCGGCCTCCATCGCGTTGACCAGATCGGGTGAGACGCCGCCCGGCGCGACCACGGCGTCGAGGAGCAGCGCACGCTCGCCCATCGCCTCGGTGACGCGCGTCGCCAGCCGATCCTCGAGGAAATCGGCGAAGCGATCGAGCTGCGCTTCGGCGATCGTCACGCCGCACGCCATCGCATGGCCGCCGCCTGCGTGGAGCAGCCCGGCATCCTTGGCGGCGAGCACGGCGGCGCCGAGGTCCACGCCCGCGATCGAGCGGCCTGAGCCCTTGCCGATGCCGGCATCGTCGAGCGCGATCACGATCGTAGGACGACCGAGCTTTTCCTTGAGCCGGCCCGCGACGATGCCGATCACGCCGGGATGCCAGCCGCGAGCGGCGACCACCGCGACGGCGCGATTGCTCTTCGCCACGCAGAGCTGCTCGGCGCCGAGCTGGACTTCTGATTCGATCGCGCGGCGTTCCTCGTTGAGTG
>Ga0268292_100056_pt1 | contig 9611 bp, 14 predicted proteins | sample MetcocultureR1M_FD_191341 | JGI IMG/M metagenome (GOLD analysis project Ga0268292, IMG submission 191341) | Soil microbial communities from Anza Borrego Desert, Southern California, United States - Methanotrophic co-culture R1-M | ecosystem: Environmental > Terrestrial > Soil > Desert | place... | reverse complement strand
CCAGCTGTCGAAGAGCTGCACTGCCTCGACGCCTGCCTCGATCTGCTTCGCCAGGTAATCGACCGTGCAGTCGACGATCCGGTCGATCAGCGCCTGCATCAGCGCGGGGTCACCATAAGCGAGGCGCCGCGCCTCGGCCTGCTCGCGGCTGCCCTGGCCGGCGATCATATAGGTGGCAACCGTCCAGGGGCTGCCCGCAAAGCCGAGGAAGGTCGTCTCCGCGGGAAGCGCTACGGCGACGCGGCGTACGGTCGCATAGACCGGATCAAGCAGCGCGGCATCGTCCAGAAGCGTGTCGAGCACCGCGCGCGCCTGCACCTTCGGTGCCAGCCGTGGACCCTCGCCCGTCTCGAACCACAGCTTCTGCCCCAACGCCATCGGCACGACGAGGATGTCCGAGAAGAGGATTGCCCCGTCCATGCCGAAGCGACGGATCGGCTGGAGCGTGATCTCGGCTGCTGCCTCGGGATCCGTCGCCAGTTCGAGGAAACCGCCCTTCTCCGCTCGCAGCGCACGATATTCGGGAAGGTACCGTCCCGCCTGGCGCATGAGCCAGATCGGGGGAACCGGCTGCTTCGTGCCGCGCAGGGTCGCGAGCAGGGGCTTGGGGGTCGAAATGCTCAGATCGGCCTCTTTCCAGATTCAATAAGAATAAGAATCCAAGAGTTGTTGGAGTCTGTTGGCGCGTGGAAGCCGGGGCTTATGCGCCGATCCGCACTTTGCCAACAGATTGACTCAAGGCGACCCGCAGACTCCCCCGGATTCGATTCCGCTCTCCCCGCTTTCCACAGGCTGTGAACTGGAACGCAGCTCCGTGGACGGGGTTGTGGAAGAATCACGCGCCGGAGTCCCGGTTTTCGCGCGCTTGGACCGTGCGTCCGGTTGCGCTACCGCCTGTCCATCATGTTCTCCACAGATTCACCCACGGTCTGATGCGGCTGCACCTCCATCTGCTCTCGGACTCCACCGGCGAGACGCTGGAGAACATCGCCAAGGCCGCGCTAGCGCAGTTCGACGACGTCGAGACGCTGCGGCATTTCTGGCCGATGGTGCGCTCCGAAGCGCATCTCGAACGTATCCTGCAGGAGATCGCGCAGAACCCCGGGCTGGTGATCTTCACTTTGGTCAACAGCGACATCCGCCGCACGCTCGAGGCGCGGTGCCGCGCGATGGGGCTCCCCGCGATCGCGCCGCTTGATCCGGTGAGCCATGCGCTGTCCAGCCTGCTTGGCCAGGAAGCCAAGGCACGTCCGGGCCGCCAGCACATGCTCGACGCCGCCTATTTCGCGCGCGTCGACGCGATCCAGTTCACCATCGCGCACGACGACGGGATCGGTGCCGAGGATTGGGAGGAATCGGATATCGTGCTGGTCGGCGTCTCGCGTTCGTCCAAGACGCCGACGTCGATCTATCTCGCCAACCGCGGCTTCAAGGTCTCGAACATCCCGATCGTGGTCGAGGCACCGCCGCCGAGCGAGCTGTTCCGCCTCCGGCATCCGCTGGTCGTCGGCCTCACCACCAGCGCCGACCGGCTCGTCCAGATCCGCCGCAACCGGCTGCTTTCGCTCAACCAGAATCAGGAGACTAGCTATGTCGATCAGGATGCGGTGCAGCGCGAGATCGCCTATGCGCGCCGCATGTTCGCCGACAATGGCTGGCCGGTGATCGACGTGACGCGCCGATCGATCGAGGAGACCGCCGCGGCGATCATCCAGCTCTGCAACGAGCGCGCGATGGAGGCGAAGGGCGCATGACGACGCTGGTGCTCGCCTCGCAGAGCGCATCGCGGCGCGCAATGCTCGACGCGGCGGGCGTGCCGCACGAGGCTGTCGCCGCGCAGGTCGACGAAGCCTCGGCCAAGGAATCGCTGCTGGCCGAGGGCATTCGCCCCCGCGACCTTGCCGATGCGCTTGCCGAGCTGAAGGCGCTCAAGGTCTCGAAGATGGTGCCCCAGGCGCTGGTGCTGGGCGGGGATTCGCTCGTCGCGCTCGACGACGGCAGCCTGCTCGACAAGCCCGAGAGCCGCGAGCAGGCGGGTGAGCATCTACGCCGCATGTCGGGCAAGACGCACGACATCTACAGCGCCGCGGTGATCGCCGAGCAGGGCCGGCCGGTGTGGCGCCACGTTGATCGGGCGCGGCTCCATGTGCGCCCGCTCTCGGAAGAATTCATCGAGAGTTACCTCGATCGGGAATGGCCGGCGATCGCGGGATGCGTCGGCTGCTTCCGGATCGAAGGACCGGGCGTCCAGCTGTTCAGCCGTACCGAGGGCAGCCATTTCACCATCCTCGGCATGCCTTTGCTGCCGATCCTCGACTATCTGCGCGTGCGGAAGGTTTTGACGTCATGACTGCTTATGCCGAAGTGATCGGCGATCCGATCGCGCACTCCAAGTCGCCGCTCATCCACGGCTTCTGGCTGAAGGCGCTCGGCATCGACGCCGAATATCGCGCGACCCATATCACTCCCGAAGGCCTCGCCGGCTATTTCGAGGCGCGCCGCGACGATCCCGACTGGCGCGGCTGCAACATCACCATTCCGCACAAGCAGGCGGCGCTCGATCTGGTCGAGGACCGCGGCGGGGTGCGTGCGACGATCGGTGCGATCAACACCGTCGTGCGGGCGGAAGACGGCGCGCTCGTCGGCACCAACACCGATGCCGGCGGTTTCTATGCGCCGATCGCGGGCCTCGATCTCGAAGGCCGCCATGCGGTGGTGGTCGGCGCCGGCGGCGGCGCGCGCGCGATCCTCTTCGCCTTGTCGCGCGTCGGCATCGGCCGGGTGACGATTCTCAACCGCAACGTGCTCAAGGCCGCCGCGCTGCTCTCCAGCTTCGGGATCAAGGGCGACGCAGTGCCGCTGGCCAGCCCACTCCCGCCCGCCGATCTGCTGGTCAACGCGAGCGCGCTCGGCATGAAAGGCCAGCCCCCGCTCGATCTCGACCTCTCGCCGCTTCCCGAGCATGCGGTGGTGTACGATATCGTCTACGCGCCGCTCGAGACGCCGCTGCTCGCCCAGGCGCGCGAACGCGAGCTCGACACCGTCGACGGTCTCGAGATGCTCGTCGGTCAGGCCGCGCTCGCCTTCGAGCTCTTCTTCGGCGCCGAGCCCCCGCGCGACCGCGACGAGGCGCTGCGCGAGTTGCTGCTTCAATGATCAAGCTGGGCCTCACCGGATCGATCGGCATGGGCAAGTCCACCGTCGCGCGCATGTTCGCCGACGAAGGCGTGCCGGTGTTCGACGCCGATGCAGTGGTCCATGAGCTACAGGGCCCGGGCGGCGCGCTGGTCGCGGCGATCGAAGCTGAATTCCCCGACACGAGCGGCCCCGAAGGCGTCAACCGCACCGCGCTGCGCGAAGCAGTATATGGGAAGCCGGAGGCGTTCGCCCGGCTGGAGGCCTTGATTCATCCCGCGGTCGCGCGCGCGCGCGAGGCGTTTCTCGAAACACATGGCGCCGCCCCGTTGGTGGTCCTCGACATACCCCTGCTCTTCGAAGCGGGCGGCTGGCAGAAAGTGGACAGGATCGTGGTGGTCTCCGCGCCGGCCGAAGTGCAGCGCGCGCGCGTGCTCGGCCGGCCGGGGATGACCGAATCGCGCTTTGCCGAGATCCTCGCGCGCCAGCTTCCCGATGCCGAGAAGCGCGCCCGCGCCGATTTCGTCATCGCCACCGACGGCAGGCTGGAAGCGACGCGCGACCAGGTGCGGCGGGTGATCGCTTGCGTCGCGGGCCCGGCAGGAGGATAAGCGCAGAAATGCGTGAAATCGTGTTCGATACCGAAACGACGGGGCTCAGCTTCGCAGGCGGAGACCGGCTGGTCGAGATCGGCTGTGTCGAGCTCCACAACCGCGTGATGACCGGCCGGACCTTCCACGCCTATATCAATCCCGAGCGGCCGGTCCCGGTCGAGGCGTTCAACGTCCACGGCCTCTCGGATCGCTTCCTCGCCGACAAGCCGCGGTTCGACCAGGTCGTCGAGGATCTGCTCGACTTCATCGGCGATTGCCCGCTGGTCGCGCACAACGCCACCTTCGACTTCGGCTTTTTGAACGGCGAGCTCGGCCGCTGCGCCCGGCCACAGGTCGACATGGTGCGGATGGTCGACACGCTGGCGATCGCGCGCGTCCGCCATCCCGGCGCCAAGCACACGCTCGACGCGCTGTGCGTGCGCTACGGCATCGATCTCAGCGCGCGTACGCTTCACGGCGCGCTGCTCGACGCGCAACTTCTGGCGCAGGTCTATGTCGAACTGACCGGCGGCAGGCAGATCACGCTGGGCCTCGCGGTGGACACGCCGGTGGTCCGCGAGACCCCGCAAGAGGCCGCCACACGCGTGCATGTGCGTCCAGCGCGACATTTCGCGCCCTCGGCTGCGGAACTTGAACGCCACGCAGCCTTTCTCAAGTCGGTGGAGGAGCCGCTCTGGGTTGCCGCCGCGTCCGGTTGACGCGTTCCGGCTGCGTTCCTAGCTGCTCCCAATAAGTACGGAGGAAAGTCCATGGAGATCCGGGTTTCGGGGCATCAGGTCGACACCGGTGGCGCGCTTCAGACACAGGTGACCGAACGACTCCAGGGCATCGCGAACAAATATTTCGCGCGTGCGATCTCGTCGCAGGTCACCTTCGGCAAGGGCCCGCGCGACAACGGCTTCACCTGCGACATCGTCATGCACGTGATGCAGGGGCTGGTGCTCAAGGCGACCAACAGCGGCATGGAAGCCAACGGCGCCTTCGACGGCGCGGCCGATCGCATCGACAAGCAGCTGCGCCGCTATACGCGCCGGCTCAAGGACCGGCAGAACGGCGTGGTCAATGCGTTCACCGAGAATGGCGCCTATGACAATGCCGGCTACACGCTGTTCCAGGAAGCCGCGGAGGAAGAAGAGCCCACCGAGGCGCCGCTGATCATCGCCGAAACGCGCGTCGACGTGCCCGATGCGAGCGTGTCGGACGCAGTGATGATGCTGGACCTGCGCAATACGAACGCGCTTCTTTTCCGGAATTCGGGTACGGGCGCGTACAATATGGTGTATCGCCGCGGCGACGGAACGATTGGCTGGGTCGAACCCAATCGCGCGACCGCTTGAACCAGCAGCCCCGCGGGGGGCATGATTCTTGGACGATTGATGATTGAAGTCAGCGAATTGCTCGCGCCGGAAGCGGTGCTTTCCGGCGTGAGCGCTTCCAGCAAGAAGGCGCTGTTCCAGCAGCTCGGCGCCGCTGCCGAACGCGCCTATGGCCTCGACGCGCGCGAAGTGACCGACCGGCTGACCGAGCGCGAGAAGCTCGGCTCGACCGGATTCGGCCAGGGAATCGCGATTCCCCACGGCAAGATGGAGGGGCTCAAGCGCGTCGCCGGCGTGTTCGTGCGGCTCGCCCAGCCGCTCGATTTCGCCGCAGTGGACGAGCTTCCCGTCGACCTGGTGTTCATGCTGCTCTCGCCGGTGGGTGCGGGCGCCGAGCATCTCAAGGCGCTCGCCGCGGTGTCGCGCAAGCTGCGCGACCGCAACTTCGCCGCCAAGCTGCGCGGCGCCGGCTCCCCCGATGCGCTGTTCGCACTGCTCGCCGCGGTGGAAGCGCGTGACGCAGCCTGAGACGAGCGCGCCGACCGGGGCGGAGGCGCATTTCCGCGCGCTCGAATCGCTCTACGCCGCCGCGCCGATCAACAGACTGTTCGAATCCGAGCTGGAGATTCCCGAGAGCGGCGTCGCGCGCATCCGCTTCCGGATCGATTCCCGCTATTTCCACGCCGCGGGCGCCGCGCACGGGACGAGCTATTTCAAGATGCTCGACGACGCTGCCTTCTATGCCGTGAACAGCCTCGTCACCGATCGCTTCGTGCTCACCACGGCGTTCAACCTGCTGCTCACCAAGCCGCTGGGCGAAGGGCCGGTGGTGGCCGAAGGACGCTGGGTCAGCGGCCAGCGGCGCGTGTTCGTCGCCGAGGCGCGGCTGATCGATTCGACGGGCGAGGAGGCCGCGCGCGGCACCGGAACCTTCATGCGCTCGCGCATTCCGCTCGCCTCGCTTCCGGGTTACCGGATCCCATAATGGCACGGCTCGCGACGGCCGCGCTGGTCAATGCGCTGGTCCGCCGCGCCAACCAGCAGGGGGGCTCGGCGATGGTGCTCGCCAAGGGTGACGAGACCGCCGGCGGAATCCTGTTTCTTGCCTATGAAAAGGGCAGAAATCCGCGGTTTTTCGAGCGCGGGCTGGGGGCGCAGGGTACCCCCGAGCTGTTGCCTTCGGGCCCCCGCGAACTGGCCGATGAAGCGGCCGTCAGCGCCTATTGGCAGCGCCGTCGCGAGCGCGATAACGACCTTTGGGTGCTCGAGCTGGATATCGCAGGGGCGGAACGGTTCACCGCTGAAACAATCGGGTTGAGTTGACTTGTCACGCGCGCGACCCGAAAGCATCGCCACGTTCAATCGCGTTGTGCCGCTCGGGGTGTGAATCCGAACGGTTACGCAGTCGGGGGGAAGCCCGGCGGCCCGCAGATCATAAGATCAAAAAGGGGGCCGGCCGCGCGCCAACCGCACAGCAATGAAGCTTGATGAAGTTCCTCCATCGCGCCGCGCCCATCGCGGCGGTGATTCTTTGCGCTGGCACGCTTGCACATGCTGCCACGCCCGCCGTGGGCCAGGTCGTCCAGACCACACCGGCTCAGGCAAATAACGTCCCGGAACAGGCTGTTGTTCCCGCGCCGCAGATTCAGCCGGTGCTTGTTGCCCAGGGCAAGGTCCACAAGCAGGACGGCGAGATCGTCCAGCCGCTTCCCGAAGCGGCGCTTCAGGAAGACCAGGATTTCGCGACGCTGTCCGCCGCAGTCGATGCGCATGACGACATCGTCGCCGCCGACGACCGCGAGCTCAACTGCCTCGCCATCGGTGTCTATTACGAGGCCAAGAGCGAGCCCCTCGCCGGCCAGCTCGCCGTCGCCGACGTAATCCTCAATCGCACCAAATCGGGCCGCTTCCCCACGTCGGTCTGCGGTGTTCTCACCCAGCGCGGCCAGTTCTCGTTCGTGCGCGGCGGCAAGCTGCCGACGCCGCCGAACAACGCGCAGTGGCGCAAGGCGCTCGCCGTCGCCCAGGTCGCGCAGAAGGATCTGTGGGACAGCCCGGCCGGCAACGCGCTCTATTTCCACGCGCGCTATTCCAAGGCGAACTGGAACCGTCCGCGCGTCGCCTCGATCGGCAACCATATTTTCTACCGCTGATTCGCAGGGCGGGGGCTTTTCGGCGTTCGCCGAATGTTCTAAACGGCCGGGGATGACCTCCCCGGCCGTTTTGCCATCCGAAGCCCTGGTCGCGGGCGATGTCGCACGCGGCGTGACGCGGATGCTGCTCCGCCACCATTGCACGGCGATCGCCGAAGTCCCGCTCGACGGCGGGCGGCGCGCCGACCTGATGGCGCTCGACGCGCGCGGCAACATCGTCATCGTCGAGATCAAGGTGTCGCGCGCCGATCTGCTCGGCGACGCCAAATGGACCGACTATCTCGCGCATTGCGACCGTTTCTTCTGGGCAGTGCCCGAGGGGTTCGACCTGCGCCCCTTCGACCAGCCGGGATTCCTTCCCGAGCGCGCGGGGCTGATCATCGCCGATCGCTACGATGCCGCGGTGGCGCGCGAGGCGGCGACGGTACCGCTGGCCAGCGCGACGCGGCGCAAATGCACGCTGGCCTTCGCCCGCCGCGCGGCGCGGCGGGTGATCAATCTGCTCGACCCCGAGGCCGAGCAGCATTTCTGAGCTCTAGAGCCGGGGCCCCGCGCCGCCGGACGCGCCACCCTTGGGCGCTTCGTTGATCAGCCTGGCGATCCCCGGCCAGCGCGTCGCCTCGCGGGCATAGTCGCGCGCGGACTTGCCGCTGCCGAAGTCGGCCTTGTCGGGATTGGCGCCCGCGGCGAGGAGGCGACGGACGATCTCCTCATTGTGCATCTGCACCGCGCGGATCAGCGGAGTCTCGCCGCCCGCATTGGCGAGATTGGGGTTGGCCTTGTAGCGCAGCAGGATCGTCACGCCCTCTTCCCAATTCTGCTCGATCGCGACGAGCAGCGGCGTGTTGCCGCGGCGGTCCTGAACATTGGGGTTGGCATCGTCGGTCTGGAGCAGCGCGCGCAGATACAGCGCGTCCGAGCGGCGCGCGACGATGTGCATCGCCGCCTCGCCGGTGCCGCGGTCCTTGGTGTTGACGATCCGGAGCGTCCTGTCCTGCAGGAACTTGGCCACTTTGGCGCCGTCGCCCTTGCGGATCGCTTCGAGGAATTCATAGCTGTCGGAGAATTGCTGCGCCGCCGCCGGCACTGCCGTCAGGACGAGCGCGGCCGCCGCCGCGGCGCGGAGAGCACGTAACTTCATGGTACGCAGAAACCCTTTGCTGGAACCCCGTTCTTGCGGATGCCCGTCTAACAGATCATGTGCAGTCGCGCCATGAACAGGATCGCCGCCCCTCTCGCCCTCGCGCTTGCCCTCGCCCTGCCCCTCGCCGGTTGCGGGAGCGCCGCGCCCGAACAGCCGCCGCTCGCCGGCGCGAAGATCGGCGGTCCTTTCGCGCTCACCGATCAGGACGGCAGGACGGTGCGCGACACCGATTTCGCCGGGCGCTACCGCATCGTCTATTTCGGCTACACCTATTGCCCGGACGTCTGCCCCAACGACATGGCGAAGATCGGCCAGGCGATGCGCATCCTCGACAAGGAAGCGCCGCGCACTTCGGCGAAGGTCGTGCCGATCTTCGTGACCGTCGATCCCGAGCGCGACACACCTGCGGTGGTCAAGCAGTTCGTCGGCAACTTCCATCCGCGCGTGGTGGGGCTCACCGGCAGCCCGCAGGCGATCGCGCAGATGGCGAAGAACTATGCCGTCTATTTCAAGAAGCAGCCGGCGGGCCCCGGGGGCGGCTATCTGGTCGATCACCTCGCGGTCGCCTTCCTGATGGGCCCGAACGGCGAGCCGATCGCCTCGCTGCCGATCGATCAGGACGGCAAGGCGATCGCCGGGCAAGTGAAGCACTGGGTGCGATGAGCAGCGGACGCTTCTGGGAAGATCTGCCGCTCGACAAGCTCGACCGCGCGCAATGGGAGGCGCTGTGCGACGGCTGCGGCAAGTGCTGCGTCCACAAGCTCGAGGACGAGGAGACAGGCGAACTGCTCACCACCAACGTCGCGTGCCGGCTGCTCGATCGCCGCATGGGACGCTGCAGCGACTACAGACACCGCCACGCCTATGTGAGCGAATGCGTGCGGCTCAACGCGAACAATGTCCACACGATCGAGTGGCTGCCCTCGACCTGCGCCTATCGGCTGCGCGCCGAGGGAAAGCCGCTGCCCGAATGGCATTATCTGGTCTGCGGCGATCGCGAGGCGGTCCACGCCGCGGGTCAGTCGACGCGCGGCTGGACGATCTCGGAGGACGACGCCGGCGACTTCGAGCACCATCTGGTGGACCGGGAGCTTTGACCGGCCAGGTCGAAGTCGTCCGCAACGCACGCGCCCGGCGCATCCGTCTGTCCGTCGATCCCCGCGACGGCCGCGTCCGCCTGACGCTCCCTCCGCGCGCGTCGCTTCGCAAGGCGCTGGCCTGGGCCGAGGCACAGCAGGGCTGGATCGAG
>Ga0268292_100055_pt1 | contig 10209 bp, 8 predicted proteins | sample MetcocultureR1M_FD_191341 | JGI IMG/M metagenome (GOLD analysis project Ga0268292, IMG submission 191341) | Soil microbial communities from Anza Borrego Desert, Southern California, United States - Methanotrophic co-culture R1-M | ecosystem: Environmental > Terrestrial > Soil > Desert | place... | reverse complement strand
AGCCGACCGAGCGCACAAGCCGGACCAGCGCCTCACGAAGGCCCTGATCGTCGTCGACGATGTGCACGACCGGCGCGCATTTCGGCGCCATCGGGTGGGTGAGGTCAGTCATGCTGTTCGCCGATGGCCGCCGGCAGGTCGAAGTGGAAGGTAGAACCCTCTCCCACGCTGCTGGTCGCCCACAGCCGGCCGCCATAGGCTGAGATGCAGGTGCGGCAGATCGCCAGCCCCATGCCCATCCCGCCCGGCTTGGTCGAGAAGAACGGGTCGAACATCGTCTTCATGGCCGCCGGCCCGATGCCGGCCCCCTTGTCGGAGACCTCGACGCGCACCCGCGCATCATCGGGCCGCACGCTGATCGTGATGTCGCGCGGGCCGCTCTGCGTGCTCATCGCCTGAGCGGCGTTCAGCACCAGGTTGACGACGACCTGCTGGATGTTGACCGCGTCGACCAGAACCGGGGGCACGCCGTCGATCGCGTCGATGTGGATCGAGGCGCCGAGCGCACGGATCTCGCCGTCGACGAGCCGGACGGCCTCGTGCACGAGCCGCGCCATATCGTGGCGCCCGAGCGCGGTGGGGGATTTGCTGAGGAAGGCGCGCGTGCTTTCCACCACCGATTTGGCGCGGCGCGCAGCGTCGAGGACATTGCGCACGCTCGCGGCCGCCTCGACCAGATCCGGTTCCTCGCGGCCCAGCCACTGCAACGTAGCCTCGGCGCTCGAGATGATCGCTGCCAGCGGCGAATTGACCTCATGCGCGATCGAAGCCGAGAGCGCGCCCATCGTCGTCACGCGCGCCGCGCGCGAAACTTCGATCTCGGCCCTGGCGAGGCGTTCCTGCGTGGCCTTGTACTCGGTGATGTCGAGGTCGCTCACCAATATGTCCTGGAACCCGCGCATATCGGTGGGCAGGCCGGCGGTGAACAGCGTGTGCGTAGTCTCGCCGTTCGCCGCCGTGAGATGCGTCTCCGAACGATAGAGGCTGTCCCCGCGCGCGAAGGCGACGAGCCATTGCACGAAGGTCTGGTCGGTATCGGGAAGGATTCGATCCAGCGAGCCTAGCAGCTGGTCCTTGCTGGAGGCGCCCGACCGCTCCACGGCAAAACCGTTCACGTCCTTGATGATGACCGCCCGCCGGATGGCACGAAGCTCGTCGGGATGCGCTGCGAAATAGGCCTGCATGTCGCGCACGCCGGAGCGCAGCAGGCGGAGAACCGCGTCCCTGGCTTCCGACCAGTCCTCGCGCCACAGCGCAATGCCGGATCTTTCGAAGATGGTCTCGTTCCACCGCAGGGACTCGTCCAGGCGCCGCTGCAGCTCTGCCACCTTGCGCCGGTGGAAGAAGAGACCCGCTATCGCGAGACCGATCGCGAGTACGGCAAGGCCCGCGGCAGCGAGCGACGAAGCCAGATCGGCGGGAACGATGAGCGCGAGCGCCGCGACCAGCGCGACGATCAAAACGCTCATCGTCCAATCGCGGCCGGTCCATCGTGGCGGAGGCGCACACCCTTCGAGGCCGCTCGCCCACAGCGGCATGCCATCGGCATCGAGCCCCTGATCCGAAGCGGCAGCGCCGCCGCTCGGCCAAAGGGTAAAAACGTGTCGCACCTTGGCCCCCCGGACTGCGATCGCCCCCATGTGTCAAAGAGGGTCGTCGCTGAACGATCGTATAGTTGTTCGCGGCGTCGCTCCAGATCAAAGTCCGACACGAAATCAACGACTCGAGCCGCCAACGAAAGGGTGCCATGCCCGCCAGATGCTCCGCATTGCGCCGCCATGGCGCCCCTGCCGTTCGGCGGCCTGCGTCGGTGTCCGCGGCGTGACTTCATCGGAAAAGTGATTCAAAACCCTGCCGATAAGAATCCGGAGCCGGGAGGCGCTGCAGACGTGCGCCTGATCTCGAGCCCGGACGCGGCGGGGGAAAGTTCACTGTACAAGGTCGATTCCGAACGCCTGCCGTTCTGGTCCGCGCATCAGGCCTGGGCGCTTGTCGGCGCTGCATCGCTATCCGCCGCGCTCATCGCCGGCGCGCTTCTGCTGGATGCCGACGGCCACCATGCCGCAGCGTGGTTCATCGTCGTCGCGGCGAGCGCGGCGTCGATCGGCTTCTTCTACCGATCGTGGAAAATCGACCTGCGGATGCGGGGGGACCTCGTCCGCGCACGGCGCGAATATGCGGACGTCTTCGGACGTGCCGGCATCTCGATCTGGAAGGAAGACTGGTCCGCGATCGGCAAGGCCTTTGCGCGCCTGCGCCAGGCGGGAGTCGAGGACGTCGCGGCCTGGTACGCTGCGCGCCCCGACGAAGCACAGGCTCTCCATGCGGAGGTGATGATCACCGACGTGAACCGTTATTCGGTGGAGCTCATGCGCGCGCGCTCGGAGGAACAGCTGACGGGGTCGCTCGCGACGATCCTGCCCGGCAGCGCGCGGGCGTTCGGCCGATGGCTGGACGCCCTGGAGCGCGGCGATCCCGTGTATATCGGCGAAAGCGTGATCCAGCGATGCGACGGCGAGCCGTTCGACTGCCTCGTCACGGCGGCACTCCCGCGGCGGCCCGAGGAACTGCGCGAGGTCTTTGTCAGCATCCTCGATGTAACCGCATACAAGCGCGATCAGGCCAGCCTGGCGAACGCGCGGGACGAGATCTCGCGCACGCAGCGAATTGCGACCGTCGGCGCGCTGACAGCCTCGATCGCGCATGAAGTGAACTCGCCGCTCGCGGCCATATCCTCGAACGCTGCAGCCTGCCTGCGATGGCTCGACCGCCCCGAGCCGGACCTCGATGAGGCCCGGCAGGCCGCGGCGGCGGCGATCGCGGAAGCCGAGCGCGCACGCGCGGTCATCGACCGGACGCGCGCTTATCTCCAGAGGAACGAGCGTCGGGAAGAGGAAGCGAACGTGCGCGCCCTGATCCGCGATGCCGTGCGCCTGGTGGAACGCCAGGCCCATAGCCACGGAATCAGCGTCAGCCTGAACCTCGCCGGCGATCTCGGCTCGATCCGGTGCGAGCCCATCCCGCTGCAGCAGGCGATCGTGAACATCCTGCTGAACGCGATCCAGGCGATGGCCGATATCGAGACCGAACGGCGCCTGGGCGTGACTGCCCTGCGCAGCCCCGACGGGGTCCGGATTTCGGTGGAGGACACCGGCCCCGGCTTCGCGCCTGAGGACATGCGCCGCATCTTCGAGCCCTTCTACTCGACCAAGGGCGGCGGCATGGGCATGGGCCTTTCGATCTGTCGCACGACGATCGAGGCACATGGCGGCACGCTCACGGCCCAATGCGAACCCGGTGCGGGAGCTACTTTCCTGATATTGCTTCCTCAGGGTGCGCTGTGAGCGCGGCCCCGCTCATCGCCATCGTCGATGACGACACCGCCATATTGACGGGCGTCTCCAGCCTGCTGCGCTCGACCGGCTATGCCGTCGCGCTGTTCGAGAGCGCGGAGGCGCTGATCGCCGCGCTGCCGGCCAGCGGGTTCGATTGCGTGATCACCGACATACAGATGGCGGGCATGAACGGTCTCGACCTGCAGGAGCTGCTCGCCCGGAGCTATCCGCAGCTGCCGATCATCGTGATGACCGCCTTCCCCGAGCCGGCGCTGCGCGTTCGAGCGATGGAGGCGGGTGCCGTCTGCTTTCTCAGCAAGCCCTTCGACGCCGAGGAGCTGATCGAGTGCGTCGTCCGGGCGCTGCGGGGGTGACTCCGGCGCGACCGGCATACCAAGGTACTGTTTCCGCCTCGCCCCGTTCCGGAGGATAAGGGGGCATGGCGCAGGCTCCGATCGTCCATGTCGTCGACGACGACCCCTCGATACGCCGCGCGATCGCGGCATTGCTGCGCTCGGTCGGAATAGATTCCGCCACCTACGAATCCTGCAGCCAGTTTCTGGAAGCGAAGATCGAAGCCGGCCCATCCTGCCTCCTGCTCGACGTTCGATTGCCGGGGACGAGCGGGCTGGACTTTCAAAGCCAGCTGGCGTCGCATGGGATCGACCTTCCGGTGATCGTGATCACCGGGCACGGTGACGTGCCGATGTCGGTGCAGGCGATGAAGGCGGGCGCAGTCGACTTCCTCACCAAGCCGTTTCGCGATCAGGATCTGCTCGACGCGGTCAGCGCCGCAGTCGAGCGCCATGCGCGCCAGCTCGAGGCGAGCGGGAAGATTCACGAGCTGACGCGCCGATATGAGTCGCTCTCGACCCGCGAGAAGCAGGTAATGGGGCTGGTCACTGCCGGTCGACTCAACAAGCAGGCGGCCTATGACCTCGGGCTCAGCGAAATCACGGTGAAGCTCTACCGCGCCTCGGCGATGAAGAAGATGGAGGCACGCACGCTCGCGGACCTCGTCAAGATGGCCGAGAAGCTCAGGATCGGCGCCGCGGCCTAGGCCGTCGGCAGCGTCACGGTGAAGCGGGCGCCGCCCACTCCATTCTCCGCCCGAATCCGTCCGCCATGCGCCTGGAGGATCGAGCGGCAGATCGGCAGCCCCATGCCCATGCCGCCCTCCTTGGTGGTGAAGAAGCCCGAGAAGAGCCGGTCGAGATGCTCGCCATGGATGCCGCCGCCGGTATCTTCGACCACCATCTCCAGCTCGCTCGCGCCGGCGCGGGTGGTGACGGTCAGCACGCGCTCCTTCCCGCCCGATCCCGCCATGGCCTGGATCGCGTTCATCGCCAGGTTCACCACCACCTGCTGAAGCTGGACGCGATCGGCCATGACGAGCGGCAACGCGTCCTCCAGTACGGTGCGGATCGTCACGCTCTTGTCGATGCTCTCGTGCCGGACGATGAGCAGCGACTCCTCGATCAGCGCGTTGACCGCGAGCGGGCGCTGATCGGGATCACGCTTCAGCGCCATGCCGCGAATGCGCGCGATGATGTCGCTGGCCCGCTTCGCGTCGGCGACGATGTCGCCGGTGAGCGTCATCACTTCCGGCAGGTCAGGCTGGGGCTTCTGTAGCCAGCGCAGGCTCGCCTGCGCGAAGGCGCTGATCGCCGCCAGCGGCTGGTTGACCTCGTGCGCGATCGAGGCAGTCAACTCGCCCAGCGTCGAGACCCGCGCGGCGTGCGAGAATTCCGCCTGCACCTGCTGCAGCCGCGCTTCGGCCCGCTTGCGGTCGCGCACATCCACCGTGCCGATGAGCGTAACGCCAAGCTCCTGCAGCGCCGGCAGGAAGGAGATGGAGTAGATCACTTCCACCCGTTCGCCGTTCTGCGCCAGCAGGACGGTCTCCTCGGCATAGCCCGGAGCGCCCGCGAAGCGCGCCTCGATCGATCGGCGGAAGGTGTCGGGGCTGAGCTCCCAATATTCGGTCACCCTCCGCCCGGCGAATTCCTCTGCCGATGCGGCACCGAACAGCTCGACCGTGGCGGCATTCACTTCCTGCACCGTCGCTGCGTCCATGCAGGCGCGCAGGAACTCGGGATGCGCATCGATATGGGCCGAAAGATCGGTGACGCCCTGCGCCCGCAAGTCGCCCAGCAGCTGAACCAGCCCCGATGTGTCGACTTGCCAGAGCGCCATCGGCACATGGTGGAACAGGTCGCGGTAGCGCCGCTCGCTCTTGCGCAGCGCCTCGTCGGCGATCGTGCGATCAGAGATGTCGACGAAGCCCACCACGTTGATCCCGCGATCGATCAGCGCTTCCGAGAAGGTCATCGTGTAGAGCACGTCGAGGACCGATCCGTCGGGGCGATTGACACGGGTCTCCTCCGAATAGCGCGGTTCACCGCGCAGCCGGGCGCACAGCGATCGCCGGATCGTCTCGGGCTGCTCGTGCCATCCCCATGCGATGGGGCCCTTGAGCGCTTCGACGCCGTCGACCCCGAACATGCGCAGCGCCTCGGCGTTGGCTTGCTCGATCCGGGGCAGCTGGAGCACCTCGTCGAGGAAGGCCGGCGTATTCTCGACATAGGCGGCCAGATCCTCGACGCCCTCCCTCCGCAGCGCTTCGAGCCGCGCCATCAGCGGCTTCATGTCGAGCTGGAGGAGCGCGACCGGAACATGCTGAAAGAGGTCGCGATAGCGGTGCTCGCTGGATTCGAGCTCGCGAAACGCCTGCTTTTGCCCGGTGATGTCGGTCACGCCGACCAGCACGGTGCCCTGCGCCTTGTGGTCGGCCGGCCAGCACACGGTAAACAACACTTCGATCCGGCTGCCGTCGGTGCGCGCGAGCACGGTCTCCGCGCTGAAGCTGTCGCGGCGCTGCATCGCGGCCACCAGCGATTCGGTGAAGACGTGCCGGCTTTCCGCGGGCCAGGCCCAGCTCATCGGCGCCGAGAGCGCGGCCTCGCGCGAGGCGATGCCGAAGAGCTCGATCGTCTTCTCGTTGACGTCGACGACGCGGACCATGTCGATCGTCCGATCGATGAAGGCGCGGTCGGTGCGGAGGTAGCCGATCGGATCCGCCTCCCCGCTCGCGACGAGGTCGCCGATCGCCCTGCGCACGCAGGAGAAGTCCAGCTCCCAGAAGGATGCGGCCATGGCGTGGAAAACATTGGTATAGCGGTGCGCTGCCATTTCGCCGGCGCTCACCTCTCCGGTGTCGCGGCTCCATTCGACGATTTCGGCGGCGCCCGCCGGGTTCCGGCGGACGAGCCGGCGGACCCGCGCGCAGAATTCACGCCCGTCCGCTGCGCAGCGATAGATCTCTCCCTGCCAGCTTCCGGCGTCGGCCAACTCGTCCTGGATCGCACCCAGCCCGAACGGGTGGCGGCTAGCGAGCAGCTCGTCGAGCCGCTTTCCCGAAGCCTCGGCGAGCGAGAAGCCATAGAGACCGGCGGCGCCCGCGTTCCACTGGAGCACCCGGCCTTGTGCGTCGGTGACGACTATGCTGTCGGGCACGAGATCGCCGAGCACCGACGCGTCGAGCCCCAGCGAGGAATCCCCCGGAGCCGCATCCATGGTTGGGCTCGCCATCCTTTCGATCATGTCACAGTCGCCGCCATCCGCAAGCCGCAGTCCCCTCGGCCACGCCAGCGCACGCTAATCGCCCGCGACGACGCATTTGCGCAAGGGTGGACCTTCGGCGCACCCGCACACCAAACCAAGGTATCGGCGCCCCACCCTCATTGCCAAATCGAAGTCGGCGTCCGGCGGGTCCATCAGAACCGCGAAAGCCAGGAGGGAGATACCCCATGACCATCGCATTCACGCCCGCCGCCGCGTCGGACTTGCTCACGCCCGACAATCACGTGCTCATGCTCATCGACCACCAGTCGCAGATGGCGTTCCCGGTGCGCTCGCAGGACGTCGCGGTGCTGCGCCTCAATACCGGTCTGGTGTCCGAAGCGGCTGCCGGCTTCGACGTGCCCACGGTGCTGACCTCGGTCGCGGCAAAGGGCTTCTCCGGCCCCTTCTTCGACGAAGTGCTCGACGCATTCCCGGGCGCCGGGATCATCGACCGCACCACGATGAACGCGTGGGAAGACGCGGCGGTGATCGACCAGCTCAACACGCTCGGCAAGCAGCGCATCGTCATCGGCGGGCTGTGGACTTCGGTGTGCATCGTCGGCCCGGTCCTCTCGGCACTCGAGCAGGGCTGCGAAGTCTATGTGATCACCGACATCTGCGGCGACGTCTCGAACGAGGCGCATGAGCGCGCGGTCGAGCGGATGGTCCAGCGCGGCGCGCGCCCGATGACGGCGCTCCAGTATCTGCTCGAGCTCCAGCGCGACTGGGCGCGCGGCGAGACCTATGGCCTCACCACCGGCATCGCCCGCAAATATGCCGGAGGCTACGGTATCGGCATCGTCTACGCCAAGGCGATGTTCGGCGCGCAGGAAGGCGGCCACGCCGAAGCGGCCTGAGCCGCCAGGCCCTTGCATACGGAGGACCGGCGATGAAGCCTTACCTGCTGTCGCTCGGTGCCGGGATGCTGATCGGCGTGATCTATTCGCTGCTCGGCGTCCGTTCCCCGGCGCCGCCCACGATCGCGCTGATCGGCCTGCTGGGGATGCTGCTGGGGGAACAGGTCGTGCCCATCGCCAAGCGGCTCCTCAGCGGCGATCCGGTCCTCGCCTATGTCCGCACCGGTTGCGCCCGTGACGTGCTCGGCCCGCAGGCCGCCAAGTCCGTGACGCCGGACAAGAGCGCATGAAGCTCGGCCGACGCGCGGCGCTGCTCGGCGCAGGTTCCGCCGCCCTTCTTCCGAAGCTCGCCAGAGGAAAACCCGCGATGCCCGACCTGATCCTTGTCAATGCCCGGGTGACCACACTCGACCGCGCCAATCCGGTGGCGGAGGCAGTGGCGGTGCGCGACGGCAAGTTCCTCGCGGTCGGATCGGAGGCCGAGGTCCGCGCCGCGGGCGGGCCGGATCCGCTGGTGATCGACGCCGGCGGCCGGCGGGCGATCCCCGGGCTGATCGACAGCCACATCCACGTCATCCGCGGCGGGCTCAACTACAATATGGAGCTGCGCTGGGACGGCGTTCCCAGCCTCGCCGACGCGCTGGCGATGCTCAAGGCGCAGGTCGCGCGCACGCCGAACGGGCAATGGGTGCGCGTCGTCGGCGGCTTCACCGAGCACCAGTTCGCCGAGAAGCGCCTGCCGACGCTCGAGGAGATCAACGCGGTGGCGCCGGACACGCCGGTGTTCATCCTCCACCTCTACGATCGCGCGCTGCTCAACGCCGCGGCGCTGCGCGCAGTGGGCTATGGCAAGGACACCCCCGATCCGCCCGGCGGCGTGATCGCGCGCGATGCCGCGGGCAACCCCACCGGGCTGCTGCTCGCCAATCCCAATGCGGCGATCCTCTATTCGACGCTGGCCAAGGGCCCCAAGCTGCCCCCCGATCACCAGAAGAACTCGACACGCCACTTCATGCGCGAGCTCAACGGGCTGGGCGTCACATCGGTGATCGACGCGGGCGGCGGATTCCAGAACTATCCCGACGATTACGCGATCATCGAAGAGCTGCATCGCGAGGGCCAGCTGACGCTGCGCATCGCCTACAACCTCTTCACCCAGAAGCCGAAGGAAGAGCTCAAGGACTTCGCCTCCTGGTCTACCCAGGTGAAGCCCGGCGACGGCGACGACAGCTATCGCCACAACGGCGCGGGCGAGATGCTGGTCTATTCGGCTGCCGATTTCGAGGATTTCCGCGTCGACCGGCCCGAGATGCCGCCCAACATGGAAAGCGACCTCGAGCCCGTCATCCGCCTGCTCGCCGAGCGCCGCTGGCCATGGCGACTCCACGCCACCTATGACGAGACGATCAGCCGCGCGCTCGACGTATTCGAGAAGGTCGACCGCGACGTGCCCCTCGCCGGGCTCAACTGGTTCTTCGATCATTGCGAGACGATCAGTCAGCGCTCGATCGACCGGATCGCAGCACTGGGAGGCGGCATCGCGGTCCAGCACCGCATGGCCTATCAGGGCGAGGACTTCATCAACCGCTACGGTCACCGCGCCGCCGAGGCGACGCCGCCGGTCGCCGCGATGCTGCGCGCCGGCCTGCCTGTCGGCGCCGGCACCGATGCCACGCGCGTGGCCAGCTACAATCCCTGGGTGTCGCTTTCCTGGCTCGTGACCGGCAAGACGGTGGGCGGCACGACGCTCTATCCGCAGCCCAACCGCCTCGACCGCGAGACTGCGCTGCGGCTGTGGACCGAGGCGAACACCTGGTTCTCGAACGAGGCTGGCAAGAAAGGCCAGATCAAGGCCGGCCAGCTCGCCGACCTCGCGCTGCTCTCCGACGATTATTTCGGCGTGCCCGAGAGCGCGATCGTCCATATCCGATCGGTGCTGACGCTGCTCGGCGGCAAGGTGGTGCACGGCGACGGCGACTTCGGCCGCCACGCTCCGCCGCTGCCCCCGGCCATGCCCGACTGGTCGCCGGTCGCGGCGTTCGGCGGATATTGGCGCGCGCCAGACGCCAAGGCGAAGCTCGTCGCGGCCTGCGCCTGCCATTCGTCGTGCGCCGTCCACGGCCATGACCATGCCGCTGCGCTCGGGGCCGACACCCCCGTTGCCGACGCGCGCAGCTTCTGGGGCGTGTTCGGCTGCGGCTGTTGGGCAGTGTGACAGCGAGCCCCGCTTCGCCGCTTTCCAGCCCGGTGTTCCGCGCGCTGTGGATCGCCACGATCGTCTCGAACATCGGCACCTGGATGCACGACGTCGGCGCGGCATGGCTGATGACCTCGCTGAGCCCGAGCCCACTGATGGTCGCGCTGGTGCAGGCGGCGACCAGCTTCCCCCTGTT
>Ga0268292_100054_pt1 | contig 10229 bp, 8 predicted proteins | sample MetcocultureR1M_FD_191341 | JGI IMG/M metagenome (GOLD analysis project Ga0268292, IMG submission 191341) | Soil microbial communities from Anza Borrego Desert, Southern California, United States - Methanotrophic co-culture R1-M | ecosystem: Environmental > Terrestrial > Soil > Desert | place... | reverse complement strand
ATCCGCGATCAACATGGTGACGACGATCATCAAGATGCGCGCACCCGGCATGACGATGATGAAGATGCCGGTGTTCTGCTGGACCGCGCTGTGCAGCAACGTGCTCGCCATCGCGATCTTCCCGGTGCTCACCGGCGCCTTCGCACTGCTGATGCTCGACCGCTACGTCGGCACCAACTTCTTCACCAACGATCTCGGCGGCAACCCGATGATGTACTGGAACCTGGTGTGGATCTGGGGCCACCCCGAGGTGTACGTCCTCGTCCTGCCGGCGTTCGGCATCTTCTCGGAGATCACTTCGACCTTCACCGGCAAGCGGCTCTTCGGCTATTCGTCGATGGTCTACGCGACGGTGGTGATCACGATCCTGAGCTATCTCGTGTGGCTCCACCACTTCTTCACCATGGGATCGGGCGCGAGCGTCAACAGCTTCTTCGGCATCGCGACGATGGTGATCTCGATCCCGACGGGTGCGAAGATCTTCAACTGGCTCTTCACCATGTACCGCGGCCGCATCCGCTTCGAGCTGCCGATGATGTGGGTGGTCGCCTTCATGATCACCTTCGTGGTGGGCGGCATGACCGGCGTGCTGCTCGCGGTGCCGCCGGCGGACTTCGTGCTCCACAACTCGCTCTTCCTCGTCGCGCACTTCCACAACGTGATCATCGGCGGCGTGGTCTTCGGGCTGTTCGCGGGCATGGTCTACTGGTTCCCCAAGGCCTTCGGCTTCAAGCTCGATCCCTTCTGGGGCAAGGTGGGCTTCTGGGGCTGGGTGCTCGGCTATTGGGTGGCCTGGACGCCGATCTACGTCGTGGGGCTGATGGGAACGACGCGCCGCGTGCGCCACTTCGACGATCCGTCCTTGCAGATCTGGTTCGTGATCGCCGCGATCGGCGCAGTGATCATCCTGATCGGTATCCTGGGCTTCGTGATGAGCATCGTCATGGGCATCGTGAAGCGCGACCAGCTGCGTGACGCGACTGGCGACCCCTGGGACGGCCGCACGCTCGAATGGGCGACCTCGTCGCCGCCGCCTGCGTACAACTTCGCGCACACTCCGGTCGTGCACGATCTCGACGCCTGGTACGACATGAAGAGCCGCGGCGCCGCGCGGCCGGTGGACGGCTTCCGCCCGATCCACATGCCGCGCAACACCGGAGCGGGCGTGATCCTTTCGGCCCTGGCGCTCGTGCTCGGCTTCGCGATGGTCTGGTACATCTGGTGGCTGGCGGCGCTGGCCACGGTGGGGCTGTTCGTCGTCGCGATCGGCCACACCTTCAACTACAACCGCGACTATTTCATCCCCGCGGATGAAGTGGCGCAAACCGAGGACGCGCGCACCCGGTTGCTCGCGGCGGGAGCCACGGCATGAGCACGACTGCGCTGAGCGAGGATCGAAACGCCGACCCGACCTTCTACCTGGTCGAGGAGGACGACCACCACCACGAGACCGGTGGCGGCACGATCCTGGGCTTCTGGATCTATCTGATGAGCGACGCGCTCATCTTCGCCACGCTGTTCGCGACCTTCGGCGTGCTGAGCACCAGCTATGCCGGCGGCCCGACTCCGCGCGAGATCTTCGAGCTTCCGCTGGTCGCGCTCAACACTGCGATCCTGCTGGTCTCGTCGATCACCTTCGGCTTCGCGATGATCGCGATGCAGCAGGGCAAGCTCGGGGGCACGCAGCTCTGGCTGGTAATCACTGCGCTGCTCGGCGCGGCCTTCGTCGGTATCGAGCTGTTCGAGTTCGGCAGCCTCATCCACGAAGGAGCGACGCCGCAGACGAGCGCCTTCCTCTCCGCCTTCTTCACGCTCGTCGCGACGCACGGGCTGCACGTGACCTTCGGTATCATCTGGGTGGGCGTGATGCTCGTCCAGCTCGCCCAGCGCGGGCTGCACGTCGAGAACCAACGCCGGCTGATGTGCCTCAGCATGTTCTGGCACTTCCTCGACGTCGTCTGGATCGGCGTCTTCACCTTCGTCTATCTGCTCGGGGTCCTGCGATGAACGACGCCACCCATACCGACGCGGCGCACAGCCACGGCGACACGCACGGCCATAGCTTCACACTGCGCGGCTATGTGATCGGCTTCCTGCTGTCTGTAGTGCTTACGGCCATTCCCTTCTGGATGGTAATGACCGGCAGCTTCGATCCGCAGGCGACCGCGATCACGATCATTGCCTTCGCCGTGCTCCAGATCCTGGTGCACACCGTCAGCTTCCTCCATCTCAATTCGAGTTCGGAGGGCGGCTGGACGCTGATGGCCTATATCTTCACGGCGGTGATCGTGCTGATCGTGATCTCGGGCTCGCTGTGGATCATGTTCCATCTCAATGCCAACATGATGCCGATGTCCGGTGACGGAGGCTTCGGCTCCTGAGCACCCGCGTGAAGCGCCCGCTGCTGATCGCGCTGGCGCTGCTTTCCGTTCCTGGGTTCGCGGCGCTCGGCATTTGGCAGCTCGAGCGCCTGCAGTGGAAACTGGACCTGATTGCACGCGTCGAGGCGCGCATCCACGCGCCGCCCGCGCCGCTTCCCGACGCGGCCCAATGGGCGGGGCTCGACCGGCGCGACTATGAATATCGGCGAGTTCGTGCGCAGGGCCGCTTCCTTCACGACCGCGAGACGCTGGTCCAGGCGCTTACCGAACGCGGCGCCGGCTTCTGGGTGCTCACTCCGCTTCGCACCGCGCAGGGATTGGTCCTCGTCAATCGCGGCTTCGTGCCTCCCGACAAGCGTGGTGCCGCCAGCCGCGCGGCGGGCCTGGTGCCGGGCCCGGTGACCGTGACCGGACTGATGCGGGCGAGCGAGCCCAAGGGCACGCTGCTGCGGGCCAACGATCCCCAGGCGAGGCGCTGGTATTCGCGCGACGTGGCGGCGATCGCTGCGGCCCGGGGGCTGGGGCCTGTCGCGCCCTTCTTCGTCGACGCCGACGCCACTCCCAACCCCGGCGGCTATCCGGTAGGGGGATTGACCGTGGTCAGGTTCCGCAACAGCCATCTTGTGTACGCGCTCACCTGGTTCGCGCTGGCGGCGCTTGGCGCAGCCGGCGCGTTCCTGCTGCTGCGTACGCGCGCCCAGCAGTGATGGAAGCGCCGCTCCTCGCCCTCACCCGGCCGCGTGCCGGCACCCCGACCGGCCCCTCGGCCGAGACCGCGGCGGCGGAGAATATGCGCCAGCTCATCCAGCTGCGCTGGATCGCCGTCGCCGGGCAGACGCTCACCATCCTGCTCGTCCATTTCGGACTGGGCGTGCAGCTGCCGGTGGTCGAGATGCTCGGCGTCGCGCTCGCGCTCGCCACGGCGAACCTGCTCTCCACCATGGCGATGCTCCGGCACCGGGTACGCGACAGCGACGTCCTGCTGGCGCTGCTGCTCGACATGGGGGCACTCACGCTCCAGCTCTATTTCAGCGGCGGCGCGACCAATCCCTTCATCTCGCTCTACCTGCTTCAGGTGGTGCTAGGCGCGATCCTGCTGCCGCCCGCGGCGGTCGCGCTGCTGCTGGCGGCGACGGGGCTCAGCTATGCGCTGCTGATCGTGCGGCACGTGCCGCTCGCGCTGCCGACCGGGCTCGTCGCCGACAGCGCCGACCTGTTCGCGATCGGGCGCTGGATCGGCTTCGTCATGGTGGCAGGGCTGCTGGTGCTCTTCATCGTGCGAATCAGCCGCAACCTGCGCGCGCGCGATGCCCATGTGGCGGACCTGCGCCAGCACGCCGCCGAGGAGGAGGGCATCGTGCGCATGGGGCTGTTCGCCTCTGGCGCCGCCCACGAGCTGGGGACGCCCCTGGGCACGCTGTCGGTGATCCTCGCCGACTGGCGGCGCGAGACCAGGATCGCAGGAGACCCACAGCTCCTCGCCGAAGTGGAGGAGATGCAGACCGAGGTTCAGCGCTGCAAGGCGATCGTCTCCGACATCCTCCATTCCGCCGGCCAGCCTCGCGGCGAGGCGATGGAGCGCATCGCAGCGGAAACCTTCCTCGACGCAATCGCCGAAGCATGGCGCGCGACGCAGCTCCATCTGCCCTTCGACTACCGCGCAAGCGGCGCGAACGGGGCCGTCATCGCCGTCGATCCGGCGCTTCGTCAGGCAGTGTGGAATTTGCTCGATAATGCCGCCGAAGCCTCACCCGCGGGCGTACGCCTCTCGGCCGAGATCGAGGACCATATGCTGGTGATCGCGGTACGCGACTGGGGCGACGGCTTCGCGCCGGAGACGCTGGCGCACCTCGGCCAGCTGTTCCAGTCGACCAAGGGTGCGGGGCACGGGCTCGGCCTGTTCCTGGCCAGCAACGTCGCGCGCCGGCTGGGCGGCCGGCTGGAGGCACGCAACCTCACAGGCGGCGGCGCCGAAGTGCGCCTGCTCCTTCCGCTCGTTCTTTCGCAGGAGACCCGCTGACATGGATGGGCCCAGCCTGGTCATCGTCGAGGACGACGCCACCTTCGCGCGCACGCTCCAGCGCTCGTTCGAGCGCCGCGGATATCGCGTGCGGGTCGCCTCGAGCCCGGCCGAGCTGGAGGTGCTGCTCGAAGCCGGGTCACCCGAGCGAGCCGTGGTGGACCTAAAGCTCGGCAACGCCTCGGGGCTGCCCTGTGTGGCGCGGCTGCACGCCGCGGATCCCGAAATGCTGATCGTGGTGCTCACCGGCTATGCGAGCATCGCCACCGCGGTCGAGGCCATCAAGCTCGGCGCCTGCCAGTATCTGGTGAAGCCGTCGAACACCGACGACATCGAGGCGGCGTTCGGCAAGGCGGGGGGCGACGCCGATGTCCCCATCACCAGCCGCGAAACCTCGATCAAGACGCGCGAATGGGAGATGATCAACGAAACCCTGGCGTCCACCGGCTTCAACATCTCCGAAACGGCCCGCCGGCTGGGAATGCATCGCCGCACGCTCGCCCGCAAACTTGAGAAGCGTCCGCTGAAATGAAACCTGAGCCGGGCCGCAAGCGTCATTGAAATATCTGTGCCACCCCGAATAGGGTAGCTGCATGCAGCGACTGCGTTACACCTGGATATGGATGCCGCCGCTGCTCGGCGCGGTGAGCCTGATCTTTGGCGGCACCCTGACGATCCCGGCGCTGCTGCTCGGCGCAGTGCTGATCATCACCGTACTGGCCGCGGTGCACCATGCCGAGATCATCGCGCACAAGGTGGGCGAGCCCTTCGGCACCTTTCTTCTCGCGCTGGCGGTGACGGTCATCGAGGCCGGGCTGATCCTGACGCTGATGCTCCAGGGCAAGGAAGGCTCCGCGACGCTGGCGCGCGACACGGTCTTCTCCGCGGTGATGATCATCCTCAACGCGCTGGTGGGTACCTTCATCCTCGTCGGGGCGCTGCGCCACCACGAGCAGGACTTCCAGCAGACCGGGGTCAACGCTTCGCTGGCGACCCTGTGCACGCTCACCGTGCTGACGCTCGTGCTGCCCAATTTCGCGATCTCGGCGCACGGCCCCTATTACTCGCCCGCGCAGCTCGCGTTCGTGGCGGTCGTGTCATTGCTGCTCTATCTGACCTTCGTGTCGGTGCAGACGATGCGCCACCGCAACTATTTCCTGCCCCCGGCCGAGCTGGCGGCGGCCGATCCCGAGGCGCATGCACCCCCGCCATCCGGGCGCCAGACGTTGCTCTCGGCGGTGCTGCTGGTCGTCTGCCTGACCGAGGTGGTGCTGCTCGCCAAGGCGCTCGCGCCATCGATCGAGCGCAGCGTCGCCGCAGCAGGCGCGCCGCACGCCGTGGTGGGCGTGGTGATCGCGGCGCTGGTGCTGCTGCCCGAAAGCATCGCGGCGATCCGCGCGGCATCGTCCAACCGGCTCCAGACGAGCCTCAACCTCGCACTGGGATCGGCGCTCGCGACCATCGGCCTCACCATTCCCGCAGTCGCCGCACTTTCGCTTTACGCGGGACTGCCGCTCGCACTCGGGCTCGATCCGCGCAGCATCGTGCTCCTCGGGCTCACGCTGCTCGTCAGCAGCCTTTCGCTCGGCACTGCACGAACGACCGTGCTTCAGGGCGTGGTCCACCTCGTCATCTTCGGCGTGTTCGTCTTCACCACGCTGGTGCCCTAGACTCCGAAAAACCCCGGACGCATGAAAAGGATAGGCGCTAATAAAAAGCGCTGGAGGGGAGCCCTGATGATTCGGACACGATGGTTGATCGGCGCGGCGGCGCTGATGTTTGCCGGGGCGCCCGCGCATGCCCAGGCGCCTGCAGGCAACGAGGCGCTATGGCAGTCCTTCGTCGCGCCGCCTGCCGAGGCAAGGCCGATGATGCGCTGGTGGTGGTTCGGTCCAGCCGTCGACAATGCCGAGATCGATCGCGAGATCCGGGCGATGAAGGCCGGCGGCTTCGGTGGCTTCGAAGTGCAGCCGGTCTATCCGCTTTCGCCCGACGATGCATCCACGGGCGTGCGCAACCTCCCCTATCTCTCCGATGATTTCCTGGCGGCGCTGCGCCACGCCGCGCAGACTGCGCAGGCAGAGGGAATGCGGATCGACGTGACCGGCGGCAGCGGCTGGCCGTTCGGCGGACCGCACGTCGCCGTGACGCAGGCCTCTGCGAACATCCGCATGGTCCGCGTGCCCGTTCCCGCAGGCACCGCCGACTTCATTGTGCCCGCCCTCGGCCCGGGCGAGAGCCTGGTCTCGGCGTCGATCGGCCCGGTTGCCGCGTCGCCCCAGGCCGCACGCGCGTTAACACCGTTGACGGTCGAAGGTCCGCGCGCCGCGGTGCAGCCGAGCGACCAGCCGCGCGAGGCGCTGCTGTTCGTCGCCGGCCGCACCGGCCAGCAGGTCAAGCGCGCCGCGGTGGGTGCCGAGGGCTTCGTGCTCGATCACATGGATCCCGCAGCTGTCGGCCATCATCTCGAAGCCGTCGGCGATCGCCTGCTTCAGGCCTTTGCGGGGATTGCGCCGCCCTATGCCTTTTTCTCGGACAGCCTCGAGGCCTATGGATCGAGCTGGACCGGCGACCTGCCCGCCGAGTTTCAAAAACGTCGCGGCTATGATCTGGTCCCGCACTTGCCCGCGCTTTTCCTCGACACGCCCGAGAGCGCGAACGTCCGCTACGACTGGGGCCGCACGCTCGCCGAGCTGACCGAGGAGCGCTATCTGGGCGCGATCGACACCTGGACGAAGGCGCATGGCACGCGCTTCCGCGTCCAGGCTTACGGCACGCCAGCCGTGCTGCTCTCGTCCGCCGAGCACGTCGCCCTGCCCGAGGGCGAAGGTGCAGACTGGCGTGCCTTCACCTCAACGCGTTGGGCCACGTCGGCAGCACATCTCTACGGCAAACCCGTGGTCTCGTCCGAGACCTGGACCTGGCTCCATTCGCCGGCCTGGGCGGCGACACCACTCGACATGAAGGTGGAGGCCGACCGTCACTTCCTGCAGGGCATCAACCAGCTGATCGGCCACGGCTGGCCCTACACGCCGCCAGGCACGCCCGAGCCCGGCTGGGCCTTTTACGCTGCCGCCGCGCTCAACGACCACAATCCGTGGTTCGGCGTGATGCCCGACGTCGCGCGCTACCTGCAGCGCGTCTCGCACCTGCTGCGCCAGGGTGAGCCGGCCAATGCCGTGGCCATCTATTTGCCCACCGAGGACGTGCTCGCCGCGCTCGAGCCGCGCTCGGCCTCGGTGAACGACGCAATGAAGCGGCGTATCCCCGAGGCGATGATCGCGCAGGTGCTCGACGCCGGGCAGGAGTTCGACTTCGTCGACGCGCGCGGCGTCTCCGCCCCGGGCTTTCGCCACCGCATGCTGGTGCTGCCGCGCATGGAGCGGATCGACGCCGATGCCTATGCCGCCATCGCGCGCTGGATGCGCAAGGGCGGAAAGGTGATCGCGATCGGCGCACTACCGACGACCGCCGGGGGGTTGCGCGACGATGCCGCGCGCGCAGCGGTACGCAAGCTCTCGCAGCAGCTCAGGACCAAGGTGACGGTCGTCGCGACCGAAGCCGATCTCGGACGCGCAGTGGCGCAGGCGACCACACCCGATGTGCGCCTGGCCCAAGCCAACCCGGCCCTCGGTTTCGTCCATCGCAAGCTGCGGCAGGGCGACCTCTATTTCGTCGCCAACACCGGCAATATGCCGGTACGCACCAGCGCCCGCTTCCTCGGTGACCGCGGCAACGGCAGCTGGTGGGATCCGATGTCGGGAAAGCGCTGGTCGGCGGGCAGCGGCGATATCGCGATCGAACTTGCCCCCTATGAATCGCGCGTCCTGGTGTTTGCGGGCCCCGCCGGTTCACGCGCGCTCTCCGCGGCCGCCGCGTCGAGTCGGCCGCTCGCCGGCGCATGGCGCATGGCCGTGCCCGGCAAGGGCGAGCAGGAACTCACCGCGCTCGGCTCCTGGGCAGAGAAGCCGGCGCTGCGCCATTATTCGGGCACCGCGACCTACAGTCTTCGCTTCACCGCGACGCCGACCGGGGGCAAGTGCCTGGCTCTGGACTTCGGCCAGCCGACACCGCGCGCCCCGGAGGCAGGCGCGCGCGAAGCGCGGCCGGTCGCCGCAATCGACGCTCCGATTCGCGAGGCCGCGATCATCCGGCTGAATGGCGAGCGGGTGGGCGCGCTCTGGGCACCGCCCTACCGGCTCGATGTCTCCCGAGCGCTCCGCCCCGGCGAGAATTTGCTCGAGGTCGAAGTGTCGAACACGATGCTCAACGCGCTCGCCGGGCGCGCACCCGCTGACTATCGTCTGCTCAATCTACGCTACGGCGAGCGCTTCCAGCCGCAGGACCAGGAAAAAGTAGTCGCCGCACCATCGGGCCTGCTCGGCCCGGTTTCGCTGGTGGAAGCCACCGCATCCGACCGCCCCTGCGGGTCCTGACGAAAGCCTCGCACACCCCTGCCTTCCACAAGGAAACGTCATGTCCCCTCGTCGCCTCACTCGTCGCCGCTTCGCCCTGACTGCCCTCGTCGCGTCCGTCTTCCCGGCCGTCGCCCGGGCCGCGGCCGGACGCGAGGCTGGAATCACCGATTTTGGCGCGCGCGCGGACGGCACGACGGTCAACACCCGGGCGATCCAGGCAACGATCGATCACCTTGCCCGGAGTGGCGGCGGAACCGTGGTGGTGCCGCAGGGCGTGTTCGTCAGCGGCGCGCTGTTCCTCAAGCCGGGCGTTCACCTCCGCTTCGAGCAGGGCGCGGTGATCCGCTGCTCGACCGACATGGAGAATTTCCCGCGCCAACGGACGCGGATCGAGGGCCATTTCGAGGAAGCCTTCACGCCCGCACTGATCAACGCCCGGGGCTGTCACGGGCTCAGGATCAGCGGCCCCGGCACGCTCGACGGCGCCGGCCGGCCGATCTGGGACGAGTTCTGGAAGCAGCGCAACGCCGCGCCCGATCCCGGCGAATTCCCCAACATCGGCCTTCCCCGCGCCCGGCTCGCCCTTATCGAGAATTCGCGCGGCGTGACGGTCGACGGCGTGACCTTCAAGGACTCGCAGTTCTGGAACCTCCACATCTACGACTGCGAGGAGGTGCTGGTCCGCAACGCGCGTTTCGAGGTGCCCGACGACTACAAGCAAGCCCCCAGCTCGGACGGCATCGACCTCGACAGCTGTCGCAAGGTGACGATCGACGGCTGCTATTTCTCGGTCACCGACGATTGCATCGCCGCAAAGGGCTCGAAAGGCCCCTTCGCACTTCAGGACAAGTCGAGCCCTCCGGTCGAGAACATCCGCGTGCGCAACTGCCACTTCCGCCGCGGGCACCAGGCCTTTGCATGCGGCAGTGAGGCGACGATCATCCGCGATGTGATCATCGAAGACTGCCGCGTGACCGGCAACATGGTCCTCACCCGGCTCAAGCTGCGCCCCGATACGCCGCAGCATTACGAGAACATCACTCTGCGCAACATCACGCTCGACAACGAAGGCGGCACGATCCTCGCGATCCAGCCGTGGAGCCAGTACAAGGATCTGCGCGGTGAGGCGCCGCCCCAGTCGGTAGTACGCAACGTACGGCTCGTCGGCATCAAGGGGCGCTTCGGGTCGTTCGGCACGATCCGTCCGAATCCGGGGCAGACCACGATCAGCGACATCCTGCTACAGGACATCGACGTGACGCTACGCGACGGCAAGCTCGCGGCTTCCGGCGTGAGCGGCCTCCGCTTCGAGAACGTCGTCGTCAACGGACGGAGGGTGACCTCCTGAGCCCGCCCCCCGAGCGCTAACGCACTTCTTTTGGGTTAAACCGCCGAACAAGGATCCGGGCC
>Ga0268292_100053_pt1 | contig 10244 bp, 5 predicted proteins | sample MetcocultureR1M_FD_191341 | JGI IMG/M metagenome (GOLD analysis project Ga0268292, IMG submission 191341) | Soil microbial communities from Anza Borrego Desert, Southern California, United States - Methanotrophic co-culture R1-M | ecosystem: Environmental > Terrestrial > Soil > Desert | place... | reverse complement strand
GCGGGCTTCCGCGGAATGATGGCGATCCATCCGGATCAGGTGCCGGTGATCAACCGCGCCTTCTCCCCGAGCGAGACCGAGATCGCGCAGGCCGAGCGGGTCGTTGCCGCCTTTGCGGCCAACCCGGGCGCGGGCACGATCGGGCTGGACGGCGCGATGCTCGACATGCCCCATCTGAAGCGTGCGCAGGCCTTGCTCGCTTTGCGCCACCTTGACGCAAGTTAGTTGATTCACAGCAGGTTGCGGCTAGGGTTTGGAACCTAGTCGACGCCCCGGGGGCCAGTACTCGATGATCGAAGCGCAGGCGGCAGACGAAACCCTTCCTGTTGGAGAGGACGAGTTCCGGCTGATCGCCGATAGCGCCCCCGTCGCAGTGTGGGTCACCCGGCTCGATCGCACCCGCAGCTTCGTCAACCGCGCCTATGTCGAGTTCCTCGACATTCCCTACGACGAGGCGCTCCGCTTCGACTGGCGGCAGATCATCCACCCCGACGACGCGGCGCGGATAATCGCGGAATCGATCGCCGGCGAGACGAGCCTCCAGACCTTCGAGCTCGAGGGGCGGTATCGCCGGGCCGACGGGCAGTGGCGCTGGCTCCACTCGACCTCGGCACCGCGACACGACGCGCGGGGCCGGCACTCGGGCTTCATCGGCGTGGCGCACGACGTCACAGAGGCCAAGGAGGCCGAACTTTCGCTGCGCGAGCGCGAAGCGCAGCTCTCCGCTTTCATCAACCAGGCGACGGCCGGTTTCGGCCAGGTCGACCTCGATGGCCGCTTCACGCTCGTCAACGACCGCTTCTGCGAGATCGCGGGCTGGAGCCGCGAAGAGCTCATGAACAAGCGGATGCAGGATATCACGCACCCAGACGATCTGGGCGCCAACATTCCGCTGTTCGACCGCGCGGTGCAGGACGGCACGCCTTACACGCACGAGAAGCGCTATATCCGGAAGGATGGCAGCATCGTCTGGGTCAACAATTCGGTTTCGGTGATCCGACGGCCCGATGGCGAGCCCTTCGGCGTGCTCGCCGTGACGCTCGACGTGACGCAGCGCCGCGAGGCGGAGGCACGGCTGCGCAAGAGCGAGGAATCGCTGCGGCTCGCGACCGAAAGTGCGGGCATGGCGAGCTGGGAGCTCGATCTCGCGACGATGACCGGCCACTGGTCTCCCAACCGTTTCGACCTGCTCGGGCTCGAACGTCGGCCCGATTGCCGCGGGAGCTTCGAGGACTGGCTCGACCGCGTCCATCCGCAGGACAGGGAACTCGTGCACGAGGCGGCGGTGCGTTGTTTCGAACAGGGCATCCCCTACACGATCGAGTATCGCATCCTGCGCGGCGACACCGGCGAGGAGCGCTGGCTCCAGAGCCACGGGCGGCGGATCGATTACGACGACCGGCGGCCGAGCCGCTTCGTCGGAGTGTCGTTCGACATCACGGCCCGCAAGCGCGCCGAGGATGACCTGCGCGCGAGCGAGACGCGCTATCGTTCGATCTTCGAACAGGCGAACGACTTCCTGATCACGACCACCATTGATCAGGTGATCACTTCGGTGAATCCGGCCGTGCTCGCTGCGCTCGGCTATCGCGAGGAGGAAGTCGTCGGGCGGCACGTCCGCGAGTTCATGGACGCCGGCCAGTACGAAATCAGCCGCGCGGCATTGCAGCAAAAGCTGGCCGAGGGCGGTACGACCCGCATGACGCTGTGCGTGCGGGCAAGGGATGGGCGCGAGTTGATCTGGGAAATCAACTCCTGGCTGAGCGTGGACGAGCACGGCCGACCCCAGGCGCTCCACGCCATCGGCCGCGACATGACCGAGGCCAAGCGCGCCGAGGCGCACCTGCGGCTGCTGATCGACGAGCTCAACCACCGCGTGAAGAACATGCTCGCGATCGTCCAGGGCATCGCACAGCAGAGCTTCAAGGGCGAAGTCGATCCCGTCGTGGCGCGGCGTGCCTTCGAAGGACGGCTGGCGGCGCTCTCCAATGCGCACAATCTGCTGACACGCGAGCATTGGGGCGCGGTGTCGATGACGCAGATCATCGAGGATGCCGTCGCGCCGCATGGTGGCGACAGCGGCCGCTTCGAACTGGAGGGCCCCGACCTCTCGATCCAGCCCAAGACCGCGATCAGCCTGGCGCTGGCGATCCACGAGCTGGCCACCAACGCCGTCAAACACGGCGCGCTCTCGCGGCCCGAGGGGCGCGTGCGGATCCACTGGACGCGCGGCGGCACCGACGGCGCGTCGCGGCTCGCGCTGGCATGGGAAGAGCGCGGCGGGCCCGAGGTCCATGCGCCGAGCCGGCGCGGGTTCGGCACACGCATGATCGAGCGCGGGCTGGCCGCCGAGCTCGGCGGGACGGTCAAGATCGACTTCCGGCGCGAGGGGCTGGTCTGCACGGTCGAAGCACCGCTGCCGGAGGGCGCCTGATGACCATGATCGCCGGCAAGCGCGTGCTCGTGATCGAGGACGAACCGATCGTCGCGATGGCGCTGGAGGATATGCTGGAAGCGCTCGGCTGCACGATCGTCGGCCCTGCCACACGGCTGGCGGAGGGTGTCGACATGGCGGAAAGCGAGGCGCTCGACGCGGCGATCCTCGACATCAACCTGATGGGCGAGTCCAGCACCCCGATCGCCGATGTACTACGGCTGCGCGACGTGCCCTTCGCCTTCGCCAGTGGCTATGGAACCGTCCCCGAGGGCTATGACGAGGCCCCGCTGATCGAGAAGCCCTATCGCGAGCAGGACGTTGCGGCTGTGCTCGAGGTACTGCTGCGGCCGGGACTGGTCAGCCGCGACTGAAGGACCAGCGGCTGGGGCCGCTCGCGAGCTGCAGCTTCTGCGCCTGAAGTGTCAACGCGTAGCGCTCGGTGGCCGTTGCAATCGCGCCGCTCCCCTGCTTGCCGCACGACGAACGCCAGCTTTCCGTGCCCCCGCTGATTGCGAAGAGCAGCTGCCCGGCCTCCACCCGAACACTCCCCTGCTTCTTCTGCGTCGTGGTGCGCGTGCAGCCTCCGTCCTCCGCGTGGCGGCGCGTGATCGTCCAGTCGAAGCGGCCGTCCTGTGCGATCACGAGCGTCATCGAGCGCGCCACGTTCATAGGTACAGGCTCGGTCACGATCGCAGTGCGGGTCATCGAGCCATAGCCCACCGATCCGCCAAGGCTGGTGCCGGCGCCGACGCCAACGTTGGGCTGCAACTTGATCCGGGACACGAGCACCAGCTCCTTGCCCTGGCTCGCCTGCGACCATTGACCGACGAGGGGCGCGGGCACCGCCGCGCCGCTCGCCACGGCAAGCCAGCTCGTCGCCGCAGCGGCAAGCGCGAATCCAGTCATGTGCAACACGGGCAGCTCTCCTTCACAGGCGCGGCCCTAAGCGGCCCGCCTGTGAAGGCGCAGCGATGCTGCGACGGATCCCGACTTTCCGGCGTCGAACGCCGCCCGTCGTTCAACGAAGCTTGCGTCCCTCAGCGTCCCAGACCTCGACATTGCCGAGCTTGAGCGCGCGGACCTTAGCCTCGATCTTGGAGAGGTCACCCACCACCACCCAGGTCATCGCATCGGGATGGAGCAGCTGCGCGCTCCGGGTGATCGTGTCGGGGCTGAGCGCCGCGTACTTCTCCGGCAGCGTCGTGACCCATGAATAGGGCCGCGCGAAGCGGTTGACGTACTGGAGATAGCCGACCGTCGCCTGGTTGGTCTCGAACCGACCGGGAATTCCCAGCACCTCGCCCTTGATCAGCAGATCGAGCTCCTGCCGGGTCGCGGGCCTGGCGGCGCGGATACCGCGGATCTCCTTGTCGATTTCCCCCAGCGCTTCGGCGGTCTTGTCGGTCTGCACACTCGTCGCCACGCCGAACACCTGCGGACCGCGCGCCTCGGCGACATAGGAGTTGGCGCCATAGGTCCATCCCTTGTCCTCGCGCAGGTTCATGTTGAGCCTCGCAGTGAAGGCGCCGCCCAGCACGTCGTTCATCGCCCCGATCTCGAAATTACGCGGATCGGTGCCATCAGGCATCGTCTGGCCGACACGGATCACCGACTGGATCGCGCCCGGCTTGTCGACCAGTACGACGCGCGGAGCGGTCGCTTCCGCCACGGCCTCGACGCTCTTGGTCCCCTTGGCGTGCGCGGGTGCCTTCCAGCTGCCGAAGGACTTTTCGAGCGCCGCGGCGAGTGTCGCGAGGTCGGTCCCGCCCGCTGCGTAGATCACGGCATTGTCCGGCCGGATCCAGCTATCGTGGAAAGCGACGACGTCGTCCCGGGTGATCGACTTCAACGCCTCGGCCCGGCCCTCGAGCGGCACGCCATAGGCGTGCTTCGCGCCATAGATCAGATTGGTGAAGGTGCGCTGCGCGATTTCGCCGGGCTCGGCCAGCGATTGGGAAAGGCCCGAAAGGTGCAGTGCCCTGTCACGCTCCAGATCGGCGGAGCGGAACGCCGGATTGCGGATATAATCGGCCCAGAGCGCCACCGTTTCGGGGAGCGAGCGGGTCATCGCCGAAGCCATGAAGTTGGTCGTATCGACGTCCGACGTGGCGTACATGCGCACCCCCAGCAGTGCCTCGCGCTCGGCGAGCTGCTGGCTGGTGAGCGTGGCCGTGCCTTCTTCCATCAGGCCCAGCGTGAAACCGCCCAGTCCGGGCTTCATGTGCTGCTCCGCAGCCTGGCCCGCGTCAAATACCATCGTCATGTCGACGGTCGGCGTGCCGGGACGCTCGGCCAGCACCACGCGGATGCCGTTGGAGAGCTTCGTCTCACGCAGTTCGGGGAGCTTGAGCGCAGGCGATGGTCCGGCAGGCGGCAGCTGGGTGCGATCGGCGCCGTCGGCGACTGCCTTGTGCTCGCCGAAGGGCAGCACGGTAAGCTTGTAGTTGGGCCTGGTGAGCCAGGTGCTCGCGATGCCGCGCACCTCGGCGCCGGTCAGCGCCTGGAACTTCTTCTCGCTCACGGCATGTTGGCCGGGATTGCCGGAGAAGATCGCACCGTCGGACAGCGCCATCGCCTTGACGTAGATCGACTCCATCGCGCGCGCGTTGTCGGCATAGGCGCTGGCCTTGACGCGCTCGAGCTCGGCCGTCGTCGGCCCCTTGGCGACGAACTCGTCGAGCACCTGCTTCACCGCCGCTTCGACTGCGGCGCGATCGACGCCGGGCTTGAGGCGCAGATCGACGGAGAAGATGCCGGCGATCGCATGGGCGGAGTAGCTGGCCGAGGCGTAGGTCGCGAGCTGCTTCTCCTCGACGAGAACCCGGTAAAGCCTCGAGGTCTTGCCGCGGCCCAGCGCCTGCGAGGCGAGTTGCAGCGCCGCAGATTCGGGTGTGTCGCGGCCGGGAACCGCCCAGTTCCACGCGACCGCCGTCTGCGGGACCGTGTCCTGCATCACTTCGCTCTTGCTGCTGTCGAGTACCGGTACCCATGATGTGGTGCGGCTGACGGGCTGACCGGCCGGCACGCTGCCGAAATATTTGTTCATCAGCGTCTTCGCCTGCTCCACCGTGACGTCGCCGGAGAGCGTGACCACGGCGTTGGTGGCGCCGTAATATTGCGCGAACCAGCCCTTCACGTCGTCGAGCGAGGCGGCGTCGAGATCCTCCATCGAGCCGATCGTCGGGTGATGATAGGGATGGCCGGCAGGGAAGATCGCGGCGTATTCGCGCTGGTCCATCAGCGCATAGGGCATGTTCTCGCGCGTACGCTTCTCGTTCTGGACGACCTTGCGCTGCTCATCGAGTTTGGCCTGGCTGATCGCGCCGGTGAGATAGCCCATGCGATCGGATTCGAGCCACAGCACGCGCTCGAGCCCGCCGGTGGGGACGATCTCGTAGTAATAGGTCTGGTCGAGCGAAGTGGCGCCGTTGACGCCCGAGACGCCAACCTCCTGCAGCGGCGGCATATATTCCTTGTCGTGATGCTCCGAACCGTTGAACATTAAATGCTCGAACAGATGCGCGAAACCGGTCTTGCGGTCCGGCTCGTTCATCGAGCCGACGTGGTACCAGACCGCCACCGCGACCTTGGGGGTCTTGTGGTCCTCATGGACGACGACGCGCAGGCCATTGGGAAGCGTGAACTGCTGATACGGAACCAGCTCCTGCGCGGTGGCGGGCAGCGCCGCGGCAATGGCGAGCGTCGCCGCCGCGAAGAGCAACTTCTTGGGCTTCATCGGGATATCCTCGAGCAAAAAGAGCCGGCTCCCAGCGCACGGGGGAGCCGGCTGGAGCGTACGGTCTTCAGAAGATCGCGGCGGCGCCGATCTTGAACTTGCGGCCACCGAGATAGGTGGCGCGGGTGTAGGTGCCGGCGATGAGCTGCTGGACATCGGGCGTCCGGGTGCCCTTGAGCAGATCCGAACCTTCGACATAGATCCGGAATTTCCGGGCCTTGTCGATGTAGTACTCGCCGCGCAGGTCGAGCGTCTGAACGTCGTGATTGTAGACCGAAAGCCCACGTGGGACGAAATTGTCCAGCGTCTTCGACTGGAAGCTATAGGCCAGCGTGCCGTCGAACCCATATTTCTGGTAGGTCACCGCGAGGGTGCCAGAATGCTTGGACTGCTGATTGAAGGGCAGGCCCGAGAATTCATAGATATTGTCCTGCCCCGCCGGGGCATAGGCCCAGCTATACTGCTGCCAACGGCTGCTCTTGGTGTAGGTATAGTTGGCGATCACGCCCAGACCGCCCAGCGCGCCCGGCAGGAAGTCGAACTGCCGCTCGAACCGCCCCTCGACGCCCCAGATCGTGGCCGGGTGCGGGCTGTTGATCGGCGAGCCGCCGTTGATGAAATAGTTCTCCGGATGCGCCGGATCGAAATAGGGCAAGCCCTGGAAATAGGGGCTGTCGGGCAGCGTGAGGTTCGCCAGATTGGCCGGCCCGTTGGTCTGGTTGGCTTGCAGCAGATTATTGATCCGCTTGTAGAATCCGCCCAGCTTGATGATGCCGATCTTGTGGTAGTATTCGGCGCTCAGGTCGAAATTATGCGTCGTCGCCTGCTTCAGGTTCGGGTTGCCCGAATTGATTTGCAGGATCGGCTGCACGCCGTTCGGCCCGGGGATCGGGATGTTAATGAAGCTAATCCGGGTCTCCCGGGACAGATTGGCGATCTGCGGGCGGGCGACCGAGAGGAAATAGCCGCCGCGGAAGATCAGATTGTCGCTCTGGCGAAAGTTGAACAGGACGCGCGGCAGGAAGTCCTCGGACGTGGCCCTCTCGGTCACCAGCCTGGTGAACTGGTTCTGGAAGATCATGTCGTTGCCGAAGCCACCGCCGTTCTCCGGCAGGATCGGCCCGATATAAGTCGGGAAGCTGAGGTTCGAGGCCGACAGGTCGGTGCGGTTGTAGCGCACGCCGCCGATGATCTCGAGTTTGCCGAACTCCAGCCTGCTCTGGATATAGGCCGCGTAATTGTCCTCGCGCGTTCCCTGCTTGTCCTGGCCGATGGCTGGCGGGAGCGGCGACAGGACCACCTGCGGATAATCGCCCAGATTGTCGAGGAAGCCGATCAGCGTCGCCTCGCTCATCGCGGTGAAGTTGGCGCCGGTGACGCCCACCCGGGTAAGATCAGTGGGCGTGAAGGGCAGACCGAGTGCTGCGATCGACGCGTTTCCGGCGAACTGGGTGCGGGCAAGATCGTGCTTGAACTCGGCGCGTTCGAAGCGCGCACCGGCCTGGACGTAGGACAGGAAGCCCCAATCCATGTCCCAGCGCAGGCTGACTTCACCGGTGTAGCGGTCGTTGCTGCCGGTGGTGGAGTCGATCCCGCCCGTACCGTTCTGGACGGTGTAGAGTGAGGAATCGTTGATCAACGCCCAGCCGGCCGTGCTCAGCAGCGGGATCGGAATCCCCGAGCCGCTGCGCCGGGCGAACGGCGTGACGATGTAGCCGAGCGAAGCGTCCGTCGCCTCGGGCTGGAAATAGGCAGCAGTCGCGTCGATGCCTGCGACGCGCAGATCGAGCACGGTGTTCCGCCCGTGCTTCTCGCTGCCATGGGCATAGCCCGCGAGATAGGTGAAGGTCAGCTTGCCCGCGGTGCTCTTGCCGGAGAAGCTGTAGGTGTCGGTGATCGTCTTGGCATCCGGATCGTAGCCATATGCCTGCTCGCGCGCCAGGGCCGCGTTGCCCGGCGTCAGATCGAGATGCAGCGCCGAGACCGCCTCACCGCCGGGCACGTCCGAATATTTGCTGGAAGCGGTGAAGATGTCGGTCATCGCATAGGAAGTGCGATTGGTTTCGGCGTGCTGGAAGTCGAACTTCCAATTGGTGTGATTGCCGATATTCCATTCCGCCGAGACCGTCGCCGCCAGGGTCGACTGCTTCACGTGATTGAAGCTCGTCTCGAGCTGCGTGACATAGGCACCGTCATCGCCCGGCACGAACGGAAAGGTGGCATGCGGATCGACTGCGTCCGGAGCCGTCAACGTCGGGGTGCCATCGGCGGCATTCGGCAGGAACGCGCCGAACTTGGTCACCGTGTTGTAGCCGATGTTGCGCACCGAGTTGCGGCGGTACTGGACCGAAGCGCTGAGGCCGAAATTGTCCTGCGCGCCGAAGCGTCCGGCAACGGTGCCGGAGACAAGAAAGTCCTTGCTGAAGTCCTTGCCGCTCAGCCCGCCTTCCACCTGAAGGCTGGCATAGCGATGGGGGCGGTTCAGCGGAGACAACGTCTCGATCTCGATCAGACCGCCGGTACCGGCGCTATCCTGGCTGGGCAGCAGGCTCTTGCTGATCGTGATCTTGCCCACCGAGTCCGCGAGCAGGTTGCTGAGGTCCGCCGAGCGGCCGGTGCCGTTGCCCACCGGCAGCTGCAGGCCGTTGAGCTTGACGTTGTTCATGTCCGGATCGAGCCCGCGCACGATCACGTTGGTGCCGTCGCCCGTCACCGTGTCGCGCTGGAACGAAACGCCGGACGTGCGGCGCAACGCGTCGGAAAAGGTGGTTCCGGTGAAATTGCCCAGGTCGTCGGCGGAGACGACTTCGGTGTTGTTCTCGGCCGCACGCTGCAGGTTCAGCGCGTTGGCGCGGGCACTGCGTGTGCCGTAGACGACGATCGGTACGCCCGCTTCAGATCCTTCGTTCAGCGCCAGGACGACGGCGGTATCGTTTCCCGATCCCACCCGGACCGGCTGGTTGTGCGTCTCGAACCCCAGAAAGGAGATTTCGAGCGTGTACTGACCAGCCGCTACGCTAGGGAAGCGAAAGTCGCCGTTGTCGTCCGCGGTGGCGGTGTCACCCGTCTCGACGATACGGACCAGCGCGCCGCCGAGGGCGCGGCCGCCCTCTTCCCGCGTCAGATGGCCCGAGATCGAGCCGGTGCCGCGTTCGGCCGGCGCCTCCTGAGCGCGGCTCACCACGAACGATCCCCCGCTCGTTACCGAGAGGACGAGGCCCGAGCCCCGCAGCAGCGTCTGGTAGGCGCCGCGGGCCTCATATTCGCCATGGAGTGCAGGCGCGCTCCGGCCCTGGACCGCGTCGGGTGAAAAAACGACGTTCGAGCCGGTCCGCTCGGCCACCGCGCGCAACGACTTGTCCAGCGACTGCGCCGGGAGATCGAAGGAATAGCGCACCTGGGCGTGCGCGAACGGCACCACGAAGACGCAGGCAGCAGTTGCAGAAAGTGCGTAAAGCGTAGATTTTGCGACCATCGATCCCCCTCTGGGGACCGCATCCGTGCCGTCCCTCAGCCTCGTAGACGATGCTGCGCCGCAAAACCGACACGGGCGAGTAACAAAAATTTCATCGCAGACTAGCTCAGCGCACGATCCGAAGCTCGTCGCCGCTTCGCACGACACGAAGACCATGCAACGCCGCGACCGCCTGCGCGAATTCGGCAGTGTCGTTGGTCGCGAAAACGCCCGACACGCGCATGGATGCGAGCCGTGGGTCCTCGATCAGGATGTGCGTCCCCCCGTAGCGGTTCATCTCCGCCACGGCGGCCGCCAGCGGCGTGTCGCTGAAGACCGCCTGTCCCCGCCGCCACGACGTCACGGTGTCGATCGCGGGACGGTCGATGGTGGCAGGGCGCCCCCGGCCGGCGGTGAGCCGCTCGCCGGGAGTGAGCAGCGTCGGCTTGATTGCCTCGCCGCGTCCGCCGGCGCGAAGGTCGGAAACCGATACCTTGCCGGTGACCAGCGTCACCACCACGCCTTCGCGCATGTAGCGGACGGCGAAGCTGGTTCCGAGGGCGCGTATCTGCTTGTCGCCGGCTTCGACGATGAACGGCCGCACGCGATTCGGTGCC
>Ga0268292_100052_pt1 | contig 10287 bp, 10 predicted proteins | sample MetcocultureR1M_FD_191341 | JGI IMG/M metagenome (GOLD analysis project Ga0268292, IMG submission 191341) | Soil microbial communities from Anza Borrego Desert, Southern California, United States - Methanotrophic co-culture R1-M | ecosystem: Environmental > Terrestrial > Soil > Desert | place... | reverse complement strand
GCCGCACCGACACCGAGACTCCCTCGCCTGTCACGGTCCTCACCTCCGAGACGCTGGCCAACGCCGGCATCACCACGATGAGCGACGCGATCCGCTCGATCTCGGCCGACAGCGCCGGCTCGATCGGCACCGGCTTCCAGACCGGCTTCTCGGCCGGCGGCTCGGCCGTGTCGCTGCGCGGCCTCGGCGTCTCGTCGACGCTCGTCCTCGTCGACGGACTGCGCTCGACCAACTTCCCGATCAACGACGACGGCCACAATGCCTATGTCGACCTCAACTCGATCCCGTTTAGCCTGGTCGACCGGGTCGAGGTGCTCAAGGACGGCGCGTCGTCGACCTATGGCGCCGACGCGATCGGCGGCGTGGTCAACCTGATCCTCAAGAAGCAGTTCAACGGCGTCGCGGGCACCTTCGAGGGCGGCGTCGCCGAGCAGGGCGATGCGGGTCACGTCCGTGGCGATCTCACCGTCGGCTTCGGCGACTATGAGAACGCCAACTGGAACTTCTACATCAACGGCGAATATCAGCGCGACGGCAGCGTCACCAACCACAGCCGCGGCTTCCCCTACAACAACCGCGACCTCACCGCGATCGGCGGCAACGACGGCAACGCCGCCGACGGCTCGCTGACCACCAACGTGCCGACCGCCTATGTCGTCCGCGTCAACCAGACCGACCTCAACAATCCGCTGTCGGGCGGCACCACCCCCTTCGCTAGCGGTACGGGTTTCAGCAACTACACCGCGCTCGGCATCGCCAACTGCTCGACCGGCACCTACACGCTGACCACCGGCGGCGCCCGCGGCACCGGCTGCAAGTACAACCTGGAGGACATGTACAAGCAGCTCCAGCCGCTCCAGGAGCGCTACTCGGTCAACGGCCGCCTGAGCGTCCGCGTCGCGGACAATGTCGAGGGCTATCTGACCGGCAGCTACAGCCGCAGCTACGTCAGCATCAAGAGCATCCGCTCGGCGATCCGCCAGACCCAGCCCTTCGGCGCCAACCCGCTCGTCGCGACGAGCAACCCGGGCGTGGTGCTGCCGGTCTATGTCTGCGCGTCGGGCAACAATTGCGCGACCGCTGCGGATCGGCGCCTCAACCCGAACAACCCCTATGCGGCAGCCTTCACCAGCACCGACCCGACCGCGGCGAACTACGCCGGCAACGGCGCCGCGCGCATCTATTACATGTTCGGCGACATTCCCGCGGGCAGCGATCGCACCAATGAGATCTACCGCTTCACCGGCGGCCTCACCGGCAGCTTCGCCGGGGGTTGGGACTGGCGCGTCGAGGGCGTCTACGCCCGTGACGAGCTCGAGATCACCCAGCACGGCCTGATCAACATCGCGGCGCTGCGCCAGGCGATCAACACGGGCTCGTACAATTTCGTGAACCCGGCGTCGAACAGCCAGGCGGTGCGCGACGCGCTCTCGCCCGACAAGACGACGCCGTCGCACTCGGAAATGTATGGCGTCGACGCTTCGGTCAGCAAGACGCTGTTCGAGCTTCCCGGCGGTCCGCTCCAGCTCGCGATCGGCGGCCAGGTCCGTCACGAGATGCTGGAGAACAACAACCAGAACGCGGCGCTCGACACCTATGGCCTCACCACGGCCTCGGCGTTCGGCGAGCATACCGTCGCGGCGGGCTATTTCGAGCTCGACGCGCCGATCCTCGACGTTCTCGATGTCAGCGCCTCGGGCCGCTACGACCATTATTCGGAGGGCTTCAGCCACTTCTCGCCGAAGATCGGCGCGAAGTTCACGCCGATCAAGGAGCTGGCGTTCCGCGGCACCTATTCGGAGGGCTTCCGCGCTCCGACCTTCGCCGAATCGGGCCCGCGCAGCCAGTACGCCGGCTTCGTGACCACCACGCCGCCGTGCAACTTCCAGATCGCGCACGGTGGCGCCGCCAGCGGCACGAGCTGCACGACCGGCGGCAATGCGTACAACCTGCCCTATTCGCTCGGTCGCGGCGTCGCGGGCAATCCGGACCTGAAGCCGGAAATCTCGCGCAGCTTCACCGCGGGCGTGATCTTCCAGCCGGTCAAGTGGCTGAGCTTCACTGCCGACTATTACAACGTGAAGAAGTCCAACCTGATCGTCTCGGGTCCGGACATCGGCAAGGCGGTCAGCGCCTATTTCGGCGCGGCTAACCTCGCCGCGGCGCAGGCCGCGGTCGCGGCGGTCGACCCGGGCTATTCGGTCAACACGGTCGACGGCATCGATCCGCTGTTCCCGAACGCCCTGCCGCGCGTGCTGATCATCAACGTGCCCTATGTGAACGCGAACTATGCGATCACCTCGGGCATCGATCTGGCGGCAACCGCGAACCTCGACATCGCGCCGGGCGTCCATTTCACCAGCCGCATCGAGGCGACTCACGTCTTCAAGTACGACCTGCACGTCGCCAACGGCGTGCAGAAATATGCCGGCACCATGGGTCCGTACGATCTGTCGTCGGGCAACGGCACGCCGGACTGGCGCGGCAACTGGCAGAACACGCTCGACTTCGGCGACGTCTCGATCAGCCTGACGACCTATTTCGTCAACCGGATCAAGGCGGTCTCGACCGATCAGCAGGCGGGTCCGAACTACACCACCGATTGCTCGGCATCGCTCTACAAGGCGCCGAACGACGGGCCCGACTTCAACAAGTTCTGCCACGTCAACAGCTTCATCAGCAACGACCTGAACGTGACGATGCGGCCGAACGACCAGTTCAGCTTCTTCTTCAACGTGAAGAACCTGCTCGACGCGCGGGCGCCGGTCGCTCCGGCCGCCTATTCCAGCGCGCCGAACTTCATGACGACCTGGCACTATTCGGGCCTGATCGGTCGTCAGTATCGCGCGGGCGCAAGCTTCCGCTTCTGATCGGGTTGGGTGCTCCCTCGCACTCCACGGCGGCGGCCTCTCTCCGGAGAGGCCGCCGTTTCCTTTTGCGGGCTCAGCCCAGCCGGCGCTGGAGCGCGCGCTTCAGCCGCGCATGCGCCGAGGCCTTGATCTGGCAGACGCGCGCGGCGCCGACGCCCAGCACCTGGCCGATCTCCTCGAGGTTCAGTTCCTCGACATAATAGAGCTGCACCACCTGCGCCTCGCGCTGCGGCAGCCCGGCGATCGCGGCGACCAGCGCGCCGCGAAGGTCCGCCTCGGCGAGCTGCTCGAAGGCATCGGGCCCCTCGGCCATGAACCAGGGCGATTCGTCCGAATAGCAATCGTCGATCGAATCGAAGCGCACCGCCTCCGCGCTCGCATATTCCGCGCGCAGCTTCTCGGGCGTGACGCCGAGCTTCTCCGCCACTTCGTCGTCGCCGGGCGAACGCCCGAGACCCGCGGAAAGCGCCGCCACGGCCTGCTGATAGGCCCGCCGCCGCCGCATCGCGCCGCGCGTCAGCGTCGCCTGCCGCCGGAGCTCGTCGATCATCGCACCCCGCAGGCGCGTCGCGAGATATTGCTCGAAGCTCGCCTCGCCGCGGTCCTCGAAGCCGTTCGCAGCCTCGATCAGCGCGACCATGCCGACCTGGATCAGGTCCTCGACCTCGACGAGCGTGCTCATCGACCCATGGATGTGCCAGGCGATGCGCCGCACCAGCGGCAGATGGCTGCGCACCAGCGCCTCGGCATCGCGCGGGCTGGTATCGGGGGCATAGGTGAGCGGAGAGACCGCGAGCGAGGCCATGTGCTTCAATTTCCTGGGGCTATAGGCGTTCATGCGGCGAGCGCCTCCGGTGCGCCGATCACCGCGACGACTTCGACGGCCTTGTCCTCAGGCACTTCGAAGAAGCTCATCACCGGTGTGTCGGGAAGGACGGTCCTGACCAGCTTGCGGATCGCGACGCGGATCGCGGGCTGGACGACGAGCGCGAAGGGCCGTGCCTCGGCGATCATCGGCTGGGCGGCGCGCTGGAGCGCGTCGAGGATGCGCCGGCCGAGCTCGGGCTCGATCGTGTGGCGGCGCGAAGGATCCGAACGCAGCGCCTGGCCGAGCAATCCCTCGAGCTGCCCCTCCAGCGTCATCACGCGCAGCGGCTCGCGCACGCCGCACAGCCGCTGGATGATCAGCGGCCCGAGTTCCGGGCGGATCAGCTCGAGCAGCTCTTCGGCATCGAGCGTCTTCTGCGCGGCGGAGGCGATCGCCGCGGCGATGCGGCGGAATTCCTTGAGCGGGACGTTCTCTGCCAGCAGCCCGCGCAGCACCGCCGTGAGCGTGGTGAGCGGCACCGGCTGCGGGCAGAGCGCCGCGACCAGCGCGCCGGCGCGGTCCTTGAGGCCGTCGAGCAGCGCCTGGACTTCGTCCGGGCCGAGCAGGTCGGCGGCATTCTGCATCAGGCACTGGTTGAGGTGGGTGGCGATCACCGTGCCCGGATCGACCACCAGATAGCCCGCTGCGGTCGCCGCGTCGGCGTCGCCCGCCGGCACCCAGACTGCGTCGAGCCCGAACGTCGGGTCCTTGGCCGGCTTGCCCGGAAGCTTGCCCACCACCTGACCGGTGTCGATCGCCAGCATCTCGTCAGGCGAGACATTGTCCTCACCCGCGACCACGCCGCCGATGACGATCCGATAGGTGAAGGGCGCGAGGTTGATGTCGTCGCGCACGCGCACCTGCGGCACGACGAAGCCCAATTCCTTCGAGAGCTGACGCCGCACGCCGGTGATCCGTCCCATCAGCGGCCCGCCGCGACGCTCGTCGACCAGCGGCACGAGGCCATAGCCGATGTCGAGCATCACCTGGAGATTGTCGGTGACTTCCTCCCAGCCGATCCTCGAGAGATCGACGGGCTCGGCCGGCGGTGCGGGCGGCGGCGGGCGGTGCGCGATGCGGCGCAGCTTCCATGCCGCGAAGCCGGCCGCGGCAGCGGCGGGCAGGATCACCAGATGCGGCATGCCGGGCATCAGCCCGAGCAGCGCGAGGATGCCCGAAACCGGCGCCCAGGTCTTGTGGCTGCCGAACTGGCTGCCGATCTGCCCGGTTAGGTCGTGCGACGAGCTGACGCGGGTGACGATCGCGGCGGCGGCGATCGAGAGCAGCAGCGCGGGGATCTGCGCCACCAGCGCGTCGCCCACCGCCAGCTGGATATAGGTCTGCGCCGCCTCGCCGAGCGAAAGCCCGTGGCTCACCGGACCCAGGATCAGCCCGCCGATGATGTTGATCGCGAGGATCAGCAGCCCGGCGATCGCATCGCCCTTCACGAACTTGGACGAACCGTCCATCGCGCCGTGGAAATCGGCTTCGGTCGCCACTTCGACGCGGCGTGCGCGCGCCTCGTCGGGAGTGATCAATCCGGCATTGAGATCGGCGTCGATCGCCATCTGCTTGCCGGGCAGCGCGTCGAGCGTGAAGCGCGCAGAGACTTCGGATACGCGGCCCGCGCCCTTGGTCACCACGATCATGTTGATGATCACCAGGATCGCGAACACGAGCAGGCCGACAACATAGTCGCCGCCGATCAGGAAGGTGCCGAACGCTTCGATGACGTGGCCCGCCGCCGAAGTGCCCTCATGCCCCTGCCCCAGCACCACGCGCGTCGAGGCGACGTTGAGGCCGAGGCGGAACAGCGTGGCGAACAGCAGCACGCTGGGGAACGCCGAGAAGTCGAGCGGCTTCTGCGCATTGAGCGCCACCATCAGCACCGCGAGGCTGATCATGATGTTCATGATGAAGAATGCGTCGAGCATCAGCGCCGGGATCGGCACTACCATCAGCGCGACGAGCAGCAGGATCGCACCCGGAAGCGCGAAGCCCCGGACGGCCGGCGCGAAGCCGGAGGGAAGCGTCATTACGGTCACTCAGGCCCCCAGCTTGGCAAGCATCAGATAGGCGAGACGCGCGGTCTCGGGCGTGGGCCGCAGCGGGCTGGTACCGCCGGGCAGCGCATCGGCGGCGGGCCGGCGCGAGGACTGGAGCTGGGCGAGCGTGGTCTCGATCCAGTGGCGATCGCCACCGACCGCGCCGTTGCCGAGCACCACTTCGGTGTCGCCGATGCTCGCGCCGAACAGGTCGAGCGCCTGGTTCATGTCGTCGAGCGCGTCGGACGCGCTGCCTTCGGCACCCACTGCCGCGGCGCCCTTGTCGAGCTTGCCCGCGAAGCGATTGTAGATTTCGGACAGCGAGCGCGGCTGGCCGTTCGCCGTGAAGAAGACGCCGCGATTGGCGCGCGCGGCGGCCGGGAACAGGCTCGCCCCGCTGCGCCCGGGGTCCTGCGCCATCGCCGAGAGGAAGCGCGCCGCGCCGCCCTGCCCCAGGAAATGCGCCATATAGAGGTCGGTGCCGGTCGCCGGCCGGCCGAGCCGGTCCTCGAGCGCGGCCTTGTTGTCGGCGGCGTGCTCGGCGGCCATCAGCGCGGCGGTGCCCGGGTCCTTGCGCATGTCCAGGATGGCGCGGCGCGCGGCGGCGTCGCTCACCACGAAGCGGCCGCTGGCGGTACGCCGGATCGATTCGGCCGCCCAGCCGAGGCCATGCTCCGCGCCATGGTCCTTGACCACGCCGAGCCAGCTCTGCTCGATGAACTGGTAGAGGCCGGTGGCGCTCGAGCTGGCGGCGCGCGCATCGGCGCGCATCCCGCTCTCCACCTGCGCCTGACCGAGGAGATAATTGAAGTCGATGCCGGTCTTGCGGCTCGCCGCGGCGATCGCCGTCTGGATGCTGGTGCTGGCGTTGACCGATGCTACGCTCATCGAATGCCGATCCGGTTGCCCATGATGCGGGCAGGATCAGCAAGGAGCGTGCCAGTCTGCGCTCAGGCGAGCGCGTAGGTCCCCGGGCGATAGGCCGGCGCCGACTGACCGGAAAGAAGCTGCAGGCGGCGGCGAACATTTGCCGCCATCAGGTTCACATAGATGCGGCAGGTCTCGTTGAGCCGATAGGCCTCGGCGGCGAGCTCCTCCACTTCCGGGGTGGCAGGCTCGCCCTCGTGGCGCGCGATCGCATCGATCGCGACGAGCTTGGCCGCGGTCGCCGCTTCGAGCGCGGCGGCATCGTTCGCCTTCAGCGCGGCGATCTCCGCATGGAGGCCCTCGATCAGCGCGATCAGTGCATTCCGCCTGGTCATCGGCCGCTCCAATCCTGTTTCATCGCGAGCATCCGCTCGGCGATCGCTTGCGGAGAGACGGCGAAGCGGCCGGCGCGGATCGCCGCGCGCAGCTCCGCCACGCGGGCGCCATCCACGGGCGCCCCGGAGGCCATTGCGCTCGAGAACTCGGCCGCCATCGACTCCACGATCTTGTCCGGACGGGCGGCGGGCTGCACCGCCGCGACGGCCCCGGACGCACCCACGGGCACAGCGCCACGGTCGACGACCGCGCCTGCCTTGATGCCGATGGGATCCACCATTGCCGCTATCCTGCCAATTTGCCTGCAATGCATGAAACGGCCGGGCGGGCGCGGACTTTAACGAAAAATTTCATTTCCCTCCCGGCAGCCGCGCCCGCCCGGGCTCGACGGCGATCGCCTGGAGCGGGGGCTTGCGATCGTCGACCTTCACGGCGAGCCGGGCCCCGGGCGCCGCGTCGTTCATCGCGATCCCGTCGCGCGTGATCGAAAAGCCATCGGAGCCCGCCTCCACCGTCACCGGATCGCCGCGGCGGATCACCGGCTCGGCTTTGACGGGAGGCGGCGCGACGGCAGCCGTGGCGGGTGCAGGCTTCGGCTGCGGCACTGCGATGACAGGCACGAAGATCCGCCACGCCGGTGCCATGCACCGCACCACCACGGCGTCGCGCGCGGGGCTGCGCCATTCGAGCTGCGGCGCCGGGCAGCGCGCGAGGCGCAGCCGCTTGTCGATCTCGGTGCGCGCGCCGCCTTCCTCGCCCACCGCCTTGCCGGTGAACTGGGCGACGATCGTGTCCAGCGCCGCGGTCTGCTGGAAGTCCTGCGCCGCGACGGGCGCGGCAGTGGCGAGGGCCACGATGAGCAGCATGGGAATCTCCCTGTGAACGAAGCGGCAAGCACCAGTTGCCGGGCGGCAGATCATTGCCGCCCTCCGTCGAAGCCGAGCGTGAGCAGCGCGCGGGCGTGGCCGGCGCCGGTGGAAATATGGATGCGGCCGGGCGTCACGACCCCGGCACGGACGAGCAGCGCGGCGACGGCGCGTGCGCGGTCGGCGGCAAGGATCGCGGCGCTGCCGGTCGCGGCATCGACGTCGGCGCCCCCCTCGGCCTGACCTTGAATTACCAGTCGCGTGCGTGGATCGCGCGCCGCGCTGCGCGCCCAGGCGAGCGCGGCGGATACATCGGTCGCCACGGCCGAACCGGGTCCGAAGCGAACCTCCGCCGCCTCGACGGGCATAGCCGGCACCTGCTCGATGCCGAAGCCGGCGCGGAAGCCCGCGGCGAGCACGCCCGGCTCGACCCGGTTCGCCTGAAGGAAGACGAAGAAGCCCACCAGCAGCAGCGAAAGGTCCGCCAGCGTCGTGAGCCACAAGGGTCGGGCGGGCGTATCGAGGATGTCGGACGTCATGCCGCGATGTCCCGCAAGTTGCGGCGGCGCGGCGGTTCGATCGCGGCCAGCGCGGCGAGCGGCGCCGCCAGCCGGGCGCGCTCCTGCGCCTCGTGCCGGGCATGGCGGCGTAGCCGCGCGGAGACCGGATAGGCGACCAGGCTCGCGAGCACGGCGCCATAGAGCGTGGTGAGCAGCGCCACCGCCATCGCTCCGCCGATCGCGGCTGGGTCGCGCATCGCCGTGAACATCTGGACCAGCCCGACCAGCGTGCCGATCATCCCCATGGCGGGCGCGAGCTCGGCGGCGCCGGCCCAGACCTCCGCCGCGGCGCGGTGGCGCTCGGCGCGGACGCTGAGGCGCTCGTCGAGCAGCGCCGCGACCGCCTCTGGCGCGGCACCGTCGACGCAGGCCGCGACGGCAGCGGCGATGTCCGGATCGGCGATCGTGGTGCGATCGAGCGCGATCAGCCCGTGGCGCCGCGCGATACGTGCCAGCGCCGCCGTCTGCTCGAGCAACGGCCCGGCATCGAACCGCCGCCGGCCGAGCACGCGGAGCGCCACGAGGCCGCGGATCAGGTCGGTGAAGGGCGTGCGCAGCACCACCCCCGCCGCAGTCCCCCCGCCGACGATGGCGAGCGCGACGGGATCGAGAAAGGGCGCGAGCCCCGGGAATGCATTCAGGTCCATGCGCGGGTAAGCTGCAAGGCGCGGGCCAGTTGGGAATTCCCGATCCTCCCCCGGAGGGGCGAGGGGGACCAGCGAAGCTGGTGGAGGGGTATTCTCCACTTGCGATGTCGCTTGCCGAAACCACCCCTCCATCGCCTTCGGCGGTCCCTCTCCCCCTCCGGGAGGACTTAAGGAGCGGGCAGCAGCCGATGTACCCCCTCCGACCCGGCACCCGATTGCCGCCACCGGCAAGATCTTGCCGTCGTCCCGGCCGCAGCAGGCATTGCCGCACCCCCGAAACAAATTGGCACGGCCATTGCAGTATCACCCGCGAACCTTTGTGCGGGAGACTGGCACGATGTCCGACGATGGCCTTTTCGGCGTTCATGGCGCAGCGCTCGCGGTGCGTTCGCAGCGCATGGGGATGCTCGCGTCGAACATCGCGAACGCCTCGACCCCTGGCTACAAGGCGAAGGACATCGACTTCCGCGCCGCGCTGGCCGGAATCGAGGCCCAGGGCGGTGCTGGCGACGCCGGCATCGACGCCGCGACGCTCTATCGCGTGCCGCTCCAGCCGAGCCAGGACGGCAACACCGTCGAGCTCGCCACCGAGCAGACCGCCTTCGCCGAGAATGCGGTCGCCTATCAGACGACGCTCGCGTTCCTGAACGGCCGCATCTCCACCATCACCCGCGCGCTCAGGGGAGAATGAGCATGGGCGACCAGCCGCTTTCGATCTTCCAGGTCTCGGGCCGCGCGATGAGCGCGCAGCTCGTGCGCATGAACACCACTGCCTCCAACCTCGCAAACGCCGGCACGGTCGCTTCCAGCGCCCAGGCCGCCTACCGCACGATCAAGCCGGTGTTCCGCACTGCCTTCGACGAGGCGAGCGGCATGGCGACGGTGGACGTCGAGCAGGTCGTCACCGCCGGCGCCGAGCCGACCAAGCGCTACGATCCGGGCAATCCGCTCGCCGACGCCGAGGGCAATGTCTGGGAGAGCGCGGTCGATGAGACCCGCGAGCTCGTCGACATGCTCGCGGCCTCGCGCACCTACCAGAACAATGTCGAAGTGATGCAGACCGCCAAGTCGCTGATCGTCGACACCCTCAAGCTGGGACGCTGACGATGAGCTTCGACTCCACGATGGCCGATCTGGGCATCTCCCGCACCGGCGCGACGACGCCGGG
>Ga0268292_100051_pt1 | contig 10419 bp, 13 predicted proteins | sample MetcocultureR1M_FD_191341 | JGI IMG/M metagenome (GOLD analysis project Ga0268292, IMG submission 191341) | Soil microbial communities from Anza Borrego Desert, Southern California, United States - Methanotrophic co-culture R1-M | ecosystem: Environmental > Terrestrial > Soil > Desert | place... | reverse complement strand
TGCGCTATCCGCGCTGAAGTGCGCGAATGCTCGCTACGGGGCCAAGGCAGGGGAAACGCCAGCGGAGTGTAAACGGGAAGACTGGAAGCCGGAGACGGAGTAACTCGGTCGATTGGAGATTGCGTTAGTATAGAGGAGCGTAATCCAATTCCGGGGCGTAAGGGGGCGCTAGATAGCTTGGATCAAGAATTGAGGTCGAGCTGTCCCCATGCTACTCTACACACGCTCATCAGCGCTCTTCTGTTCGCTCCAAAATTTCTATGGAAAACGCAAGACAAAAGCGCAGAGCCAAAGGCTCTGCGCTTCGATCATTGATGATGGATTTTGTCCTGCCCTTGGGCAAGGGGGGCGGGGGGTAGCCCCTATGCCCCCGCGCAATAGCGCGCCACGGTCGCCCGGCTGATACCAAACTGCGCCATGGTCGCCGGGATGCTCGCGCCGTTCTCGCGGCGCCACGCTGCCACCTCTGCGGCGTCCGCTGCTTTGGGGCGGCCAAGGCTCGCCTTTCCCCGGTGCGTGCGTCCAGTGGCTTCCATGGCGGCGCGAGCTGCCACGCGGCCCGCTTCGCAGCGCTCGGCGATGCGATGGCGCTCCATGTCGGCGAGCTGCGCAAGCACCGCTACAATCAGCTCCCCAACGCCGCGACCGATCGGGCCTAGCCCGCGCACGTCCAGCGTCACCCCCATTTCCAGCAACCGCCGCACCATGGCCTGAACGTCCAGCGCGTCGCGGCCAAGGCGATCGAGCGCATAGACGTAGATCGTGTCGCCCTCGCGCACGTAGGACAGCAGCTCGCCGAAGCCGGGGCGCTGCGCAGCGGGAACGCCGCCGCTCACGCCTTCGTCGGTAAACTCCTTATCGAACCCGCCACCAAGGGCGGTGCGCTGCGCTTCAACGCTCTGATCGCCGGTGCTGACACGATAGTAGGCAATGCGGCTCATAAGGCCCCCGAGTCTCAAAAGATACACTCTACATATCGAGACCGTATCAGAAGTCAATTGCCGATCTTTTGATACGCTATCGGCGGCCTAATTCCGCGGTTTTTGGGAGCCTCGAAAGGTGTAACTTGTGAGACGGGGAGCCATGGGAGTGCGGGGAAGCTGGGCGCCGTTGGTGCCGGCGATCGTGTGCGCGGTGGCCGGGTCTTGCATGGGGGTTCGCCCGCGCGCGTCTATGGGATGTCGGCGTTCAAGGATTCTGTTGGTGTGGCCATGAGAGCCCCGGAATGCCATGACGCCCATTGGGGACCATGAACCCACCGGACCATGGGCATTTACAGGCCCATGGTGCCACGTCACACGATAGCCGAGCAGCTAGGGAGCGCAGAGCCGTGGGCGACGATGATCTGGACGAATGGGGCGTTGACCTCACGGGGCCGTTCGTTCAGCCGCGCGAAGATCGGTTCGACTATCTAGAGCAACCCGCCACACGGCACGAATTGATGATGCTGCTAGGGCCGGTGCAAAACGCCGTGCTGCGTCTGTTTCTCGCTGAGGCCCATGATCGTCGCGGCGATGACGGTGGGAGGCTGGAGCATCTACAGGCTGCCCGCGCAGAGCTGAGCGAGTCCTTGGCGAAGTTTCGGGCGCTAATGAACGCTGGCGTTGAACCCCGGACTGGCGAGGAGCTTTAGTGGGCGGCTCCCTAGAAATCGTTTCGCGTCCGCACTAACTGTGGATCGTTATCTAGGAGTGCCGCCGTCAATGCTCACTGCACAAGAAATCGCTACCGCAAAAGCGGGGTTCCGCTACTCTCAACCCGCCGATGTTTTCCATGAGCATGACGACTGCATCCGCTTGGCCTATGAATGGCTCGACGCGCAGAAGACGATTGCCACATCGAACGGTAAGTTCCGCCCCCTCAAGCACATCATCGAGAAATGGGCGGGACGCTACGTCTCACAATCCGATGTGGAGGTAGCAGCGGCGATGCACCCCCGCATTCGAGGAAAGTATCCTGATTTTAATCTCAGCGCCCGACTTGTGCTGCCATCCGATAAACGGCTTGAAGGGATCGGTGAGGCGTTGACGCAAGATTATCGCGATCGACTGATTCTCGACGTGTATTCCACTCGTGAGGATGATTTGGAGGGCTGATATGGCTTGGCGCGTGAAATCGTTGCCGCTCGCCGAATGGGCGGCACTTCAAGAGCATTTCGGCACCTTGCAGCTCGCGCAAGGTGGGCCCGAGAACCTAGCCATGTTTGCCAAGGGCAGCGCGGGCGATCCTGAAACGGCCATCTACATCACCGGGCCGGGCATTGCGGCGATCGAGGCCCTTTCGCCGGGTGGCTGGCAGGACTCGGGTGCGCCGTCTGGGGATGACGTTGCTTTGTTGGTGGGGGCCGGCGACCCTTGGGCCTATTTCAGGATCGAGAAGCCGGCCTAGCGCCCAATCTGCGTTGCCAGCGAGGGCGGAAGAACCCAATCCTCGCCGACGTAGGCACCATATTGCCGGAGTATCGCACGCACCGCTTGCGAGGCGTTCCATACCAGCTTGTCGGTGCTGAGCACGCCGTTGAAGTAGGTGCCCATCGCCGCGAGCTGCATGTCTATGACATCGTTCACCCTGAGGTGTTCGGCGCGCCCCGTTTGGCGTCCGTTTTGAACCCAGAGAATGTAGTAGATCATCATGCACAGGCAGTAGCGGAAGCCGCACATTCCCCGTGCCTCGGTGAGCTTGATGCCCTTCCGATTGAGGGGCTGTTGATTGTCGATCATGAATTGTGCGGTAGTTTCTTTCAGCAACCGGAAGAGTGTTTGCCTTGTATCCTCTGTAACGCCGACGCCTGTTCTGAGCTGTTTTATTTGGGGCTGTTTGAATTCTTTCGTCATGCTCACAAGACCCGCTTCTAGGTCTTGCATCTGCTTCCCTAGCTCGGTGATGACGTTGGTGGCTTCCGGCTCAAGTTCTGCCATGCGGGCCTTAAGGCGATTGGGCACCGGCACCGTCATTAGGTCGCGAGTGATTTGGTCCAGCTCCGCGCCGGCCTGATAGTCGAATAGAGCGTCGGTGTCAGCGCTGCACGTAATGTTCAGCTCAAGTATCTCGTGGGTCCGCTTCAGCACGAACACCTGATTTGGGAACTGCGACGCGATGCGCAGCGATTCCCGCGAGTTGAAAACGGCGTGCTCTTTCCGCATCTCAACTAACGTGAGGTCGGACAGCGCTATGTGATGATCGCGAGAGGCGCTGAAATACGTCTTTAGCTGCGGATTGCCGAGCGCGTTGGAGTCAGCGAGTAGCATTGCCATCGCCGCTTGGTAGCAGCGATTGCGGCCATGGGAAGGCTACGCGGCGTGCAATCGCGCGCTCGTTTTCTGCACCAGCTCCTTGAAGCCGGTAGTCAGCAGGGAGCTGGTGGGCAAGCTCGTTATGCCTGCCGTCTCGATTTGCTCGTAATCCACAAATACCTCCTCATCGCTTGAGCACATGGCGGCGAGAACGGCGGATTTGCGCACCGTAGCTGAAACTAGCTGTCGGGGCGGCGCGTCGAGGCCCAGCAATGCCCGCACGTCAGTCGCGGCGTGGATCGGCATTGCGCGCCGATAGAGGTGCATCGCCGAATAACCACGCGATAGGGACCAACTAATTCCCCGGGCCGCTTCGGCGGCGGTGTGGGCGAGCGCACCGCGGTAGATTGTGACGTGATCCGGGAGCGCGTGCCATACCCGTAGCTCTTGCGGGAGCATGATACCGGCAGGGTCGGAAAGCCGGAGGTTTGCCAGTGTCTCCGCCATGGCCTCCCCGGCGTAGCGTGGTTCCGGCGAGTTGTAGCGATAGATCATGCGCACCGCAGCTCCGAGGGCGACACTATCTATCTCGCCGCGATCGAACGCGTCGCGAAACGCGCGTTGCCATGCGAGAGGCAAGCTAAGCACAGCCTGCGTCTCTTCGTTCAGGTGATAGAAGAACATACAGATTGCACGACGTGCGACTTGGCCGCCGGCAAATATTGCAGGAGAAAATTCCCGCATCAGCGGCTCGGCAGCGGTCATGAATGCGGCGCGATCGAGCTGGCGAAGGTAGCGACTGCCAATTTGCTCAATCGAATAGATCGCCCAAAGGCTTTCCAAAAGCTGCGTGGCTGGTTCGTTGGACATCGGTCTAGCGTTCCGCATTCGCGCTCGCCTCAATCAGAGCAGTGCCGAAATCGTCCGATCCGGCGCGGTCACGCTTCGTTATGTCGCGGCTGTGCGCGGCCATACCCAATTTGATGAGAACGGCGCTCAGAGCTGCCACGTTACGGCGATATGGCTCTTCCTCCACCGGCGTGCCCTCAAGCAGGTCGGCGGTGAACCGTTCGCAAAGCGTCGCCAAGGTCGCCGCGTTCAGCAGCAACAGGCGTTCGGCCGGTGATGGGTTGCGGTTGAGCTGCGCGGCGAGATCGACAGCCAGGGCGCGAAAGCGGCGGGCCTCCGTCGTGCGGCCATCGATCTTGCGCCCGCCCACAATCAGCGGCTCGTTGGCGAATGTGTCGAGATCAAGCGGCATCTGCGGCTTTCTGGGCAAGCTCTTGAATGGCTCGGTGCACCCGGCGCTGCATGTCGGCCGACGTAGGAGCGTGAGCGTAGACCACGGCGCGGACGGCCGACTCCGAAACGCCTGCATACGTGGCGATTTGGCTGGCGCTGGCGCTGCACGGCCACATTCTTCCGGCGGGTCGGCGGGGCTTCGTCGGAGGCGAGGTCGCATGTTCTGCGGCTGAAAGGCGCCGAGGCCGCCGCCGACGCGGCAGGATCTTGTTGCCGGCAATAACGTCCAGCGCCGCGCGGCGCGTGCATTCGGGATCCAAACCCGCGAGGGTGCACACGAGCTGGAAGTCGGGGCCACCTTCGCGAAACCACGAAAGGGCCTGACGGCGAGCATGTTCCCGCTCCGTCGGGCGATTGACCGTGCCGTTCCCAAGCGCGTCGCGCAGCGCCTCTAAGACCGTCGCCATCATTAAACGACGCTCCGGCGTCGTGTGGCTGCCGCGATTGGTGCAACCTTGGGGTGATATAACCCGAGACACTAGAAACGCACCACGGCGACATTGGCCGAGCTCGCCTCGAGGAACGGCTCTACAAGGCGTCGGACGTGCTTTGGCAACTCGTCTGCGACGTGAGCAAAATACATCGCCATGCTGTCGCCAAGCATGCGCTGCATGATGGCGGGGCCGCTGGGTAGCTCGCCGGTGCTGAGCAAGTGAATTGCCAGCTCCACGGTGGCGGCCGCGATCGGAGCCGGAATGTGGGCGGTGAGCGGATAGCCTTCGGGGCACCCGTTGGCGACGCGAGGCCATGCTAGGCGCTGCGTGGGTGCGAGCGGACGCCCTCGCCACTGCATGCGGTCCAAGAGAGCGGTCGCGGTGATAATGGCCCTTGCGCGCCGCTCCTCCGTGGCCGTGTGCCACGTCCGCGTGAAAAGGCGTTCGGACGCCAAGGCGTCCGCGGCCTCCAGAGAGACATAGGAGTTAGTGCCGACGATAGGCTGAATCATGACAGGTAAACCTTGCTAACCGTATCTGCGCCTGCGCTGCGGCGCTCGGTGCGAAAGACTTTCAGGACTTCGCCGGTGGGCAGCTCGAAACTGTCGCCGATGGCGATCGGACGGGGATGATTTATCAGCCACACGACGGCGGCGGCATCTGCCGCGCGCTCGCGGGAGGCCGGGCCGATTGTGCTTCCGGGCGTGTAGGAGACGCGCGCGACGTGCGTCGTTGCGCCTCTTCCGCCCTTGAACTGCTTGCCGTGGATGTCGCGCACTGGCGGAAACCAATGCTGCACCTCAGAATCTAGCAGGGGGCGGAGAGCGGCGGCGATCATCTTTGGTTCTCGAAAGCGGGGTGGGGTGCCGGCCACGCCCCCAAGGAGTAGGGTGGGGCCGCCGGCATTCGGGGTTGTTTTGAATGACGGGACACTCGCCGACTTGTCCCGCCCCGGCGTGAGCACCGGGCCACTGCTCTCCCTCGCCGACGCGCGCCGCCAGCGATCACTTGGCGCACCGGAATTGAGGGGAAGCCTATGCTGGCGGCGAGGTTGATTAGGCGAGCTTGATACCCTTGAGCCGCGCGGCGGCCTTCGGGTGCTCCAGCACGATCGTCGAATAGTGCTCGACGCGGGTGCGGAATGCCGGCTTGCTCTGAAGCTCGCCGAGATCGCGAACACTGATCGGGGCGGTCTGCGCGCCGAACATCGCGCCCGCGCCGAGCTTCACGGCGTAGATGCTGCCGGTGTTGTTCGCGGTGCCCTGCGTCTCATCGAAGCCGAGAATGTCCGCGCCGGTGGCGTCTTCCTCCACGATCGCGAACGGCACGCCGTAATACATGTCCACTTCGCGGCCGAGATCGTCCTTGGCGATCGTGAGCGCGTTGACGCTCCGGGCCAGCTGGCGGATTTTCTGGCGCAGCGGCTTGTTCATCAGCAGCAGCGTTGGCGAGCCGGCGACCGCATCGCACAGGCTGTCCAGCATTTCGAGCGTGAGGGCCGCACCGTTGGTGCCGGCCGTGATAACCTGATTGCCGGTCAGGCGGGCGTTTAGGCCATCGAATTCCTTGACGTTGGCGGTGCTGTCGCCGTCGAACACGGTCTTGAGGTGGGTGAGGCTCAGCGCCTTCACCTTCATGGCGTCGTGAATGGCGCGCGTGTCGTTAGCGCCGGCGCTCCACGCAATCAGTGCGGCGTCGATGTCGAGATCGCCGCCGACGATCTTGAGCGGATCGCTCAGCTGATTGATGACGCCGGTGGACTCGTCATAGGACTCGTTGATGCCACGAAAGGCGATACCGGGCAGAGTCTGCTCGCGATTGTAGACGTAGGCCGCGCCCGCGATGTTCTGGAACGGCATATACTGCATGATGGGATTCGTGCTGGCGAAAATCTCCACGACGCCGCTCTGAAGCGGGTCCGGGTTCAGCTTCGCCCATTCGGTCTGAGTCAGCATTACTTAGGCAATCCTCTCGGCTGTGCGCGTTACTTGGAATATCCGGCTGCCAGCCGCGCAAAGACGGGCAGAGCGGAGGTGTCGGGGGCCTTCGGCGTGATCGCCGGGGCCGGCGTGTCGGTCGCGGGGACAGTCGGTGGGGTGGGGGCCGCCTCCGCCTTGGTCAGCTCCGCGAGGTCGGCGCGAAGCGCCGCCAGCTCAGCCTTCAGTGCCGCCAGCTCCGGGGCGGGTTCGGGATTTGCTGACGGCGCCGCCGCTACCGCCGCTGCGTGTGCGGCGGCGTCGGGTTCCGGGTTCGGATTGGGGTTCGAGGTCTCGTTGCTCATTGGTCTCACTCTTGGGGGACGCCGCGAGCGCGGCGGTTTCGGCGGCGCGGCGTTGCAGCTCCGCAAACGCTGATTGGCGGTCGGGGAAGCCGTCGGGGTTGGACGCCATCAGCACGTCCACGGCGTTCCAAATGCCAAGCTCGGTCTTGGTCTCGGCATTGGTGAGCGCTTCCGCTTCGCTGAGCTGGTCTTGCTGTTCCGCGAAGTCCACGCCGACGCTGGCACCCTCCGGGATGGTGCCCGGACGGTGCGTATTCACCACGGCGGCAAGCGTAGCGAAAAGCCGTGCTTCCATCGCCCGCGCTTGGGCGATTTGGTCTTGCCGCACCTCTTTGAGATCGAGGCGGCCCGCGTGCTTCGCCGAGCCGGACTCCGCGACCTTGCTCAAATCGAATAGGTCCGCGCCGACGCCGTAGGTGGCGGCCATCTCGCGGAGCACGAATTCGATCGCCGAGAGGATCGAAGCAATCGGCGCGTTAGGTGCCGCGAAGCCGAATTGCCCACCTTGCGGCAGCGCAATGGCGCGGTCGGGGCCAAAATTCAGGGTCTCGTTCGCCGAGATACCGGATGCCCACGCCTGTCCATGCGCGTGCAGCTCCACCGCACGCCAGAGCGAGGCCAGCGCGACGTTCACGGCGTCCTGTGCAGCGTAGAGATCGTCGCCGCCGGGAAGCCAAAAGGAGTCGTCGGGAAGGCGATCGAACCACGGAACGAACGGGAGCACGCCATAGGGGTTGGTGTTGTCGGGGTTAGCGGGGAGGCGCTTCGCAGCCCCGCGCGCGTTCAGCAGACGGAAGCCGTTCGGCGTCCAGTCCGCATAGGTCGTATCCTCCGCACGCTCGCCGGGATAGGTGACAATGATGCGCTCGGGGTGCTGCGGATCGGAGCCGATCACGTCCAGCACGTTCGGCGTGAGAACGTGTAGCGTCGGCGTGCCGGTCGCCTCGTTCCAGCCCACTTGCAGCGCGACCGTTTTGCAAACCTCTAGATAGCGGCTCGCCTTTTTCAGAACGGCGTCGGCATTCATCGCCTTGTAGAGCGCGTCGCCGGTGACTTGATCGATGCCGGTGAAAGTGCGGCGCGGGGGAAGGCGATAGGTGCTCGCGCGCTTATCAACGATCGCGCGAACAAGGTTCACGCAGAAAATGCGGAATTTCTCGGGCTTGGCGAAACTCTGCGCGATCAAGCGGTAAGTGGCGTCGTGCTGGCGGTCCCAATAATAATTGAGACGGCGAGCGCAGCTGTCCTTGCGAACGTGCGAAGATGCCGTTATACGGACAACATCACTCCCCAATGATCCAAAGTTAAACAATGCTTGTCCTTCAGGCATTAAAACGTGGTAGTAGTATAAACTAGATTTGGAATTTTGGAAAGATAAATCGTTATCTTGGCAGCGTGTGTGCGCCGATATTCTGCAATTTATTTGCGATGAATGCGGGTAGTTGCAGCGGGACTAAGGGGCCGCGCGCCAAATAGGCTTGATACAGCTCGCGAGCTTCCGACATGGAGCGGCAAACGTCGGCGCAGGCCGGCACATGATCGCCGCCGTTGAGCGCGCAATGCACGATGCTGGCGCCAATCCCGGTGCAGTTGATACCGGCAATCTCGTAGGGGTTCAGGGTGGCGGTGCGCAGCGAATAGACGGCCCAGGCCAAGGCATGCACGAAGTCGTCGTGCCCGCCGCGCGGGTGGCTGAATTTCGGCACGGCAGCTTCGCCATCCGTGGCCTTGCCGTCCTCGTGGACCTCGAATGCGCGAAGCTCCGCGATCAGTTCCTTGAAGCGCGGGTGGATGTGCAAGCGGCCTTCGGCCGCCGCCTGATACAACGCGAGGAAGGCCACATATTTCGTGCGGCGCGAAGGGTGAACCACTTCGGTGCCGGCACTGTAGGGGCGTGTGCCAGCCCAATCGGCCACGTCCTGCGCGCCGTAGGACTCAAGCACCAGACGCTTCATGGCGTAGCCCGTGTGGTAGCCGTCGAGGCGCGTCTTGATGCCGGCCATGCGGCTGAACGGGACCGAGTCTGCGTCCAGCACATAGATGTGCTCTTCGTCGTCCAGCGCGATCTTGGCGACGCATGCGGTCGCGGTCTTGTCGCCGCGAACCGTGCCGCCGAACGCTCGGTCGAGACCGCCGCCAACGATCGATGCGGAACCCGCCGCCAGTGCATCGAGGTCGAGCGGATAGCTCTCAAGGCAAGGATCGAGCACGGCGGCGGGAAACAGAAGGTTCGCCGCGTCACCCCAGCGATTGAGGTGCAGTAGGGCGAACTTGTGCGGGAGCATCTGGCGGGCGAGCGAACGCAGCTTCGCCGGTGCGATCCACGCCGGCGACTTGTCGCAGGCTTCGTCCAAATCCGCGTATTGGATATGGCTGAACGCGATCGAAGTGTCGGGATCGTCGGCATGGGTCGCTGCCTGATACAGTTCCCACAGCTTCGAAGACTTCGATGCGACGGTGGAGTCTATCAGCAGCAGCGAGCCGGCCGTGTCGAGCAGCGAGCCAGCGAGCGCTTCGAATACTTCATCGCCGCCGTTCTTGGCGGCGTGAATTTCCGAGATTTGGGCGGCGCTGAGCTTCTTGCCCCAGAGCGCCGAGGGGTTCGAGCTGAACGCCTGAATGAGGCTGCCAGTGCTCGGCAGCTCGATACGATCGCCGAGCACCTTGACGGTGCCCGCCGCGACCAAGCGTTTGAGCAGCGGCGTTTGCTCGAATGCCTGCCGAATGGTGCGGAAGGCCGTATCAACAACCTGCTTTTCCGAGTTGGCGACAACAGCGATGTTCTCGCCGGCGCGGGTCAGGAAGCGCCACACTAGCACCATAGCGCTGGTAAGCGTCTTGCCGTGACGGCGCGGCCAGCAGAACACAGCGACCGAAACGCCGTCGCCGTCCAGCGCCTTCGCAATCTCCGCACGTTCGCGGGGACCGGGATCGAAGGGAACGAACCCGCCGGTGCCGCTCGGCACGCGCGGCTGCACGTCTGCCAGAAACCTGAAAAACCCCGCGCTGCCGCCGCGCCAAGAGGCGATCGACTGCGCTAGGCTTGACTTGGACGTGGCAGGAGAAACCGACAAGGACACACCGGAGCTGAGTTGGGGAAGCGCTACGTCACCGTGACGGTGGAAAGCGGTTCGCCGTTAGCGTCCGGCTGGGACGGCCCATGTTGCGG
>Ga0268292_100050_pt1 | contig 10887 bp, 14 predicted proteins | sample MetcocultureR1M_FD_191341 | JGI IMG/M metagenome (GOLD analysis project Ga0268292, IMG submission 191341) | Soil microbial communities from Anza Borrego Desert, Southern California, United States - Methanotrophic co-culture R1-M | ecosystem: Environmental > Terrestrial > Soil > Desert | place... | reverse complement strand
TTCCTGCTCGATCAGGTCACCAAATATTTCGTGACGGGCCCGCTGGGGCTGAACGTGCCGGGCGCGGCGATGGAAGTGCTTCCGATCTTCGATCTGCGCTTCGTCCAGAACGTCGGCGTGTCGCTGGGGCTGCTGCCTGCGAGCGGGCAGGTGATGCGTTGGGCGCTGGTCGCGCTCACCGGCGGAATCGCGGCGGGCGTGTTGTGGTGGATGATGAAGGAGCGCAAGCTGCCCGACGTCGCGGCGCTGGGGCTCGTGCTCGGCGGGGCGCTGGGCAACATCCTCGACCGCACCCGGCTGGGCTATGTCGTCGATTTCGCCGACCTTCATTTCGGGACGTGGCGTCCCTTTTTGGTCTTCAATGTCGCCGATGCGGCGATTACCATCGGCGTGGTGGTCCTGTTGATCCGCGCGCTGTTCGTGCGCGATAAGCCGGCTGCGCCGTCGGCTCCTGTGGAGAATGAAGTCAATGCGTAAGCTCATCGTCATCGCGGCCGGCATCGCGCTCGCCGGATCGCTCTCCGCATGCGGGAAGAGCGGCTACGACCGCTCCCGTCCGGACGAGTTCGCCGTCGCGCGCCAGGCACCGCTGGTGATCCCGCCAGATTTCGCGCTGGTCCCGCCGCAGGCCGGCGCCGCGCGTCAGGACAGCAACGTCCAGCAGCAGGCGCTCGACGCTCTGTTCGGCGGATCGCAGGCACGCAGCGCGTCGGAGAATGCCGCGCTCAACGCAGCCGGCCGCTCGAGCGCCGACGTGGGCGCTCGCAGCACCGTCGGCAGCCCGACGACCACCGTGGTCGACAAGGGCCAGACGACGCGCGACATCGTCGCCGCTCCCGAAGGCGACGGCCAGGACGCGCGCGCGAGCACGCCGCAGCAATAAGCCGCTCCCGGGCGGACAAGCAAAAGGGCGCGCAGTTTGACCTGCGCGCCCTTTTCTTTGTCCGAAGCCCTAGAAGCTGACGCTGAGCGAGCCCACGATTCCACCCTCGGCCGCATCCTTGCCGCTGGGGGTGATGAAGAAGGTGTCGGTGTCGACATACTGGATGCCGAGCGTCAGTGCCTTCCAGGTGTAGGTCGCGCCCAGCGCCCAGTCGGTGTACTCGTCGGTCGGTCCCGATAGCCAGCTCGGGCCGAAGGTGTGGCCGAGGTGCGCCGTCACGCCGATCGGGGTGTTGGGGATGGTCGCCGACAGATCGCCCGCCAGGTAGAGATTGTCTTCCTTGGGAAGCGTGCCCGTCGCGCCCTGGTCGATCGCCAGCGCCTTCTGCTTCGGAGCATAGGCGGCGGTCGCCTTGGCGGTCACCGGGCCCAGCGCGTAGGAGACCGCGAGATAGGGCTCGATGAAGTCCGATGCGCTGTCGTCGCCGGCCAGCCGCGTTCCCGGATAGACGTAATAGAGCGCGCCGACATCGACCGTGGCGCCGCCAAAGCTCTTCTTGAAGCCGGCGATAAGGTCGATTTCCTGGTTCGCCGTGCCGTGCATCGTGACATAGTCGTCGATCGACGAGCCCCAGACGCTGACATAGAAGCCAGATTCGTGGCTGACGGTTATGCCGCCCTGTACGGCGAAATTGCCGTCGGTCTGCGAGATGCCGCGGAAGCGATAGTCGCTGACAACGGCAGCGCTGCCGTTGACGGTCACTGCCGGAGCGGGTTCGGTCTCCTCTTGCGCCAGCGCAGGCGTGGCGGTGGCGAGCATGAGCGCGCCGAGGCTGATCATCGAAAAGCGCATGGAAATCCCTTTCAATTCAACGTCAAAGGGTCCCCACCTGCTGCCGATCGTCGCCGCGTCTGTTTGATGGACTGCACGCGCGGCGTTGGGCCGGCACAAGATCATTGCCGTATTGCGACCGTGCGCACAACAATTTTACCGAACGAAGACACCGAAGCGGCGCCGCTGTTGCTGCGCCGCAACAGGATCAGGCGGGGCGCACCGCGATCACTGCGTCGACTTCGACGGCGGCTCCCAGCGGAAGCGCAGGCACGCCCACGGCGCTGCGCGCATGACGGCCGGCATCGCCGAACAGCGCCTGCATCAGCTCGGATGCGCCATTGGCGACCTTGGGCTGGTCGGTGAAGTTTGCGGCCGAGTTCACGAACACGCCCAGCTTCACCACGCGTTCGACGCGGCTCAGGTCTCCGCCGAGCGCCTTCTTGATCTGCGCCACCAGCATCAACCCGCAGCGCTGCGCGGCTTCGGCGCCGAATTCCAGATCGCGGTCCTCGCCCAGCCGGCCGGTCATCAGCGCGCCGTCCTTGAAGGGCAGCTGGCCCGAGACATGGAGCAGCCCGCCCGCCTCGACGGCAGGCACATAGGCCGCGACCGGAGCGGCGGCTTCGGGGAGTGTGAGGCCGAGCTCGGCCAGCTTCGCGTCGATGGCGGCAGTCATGCGCCCGGATCAACCACCGGAGGGTGCGGCGGTCAACCCCTCGGCGAAGCGCGCGGCGATCCACGCCTGTGCTTCGCGCCAGTCGTCGATCCGGGCGTGGGCATGCGGCGCGGCGGGCACACGCGGCGCGAGGCTCGGTTCGGCGACCATGTGCAGCCGATGGACGTGCGGCGCGTGCCGCGCCACCGATTCGTGGTGCTGCGGCAGATCGTCGACGAAGACCGTGACCGGATTGCCGAACTCGGCCGCGATCCGCGCGACCGGCGCACCCTTGCCGCCCTGATTGCACTCGACGCGGTGGGCGATACCGTGCGTCGCGAGCTGCGCGACGCGGTGCTCGCGGCAATGGTCGCCCAGATTGGTGAGCACGACGATCTCGGCGACCTGCGACAATGCGTGGAGCGCTTCGCGCGCGTGCGGCACCAGCGTCTGGCGCTCCATCTCGCCGGGGAAGAAGCCGTCGAGCAACCCCCACATCGTCGCGGGCTCGACCGGCCGGCCGTCGGCACGGTGGCGCATCGATGTGGAGAAGTCGCCGCCGTCGGGGGTGAACTCGATGTCATGCGTCTCGTCCAGCCACGGCGCGAAATGGCGCACCATGTGCAGCAGCACTTCGTCGCAATCGGTGATCAGCAGCGGTTTCATGCGCCTTCCAGCTTCTGCCGCGCGGCGACCAGCGTCGCTGGCTTCTCGTCCAGCGCCTCGGCGCAGGCGATCAGGTCGGGCTCATAGGATTCGAGAAACCCGAGCGTCGCGGCGAGCAGTGCGGGTTCGCCCGCACGCGCGCGCAGCCCTGCCGGATCGAGCCCGGTCAGCGCCAGCAGCCGCTCTGCGCGGGCCGAATCGCCCAACGTCCATGCGAGCGCACGGAGCCCGATCGCCTCGGCGTTTGTTTCTTGCGCAGGCATGGCCTAGTGAATTCCCCGAAGGACAGGATCAAGCGCGTGGCAAAAAGGGTGCTCGTTGTCGAGGACAACGAACTCAATCTCAAGCTCTTCTGCGATCTGCTGCGCGCGCACGGTTTCGCGACCGAGCCGGTGAGCGACGGGCGCGAGGCAGTCGCCAAGGCGCGCGCCTTCGTGCCCGACCTGGTGGTAATGGATATCCAGATGCCGCATGTGACGGGGCTGGAACTGATCCGCGAGATGAAGGCTGATCCGGATCTCCGGGCCATCCCGATCATGGCAGTGACGGCCTATGCGGGACATGAGGACGAGGAGCGGATCCGCGCCGCGGGCGCCAACGCCTATGTCTCCAAGCCGATCAGCCTCGCACGCTTCATGGAGGAAGTCCGCGCGCTCGTTCCCGCGGAAACGGAAGAAGCCCCGCAACCCTGAGGGCGCGGGGCTCTTCGGAAGCAGTCCCCGCTTGCGCGGGGCCGGGCAATCGTCGCCGAAGCGCCGGTTACTTGATCTTCGCTTCCTTGAACTCGACGTGCTTGCGCGCGACCGGATCGTACTTGCGGAACGAGAACTTCTCGGTCTGGGTGCGCGGATTCTTCTTGGTGACGTAGAAGAAACCCGTGTCCGCCGTGCTGACGAGCTTGATCTTGACAGTGGTCGGCTTGGCCATGACCCGAAACCCTTGAATCGTGCGAAAAGAAAAGAGCGGCACGCGCAAGCGCACCGCTGCCAGACGCGGGCCGATGCGCGAGTCCCGGCCAAAAGTCAAGGCTTGGCCGGCCTGGACCTTCGTTCGGTGGCACCCATGCCGCGATTTTCGATAGCGTCGATCGGACTGACGCAAAATCCCCATGGGAAGCGGCGGAGCCGAACCTATATGGGATCGTTGTGCCGACGAACCGATTCACCCGGGAGGACAAGATGGCAGAGAAGACCGCGCCCCTGCAGACACCCACCGATCTCAACCGCAACGACACGCGCAGCGTCGCCGATGCGCTCAACAGTGCACTCGCCGATTGCTACGCGCTCTATCTCAAGACCAAGAACTTCCACTGGCACGTCTCGGGCCCGCATTTCCGCGACTATCACCTGATGCTCGACGATCAGGCGACCCAGATCCTCGGCGTGACCGATCTGATCGCCGAGCGCGTGCGCAAGACCGGCAACACCACGCTGCGTTCGATCGGCGACATCGCGCGCCGCCAGACGGTCAAGGACAATGACGCCGAATTCGTCTCGGCCGCAGACATGCTCGCCGAGCTGCGCGACGACAATCTCAAGCTGGTCGAGAGCTTCCGCGTGGTGAAGCAGGCGTCGGAAGACGCCGGCGACAATGCCACCAGCGGCATCGTCGACGACTGGACCGACCAGGCGGAGGAACGTGCCTGGTTCCTGTTCGAGGCCAGCCGCAAGGGCTGAGCCAAGGCAGTCCGAGATAGGGGGCGGGCCCGGCGGGCGCCGCCCCTTTTTTTCATTTCACTTGATCGCCGCCAGGTCGGTCTCGACCTTCTTGAGCAGCTCGTCGGTCAGCTTGCCCTGCGAGAAGGGCTGCACCGCGCGCAGGCTGAGCATCTTGAAATCCTCATAGGAGGGGTGGTTCACCAGATTGGGCAGGTCGGCGTCGAGCACCGCCTTCGCCTTGGGATCGGCGGCGAGCGTTTCGATCGGCGTGTCGAGGTTGAACCTGGCTGCGGCCGGAGCTGCGGCGGCTGGCGCGGCAGCCGCGGGCGCGGTCTGGGCGTACGCCAGCGTCGGAAGCAGGCAGGCGACGGCTGCGGCAGCCGAAATCACGATCTTCATTGGAATGCGAACTCCCCGGAATGGCGCGCCCCCGGGCACGCCGGACACCCCGTCTAGCGCCGCGCGCCATCCTGCGCCACGGGGCCGACCGTCAACAGCCACCAGTCGGCCGGGGCGCCATAGCGAAGCGGAAGCACGCTCGCGCCCAGGCCGGACGTCACCACGGTGATCCGGCCAGGCTCGCGGGTGATGCCGCATCGATAGCGCTCGCCGAATCGTGACGCGCTGGCGAGCGCGCCGACCAGCGGCAGCACGATCTGGCCGCAGTGCGTATGGCCGGCGAGTACGAGCCCGAAACGCGCCGGAAGTCGCGGCACGACGTCGGGGCTATGCGTGAAGGCGAGCGTGGGGCCGGGCAATCGCGCTGCGACGCGCGCGGCGGCCGACACGTCGGCGTTCTTCGTGTGGATGTCGCCGATTCCGACCAGCGCCAAAGCACCTGCGCGGACGGCGTGATTGTCGAGCACCGGGATGCCCGCCTGCTCGATCGCGCGGCGCATCGAGGGCCCGTCGCGCCAGTGATCGTGATTGCCCAGCACCGCATAGACGCCGAGCGGCGCCGAGAAGTGACGCAGCGCCGCCGCGATCTCCGCGTCGCTGAAGCTTCGGGTGCCGAGCTGGCGGTCTCCCACAAAGTCCCCCGCGAGCAGGATCAGATCAGGGCGCTTCCCGGCGAGCAGCGCGGCCAGTCGCGCGACGCGCTCCGGAAGCATGTCCGGGCCCTGCAGATGGATGTCGCCGATCAGCGCCACGCGGATCGGCCGTGCCCCTTTGGGCCAGTCGCGATAGGCGAAGCGTGTCTCGCGCGTCACCGGATCGCGCAGGACGTTGGCGTAGCCCCAGCCGAGGAACAGCAGGGCCGCGCCCGTCAACCCCGCTACCCATGTCCTGAATCGCCCCATGTTCCGTTCGTAACGGGAGCGCATCGGCCTGACCATGCGTTGGATGCGCATGCGCGCCTTTGCGGACCTGCTCGATCGGCTGATCTACACGCGCTCGCGCAACGCCAAGCTCAAGCTGATCGGCGACTATCTGCGCGCGACTCCCGATCCGGACCGCGGCTGGGCGATGGCCGGCCTCACCGGCACGCTCGACCTGCCCGCGGCCAAACCCGCGTTGATCCGCGCGATGGTCGAGGAGCGAGTCGATCCCGTCCTCTTTGCGCTCAGCCGCGATTTCGTCGGCGATTCGGCCGAGACGATCGCGCTGCTCTGGCCGGCCCGGCACGATCCGGAAGACGAGGCGGTGCCGCTCAGCCTTTCGAACGTGGTCGAGACGCTGCAGCACCTCTCGCGCTCGGACGCGCCTGCGGTGCTCGCGGCGATGCTCGACCGGCTCGATGCCGACGAGCGGTTCGCGCTGCTCAAGCTCGCCACCGGCGGCTTGCGCGTCGGCGTCTCCGCGCGGCTCGCCAAGACCGCGCTGGCCCAGGCGTTCGGGCTTGAGGTCGATGCGGTGGAGGAGGTGTGGCATGGGCTCGCGCCGCCCTATGCCGCGCTGTTCGACTGGGCAGAGGGGCGCGGCAGCCAGCCGACCGCGGCCAATGTTCCCGTCTTTCGCCCCTTCATGCTCGCGCACCCGCTCGAGGAAGCGCGCGTCAGCCTCGAGGACTATGCCGCCGAGTGGAAATGGGATGGTATCCGCGTCCAGCTCGTCCATGTCGGCGGCCAGACCCGGCTCTACAGCCGCGCCGGCGACGACATCACGCACAGTTTTCCCGAAGTCGCCGCGGCCTTTGAGCGCGAGGGCGTGCTCGACGGCGAGCTGTTGGTGAAGGGCGAGTTCCAGGGCGGGGAGGCGGCGAGCTTCAATGCGCTCCAGCAGCGACTGGGCCGCAAGCTCGTCTCGGCACGGATGCTCGCCGACTATCCCGCCTTCGTCCGCCTCTACGACATATTGTTCGATGGTACGGAGGATCTGCGCCAGCTCGCCTGGACCGAGCGCCGCGCGCGGTTGGAGCGATTCGCGGGCGCACTGAATCCGGAGCGGTTCGATATGTCGGCGGTGATCGACGCGCCCGATTTCGACACGCTCGAGGAGATCCGCGCCGGCGCGCGCGACGCCTCGATCGAGGGCGTGATGCTCAAGCGCCGCGATTCGCCCTATGTCGCCGGGCGGCGCGCGGGGCTTTGGTACAAATGGAAGCGCGATCCGCTGATCGCCGATTGCGTGCTGATGTATGCCCAGCGTGGTAACGGCAAGCGCAGCAGCTTCTATTCGGACTACACCTTCGGCTGCTGGACCGACGAAGGCGAGCTGCTGCCCGTCGGCAAGGCCTATTTCGGCTTCACCGACGAGGAGCTGAAATGGCTCGACCGCTATGTGCGCAACCACACGATCAATCGCTTCGGTCCCGTACGCGAAGTCGACAAGGCGCTGGTGCTCGAAGTCGCATTCGATTCGATCCACGAATCGCGGCGCCACAAATCGGGCCTGGCGATGCGCTTCCCCCGCATCAGCCGCATCCGCACCGACAAGCCGGCGGCAGAGGCGGACACGATCGCGGGGCTGCGACGGCTGGTGACCTAGGCCCTGGTTGCCTCGACCTTGCCGCCATCGGCGCGCTCGATGACGAATCCCGTCACCTTGCCGTTGCTGGAGACGAACCGCACACGGCTGCGCGGATCGGCCTCGATCGCGAAAAGATCGCCGCCGAGCGGCACGAGCGCGCTCTTGAGGCCGCCGTCGCGCTGATAGACCAGCGTGCTGCCTTCGGCCGATACCATGCGATCACCATAGCGGCCGGCATAGGCCGCGGCGGGCTGCGCCGGTGCCGCGCGGGATGCGCGCGCACCGTGGAGCGCGGCGGCCCATTCGAGTTCGGTCCGCTCGCGATCCTGCGCCTTCGCGGCCAGGCCGGTGAGCGCCTCCTGCAGCGCGCGATCGAGCGCGAGTTCCTGCGGCACCTGATGCCTGGGTGCCACGCCCTTGCCCTCCCAGTCGCCTCCAGAGGGCAATTCGGGTCGCCCCACTGAGACGCTCAGCGCGAAGCCGCCGGGTACCGGGAAGAGCTCGTTGCGATAGGCCGCGCCCGCGGTGGTTTCGCCGATCAGCGTGCCGAAGCCGAACCCCGCGACATGCGAGACGAATTCCTCCGCGGCCGAAGCGCTGCGGCCGCTGGTGAGGACATAGACGGGAACGCCCTCGATGCGGCCGCCCGGGACGGCCTCGGCATAGGAGACGTCGGGTGCCTCGTCGCGCATGTGGAACGTGACCAGCCTGGCGCCCGCGGGGACGAAGTAGCTGGCGAGTCGCCGCACCGCCTCGGGGCTGCCGCCGCCGTTGGTGCGCAGGTCGAGTATGATCGCGTCGCCACCGCGCAGGAAGGCCATTGCGCTGTCCAGCGCTGCCTTGCTGTCCTCACCGGTCCACAGGAAGCCGTCGTAGCGCATCAGCCGCACATTGCCTGCGAGCACGCGAAGCTCGCGCACACCGTGGTTCTGGCGCCGGGCGAACGCGCGCCAGAACGGGCTGTCGGCGACCTCGTCGCTCTGACCCCCGGCAGCGAGCTGTGCCGAAGTCGCGGGATCGTGCTGGAGATAGAGATGCTTGTCGTGCGCCACGGCCACCATGTCGTCGGTGACGCGCCGGGCGAACTCCTGCGGGTCGGTGACCGAATAGCGGTCGCTCGCCAGCCCCCGGGCGAGCGCGGCGTCCAGCCCGGCGCGGTGCTCCTTCACGACATAGTTCTCGCGCAGCAGCTTGCGCACGGCATCCACCGCGGCGCGCGAATCGAATTGGACCGGCTGCGGCTGCGCCTGCGCCAGCGCTGGCGGGGCAGCGACAGTCAGGGGGCAGGCGGTGGTGAGCGCCGCGCCGAGCAGTAGCGTGAACTTGCGCATTTCAGTTCCTCCCATGCGCCGGCTTCGCGCCGGCTGCGCCCCTGCTGCATATCTGCGCTGGCGGAGGCGGTGCTGTGGGGGCAATGTTCGCCGCGCGCGCGCACAATTCTGGCATGCGGAGGGGGTGAAACGCGCATCATGGGCACGATGACGGACAAGCTCGACCTCAAGATCCTCGACCTGCTCCAGCGGGACACGCTGATGACGGCCGACGCGATTGCGGCGCAGGTGCCGCTTTCGCCGTCTGCGATCGCGCGGCGCATCCGCCGGCTGCGCGAGAGCGGCGTGATCGCCGCCGACGTGGCCGTGCTGTCGGAGGATGTCGGGGCTTTCCTCTCCGCGGTCGTGCAGGTGCAGCTCGATCGCCACGCGCTCGCCGCGGTCGAGGCGCTGCGCCGTCGGCTGGTGGCGAGCCGCCATATCCAGCTTATCCTCGACGTCTCGGGTGCGTTCGATCTGATGTTGCTGGTCACCGTGCGCGACATGGCGGCGTTCAACGAATTCACCGATGCGATGCTCGGCGAGGATCCCGTCGTGCGGCGCTACGAATCGAGCTTCGTCAAGCGACGGCGAAAGTTCAGCCTGGCGCTCCCGCTGGAGACCGGCGACGACTGAGCGGGCCGTGACGTGATTCGCCCGATGCGATAGAGCGGAGCGCGTGGACGCCGCGCTGCTCGCTCCTGCCATGATGATCGCATCGGGATCGATCCATGCGGTCCTCAACGCGATCCTCAAGGGCGGCAAGGACAAGATGGCGGGTCGCGCGGTGATCGACGCGACCAGCGCGCTCATCCTGTTGCCGGCCACGCTGCTGGTGCCTTTGCCGCACGGCGCCTGGCCCTGGATCGCAGGGACTGCGCTGGTGCATTGCGCCTATCTCTACGCGCTGGTCCGCGCCTTCCAGGCCAGTGACCTCTCCGCGGCCTATCCGATCATGCGCGGCACGGCCCCGCTTGTGACCGCCGTAGTGGTGATCGGGGTGCTCGGCGAGCCGGCGAGCCCGCGCGAGCTTGCGGGAATCGCGCTGATCGGCGCCGCGATGTTCGTGCTGGTCTTCGGGCGGCACATCTCGCGCGCGGGGCTCGGCTGGGCGCTGTTCACCGGTGTGACGATCTCCGGCTACACGGTGATCGACGCGCACGGCGTTCGCGCTGCGCCGACGCCGCTCAGCTATATCGTGTGGATGTTCGTGCTGATGGGTGCGGCGACGGTCACGATGTTCGCGTTGCTGTCACGCGGCGCCATCTTTGCGGCGGGGGCACGGCAATGGCGCCCCGGCGTCGCGGCGGGCGCGCTGTCGATCCTGACCTATGGTCTTGCGCTCTGGGCGCTTGCGCTCGGGCCCACCGCGCCCCTGGCCGCATTGCGCGAGACCGGGATGGTGACTGCGCTGGTAATCGCCACGCTGTTTCTCGGCGAGCGGGTGACTCCGGGACGGGTTGCGGCGGTGCTCGGCATTCTCGCGGGTGCCGGGCTGATCCTCACGCGCTGAAAAGCGAAAGGGCCGGACGTTTCCGCCCGGCCCTTCCTTGATTCGCTTGTCGAACCGCTCAGCTCGCGGGCTGGAGGTTCACCGCAGCGTATTTGCCGCGACGATCGACTTCGAGTTCGAACTCGAGCCGGTCGCCCTCGTTGAGCGTCGGCATGCCGGCGCGCTCGACGGCGCTGATGTGCACGAAGGCGTCGGGCTGGCCGTCGTCGCGCTGGATGAAGCCGAAGCCCTTCATGGCGTTGAAGAACTTGACCGTTCCGGTCGCCTTCTCGCCAGTCAGCTGGCGCTGCGGGCCACCGGCACCACGCGGGCCGGCGTCGCGATCGCGCGGCGGACCGCGGTCTTCGACCGGCATCGGCTCGCCTTCGATCTTGAGCTCGGTCGCCGAAATGCGGCCGCCGCGATCGACGAGCGTGAAGCCCAGCGGCTGGCCCTCGGCCAGGCCGGTGAGGCCCGCC
>Ga0268292_100048_pt1 | contig 11867 bp, 8 predicted proteins | sample MetcocultureR1M_FD_191341 | JGI IMG/M metagenome (GOLD analysis project Ga0268292, IMG submission 191341) | Soil microbial communities from Anza Borrego Desert, Southern California, United States - Methanotrophic co-culture R1-M | ecosystem: Environmental > Terrestrial > Soil > Desert | place... | reverse complement strand
TCAACCGGTGCGGGCGCCAACAGCCGCATCGCGATCGGCACCGCGGTGATCGGCGGCATGCTGACTGCGACGATCCTCGCGATCTTCTACATCCCGCTGTTCTTCGTGCTCGTCCGCCGCGGCGTGCGCGACGGGCTGAAGGCACTGCGCGAGCGTGCACGACGCAATCCTCCGGAGGCCACGGCATGAAGCGCGCCGCGCTGTTCCTTGCGGCGACTGCCCTCGCCGGCTGCTCGATGGAGCCGAAATACGTCCAGCCCGCCGCGCCGGTGCCGCCGGGCTGGCCGGTGGGTGATGCCTGGTTGCGCCAGAGCGAGACCGCGCTCCCCACGGTCACCTATCGCGACATCTTCCGCGATTCGCGGCTCCAGTCGCTGATCGCCCAGGCGCTCGCCAACAACCGCGACCTGCAGGTGGCGGCGGCGAACATCCGGGCGGCGCGCGAGCAATATCGCATCCAGCGCGCCGACCGGCTGCCCGAAGTGACCGCAGGCGTCGGCGCAACCGTGTCGGACGGGCGCAGCGGCAGCGGCACCAGCAGCGGGTCGGGCACGTCGGGTCCGCGCACCAGCTTCTCGGCCGACGCGGGCATTCCCGGCTTCGAGCTCGACCTGTTCGGCCGCGTAGCCTCGCTCACTCGTGCCGAGCAGAACCGCTATTTCGCGACCGAAGCGGGCGCGCGCGCGACCTGGCTAACGCTCGTCGGCGACATCGCCGATGCCTGGCTGCGCCACGCCGCCGACGCGAGCCTGCTCAGGATCGCCGAGGATACCGCGAAGAACGCCGAGAGCAGCGTGCGCCTCACCCGCGCGCGGCTGGAGGGCGGCATCGCGCCGCGCACCGATCTGCGTCAGGCCGAGCAGGTACTGGAGGGCGCACGCGCCGACGTGGCCGAGCAGCGCACAGCGCTGGCGCAGGACGTCAATCTGCTCCAGCTGCTGGTGGGTGCGCCGATCGATCCGGCGACGCTGCCCGTCTCGATCGACGAGGCTGCCGGCACTGTCGCCGAGCTGCCCGCAGGCGTTGATTCGAGCGTGCTGCTGCGCCGTCCGGACGTGGTCCAGGCCGAGTATCAGCTCCGCGCCGCCAATGCCGAGATCGGTGCGGCGCGCGCCGCACTCTTCCCGCGCATCTCCTTGACCGGGCTGCTCGGGCTCGCGAGCAACGCGCTGACCGGCCTGTTCAGCGGCGGCGGGTTCAACTGGTCGGCGGGCGCCAACGCCGATTATTCGATCTTCCGCGCCGGTGCGGGCCAGGCCGGCGTACGGCTGAGCGAGGCGCAGCGCGACGCCGCTGTCGCCAGCTACGAGCGCGCGATCCAGACCGCCTTCCGCGAAGTCGCCGACGCGCTCGCCCGGCGCGGCACGATGGCCGAGGAGCTTCGCGCAACGCAGGCGCAGGCCGAGGCCGCAGCCGACACCTATCGCCTGACCGAGGCGCGCTATCGCGGCGGGATCGAGCCGTTCCTCGCCAGCCTCGACGCGCAGCGTTCGCTCTATTCGGCGCAGCGCGGGCTGGTGAACACGCGACTGGTGCAGGCGAGCAATCTGGTGACGCTCTACCGGACGCTGGGCGGTGATTCGCTGCTCCAGCCTACTCCGCAGGGGCCCGTGCCGGTCAGCGGCGAAGCCCCCTGACCCTCTACCGCTTGCGGAAGAGGGTGGCCGAGCATCGCGAGGCCGGGTGAGGGTGCGGCGTGGAAGTCAGCCCAGCGCCGCGACGAACGCCCGCGCGCGCCCGGCAACGTCCGCGGCAGTGAATCCCGGCTTGTAGAGCGCCGATCCCAGCCCGAAGCCCGCCGCGCCGGCCTCGCGCCACGGGCCCATGTTGTCGGGCGCGATCCCGCCTACCGGCAACAGCCGCATGTCCTTGGGCAGCACTGCGCGCATCGCCTTGAGCACCGCAGGGCTCGATCCCTCGGCAGGGAAGAGCTTGAGCGCGGTCGCGCCGGCGTCGATGGCGGCAAAGGCCTCCGTCGGCGTCACCACGCCGGGAAGCGAAACCAGTCCCGCGGCAGCGCTGGCGGCGATCACCCGGGTGTCGGCATTGGGGGAGATGATCATCGTGCCGCCCGCCGCGCGCACCGCGTCGACCTGGTCGACGCGCAGCACCGTGCCGGCACCGATCACTGCGCGCCCCTCGAAGCGCTTCGCCAGCCGCGCGATGCTGTCGAGCGGCTCGGGCGAGTTCATCGGCACTTCGATCAGCGCGAAGCCGGCATCGACCAGCGCGTCGCCGATCGCCTCCACTTCGTGCGGAGCCACGCCGCGCAGGATCGCGACCAGCGGGCAGCGAGCGAAAGCGGCGTCGAAGGCGGCGACATGACTCATACAGGGTTCCCGATGGCGATGATGCCTGCGACGAACGCCGCATGGCTGTCGACGATATGGGCGCGCCGGCCGTGGGCGTCCACCGCCGCGGCATAAAGCCCGCCGAGCACCGGGTCGGCGAGAATGTGGACGGTGTCGTGCCCGCTGGCAGCGAGCCGCGCGGCGACGTCCGCACCAATCAGCAGGCCGGAGGCGAAGCTCGCTGCATCCCTGTCGTCACGCACGCCGAGCATCTTGGCTGCGCGAATGCCGAAGAGCGATGCGGCAAGGTCGCGCTTGCGGCCCTCCTCGACGCCGTCGAGGAACGCCTGCCCCAGCACCACGTCATGGCCCAGCTGCGCCGCGAGCAGGCCATGCCGGCGCAGCAGCGCGAACAGCTCGCCCGTCATCGCCGTGGTGAAGGCGGCGATGCGGCCGTCCTGCATTTCGGCCCATTTGCAATGCGTCCCGGGCTGCGCGAGCAGCGCGTCGCGCGGCACCAGCCCTGCCTCGACCGCGCCGAGCAGCTGCACTTCCTCGCCGCGCATCACGTCGGCCGGTCCGGTCACGGAAACGCCGGGTACGATCGCCGTCCGTTCGTCGAGGCGCAGCAGCCCGGCAGCAATCTCGGCGACACCCGCGGGCGCCGGTACATAGGGTGCCGCCTGCCATCCGATGTTCGAGCCCACCATGCCCGCCATCAGCATCGGCAGATCGCCGAAGCGCGCGCGGATGCCCGCGGCCTCGGCGGGGAAATCCTGCACCGAAGTGACGCCGCGGTCGTCCCGCTCGGTACGCACCACCTCGCCGTCCTCGATCCGGAAGACGCGCCGGTTGGTCGTCCCCCAGTCGACCGCGAGAAAGGCGCCCGTGAAGCTCACCACCAGGTCGCGTAAAGCGCGATCAGGATCACGATGATGATCACGCCCGCCACGTTGAAGCCGGTAGTCGTGCGGAAGCTCACCCCCTCCATCGTGATGCGGTTGCTGTCCGCGCGCGCCGGGCGAGCGAGCGAGACGATCACCGCCAGCGCAAGCGAGAGGAAGAACACGATCATCATGCGGTTCATGAAGGGCACTGCGTTGAGCGCCTCGATCCCGCCCCACTCCGCCGGGAACCAGAAGAGGAAGCTCAGCACCACCGATGCCACCGCGCCCACCAGCGCCCCCGCCTCGGTCGCGCGCGGCCAGAACAGGCCGAGCAGGAAGATCACCGTGATGCCCGGCGTCACGAAGCCCGAGAATTCCTGGATGTACTGGAAAGCCTGGTCGAGGCTGCCGAGCAGCGGGCGCGCGGTCAGCATCGCGAGGACGATCGAGACCACCGCCGCGATCCGGCCGACGAGCACCAGCTTCGTCTCACGCGCGCGGTCACCCTCGGCGTCCTCGGCCCGGGTCGGCACACCCTTCATCTTGGCATAGATGTCGAGCGTGAAGATCGTCGCGATCGAATTGATCTTGGAAGCGGTCGACGCGATGATCGCCGCGATCAGCGCCGCGAACACGAGGCCGAGCAGCCCGGTCGGCAGCAGCGCCATCATCGTCGGATAGGCCTGGTCGGGCTTGGCGAGGTCGGGCGCGAGCACCACTGCGGCGATCCCCGGCAGCACGATGATCACCGGCATCAGCAACTTGAGGAAGCCCGCGAAGATCACGCCTTTCTGCGCCTCGGGCAGACTCTTCGCCGCCAGCGCGCGCTGGATGATGTACTGGTTGAAGCCCCAGTAGCTCAGGTTGGCGATCCACATGCCGCCGACGAGCACGGCGATGCCGGGCAGGTCCTTGTAGTGCGGATTGTCGGGCGAGAGGATCATGTCGAAGTGATCGGGCACGCGGCGCGTCAGTTCGGCAAAGCCGCCGAACAGGCCGGCCTCGCCGCCGATCTTGGTGAGGGTGAGATAGGAGACGACGAGGCCGCCGAGCACCAGCAGCGTCACCTGCACGATGTCGGTCAGCGCCACTGCCTTGAGGCCGCCGCGGATCTGGTAGAGCAGCGCGAAGGTACCGAGGCCGACGAGTGCCACGTCCTGGTTCACGCCCGCGACCTGCGTCACGGCGACCGAGCCGAGCCAGATGATCGAAGTGAGGTTCACGAAGACGTAGAGGACGAGCCAGAACACCGCCATCACCGTCCGGATGGTCGGCCCGAACCGCTGCTCGAGGAACTGCGGCATCGTGTAGATCTGGTTCTTGAGGAAGATCGGCAGGAAGAACTTGCCGACGATCAGCAGCGTCAGCGCCGCCATCCACTCATAGGAAGCGATCGCGAGCCCGATCGCATAGCCCGAGCCGGACATGCCCACGATCTGCTCGGCCGAGATATTGGCCGCGATCAGCGAGGCGCCGATCGCCCACCAGGGCAAAGCCTTGGAGGCGAGGAAATAGTCCGACGTGTCCTTGGTGTGGCCCGCCTTCTCGCGGCTGACCCATTGCGCAAGGCCGAAGATGCCGATCGCGTAGATAATGACGACGATCAGGTCGATCTGCGAGAGACTCATGGCTTCCTCCCCCTTTGCCGGGCCCCGGCGTTCTCGCCCTCCCGGCGCCGCTGTACGGCTTTGCGGTCTCATTTATCGTATTTAATGCTCTTGTCCAGCGGAACCGCTGGAGTAACAAGGGGCGAGAAAGTCGCGCGCCGCAGCCGTCGGACGCGAGCGAGGAGGGGGAAAGGATGGCGCTCGAATATCCTGCGCTCGGCATGGCCGACGGGCGACCCCAGCTGGGCCGCAACCTCACCTATGGGCTGCTCGACAGCCTCGGACGCGCGATCGTCACCGGCCGCTACGAGCGCGAGCCCTTCCCGACCGAGGCCGAGCTGGCGAAGCAACACGGCGTCAGCCGCTCGGTGACGCGCGAGGCGGTGAAGATGCTCACTGCCAAGGGATTGCTGAGCGCGCGCCCGCGCCAGGGGACGGTCGTCCGCCCCGCGGCCGACTGGAACCTGTTCGACTCCGACGTGCTGCATTGGCTGCTCGAACGCCAGTTCTCGATCGACCTGCTCCGCCAGTTCAGCCAGCTCCGCGTCGCGATCGAGCCCGAGGCAGCGGCGCTGGCGGCGCGCTTCGGCGGGCCCGAGGATCTTGAGCAGATCTCCGCCGGGCTCGCGCGGATGGAGGCGGCCGAGCGCGGCGAGGACGATCCGCTGGAGGCCGACATCGCCTTCCACGTCGCCGTGCTCAACGCCTCGCAGAACCCCTTCTACGCGCAATTCCGCGAGATGGTGGGCACGGCGCTGCGCACCTCGATCCGCTTCACCAACCGGATCAAGGGTCGCACTGCCAGCCTCGCCGATCACGCCGCGGTGCGTGACGCGATCGCGGCGCGCGACCCCGAGGCGTCGCGCGGCGCGATGCGTGCGCTGATCGCCGACGTGCTCGAGCTGATCGACGCCCAGCAGCCCGGCTAGCCGGCCCGCATCCGCGCCAGATAGTCGGGATAGGACGGCACGCGCGGCGGCAGCCCGGCGAGCCCGCTCGCGATCTGCGCCAGTCCTCGGGCGGCATTGGCCGGGTCGATAGCCCCGGCGGTCGGCGCAGTCGCGCCCGGCAGCACGCCCAGTCCGAACAGCGCCGAAAGCCAATATTCGCGGTCGAGTCCGTCGTCGTCGTACACCGGCAACCGCCCGCGCCGCGCGAACTGTTCGAGCCTGTGCGCGAGCGTCCCCGGCATCTCCGCTTCGGCGGCCGCCCGCCACAGCGCGCCCTCGCGCACTCCCGCGCAACGGTAGTGCAGCGCCAGGAAGTCGCGCGCGCTTTCCGCCTCGAGCCGCGCGCGGCGATTATGTTCGGCGATCTCCACCGGATTCCAGTCGCGTCCCGGCAACAGTTCGAGCAGCCGCGCGATGCCCCGTTGCGCGAGATGGAGCGGCATCCAGTGGAGCGGATCGACGGCCACCGCGGCATCACCGATCGCGACGACGTTGCGCACCCAGGGTTCGGGACGGAAGCCCGGCCGGACCACGACCGGCTCCGCGTCGATCGCGAAGGCCGCACGCGGATCGGCCACCTGCGCCGCGGCATAGGCAGCACCCTGCATCGCCGCTGCCCCACCCGGCGCGGTCCAGCGCCAGCCGTGCGGCGTGGCGGCGACGGTGTCGCAAGGCCCCGGCGATCCGGCCGGTCCCGCCGCCACCAGCACGGCATCGCAGGGAAGCCACGCCCCCCAGTCCTCGAAGCCCGCGCCCAGGCTCGCCAGCAACGGCGAAGATGGGCCTGACGCATCGACGAACAGCTCGGCTTCCACTCGCCGGCCGTCTTCGAGCAGCAGCGCAGCGACGCCGCCGTCGTTCCGGACCTCGACGCTGCCGAGAGTGCCCGCGCTGCGTCTCACTCCCAGTCCGTCAGCCAGAGCCGCGAGCGCCGCACGATAGCGCACAGGATCGAGCCGCAGCGCATAGTCGAAGTTCGCGAGCGGCGAGCGCGGATCGGGCTGGGGATGCACGAAGCGATCGGCCGCCGCGAGCACCCCCGCTCCCGAATAGCGATGGTACGCCTCCGCCTCCCCCGCCCGCCGCGCCCGCGCCCAGAGCTGGTGGAAGGGTATGGCGCCTGCCGGCTGGCCGTGATCCCCATGCACGTGGAACCAGGTCTCGCCGCTCGCCGACCAATGTTCGAAGCGCAGCGCCAGCCGGTGCGTCACCGCGCCCGCACGCACCAGCGCCTGCTCGTCGAGGCCGATCGACTGGTGGAGGCGGTGGATCGCCGTCGTGCTCCCCGGCAACCGGTCGGCGAGCGCCGCCGGATCGGGCATCGTCTCGACCAGCTCCACCCTGAGCCAGGGCAGCGCGCGCGCGAGCGCCGCCGCCGCCGAGAGCCCCACGATCCCGCCGCCGAGCACGGCGACGCTGCGGATGGCCCGCGCGTTCATCGCGCGCCTCCATGTACCGCCGCAAGCGCGGCCGAATGGAGCGGCATCGCGCGCACCTCCGCCGCGATCCGGTCGCGCAAATCTCCCAGCGCACGTCCGAGCACATCCGCGGGGATCGCGTCGGCGCGCGAGTCCCAGCCCTCGGGCACCACGCCCTGGCCGATGAACACCGAGATCCAGCTCGGCTCGAAGAACAGCCCCTCGGTATAGCGCTCGATCCGCCCGGCGCGGCGGAACAGCTCGATCTTGGCGGCCAGGCTGTCGGGGATCTCCATCGTGCGCACATGATTCCAGAAGGAGGAATCGGCGCGCGCGCTCGCATGATAATGGAGGATCAGGAAGTCGCGGATGCGGTCGTACTCGTAATCGACCACGCGGTTGAACTCGTCGCGGTCGGCGGGCTCGATCGCGCCGATCGGGAACAGCTCGACGAGCTGGGTGATCGCCGCCTGCACCAGATAGATGCTCGTCGATTCGAGCGGCTCGAGGAACCCCGATGCGAGCCCCACCGCCACCACATTGTGCGACCAGCTTCGCCGCCGCCGCCCGGCACGGAAGCGCAGCATCCGCGGCTCGGCCAGCGGCTCGCCTTCGATCGCCTCCAGTATCGCCGCGGCCGCCGCGTCGTCGGAGCAATGCGCGCTCGAATAGACATAGCCGTTGCCCACCCGGTGCTGCAGCGGGATGTGCCAGCGCCAGCCGGCCGGCATCGCAGTGAGGCGCGTGAACGGCTCGATCTCGCCGGGCAGCGACGTGCAGGGCACCGCCATCGCGCGGTCGCACAGCAGCCAGTGCGACCAGTCCTCCCAAGGCTCGGCCAGCGCGTCGCCGAGCAGCAGGCTGCGGAAGCCCGAGCAGTCGATGAACAGATCGCCCTCGATCCGCTCCCCGCTCTCGAGCGCCACCGCCGCTACGTCGCCGCTTTCGCCGTCGCGCTCGACCGAGACGATCCGCCCTTCGGTCCGAACCACGCCCATCGCTTCGGCGACGCCGCGCAGATAGGGGCCGAACAGCGTCGCATCGAACTGATAGGCATAGCCGAAAGCCGATGCGAGCGTGCCCGGCTCCGCGCCGGGCCGCGCGAAGCGCCGCGCTTCCACCATCATGTCCGCCATCGAAAAGGCCGAGATCGGCTCCCCGATCAGCCCCTCGGCGCGTGCGCGCAGCCAACAGGCGAGGAAGGGCACCTCGCCCAGCGGCTGGCCGAAGCTGCCGAAGGGATGGACGTAGCGGTCGCCGGGCTTGCCGAAGTCGTGGAACTCGATGCCCAGCTTGAACGTGGCATGGGTGCGCGCCATGAACTCGGCCTCGTCGAGCCCCAGCGTCTGGATGAAGGCGCGCAGGTGCGGCAGCGTCGCCTCGCCCACCCCGACGATCCCGATCTCCGCCGATTCGACCAGCCGCACCGTGCACGCATGCGGCAGCAGTTTCGCGAGCGCCGCCGCGGTCATCCAGCCCGCGGTCCCGCCACCGACCACCACTACCCGCTTGCGCCCCTCGCCCATCCCGCCCCCTGTTCGTGGCGTCAGCCTATGCCATTCGCGGCGGCGCTTGCCAGCCCCCGGCGCCGATCGCGCGCGCAGCTCGTCTGACCGGCTGATCTGCTACCGGTGTCAGACTTTGATTGACAAAGCCCCGAGCCCCATTGTAGCCCTGTTCTTGACACCGGTTACCAGTAGAACCGGCGGCGAGACCGTCGAAGAACGGCCGCCTTGGGGAGGACGCATCGCTACTGGGTAAACCGCGTCCCTGCAGAACTCTGGTTCCGCGCACATTGGTGCCGGAACGGACACAATGTCGCGCTTGCGACACATGGAGGTAGGGATGCGAGTTTCGGTTTCCTGTTCGTTCGATTCGATGATCCGCGCGCTGGGAGGCGCCTCGATGGCGGCGCTCGCGCTCGGCCTCGCGCTCCCCGCGGCGGCGCAGACCGATCCCGCAGCGGCGCAGCCGGACGCGGGCGCGCAGCAGGAGCCGCCTGCCGGGGACGAAATCGTCGTAACCGGCTTCCGCCGGTCGCTGGAGGCGGCGCTCAACGTGAAGCGCGAGTCGGTCTCGGCGGTCGACGCGATCGTCGCCGAGGACATCGCCAAGTTCCCCGACCAGAACCTCGCCGAATCGCTCCAGCGCATTCCCGGCATCTCGATCCAGCGCGACGGCGGCGAAGGCCGCGCGATCACCGTTCGCGGCCTCAGCTCGCAGTTCACGCGCGTGCGCGTCAACGGGCTCGAGACGATCACCACCAGCCATGACGGCGCCGCATCCAACCGCGATCGCGCGTTCGACTTCAATGTCTTCGCGTCGGAGCTGTTCAGCTCGATCGTCGTCCACAAGACCGCCGAGGCGTCGCTCGACGAGGGCTCGCTGGGCGCGGTGGTCGATCTCAACACCGGCAATCCGCTCGCGGGCAAGGAAGGCTTCACGATCGTCGGCTCGGCGCAGGCGAGCTACAACGACCTGAGCGACACCTGGGGCCCGCGTTTCGCCGGCCTGCTCGGCTGGAAGTCGCCCGACGGCACCCTCGGCGCGTCGGTCTCGGCCGCCTATCAGAAGAGCGACACGCTCGAACTCGGCAACAACACCGTGCGCTGGGCGCAGGCGCGCTTCGATTCGGTGGGCGGAACGCCCTGCTGGACGACTGCCAACAGCGGCGGCACCTACATCCCCAGCGCCGCCTGCAACCAGGCCGCGCTCGCCTTCCACCCGCGCATCCCGCGCTATGGCGAAGTCGCGCATCACCGCGAGCGCCTCGGCCTTACCGGCAGCGTGCAATGGGCGCCGTCCGATGCGACCAAGGTCTCGATCGACGGTCTCTATTCGAACTTCAAGGCCGACCGGCGCGAGAAATGGGGCGAGGTGCTGCTGCGCTCGAACGAGCGGTCGATCAACGTCATCGACCCGGTCTATGACGACAACAACAACATGGTGGCCGCGACGCTCAACGACGCGTGGGTCCGTACCGAGCACTTCCTCAAGCAGACCGAGACCGAATTCTACCAGATCGGCGCGAGCTGGGATCAGGACCTCGGCGAGGATTTCCGCTTCACGCTGCTGGGCGGCTATTCCAGGTCGGACGCGCGGGTGCCGGTCGAGACGACGATCGTCTTCGACGACCGTGACGCGCAGGGCTATCGCTACGACTATAGCGACATGATGCATCCGGCGCTGACCTTCGGCACCAGCGTCACCGATCCGTCGGTCTTCCAGCTCGCCGAGATCCGCGATCGCCCGTCGGACGTGCTCAACCAGTTCCGCACCGTGCAGCTGCGCACCGAATGGGATGCGGCCGAGGGCTTCACGATCAAGACGGGCGCGGTCTGGCGGCGCTTCGACTATGACGTCACGGCCTTCACTCGCGACACCGCGGTTTGCGGCAACGGCGGCGTGGATCGCGTGCTGGGCACGCTCACCTGCTCGCCCTCCTCGGCGTTCGGCCCGTCGGCCGTCTATGGCTTCCCCGTCACCAGCGCGCTGTCAGAGCTGTTCACGCTCGGCGACGCGGGTCAGCCGAGCGGCACCACCAGCCAGTGGCTCGTCGCCAACCTCGACGCCGCGACGGCCTTCACCCGGCTGTACGAGCGGACTGCGACGCCGGACACGGGCAACAATCGCGGCGTCAGCGAAGAGACGGCCGGCGGCTATCTCCAGTTCGATGCCAAGGGCGATCTGGGTGGCCTCGAATATGCGCTCAACGCAGGCATCCGCTATGTGCGGACCGACCAGACCTCCTATGCGATCACCAACGTCGCGCCGGTCGAGCGCGACTATGAGGACTGGCTGCCCTCGGTGAACCTCGCCCTGTACCCGACGGAGAACCTCATCATCCGCGGCGCGATCGCCAAGGTGATGACGCGTCCGGCACTCGGCAATCTCACCCCGGGCGGATCGGCTGACGGCTTCAATTACCGCATCACGCGCGGCAACCCCGATCTCGAGCCCTATCGCGCCACCAATTACGACCTCGCGCTCGAATGGTATTTCGCGCCGCAGTCGATCTTCTCGGTCGCGCTGTTCAAGAAGGACATCGCCAGCTTCCCGGTGGCGATCGCCCAGTCGGGCACGTTCACCGAAACCGGCCTGTCGCCGTCGCTTCTCAATCCTTCCTCGCCGGCGGCGCTCAATCCCGCGCAGCAATCGCAGCCGATCTGGACGATCTCGACCACCGGCAACGGCAGCGGCGCGACTGTCGAGGGCGTCGAGGTCGCGCTGCAGGCGCCGTTCCGCTTCCTGCCGGGCTTCCTGTCGAACTTCGGCGGCATCGTGAACGCGACCTTCGTCGACTCCTCGGCGGAGTACACGCAGCAGGGTCCGGCGACGACGCCCGGCGGCGCGCTGCCCAACGTCACGCGCGAGGACACGCTCTATGGCCTGTCGAAGAAGCAGTTCAACGCGACGCTCTATTATGAGGACAGCCGCTTCAGCGCGCGTGCGTCGGTCAGCTATCGCGGGCCGTTCAACGACGCGGGCTCCGCGACCGGCAACATCTTCGAAGGCTATGAGGCGATCACCAACGTCGACGCGTCGCTCCGCTACAAGCTGACCGACTGGGTCGAGCTGTCGGTGGAGGGCACCAACCTGACCGACGCCTATCGCGAACGCTGGGTCGATGTGGACGCCCGCCGCAACTACGAGAACAACCATTTCGGCCGCACCTTCCTCCTCGGCGCGCGCTTCAAGATGTAATCCGTCGCCC
>Ga0268292_100047_pt1 | contig 12332 bp, 9 predicted proteins | sample MetcocultureR1M_FD_191341 | JGI IMG/M metagenome (GOLD analysis project Ga0268292, IMG submission 191341) | Soil microbial communities from Anza Borrego Desert, Southern California, United States - Methanotrophic co-culture R1-M | ecosystem: Environmental > Terrestrial > Soil > Desert | place... | reverse complement strand
ATACCGCTTCAATCGGCGTTTCAATCTCAAAACCCTGCTTCAACGGCTGGCGCGCGCCGCGGCGTTCGCTAAGCCTCGACCCGAGTGGCAAATTCGCTTGGCTGAAGTTCATCGCTAATCAGGAAGTCCTTTGTCGAGCCGATAAGTCGGCAAGGGATTGCCGACCTACGTGCTTCCCGCCCGACATGAATCCGTACACCGGGATGAAAAACGCTCTAATCGTACGGCAGCCAGGCCGCGGAACCGGCGGGTTACGGCGCGCGGAAACACCCACAGGAACCTGGCAGGTTCGATGCGATGCGCGCCTAACCCACCCTACTGCGAAATCGTTTTCAAGTAGACGGGGATGTAATTGGCAGCCAGTCCTAAGGCCTATCGTTTCGGCATTCGCCGCTAGCATGACGCTTATTAACCCGGCCTATAAATATAAGGCCGGGTTAATCCGGGGCAGGGATGCCCCGGCGCGGCGACAAGCCGCGTGAGCCCAGGCCGGGCGTGTACCGGCCTGGGCGGCGGCCCGAAATACCAGGAGGGTATTTACGGGCCTGATTAATAACTGACCGGCATTGGGTTTTGACCGGAGTTTTTTCTTTGGGTAGAGTCGGTACGGGCCTAAAGGGATTTTGGAGGCGTTATGCGTTTCGTGTTTTTAGCTTTGTTGGGTCTGATCGGTGGATGTGCGTCGGATCCGGCGGTGCGGCAGCAATTAGCCGGGGCGGTTCAGGCCCATTGTTTGGCCGAATCCAAGAAGTATATCGAGGCAGGCGTGGAAAAGGACTACTTCACGCGATGCGTCGATAGTCGGTTGTCGGCTCTGGGCGAAGAACCGATCTATGATCCTGGTTTTGAGGAGCGATGGCCGGAGTTCGAGAGTCCCACGACCGAGCGGACTCTCCAGGAGAAATAGGCCGATTCTCGACCGCCGCCACTTGAGCCGATTGCACTGATAGCACGTGTCGGGCGTTCGTTGTTTGACTGTTGCTCCGTCATTGGCTCGGGTTAGGCGGGGCGGATGACGTGACCATCCGGGAACGCGCAAAGCACGACGGGTTTGGTGAGCATCGCATCGAACCGGCCACGTTCTTTGAGGGGCTTCCGCGCGCCGTAACCCACCGGGCCAAGCCGCGGAACCGGTGGGTTACGGCGCGTAGAGAGTCCGTGGTCACGGAACCGTTCGTGGCGGTGCGCGCCTAATTCCAAATCGCTTTCAATAAGGCATTAATTTTCGTAGGGTGGGTTAGGCCGCGAGGCCGTAACCCACCGAGCGACCTCGAATCGGTGGGTTACGCTTCGCTAACCCACCCTACGATTAATGTTCACTCGAATGCCGAATGGAATAATCCATCCGACTCCGGACACAAGACTCGGAACCTTGCTCTTGTCCGTCAGCAAGGCTTCGCCTGGGACAGGGATTCGTCGCCTAGCGCCGATAGCGCGGTTCTGGCCAATTCGTTCCACTGGTCCCTCTGCCAATACTCGAGATAGCGCCTGAACTGGCGCTGGGTCGAAAGAATCGGGAAGGCATCGGGACCCAGCAGGCAGAACATTTCGCCGCAGAACTCCCTGATTTCCTGTTCCGCCTGGCTGGCGCTGAATTTTGGCGCGCCATAGGCAACACCCAGCAGGGCGAGTTCGGCGAGTGTGGCCAGCACATAGGCGCGCTCTTCGCCCGCGGTTTTGTAGAGCTGCCAGTGGGCGAGCTGCCGGGCGGCGGCCCACCAGAGGCCGTAATCCTTCGCGAGCGACTTCCAAACCTCGGCGCTGCCCGCCAGGACCGGCATCGCCAGCATGGAGAGATACTGAGTAATGGCCCACGGGTTGGAAGGCTCGATCTCCAATGCTTCGCGATAGAGATCACGAGAGGACGCATAGGCTTTCTTGCCTTTTTCCAGCTTCGCGCGGGTGACCTCGGCATCGCCGGTTTCGCTTGCCGCGATCAGAAAATAGGCGATTCCGATGCGCTTCTCGCTGGCGGCATTCATGCCGAGACGCTTGGCCTTTTGCGCAGGCGATCTCTCCGTGACGGGCTCGGCGCACCAGGCCTTGAGTTCGGCGCGGATCGACTCGCACAGAACTTCCAGTTCAGCATCCCGATCGGCGGGGTTGCGCGCCTCGGCGGCTCTCCGGCCGTCCGCGTTGGCGCCGATCAGTTCGTCTATCCGGTCGAACTTCACCTCGAGCCGGCTGCGGATGCGTTCGTCGCGGAAGGCGTCCACCTGCCGCTCGAAGTTCCAGGGCACGGTCGCGTAGCATACGATGCTCGCCCAGTCATGGGTGCCGGGCGAATCGGTACGAAGCCGTTGGCGCAGGTCGTAGAGCACCCAGCGGGGATCGGTGCCGCTCAAAAGGCCGCTGTAGAGCACCTCGGCCGCGATCGAGGAGGCCCGCATCCAGAGGGGGAATTGCGAGGCGATGACCCAGGGAATGCCTGCCGCGTGGAGCTCGTGAGCGATGCTGCCGCCGGGTATCAGCACCGACTCGATATTGCCGGAATCGCAGGTCGCGAGCGTGACCACGTTGGGGCGATATTTGGTTGTCCCGGAGGAGTCCCGCGCCGTGAGTACGATCGCCAGGCGTTCGCCGTCGACCACGTCGCCTTGCGCGGAATTGGAATCGCTGCACAGCATGACGCCGTAGTGGCGGTCGCCGGAGTTATTGATCGGCGCGCCGTGGGCCAGGATGTGCACGTAAGTGTACTGGGTAGTCGAGCAGGCTTCCCGAATCTGCTCCAGGCTGGCATTGGGCAGTACCGTCAGGATCTGCTTGACCTCCCGGATGCGTTCCTCGGGCGTGTCCTTGATCTTGACCCAGGGATCGATCGCTCGCCGGATCGCGTGCAAATGGTCTTGCGCCGGCACCGGCGGGAGGCCGCCGGGCGATGCGAACGCGAACAGGATGCGCGGAGGGCGGTTCCAGTCGACCGGCAGCGGCCGTCCGCGCCGGACTTCCCGGGTCATCACGATAGGGGTGCGCGACTGCAGGAACAGGGGAGATCCGGAACCGGGGAAACCGTCCGGCGCGATAGCCGTCTCGAAAGGCACCATGCCCAGTTCGAAAGAGGACAGCGAAAGCCTGAGATGCACGAGTTTCCCGCCGTCGGCCCGCGGGTCGGACAGTTCCGAGAGCAGCGCCGGAACCTGTCCGAGCACCCGCCCGATCGCCTCGCCCATTTCCCGCATCTCGCTTTCGCGCTGCGAGGCGGCGACGGGGCTTCCGTCTATGTCGTACCGCAGGCGTTCGAGCCGGTTGAGCAGTTGCCGTTGCTCGAACGGCATGTGTACGGTCACCGGACCGTCGGCACCGCACAGCGCGAGATACGGCGTCAGCGGCGACAACAATTGATTGTGCGCGGGGCCCGGCCTGAGCAGTTCGAGTTTGACGTTGCGAATTTCGCTCATCTCAGGGCCTCGCGAATTGTTCGATAACCCGCGGCTTGTCCGTGCCGTCGCCCTCGACATGGGTCAGACGGCCGACGACTTTTCCGTCTTCCAGCGAGATCGAGACTGCGCTGGCTTGATCCATCACGAACGATTCGCCGCCGAATTTCGCCTTGTCGATGGTCTCCATCGCGCCGTCGGTCAGCGCCTCGTACACCGGCTTGAACGAGGCCGCGTCCTTGAGCATGGCATCGCTGAACCGCATCAGGCGGATCCAGGTGCCGCTGTTGAAATAGTAGCGGGAGCCGCCCATGTCGATGGCACGTTCGAGATGGGTATGGCCGGTGACGATGAAGTCGGTGGAAGCACCCACCGAAGCCGTCACCTGCTTATAAGTGTCGTCCTGGTCGGTGATGTCGAAGGTCTTGTCGTCCGCGAGCCAGTCCTTGAGCGCGCGCCGCAGCGCTTCGTCCTTGCCGACCCCGGTGATCCAGCCGGTGAGGCGATCCCAGATCAGGCCGCCGGTACCCAGAGTTTCGTTCGCGGGTGTCGCGCGAGCGCCGGGTTGCTTGAAGCCCTTCTCGGCGGCCAGCAACATGTCGTCGGCGGTTTGTGCGCCGGCCGAAACGTTCGGCCCCAGCAGCTGATCGACCGTGATGGCGGGCGCGCCGGTCGCCTGGCGGGGCTGGAATCCTTCCGCCGACAGGCGCTGGTCCACCTGTCCGCTGCCCCGTTGGCGTTCGCCCAGGATCGACAGCAGGCTGTTGATCTTGGCCGCCTGGGAAGGATCGAGCACCACCAGGGTTCCGACGGCGGCGGAGGTCTCGGGCTTGAGCAGATCGATCCACGCGTACCGGCGCTTTACCTCGTTCATGACTTCCTTGACCATGCGGGTACCGGCGTTCGGGTACCATTCGCTCGGTTCGAGCGAACGGCCGGCATTCAGGCGCCGCGCGACTTTCGCAAGGTCTTCGTAGCGGTTGTAGTTCCAGGCGTCGACTTCGTTGCCGTGGGTGCAGAAGACGCGGGCGTTGCCGACCAGGCAGGTGTGGCCCGCGCCGTTGGTGGAGAACTCGATTCGCGCCCTGGCGAGGAGGTCTTCGCCCGCGAGCCGCGACAAAATCAGACGCTGGACCGAGGGAAAGGACACTTCGATGTCGTGATTGCCGATGACGATCACCAGCGTGCGTCCTTTCTTCTTCACGAAATCCGCGAGAGCCTCCCAAATTCCGGAGAACGACTTGTCGTCCATGATCCGCGTCAGCGTGGCCGTCGCCTCGTCGACGGCGACGTAGCCCCGGATGTCCTCGGCCAGCGTGTCGAACACGTCGCCGTTCAGAACCAGCGCGACGCGCCCCTCGGGGCGCTGCGCCGCCACCCACCGGATATAGTTGGCGAGACGCTGGGTCTCCCTAAGGATCTGGAAGCCGGGCTTGCCGCCCATGTGGATATCGGAGATGACATGCACCTCGTCGTAAGCCGGGAACTCGCTCATGTTCCTACCCCCCCTTGATAAGTCCAAAGTGTTCGTATGACGTCCGCTGCAAGCGCGGATGATAATTCCGATTCGACGGTTTTATAAAGGATAGGCTTTAAGCTCGCTGAGCGCCGGAGACATCCTTCCAATCGCAAACGTCGCTTTAGTCGCGACCTTCCAATCGCAAATGGCCTGGCCGGGAGCGCCGGCCAGGCCCTCGCCGGATGACCGTTTGCGATCGGAAAGCCGGGATCCAGAGGGCATGGATGGCAGCGCACCAATCGCGAACGATGCGCTTCACCTTCGTTCAGCACATCCTACGAGCCCGTAGGATGCGCTGAGGTACGAAGCGCCCTTCGACTAGGCTCAGGACAGGCATCAATCGCGGACGATGGGTTCATGCCGGACAATCCCCAGGGACGGGGTGAGCAATCCCTGCCGGAATGACGGCTTTATGGATTTGTGTAGATATGCATGCCCAGAACGAGAGGTCCGATAAATGCAGGCTAGACGGAACCGCTGTTCATCCCGGTTCCGCCTTCGGTGGCGCAGGCGCGGATTAGTTCGGCCAGCTTGCGGGTGGCGGGGCCGGCAAGCTTGGGCTGGGCGAAGATGAGATACAGCGGCACCTTTCGGCGCTGTCCATCGCGCAGGGGCAGCGGCTTGAGCCGGCCGGAGGCGAGCGGCTCCTCGATCAGATGGCACGGAATCCAGCCGAAGCCCAGCCCCGCGCATAACAAGGCTATCCGCTTCTCGGGACTGGTCACGCTCCAACGCCGCGTCGCGCCGAGCCACCCGGAATCGCGCGGCGCCAGCGTGCCCGAATCGCTCACGACGACGTGCAGCTCCCGGTTCAAGTCATCGGCATCCAGGGTTCGTCCGAGCCGGTGTAGCGGGTGGTCGGGATGAGCCACGGCAACGAGTTCCACGTCCAGCACGTGATCTCCCAAAAATCCCGGCGGGACTTGTCCGCCGATCGCGAGATCGGCGCGGCCCATGATCAGCGCCTCGTCGGTGCCGGACAGCACCTCTTCACTGAGCAGCACGCGCGTGTGCGGGCTGAGGGGCGCAAATTCCCTCAGCATGCGCAGCAGAAGGGGAGTGGGGAACAACGCGTCGACCACCAGCCGGATTTCCGCTTCCCACCCCTGCACCAGACTGTGGGCCAGTTTCTCCAGTTTAAGCGCTTCGCCGAGCAGTTCTTCGGCGTGGCGCAGAAGCGTCTCTCCCGATTCGGTGAGCTTTGCCTTGCGGCCGTGAATCTCCAGCAGTTTCAGGCCGAGCTGCTCCTGCAGCCGGCCGACCGTATAGCTGACGGACGACTGGCTGCGATGCAGCGCTTCGGCGGCCTGGGCGAATCCGCCGTATTCCACGATCGCCTGCAATACCCGCCATTGCTCGAGAGTGGTCCGGGGAATCTTCATATGATCGAATTCTTCGATAAGAATGCCCAGAATTTTGCGCTTTTTAATCGAGTCATACAAACCTATCCTGGTGCCGTCTATCGATTCTTACCAGGAGATCGCCATGGCCACCTTGCTGCAAATCAAGACCAGTATTTCGGAAAACGGCAACGCCAACCGCTTCGCCGACGCTTTCATCACCCAGTGGCGCGCGCGGCATCCGGAGGACAGGATCGTCACCCGCAACCTCGGCCGCAAGCCGATTCCGCACTTGGACGAGACCGCAATCACAGGCTTCTTCGCGCCGGCCGAGCGGCGCACTCCCGAGCAGCGGGCGGCAGCGGAACTTTCGGACGAACTGATTGCGGAGCTTCAGGCGGCGGATGTCCTCGTGCTCGGCGTTCCCATGTACAACTTCGGCATCCCGTCGACCCTCAAAGCCTGGATCGACCATGTCGCCCGCGCCGAAATCACGTTCAAGTACACGGAAAACGGCCCGGTCGGTTTGGTCCAAGACAAACGGGTGTTCGTGCTCGCCGCCCGCGGCGGAGTCCATCGTGGCACGCCGCAGGACACCCAAACCGCTTACCTGCGCAATGTGCTGGGTTTCCTCGGGATGACGGATGTCAATTTCGTCTATGCCGAAGGACTGGCTTTGGGGGAGACCGCCAAGGGGCAAGCGGAAACCGATGCGCTCGGGCAGATCGCCCGGCTTGTCGGTTCCCGAGCGGTAACGACTGCGGCGAAACCGATCGATGTTTGACAAATTGTTTGAGGAGAACACCCATGACCACCTCTCCGAATTTTGTTACCCGCGAGGTCGAGCGACTGGTCACCGGCAATGCCGTTTCGGACGGTGCGGGCGTAAAACTGCTGCGCGTGCTGACCCCGGATTTGCAGCGGCGGCTCGATCCCTTTCTGATGCTCGACGAGTTCCGCTCCGACAATCCGGACGACTATCTCGCCGGCTTTCCCGATCATCCCCATCGGGGCTTCGAGACCGTGACCTATATGCTCGCGGGACGCATGCGGCATCGCGACAACGCCGGCCACGAGGGCTTGCTGGCTGCCGGCGGCGTGCAATGGATGACGGCGGGTCGAGGCATCATCCATTCCGAGCTTCCCGAGCAGGAGCAGGGGCTGATGCACGGTTTCCAGCTTTGGATCAATCTACCCGCGCGCGAGAAGATGACCGAGCCCGGCTACCGGGACATTTCGGCGGAAGCGATCCCGAGCACCACCACGGCCGAAGGCGTGACCATCCGGATCATCGCCGGATCGGTTGCGGGCATCGGCGGCGCGGTCAGGCGCGAGGCGACCGAGCCGCTCTATCTCGATCTCGAAATGCCGGCCGGAAGCGCTTACGAGGCGCCGATCCCTGGGGGACATAACGCGTTTCTGTACGTTTACGAAGGCGAAGTCGGCGTCGGCACACGCGGCGAGCCGGTGCGCGCCCGCCAGCTCGCGGTCCTGACCAACCGCGCGGATGCCGATGGCGTGCGGCTGACGGCCTCGGGCGGGGCTCGATCGTTGCTCGTCGCCGGCCGTCCCCTCAACGAGCCGATTGTGCAGTGGGGACCTTTCGTGATGAACACGCGCGACGAGGTCGAGCAGGCCATGCACGATTTTCGCTCGGGCAAGTTTTAGGTCGTGGGGAAGGTAGGCTCTTTGCCGGAGAGGCTCCGTTCCAATGACGGCCGATCCCAGTGTCCCAGATCGGCGGCCGCGTCATAGGTGCTTTGGAGAAACTCCAGCAGCAGCCGGCCGGGTGAATCCGCCTGCCGCACCTCGGAATAAGGCAGGACGAATTCCTTGAGCTCGGGGCTGTAAAACGCGCTTTCGGGACGTGCCCGTGCGTCCGGAAAACCTTTCGGTTCAGGGTAGGCATAGGCGTAGAAGGCTGGAAACGGGACAGCATCGTTACCCGGCCAGAAGCCGCAACTGCTTACCTCATGGGAATAGGCCTCGCGGACCACCCAATCGGGAAGATTGGGCACGCCGCCGGGGTGTTCGGGCGCGCGCCGGCCGGAGAAGCGCGTGACCGCCAGGTCGAAGCTGCCCCAGAAAAAATGCACCGGACTGCATTTGCCGATATAGCGCGCGCGGAATGCCTTGAATACGCTATCCGCCTGGGCCAGCACCCTCCAGCACCGGTGGGCGTGCTCGGCATCGTAGGCGGCGTGTTCCCGATCCTGGTCGAAGGGAATCGCGCGGGCGACCTCGTTGGGTTTTTTCCGTATGGCGACCTCGATATCCAGCGCCCGAAGCGCGGCAAAAATTTCCCGGTAGAAATCGGCCACCGTGCAGGGTAGAAGCGGGAATTGTCGCGCCGCGCCGTCGCTGGTCCGGATCACGAGTCGATGCTCGATAAAATCGAAATCGATCTGGAACGTTCGGTCACGATAGGGAATCGGCGAGGTCGTCAGCCCGGATGTCGTCAGATAAAGCACGACATGCCAGGAGTGGTTGATCCAGGGCGTCAAGGCCAGCCGGATTTTGCCGACGATCTGTGTCCACATATGCAAGGTCGCATAGGTGTCTTGCCATGCCTGCAAAGGCAGGTCCGGCCAGGCCGAATTGTCGTTGATGGTGCTCGAAGCGTTCTGGCTCGTCATGGTGACCTCCATCGAGCGGGGAATTTCAACGTCTACTTCCGCTTGTTCCCAAGCTCCTGCTCTCATCGTTATACACAAGACCCAGCGGGTGGTCGTCACCGTCATTCCGTCCATGGACGACGGAATCCAGGGCCATGGATGGTAACCGGCCGGTCGCACGCTGGCTTATCCGAAGCACAGCTCCGGCCCGCCGCTTCACCTCCGTGTGGCTGGATTCCGGCTTCCCTGCCGGAATGACGGGTCCGGGCACGTTTCGGGTCGCTCGTAAGTTGTGTATAACGATGAGAGCTCCTGCTTGGGAATACGGCCTTGGAAGCTCCAGCCTCGCAAAGGGCAGGAAGCCGGAGCCTCCAAGACTTGGGTTCCCAACCTTGAGGTTGGGAACCAACATCTGGTTTGATTTCTCGCGAGGTCCGGCCGTTCCGGAGTTCCGCATGCCGCCATGATTTACCTTTGTCAGAGCTTCCGGTTTCAGACGGAGCGAAGGCACTCCCGCATGCCCTGTCGGTCGAATCGATCAAGGTCTCACTCCGTGCGTTCGGTGCTTGTCCTGCGTCCCATCCGACTGGAGATACAGCCGTGAGCCAGCTTCCCATCGCTGACTACGCCTTTCTGTCCGATTGCCACGGGGCCGGCCTGGTCAGCCGCGCCGGCTCGGTCGACTGGCTTAACTTTGCCCGTTTCGACGCGCCCGCGATCTGCTCGCGGCTTCTGGATACGGACGGCGGCCATTGGGCCATCCGCCCGGTTGGCCAAGCATCGACGCGCCGCCGGTATCTCGACGGCACCCTGGTGCTTGAAACGACCTTCGAGACGCCGACCGGCACCGTGGTTCTGACCGACGCGCTGGCGATGGGACCCAACGAACGCGGCCACCAGCTCGGCGCCGACGCGCCGTATACCCTGATCCGCAGCGTCCGATGCCTGGCCGGGCACGCAGACCTCGAGATCGAGTACGCGCCTCGGCCGGAGTATGGGCTGGTCTTTCCCTTGTTGGTTCCGGTCGTTGGCGGCGTATCCGCGCGGGGCGGCGCCTCGGTGCTCCATCTCAGTTCGCCCGTGCCGTTTCAAATCACCCGTTCGACGGCATGGGCGGGCGTGAGAATCGAAGCCGGCCAACGCCTGGACTTCGCCTTGCAGCATCGTTCGAGTTCCGAAGCCGCGCCTCGAGTCTGGACCGAAGCGGATATCGCCGAACGGTTGGACGACACCATCACCGCCTGGCGCAGCTGGTCCGATCTCCACCAGAACTACGAAGGACCGTGGCGGGAGCTCGTCCGCCACAGCGGGCGCGTGCTTCAGGGGCTGACCTATTTTCCGACCGGCGCCATCGTGGCCGCACCGACGACTTCGCTGCCGGAAGCCGTGGGCGGCAGCCGCAATTGGGACTACCGCTACACTTGGGTGCGCGATGCGAGTTTCACCCTGGAAGCGCTGTGGGTGGCGGCCTGTCCGGACGAAGCCTATAAATTCTTCGACTTCTTGGCAGGCTCGGCCTTGACCCAGATCGAGCGCGGCGTGGATATGCAGATCATGTTCGGCATCGGCGGCGAGCACGATCTGACCGAACGCGAGCTGCCACATCTGTCCGGCTGGCGGGCCAGCCGTCCGGTCCGGGTCGGCAATGGCGCCTGGAATCAGCGGCAGCTCGATGTCTACGGCGAGCTGTTGAACGCAGCGTACCGGCTACAGGGACAGCTCACCACTCTCGATCCCATCACCCGTAATTTTCTCGCCGATGTCGCCGACGCTGCCGGTCGTTATTACCGCGATCCGGATCAGGGCATTTGGGAAATCCGCGGTCCGCCGCGAGACTTCCTGTACTCGAAACTGATGTGCTGGGTCGCCCTCGACCGGGCCATCGGGCTCGCAGATCTGCTCGGCGCCGCGGATCGTGTCGAGCGCTGGCGCGCCGTCCGCGAGGAAATCCGCCAGGCGATTCTTACCCAGGGTTGGAGCGAGCGGGCTCAGTCCTTTACTCAGGCGTTCGGTTCGGACGAGCTCGATGCTTCGGTCCTGATGATGGCGCTGGTCGGCTTCCTGCCGGCGGACGATCCCCGCATGCTGGCGACGATCGATGCGATCGAGCGGGAGCTGACGGACAAACGGGGGCTGGTATTCCGCTATCGCGCCGACGACGGGTTGAAAGGAGAGGAGGGCACTTTCCTGCTCTGCACTTTCTGGCTTGCCCACGCAGTCGCTTTGGCAGGACAGGTCGAGCGCGCCAAGGGCATCCTGGCCCGCGGCGCCGTTTATGCCAACGATGTGGGCCTGCTCGCCGAAGAGGTCGATCCGAGCACGGGCGAGCTGCTCGGCAACTTCCCGCAAGCCTTCAGCCATATCGGCTTGATCAACGCCGCGTGGGCGATTGCCGAGGCCGAGCAAGCCCGATCGGCACCGTAATTCCATTCGACATTCGAGCGAACATTCATCGTAGGATGGGTAGAGCGAAGCTAAACCCATCGATGGCAGGTTAGCCCCTAGGCTCCGCGTAACCCGCCGATTCGAGGTCGCTGCGCGCCTGACCTATCCTACTTCGCCGGCCGAAGAATCGATCGTCGGCACCGGCGATCCTCATCTTTCTTTAATCTTTTCCCCGGCGGCGTTCTCATGTTGCTTCCGTACTCTAGTACCCGACGGGTGCGGCGATTCCTGGACACGTATCTAAAGGCGCACCGGTAAGAGCCGTTTTTTTGGGGGCCGCCTCGGTGCGGAGTCAGAGACTGATCTAATGCGTTAAAGGTGACTCATGCCAGCAAACATGCGGCAAGACGAGAGGATCGAGGTTTTTTCATTCATTGCCTTGTATGAAGGCCTCAGTGGATTGCTGATCGATCTCGATCTCTATGTGTTCAATAAGGCGGGCGAATTGATCGAGTGCCAGCCCATATGGAAGGGAAAGACCGTAGTGGCGCTTTCCGGGAGGGAACTGAGTAACGCGCGAGTCATGATCGGGCCGCCCATACGTGATTCCATACGCGGGCCAATCACGATGGACATGATTCGGAATTACCATGGTTTCGAGGTCGGGTTCGATTTAGTGCCCAAGACCCGCTCGGTTACGCTTTCCGCCGTGCCGGAGGCAATTTGGCGGACATGGCAACAATCGGGCTCATGGAGCAAAAGCAGAAAACATCCCAACGCGTTCGACGGTTTTCTATTTTGGTAGATGTCGGCGTCGTCTTGGTAGCGATTCCGTTGCGCCATTGAGAGCATTTTCCGGCTTGGCGTAGCGCTCCCAACGTGGAATAGGTCGGAAAAGCGGCTTCGTCGGGAAAGGATTGCCGGTATCTACGACTAGTAGTCGGTCACGCTGGCGGTGATGGATATTCTTAGTGCGATCCGAGTCTGATCCTTTCATTCCTGTGAAGGAGATCAGCGATGCCCCAAAAGATCTATCTGGTCAGGCTCAGTGACGCCGAACATGAGCACTTGGAACAGTTACTGCGCGGAGGCACGA
>Ga0268292_100044_pt1 | contig 18141 bp, 17 predicted proteins | sample MetcocultureR1M_FD_191341 | JGI IMG/M metagenome (GOLD analysis project Ga0268292, IMG submission 191341) | Soil microbial communities from Anza Borrego Desert, Southern California, United States - Methanotrophic co-culture R1-M | ecosystem: Environmental > Terrestrial > Soil > Desert | place... | reverse complement strand
AGGGGGCGCCGGGCGCACCTACCTCTTCTCGACCGCACCGCGCGGGGCGACCGGGGACGGCATCGCGATGGCGTGGCGCGCGGGGGCGCGCGTCTCCAACATGGAGTTCATGCAGTTCCACCCGACCTGTCTCTACAATCTCGAGGTCAAGAACTTCCTGATCACCGAGGCGGTGCGCGGCGAAGGCGGGCAGCTCAGGAACCCCAACACCGGCCACCGCTTCATGCCCGAGCTCGACCCGCGCGCCGAGCTGGCGCCGCGCGACATCGTGGCCCGCGCGATCGACGCCGAGATCAAGCGCTTCGGCCTCGATTATGTCCATCTCGACATCAGCCACATGGGCGCGGAGTTCGTGAAGCACCACTTCCCGACGATCCACGCGCGGCTGCTCGATCTCGGCCTCGACATGACCAGCGAGCCGATCCCGGTCGTGCCCGCGCAGCACTACACCTGCGGCGGCGTCGTGATCGACCGCGACGGCCGCACCGACCTGCCGCACCTCTATGCCGCGGGCGAGGTCAGCCAGTCGGGGCTGCACGGCGCCAATCGACTCGCCTCCAACTCGCTGCTCGAATGCTTCGTATTCGGCGAGGCGGCGGCCAACCACATCACGGCGCATTGGGGTGATCTGGCGCCGCCCCCGGCGATCCGGCCGTGGGATGAGAGCCGGGTGACCGATTCCGACGAGGAAGTGGTCATCAAGCAGAACTGGACCGAGATCCGGCGCTTCATGTGGAACTATGTCGGCATCGTGCGCACCACCAAGCGGCTCGAGCGCGCGGCGCACCGCATCCGCACGCTGCGCGAGGAAGTGAACGACTATTACGGCCACTTCCGCGTGACGCCCGACCTGATCGAGCTCAGGAACCTGCTGGAGAGCGCCGACCTGATCGTCCGCTCGGCGCTCCACCGCAAGGAGAGCCGGGGGCTGCACTATACGCTCGATTATCCCGAGACGCTCGACGTGGCGGTGGATACGGTGCTGGTGCCGTAGGTCTTCCAATCCTCCCCGCCACGGGGAGGATTGGGAGTCGCCCCTACCGGTCGAACCAGTGGCGGCGCACGAAATAGAGCGCGATCGCCACCGAGAGCGCCAGGCACACGGCGACCACGCCCCAGAAGGCCCAGGGTTCGTGTGCGTAGGGAATGCCAGCGACGTTCATACCCAGCAGACCGGTGACGAAGGTCAGCGGCAGGAAGACCATCGCCACCACCGCGATGATCAGCGAGCGCTGATCGATCTGCTCGGCGCGAAGGTCGGTGAGCGTCTCATGGACCAGCGCGGCGCGCTCGCGGATGCTTTCCAGCTCCTCGGCCATGCGCGCGGCGCGGTCGGCGGCGGCCGTGAGGTGGAGGCGGTCATCGTCGCCAAGCCAGCCGACGGGGAGCGTCGCCAGCTTCTCGATCGCCGAGCGCTGGGGAACGATGAAGCGGCGATAGCCGATCGCCTGGCTACGCGTGCGATTGACCTGGCGGCGCAGCTCGAAGGCGTGGCGTGCGGCGATCCGCTCCTCGCAGTCATCGAGCGAATCGCCGAGGTCGGCGACGACGGGGTCGAGTTCCTCGGTGATCTGCTGGGCGAGCGCCGCGATCAGGTCGCCGGGATCGAGAACCTGCCCTGCCTTGACGGCGCTGCGGACCGTGTCGAGCGCGTTGAGCGGTTTGCGCGTCACCGAGAAGACGCAGCCGGCGAGCGCATAGACGCGGATCGAGGCGAGCGGATCGGACGAGGAGAGCTCCTCCGACGAAAGTCCGCGCAGGTTGATCACCGCGCCGGGGCCGACGGAGTCGCAGCGCGGCCGCGTCTCGGCCGCGGTCAGCGCCTCGACGACATAGGGCGAGAGCTTGGCCGCGCCGCTCAACCATGCGGTCGCGCGCTCGTCGGTGGTGGTGAGATGGATCCATGTGAGGTCAGCCGGCCGGTCGAGCGCCGACTTGAGCGGCACGTCCTCGGCCTTGCCGTCGCGCACCAGATAGGCGAAGCCGCTCACCGCGCCATTTCCACATCGATCGACAGCCCCGGCCCCGGCTCCGCGGGCGGGGCTTCGCAGGCGATGCGCACCGCGTCGGCGCGGGCGCGATCGAGGATGGCGGTCGGCACGTCGGCACGGTGGAATATCCGCTCGGCCTGCGCAAGCGCGCGCGCCTGGCGGAGCGTGAGGTCGTCTGGGTCGCCCGACGCGAGGCGGAAGCGCAGCAACTCGGGCGTGGGAGCCTCGGCGCTTTCGAGCCAGCGCGCGACGGCGTCGACAGGCTGATCGGCGAGCGGATCGAGCGGACCGCCGCCCAGCGCCGCACCGATCGCGCGGCGGCGGTCGGCGATGTCGGGCCAGCGCGCCCGGATCGCGGCGCGGGCGGCGTGGAGCCCCTCGGCGAGCCGTCCGAGCCCGGCGGGGAGCAGCGCCTCGATCCGCTGGCGGAGCGCGGCCGCAAGGCCTGCGGAGACCCCCGCGGTTCCGATCGCCACGAGCACCGGGCTCCGGTCGACGATCGCCGGCAGCGTGAAGTCGCACAGGTCCGGGCGATCGACGGCATTGACCAGCACGCCGCGGGCACGCAGCCGGGCCACCGTGGGATCGGGATCGGGAAGCGCGACAACGGCGAGGGAGGCTTCGCCGTCCTCGCCGACGATCGCGGCGCCGGCGCGTTCGAGCAGGCGGCGCTTGGCCGCGGCCGCCTCGCCCGCGCCGATGAGGATCACCGGCCGCCCCGCCAGCTTCACGAAGATCGGCAGGGCGGGCAGGCTCACTTCAGCCAGTCCGGCACATGCTCCTCGGCCATGATCACTTCGGCCGGGATGCGCTGCGCCACCACTTCGAACCGGTCGCCCGAGACGAGCACTTCAGGAACGAGCGCGCGGCTGTTGTAGGTGCTCGCCATCGTTGCGCCATAGGCGCCCGCGCTGCGCAGCACGATCAAGTCGCCGCCGGCGACCTTGTCCATCTCGCGCGCCTTGGCGAAGACGTCGCTGCTCTCGCACACCGGTCCTGCGACGTTCGCGACGAACGTTTCGCCGCCAGGGCGAACCGCGCCGATGTCATGATAGGCGTCGTAGAGCGCCACGCGTGCGAGGTCGTTCATCGCGGCATCGACTACCACCCAGGGGTTATTCACCCCCGGCTTGACCCACAGCACCTCGGTGACGAGCACGCCGGCATTGGCCGAAAGCACGCGCCCGGGCTCGAACATCAGCTCGACGTCCCAGTCCTTCGTCACCCGCGCCACCATCGCGCCGAATGCCTCGGGCGTCGGCGGCACGTCGCCGGGGCGATAGGCGACTCCCAGGCCGCCACCCAAGTCCACATGGGTGATCATGTGCCCGGCGGCACGCAGCTCGGCGAGGAGTTGGCCGACGCGCACGAACGCCTTCTCCAGCGGCTCGAGCCCCAGCAGCTGGCTACCGATGTGCACGGCGACGCCGCGCATCTCGATCCCGTCGAGCTTCGCCAGCCGGTCGAAGATCGCCGGGGCCTGGTCGATCGGCAGGCCGAACTTGTTCTCGGCCTTGCCGGTCGAGATCTTCTCGTGCGTGCCGGCGTCGACGTCCGGATTGACGCGCAGCGCTGCGGGGGCGCGCTCGCCGCGTGCGGCGGCGATCTGCGCGAGGACGACGCCTTCTTCTTCCAGCTCGAGGTTGAACTGGCCGATCCCGGCGTCGAGCGCCTGGACGAGCTCCTTGCGCGTCTTGCCGACGCCCGAGAAGACGACATCTTTGGCAGGGATCCCCGCCGCGAGCGCGCGCGAGAGCTCGCCGCCCGAGACCACGTCGGCGCCGAAGCCCTCATTGGCGAGCAGGCGGAGCACCGCGAGGTTGGGATTGGCCTTGACCGCGAAGGCGACATGGTGCCGCCCGACCTGCTTGAGCCCGTCGCGGAAGGCGCGCGCGAAGCCGCGGAAGGCCTCGGTGGAATAGACGTAGACAGGCGTGCCGACTTCGGCGGCGATCCTTGCGAGCGGCACGTTCTCGGCATGCATCTCGCCGCCGATCAGGGAAAAATGGTCCATGGAATTCCGTCAGTTGGAAGGCGGCACGTCGAACTTGTCGCTGCGGCGCTTTTCGGAGCTTTCGATGAGGTCGTCGCTGCGCGCCGGCCGCGTCTGGGGCGGAGGTGCGAGCAGATCCTCGGGCGTCGGGGTGGCGGTGGCGCCATAGGGGGCGACCGGCAGCGATGCGCCCTGCGGCGGCTCCAGCGGCTCACGCGCGCCGCAACCGGCGAGCAGGAGCGCAGACAACACGCCCAGGGGCAGCAGTGGCTTCATCGCCCTTCCTCCTCGCGTTTCGATCGCGCCGCCGCGATCGCGTCGCGCACCCGCGCCGGCGCAGTGCCGCCGAAGCTCGTGCGGCTGTTGACCGAGGCATCGACGCTCAGAACGCCATATACGCGATCGTCGATCCGCGCGTCGATCGCCTTCAACTGGTCGAGGCCGAGCTGGTCGAGCCGCACGCCAGACTCCTCCGCCGCCGCGACCGCGCGGCCGGTGATGTGGTGCGCCTCGCGGAAGGGAACGCCCGCCTCGCGTACCAGCCAGTCGGCGAGATCGGTCGCGGTCGCGAAGCCGCTCTCCGCAAGCCCGCGCATGCGATCGGTACGGAAGGTGGCGCTCCCGACCATCCCGGTCATCGCCGCGATGCACAGCTCGAGCAGGTCGTGCGCCTCGAACACCGGCGGTTTGTCGTCCTGCATGTCCTTCGAATAGGCGAGCGGCAAGCCCTTCATCGTCATCATCAGGCTGACGAGCGCGCCGGTGATCCGGCCGCTGTGCCCACGCACCAGCTCGGCGGCGTCGGGGTTGCGCTTCTGCGGCATGATCGAGCTGCCCGTCGACCATTGGTCGGACAGCGACACGAAGCCGAAGGGCTGGCTCGCCCAGATGACGAATTCCTCGGCCAGCCGGCTGAGATGCAGGCTGCACTGGGCGGCGGCGGTCAGATACTCGAGCGCGAAGTCGCGGTCCGAGACCGAATCGAGCGAGTTGCGCGTCGGGCCGTCGAAGCCGAGCGCCGCGGCGGTCGCCTCGCGATCGAGCGGGAAGCCCGTGCCGGCGAGCGCCGCCGAGCCGAGCGGGCACAGGTTCATCCGCTTGCGCGCGTCGCGAAGACGCGAGCGGTCGCGGTCGAACATCTCGAAATAGGCCATCAGATGATGGCCGAGCGTCACCGGCTGCGCGCTCTGGAGGTGAGTGAAGCCCGGCATCACGCTGTCGGCATGCTCCGCGGCGCGCACGAGCAGCGCGTCCTGGAGCCCGCCCAGCGCCGCCTCGGCCTGGTCGATCGCATCGCGCACCCACAGGCGAAAGTCGGTCGCGACCTGATCGTTGCGCGAGCGCGCGGTATGGAGGCGGCCGGCAGTGGCGCCGATCTTCTCGGCGAGCCGCGCCTCGGTGAGCATGTGGATGTCCTCGAGCGCGAGGTCGTCGGGCACGCCCTGCGCCTCGAACTCCGCCGCGACCTGATCCAGCCCCTCGGCAATCCGCACAGCGTCCTCGGCCGCGACGATGCCCTGTTTGCCCAACATCGAGACATGCGCCTGCGAGCCGCGGATATCCTGCCGCCACATCCGCTTGTCGAAGGGAATCGACGCGTTTATCTCGCGCATGACGGCGGAGGGGCCTTCGGCGAAGCGCCCACCCCACATGGCATTGGAGCTATGCTTGCGCTCGGCGATCGTTTTTCTCCTTCTCGGCGCGTCGGTAATCGCGGGCTGCGATAGGCAATCCGCGCCCGGAAGCCAAGCGAACGAAAGCGTCAACGCCGCGGCCCCGGCGGAGTCGCCCGCGGGCAAGGTCGATCGCAGCCACAAGGGCGAGGCCGCGCCCGACATCGCCTTCACCGGGCCCGACGGCAAGAAGCTGACGCTCGCCGACTTCCGCGGCAAACCCGTGCTGCTCAACCTGTGGGCGACGTGGTGCGCGCCGTGCGTCAAGGAAATGCCGACGCTCGACGCGCTGGCTCAGACCAGAGGTGACGCGCTGCAGGTGCTCACCGTCAGCCAGGATTTCGAGGGGCGCGCCAAGGTCGATCCCTATTTCGCCAAGGCCGGGTTCAAGCGGCTCAAGCCCTATCTCGACACCGAGGCGGCGTTCAGCCTCGGGCTGGGTCTCAATTTGCCGACGACGATCCTGTTCGATGCCGAGGGCCGCGAGGTCTGGCGCGTGGCGGGCGAGATGGACTGGTCGGGCGCGGAAGCAGCACAACTAGTTGATGAAAAGTCTTAACTCAGGATAATTTATCGCAGGATTGAGGCAGTTCGCCGATGGACGCGCGTGAGAGGGAAACCGGGGCAGCTGCCAAGGGTTGATGATCAAGCAAGAGTCTGAGCGGGGTTGGTCAGGTGTCGAGGGATAAGCGCGATCTTCTCGCGGAAGTCGAGGAGACGCAGGAGAGACTCCAGGCGAGTATCGAGGAGAGCAAGCGGCTGACCGAAAAGTCTCAGCAGCTTCTCGACCGCAATCGTCAGGAAACGCGGCGCGAGCAGACGGCCTGAGCGGCCGCGAGCGCACATATCATTGAAGATCTTCGAACTCGCTCGGGTCGCGCGCGGCCTCGTCGGCGGCGTCGAGTATCTGGCAGAGCTGCTGCACCCGTGCCGAGGGATTGCCGTCGCGGCCGGCCAGGAATTCACCCCGCGCCAGCGAACGCGCCTCGGCCAACTCGCCCGGGGTCGCACCGGTAGCGATGATGTCCACCACGAAATGATCGGGTATCTGCCCGGTAGCGGCGACGATCTCTTCTCGCGTCATTGGTCCTCTCCCTGCGAAGATGCAGGCAGTGATTCCAATTCCTTGCGGCGATGAGGGTTCCCGATGAAGAGCCGAGCGAAGCGTGCCGGCCGGGAAATTGGATGCCCCGTGAGGATTCGAACCTCAATTGACGGAGTCAGAGTCCGTAGTCTTACCTTTAGACGACGGGGCACCGTGAGGCGCGGCAGATAAGGCGGCAATTGGGGCCTGTCAACGTGCCTCGGGCTGGCTGCCTTGCCCAATCGTCGGGGCTGCGCTAGCCTCGCTTCCAAGCACCGACGGCGCCGACCCGGAGCCGCGACGGATAGAACATAAGTGAGTGATATGATGGGGGATGGCCCTGCCAGATTACCCCGCGGCCGGAGCAACGGCTCCGCCCGGCCAGTCCAGAAGCCGCCTGGCGAGCGCCAGGGCCGCGCGCGCTGGCCCGAAGCGCGCCACTATGCCGCACTGGACCTGGGTACCAACAATTGCCGGCTGCTGATCGCCCGACCGCAGGGCGCGGGATTCGCAGTGATCGACGCATTCTCGCGAATCGTACGGCTGGGCGAAGGCCTGGCGACCACCGGCCGACTTTCCGACGCCGCGATCGACCGCACGCTCGCGGCGCTGCGCATCTGCGCCGACAAGCTCAAGCGGCGCAACGTGGCGCTCGCGCGCTCGGTCGCGACCGCCGCGCCACCAACGGCCCCGAATTCATCGCGCGCGTCTATCGCGAAACCGGAATCGTGCTCGACATCATCACGGCCGAGGAAGAGGCGCGGCTCGCGGTGCTCGGCTGCCACGCGCTGCTCGAGCCCGGCGACGGCCCGGCGCTGGTGTTCGACATCGGCGGCGGATCGACCGAGCTGGTGCTGGTCGATTCTCGCGCCGAAGTGCCGCGCGTCCTCGACTGGCACAGCGCACCGTGGGGCGTGGTCTCGCTCACCGAGGCGGTGGGGATCGCCGGCAACGACGCCGCTGCGCGCGAGGCGGCCTATGCCGAGATGCGCGCACGCGTCGCGGAGGCTTTCGCGCCCTTCGTGGCGCGGCTGCGCCCGCCCAGGGGCACGCCGCGGCTGCTGGGCACCAGCGGCACCGTCACCACCCTCGCCAGCGTCCATCTCGGGCTGCCGGCCTATGACCGTTCGGTAGTGGACGGGCTGATCGTGCCGGCGCAGGCGATGCGCCAGGTGAGCCGGCGAATCGCGGGCATGAGCATGGCCGAGCGCAGCCAGGTGCCGTGCATCGGCGCCGAGCGCGCGGATCTGGTGGTGGCCGGCTGCGCGATCCTGGAGACAATCCTTGACCTGTGGCCCGCCGAGCGGCTGGGGATCGCGGACCGCGGCATTCGTGAGGGTATATTGCGCAGGTTGATGAACGGAGTGGCATTGTGAGCCGGGGCGGCGGACGCGGGCATACGCGCGTGCTCACGGCCAAGCGGCGCACCGCGCAATCGACGCGGTGGCTCGAGCGCCAGCTCAACGATCCCTATGTCAAAAAGGCGAAGGCCGAGGGCTATCGCAGCCGCGCCGCCTACAAGCTGATCGAGCTCGACGAGAAGTTCGGCTTTCTGAAGGGTGCGAAGCGCGTGGTCGATCTGGGAATCGCCCCCGGCGGCTGGACGCAAGTGATCCGCCGGCGGCTGCCCAGGGCCGCGGTGGTGGGGATCGATCTGCTTCCGGTCGATCCGATCGACGGCGCGACCATCCTGCAGATGGACTTCATGGACGATCGCGCGCCGGAACGGCTGATCGAGGAGCTCGGCGGCGCGCCGGACCTGATCATCTCGGACATGGCGGCGAACACCGTGGGCCATCCGCAGACCGATGCGCTGCGGACGATGGGGCTGGTCGAGACTGCGCTCGACTTCGCGATCCAGACGCTCGAGCCTGGGGGCACCTTCGTCTCCAAGGTGTTCGCGGGCGGTGCCGATTCGGCGCTGGTCGCCGAGATGAAGCGCAACTTCGCGACCGTGAAGCACGCCAAGCCGCCGGCGAGCCGCAAGGGCTCGGTTGAATGGTTCGTGGTGGCACAGGGATTCAAGGGCCGCAGCGGGGCCGAATCTCCGGCATCCTGACAAACTTTTGCGACAGCTCGGGCGCAGCCTGCGCGCCGGCCGCCCCGCTTCCGGGGCGAGTCGCAGGAGGATTCATGCGATGAAGAAGCTGTTGCTCGGCGCCGCGATGCTCGGCGTGACGATGGGCGCGGGATCGGCCCAGGCCGCGGCGCAGGATCGCCCGGGCGGGAGGATGGCGGCGCTGTTCCCCGATCCGAACGGCGACGGCGCCACCAGCAAGGACGAGATGCTCGCGGCGAGCGACGCGCGCTTCGCGGGGCTCGACACCAACAAGGACGGCAAGCTGAGCACCGCCGAGATCGCGGCGGTCGGTCGCGGCGGGCGGATGCTCACGCGCGCCGATTCGGACGGCGACGGTCAGGTGACTCAGGCCGAAGCGCGCGCCGCGGCGGTCACGCGGTTCGACCGGCTCGACGCCAATCGCGACGGCCGCGTCGATCAGGCCGAACGCGACGCGATGCGCCAGCGCATGGGTCCGATGCCGGGCGGCGAGCCGAAGAAGGATTGAGCCGCAAAGCAAAAAGGCCGGGGCAGGACCCCGGCCTTTTTCGATCTTCTACCGAAACCGGCGCCGCGGGCCTCAGCCCTCGTAGTCGGCGCCCAGATTCTGGTTGCGCGGCGGAGCGGCGGCGGTGAGGCGGAGCGCCTCGGCCGACTGGGCCAGCGAGCCGATCTCATCGGGCGCTTCCTCGTCGTCGATCTGGACGCGCTGCAGGCTGGCGACCAGCGACTCCTCCAGATTGTCCGGGCGAACCGTCTCCTCGGCGATCTCGCGCAGCGCGACGACGGGGTTCTTGTCGCGGTCGCGATCGAGCGTGAGCTCGGCGCCGCCGGAGATCTGCCGGGCGCGCTGCGCCGCGAACAGCACCAGATCGAACCGGTTGGAGACCTTGTCGACGCAATCCTCGACTGTGACGCGCGCCATCTACGCTTCCTTGGAATCTAATGTGCCGGAAAGGTCGCGGACTTAGGGTGCGGGGACCGCAATGTCAACAAATCCGGCCTGATACCGCTGCCGCGGGACGCGCGCGGCTTGCCCTTTGCAGCGGCTATCCCCATCAACATGCCATGGCCGAACCGCCCTCGCCCAGCTTCACGGTCGCCGGTAACCGGCTGACGCTGCTGACCGAAGGCCCCGAACGATTGGCGAAGCTGCTCGAGCTGATCGGCTCGGCCAGGCGCTCGTTGCGCGTGCTCTACTACATCTATGTCGACGACGAGGCGGGCCGCGCGGTGCGCCAGGCGCTGATCGACGCCGCGGCGCGCGGCGTGGCGGTGCATGTGATCGTCGACGGGCTCGGCAGCGAGCCCGCCGCAGCCGGGCGGTTCTTCGACCCGCTCGCCGAGGCGGGCGTGGACCTGTGCCGCTTCGTGCCGCGCTGGGGTCGGCGCTACCTGCTGCGCAACCACCAGAAGCTGACGCTCGCCGACGAGGAGCGCGTGATCATCGGCGGGTTCAACATCGAGGACAGCTATTTCGGCACGATCGAACAGGCGGCGTGGCGCGATCTGGGGCTGATGGTCGAGGGCCCTGCGGCCGGGCGGCTGACCGGCTATTTCGACGCGCTCGCGCGCTGGACGCGACAGAGCAAGGCGCCGCTGCGCCAGCTCGGGCGGCTGCTCAGCAGCTGGAGCGAGCCCGAGGGCGCGATGCGCTGGCTGCTGGGAGGCCCGATGCGCGAGCTCTCGCCCTGGGCGCGCGTGGTGAAGCGCGACATGAAGCAGGCGCGCGCGATCGACCTGATCGCGGCCTATTTCGCGCCGACGCCGGGCATGCTGCGCAAGCTCGACAAGGCGGCCAGGCGCGGGCGGGTGCGGCTGGTGCTGCCTTCGAAGCTCGATCACGGTGCGGCGATCTGGGCGGCGCGCTTCACCTATGCGGGGCTGCTGCGCAAGAAGGTCGCAATCTACGAATATCAGCCGACCAAGCTGCACACCAAGCTGTTCGTGATCGACGATGTGGTGCACATCGGCTCGGCCAATTTCGACATCCGCTCGATGTACCTCAACCTCGAGCTGATGCTGCGGGTCGAGGACCGCGATTTCGCCGCGCACGTCCGCCGCTATGTGGACGGCGAAGTCGCGCTCTCCGAACGGATCACCCCCGCGCTCTACAAGGCGCGCACCGGCCCGATTACACGGATAAAGCAGTTCGCCGCCTATTTCGTAATGGCCGTCCTGGACCTTCGCGTGTCGCGCCGGCTCAACTTCCGGCCGCGGCACCGGCGCTCGCGCCTATTCGCCGGGAATCTCGACGTCGTGTCCCAGCGTCTCGCGAACGTAGAGCCGTTTGACCAGCACGAAGGCGACCACGACCAGCGGCGCCGCGAGCAGCACGCCGAGTGGCCCGAACAACACCCCCGCCGCGAGCACGCCGAGCAGCGTCAGAGCAGGCGGGATTGAGACGGTTCGCCGCACGATCAGGGGGGTGATCAGATTGCCCTCGATCTGCTGCACGAGCACGTACACGGCGAGCGCATAGACCATCATCTCCGGGCTGACGGTGAGCGCGATCAGCAGCCCGGGAATCGCCGCGGCGACCGGGCCGACGAAGGGGACGAATTCGGTGACCCCCGCTATCAGGCCCAGCGCGAGCGCCGAGGGCACGCCGGCCAGCCAGAGCCCGGCCGCGGTGAGCACGCCGACCAGCAGCATCGCGACCAGCTGTCCGATCAGCCAGAGGTTGAGCGCACGGCCGGCATTGCGCAGCGCGGCGATGAGCTGGTCGTGGCGGCTGCGCGGGAAGAGCATCGCGATCCCCTCCACATAGAGCGAAGGGCTGAGCGCCAGATACACGCCCGCGAACAATGCGATGATCAGATTGGCGAGCGCGCTTCCCAATGTGCCGAGGAAGCTGCCGAAGCGCGAGGCGACGTCGCGCGAACTGGGCGTGGCCTCGCGCAGCCACTCGAGCAGATTGTCGCCGAGCACGCTCCCGCCAAGCCTCGCCTGGAGCGCAGTCCAGCCGCGGGTGAGCTGCGACCGGAGCGCCTCGAAATCCTGCGTCACGCCCGCGCCGAACAGCGCTCCGGCCACCACGAATATCAGCAGCAGCACGAGCACCGCGAGCATCACGGCGGTGTGATCCGGCACGCGCGCCCAGCGACGGATGGGTGCGGCGATCGCGCGCAGCACGACGGCGATCAACGCCGCCCCGAAGATCAGCAGCAATACCTGCGCCAGTGCATAGGCGAGCAGCGCCAGCGCCACGAACAGCAGCGCTACCGCGCACCGGCGGGCAAATTCGGCAATGCTCAAACGGCCTCCGCGACATCGTTGCGCCTTAGAGACGAGCGCGGCCGGGCGCGGGTTCCCTGCGGCGGATCAGATGCTCTGCGAGTGGCGTCCGCTTGGACGAGCGATCTCGCACAGCGCCTCGCCGGCATGCGGCGCTTCGTCGGCGGCGGCGTCGCTGAGCGAGATCACGCCCACCAGCCGCTTGTTGCGATCCACCACGGGCAGGCGGCGGATCTGCAGCTCGGCCATGTTGTCGAGCACGTCGTCGAGATCCTGGTCCTCGAAGCAATAGCGGACTTCCTCGCTCATCACGTCGCGCACCCGTGCGTCGGGTCGACTGCCTGCGCCCACGCCGCGCACTGCGATGTCGCGGTCGGTCAGCACGCCGACCAACCGGTCGTGCTCGCCCACCGGCAGAAAGCCGATGTCGACCACCGCCATCGTCCGCGCCGCCTCCTGGATCGTCTGTTCGGGATCCGCGATGCGCACTTCGCGGGTCATGCATTCGCTCACTTTCATGGTCACCTCCTGGCCCCGGATGGGGCCGAATGATCCATGCATCCGCTACGCGCGGCGAGGCGCTTTGTTGCGCGCGATGGGATGAACCGAGCGCAGCGCGAAGCGGCTTGTTCGGAGTCTACCAGCCCGATCCGCCACCGCCCCCTCCGCCGCCGCCGGATGAGCCGCCGCCCGACGAGCCACCGCTGCTGCTGCTCGGCGAAGTGGCGGCCGAGGCGACGGTGCTCGCGAGCGAGGAGCCGACGCTGTCGGCGAAGCCGCCCGGATCGTCCCAGACATTGCCGTCGCCCGAATACCAGCCCATGCTTTGGGTAGCGGCGCCCGAAGCAGCCGCGGCGGCGAGCACACCCGAGAATTTCTGCGCCCAGCGGTTCTCGACGCCCAGCGCGATCGCATAGGGCAGGTAGCGCTCGAACAGCTCGGGCGTCTTTTCGGGTGGGTGCAGCGTTTCGAGCCGCTTCTCTTCGGTGATGCCGAGATAGTGTTTGAACCCCGCGATCCGGTCCATCATCGCGCGCCCCTCGCGCGTGGGCGCGGCCATCCAGGCGAAAGCCGAGAGCGTCAGCGGCAGCATGGCGAGCGGCACTAGTATCACCCAGCCGGCGATCTGGATTCCGCGCACCACCGCGATGGCGCCGCCCGCCGCCGCGACGAGCAACGCGAGCGCCCAGAACAGGCCGGCGCGATTAAGCCTCGGCGCGCTCCCGGGGCTGCGCTGGATGCGCCAGGCGACATACAGGCAGGCGAGCGCCAACAGCGGCACGGCGGCGAACGGGCCGGGTTGCGTCACGAGCATCGCAACCATGGCGACGAACACCATTGCTGCCAGAACGGCAGCCACGCCCCACAGCGACCAGCCAATGTTGCTGACGAAGAACTTGCCCGAAAAGGCCTGATCGAGCGGTCCGGACAGCGCGGTGGACGCAGCCTGCAATGTCTTATGATTGTCCTGCTTGAGCACCAGCTCGGACCCGCCGGCAAAAAGAGTATCGAGCATCGCCTGCTCGGCCTCGCCCAGCGGCCGGCCACCCTCGACCCGCTCCAGCCTGGTCGTATCCTTTTCGAACCAGCCCCCCTCTTCCTTGCGGATCCTGAGATGGCCGTGCACGGCGAGATCGATGATCGCCGCGCTGAACGCCTGATTGTCGAACCGCATCCGGCTGACGTAGCGGGCCCCCGCGGCGCTCAGCCCGTCGGGTGGCGTGAAGATCGGGACGACGGTGCCCGCGCGGGGTCCCCGTCCGGCCCGCGCCCAGGCGGCGAGATAATAGCCGCCGAGGGCGACCAGCGAGACGAAGGCGGCGGCGAGCGCGCCCCAATCCTGAAGCCACCAATGGAGCCTGCGCGCCGCATCGGGACTTTCCACCACACCCTTGGGAAAGGCTGCGGCGACCGTCAGGCCGTTCCGCACGGGCAGACGCCGGGTGGTGCGGAAGACGATCAGGCCCGGATCGTCGCGAACCACTTCGGCGTCGCTCGCAGTCGATCCTTCGGGCCCGGTATAAGCGGCGCGCTTGCCGAAGCTGACGGGCACCGGCAGGCGAATACGCGCCTCGGCACTGTCGATCGGAAAGGTCCATCCGGTACCGGTGGCGTTCCAATAGAGCTCGTCGTGATCCTCGGCGTGGATCAGCTGGCGGCTGGTTCTGTAGCGGATCGCATAGACATGCTCGCCGGGAGGCACGGTCACATCGGCGCTGCCGATGCGGATACGCTTGCCGTTGTCGAGATCCATCAGCGTATAAGGTTCGTCATGGCCGTCGCGCCCCACCGACACTACGTCGAACCGCACGCGGGTACGCTGGCCGAGGCCGTTGGCATAGCTGGTCGGAAAGTCGCGCTGGATGCCATGGTCGATCTGGTCGCCGGTTGCGACGATCCGGATCGTCTCGGTTACGTCGAGGTCGCCGTTCCTCTCGATCGTGATGTCGCTGACGAAGTTGCGGATGCGCTCGCCCCCATCTTCCTGGGCTTGGGCGGCGAGCGGCAACAGCAGTCCCGCCAGCGCGATCGCGAAGGCGCGCATCGTCAGCTCGTGGCCGCCGGGAAGCTCACTTTCGGCGCCACCTGCAGCGTCGCCACATCATCCGAGTAGGGCTCCTCGAGTCCGAAGCCAAAGGGGCCGGCGACCAGCGTGTCGGGAAAGGACTGCCCGCGCGTGTTCAGATCGCGAACGGTGGCGTTGTAATAGCGGCGCGCACCGGCGAGCTCCTCCTCGATCGAAGCAAGCTCCTCCTGAAGCTGGCGGAAGTTCGCGTCGGCCTTGAGGTCGGGATAGGCTTCAGCCACCGCGACCAGCCGTCCGAGCATGCCGCTCATCGCCGCGTCGGCCTGCGCCGTGGCGCCCACGCCCTTTGCCTGAACCGCATCCGCGCGATGCGCGGTCACCTTTTCGATCAGCTCGCGCTCGTGCGTGGCATAGCCCTGAACGGTCGAGACGAGATTGGGGACCAGGTCCGCACGACGACGCAGCTGGACGGTGATGCCGCTCCATCCCTCGCGCACCAGCGCGCGCAACCGCACCAGCCGATTGTAGATCGCGACCAGCCAGAGCAGCACCAGCGCTGCCACACCCAACAGGATCCACACGAGCATCGCCATTCCCCTTGGCGCTCCCCCGGGAAACAACTCCCAGCGCCGGGAACGAGTTTAGGTCCGCTCGGCCAGGCTTGGAATAGCAAAAGGGCCGGGGTTGCCCCCGACCCTCCTGTCTTCGCGTCGTGGGCGATCAGGCCCGCGCCAGATCGAACCGGTCGGCGTTCATCACCTTGGTCCAGGCCGCGACGAAATCGTGCACGAACTTCTCGCCGGCATCGGCCGCAGCATAGACTTCGGACAGCGCGCGAAGCTGCGAGTTCGAGCCGAACACCAGATCGGTGCGCGTCGCAGTCCACTTCTGCTCGTCGGTCCTGCGACAGGTGCCGATGAACTCCTCGTCACCCTTGTCGTCGACCTGCTTCCACGCCGTGCCCATGTCGAGCAAGTTGACGAAGAAGTCGTTGGTGAGCTGGCCCGGCCGTTCGGTGAACACGCCATGCTTCGACCCGCCATGGTTAGCACCGAGCACGCGCAGGCCGCCGACGAGCACGGCCATCTCGGGCGCGGTGAGCCCGAGCAGCTGGGCGCGGTCGATCATCAACTCCTCGGTCGGCACGCTGAAGCGCACCGACAGATAGTTGCGGAAGCCGTCCGCCCTGGGCTCGAGGGGCTCGAAGCTGTCGGCGTCGGTCTGTTCCGCGGTAGCGTCGCCGCGGCCGGAGGCGAACGGTACGGTGACGTCATGGCCTGCGGCCTTGGCCGCCTGCTCCACACCCACCGTGCCGCCGAGGACGATCAGGTCCGCGATGCTGACGGTGCCGGCAAAGCCCGCCTTGATGGCCTCATAGACCTTGAGCACCCTGGCGAGCTCGGCAGGCTCGTTGACTTCCCAGTCCCGCTGCGGCGCGAGACGGATACGCGCACCGTTGGCGCCGCCGCGCTTGTCCGAATCGCGGAAGGTCGAGGCCGAGGCCCAGGCGGTCTTCACCAACTGGCTGACGCTGAGACCAGAATCGGCGACCTTCTGCTTGAGCGTCGCGACATCGCCGTCGCTGAGCTTCGTGCCGGCGGGGATCGGGTCCTGCCAGATCAGGTCCTCTTCGGGCACTTCGGGGCCGAGATAGCGTGCCTTGGGTCCCATGTCGCGGTGCGTGAGCTTGAACCAGGCGCGCGCAAAGGCGTCGGCGAACTCCTCCGGGTTCGCCCGGAAACGCTCGGCGATCTTGCGATATTCCGGGTCCATCTTGAACGCCATGTCGGCGGTGGTCATCATCGTCGGCAGTCGGCGTTCGGGGCTGTGTGCGCCCGGCGCCATGTCCTCGGGTTTCTGGTCGATCGGCTGCCACTGCTTCGCGCCGGCGGGGCTGCGAACCAGCTCATATTCATAGTCGAGCAGCATGTGGAAATAGTTCATCGACCATTGGATCGGCGTGGGCGTCCACGCACCTTCGAGACCCGAAGTGATGGTGTGGTCGCCGATGCCGCTCTCGTGGCCGGACTGCCAGCCGAGGCCCTGCTGCGCTATGTCCGCACCCTCGGGCTCCGCACCGACCTTGGAAGCGTCACCAGCCCCGTGGCACTTGCCGAATGTGTGACCGCCGGCTGTAAGCGCGAGCGTCTCCTCGTCGTTCATCGCCATGCGCGAGAACGTCGCGCGGATGTCGCGCGCCGACTGCAGCGGATCGGGATTGCCGCCCGGCCCCTCGGGATTGACGTAGATGAGTCCCATCTGGATCGCAGCGAGTGGGTTTTCGAGTGCGCGTCCCGATTCCTCGTCGATTCGGGTGAGATTGCCTTCCTGGCCTACCCACTGCTCCTCGGTGCCCCAGTATACGTCTTTCTCGGGCTCCCAGATGTCCACGCGACCACCGCCGAAGCCGAAGGTCGGCCCGCCCATCGATTCGATTGCGACATTGCCGGCGAGGATCATCAGGTCCGCCCAGCTGAGCTTGCGGCCGTATTTCTGCTTCACCGGCCAGAGCAGGCGGCGCGCCTTGTCGAGATTGGCGTTGTCCGGCCAGCTGTTGAGCGGGGCGAAGCGCTGGTTGCCCGAAGAGGCGCCGCCGCGGCCGTCACCGGTGCGGTAGGTACCCGCCGAGTGCCACGCCATGCGGATGAAGAAGGGGCCGTAATGCCCGTAGTCCGCGGGCCACCAAGGTTGGCTGTCGGTCATCAGCGCGGTCAGGTCGCGCTTGACTGCCTGATAGTCGAGCGACTCGAACTCCCTGGCATAGTCGAAGTCGTCGCCCATCGGATCGCCGGAGCGACCGTGCTGGTGGAGTATCTCCAGGCTGAGCTGGTTGGGCCACCAATCGCGATTGGTGCGTCCGAGGAGCGATCGGAGCGCAGCCGGCTCCTTGCCCGGATCGCTCAATGGGCTGCCGGTCGTCGTTGCGTCCATGTCGGTCGTCCTCTCCGTGGCTGATCCTCTGCGAACGAGAGTAGCGCTACGGCGGAACGAGAGAAACGAGTTAACTTCGTCAACGCGAGTTGGAAAATCGATCAGATCGCTGTCACGGAGAGGCCATCCGCGACAGCGACGGGACCAAGGGCTTCCGCGCGGATCAGACGATACGGAAGATGAACGGCGACGCGGTCTCGTAGGCGCCACCCTGGGTGGTCGTGAAAAGATACGCCGGATGGCCGTTCCGCAGCAGCAGTTGCGGACGTTCGAAACGGCCGTACTTGCTCAGATGCTTGGGCGCGGGCGGCTGCTGAACGTAATCTGCGACAGGGCCGAACGCGACCTTCGGAGCGGACCATGACAGCCCATCGGCCGACTCCATGTAAAGCCCGACCTTGTGGCTGAACACGCCCATGTCGCGCGCGACCAGCCGGAAGCGGCCGTCCTCGATCCAGAAGAAGGCGTCCTCGATCTGCTGATTGTTGCCCATGCCGGAGAAATCGATCACCGGCCGCGCCGAATGGCGGCGATACGGGCCTTCGAGCCGATCGCTGACCGCCAGACCATATTTGCGGTTGCCCCGCACCGGCGGTACGCCGCGTTCATATTCGGCGGTGTTCCAAGACTTATAGTAGAGCCAGAA
>Ga0268292_100043_pt1 | contig 23091 bp, 20 predicted proteins | sample MetcocultureR1M_FD_191341 | JGI IMG/M metagenome (GOLD analysis project Ga0268292, IMG submission 191341) | Soil microbial communities from Anza Borrego Desert, Southern California, United States - Methanotrophic co-culture R1-M | ecosystem: Environmental > Terrestrial > Soil > Desert | place... | reverse complement strand
CGGGATGCGTGGAAACGATGGTACGTCGTTGATCTTGCGGGCCTTTGCCATGACGGCGACGCCACTGCCGGCGGGCTCGCCCGCTGTAAAGTTTTCCGACACCGCGGCCCTTTTCCGACGTGGTGTACCCAAGTTCCGCAGTTCACTAGCCGGATTTGTGGGGTAGCGCCCTTGGGCGCTTTGGAAGATCAATCGCTTAGCGTCACTCCGGTAGCGATTTTTTGCGCATCTCTGTAGTGTCACGCCGACCTACAAATTAACTTTGATTTAACCCCGATGCGTGTTAGCGTAGGCACATGTATACACGTATCACCCGATCTGGCGGTCGCAGCTATCTGCAACTCGTCGAGTCCTTCCGCACGGAAACGGGCTCAGTGCGACAGCGGGTGATTGCCAATCTTGGGCGCCTGGACAAACTCGAAGCCAAGGACCTCGATCCGCTGATCAACGGCCTGAACCGCGCGCTGGGTCGTGCGGAAAATCCGGCGGTGCCGGTGGAATACGAAATGGCACGGGCTTTTGGCGATGTGTACGCCCTGCATGAGCTGTGGCAAAGCCTCGGATTCGGGCAAGCCGTCAAACGGGCGCTGCGCTCCTCGCGGCGCAGCTTTGACGCCGGGGCGCTGGTTCGGGCAATGGTGTTCAACCGGTTGTGCGCGCCGGACTCCAAACTCGGCTGCCTGCAATGGCTGGAGACGGTGACGATTCCGGGCATGCCCGAATCGGTCACCCATGACCAGTTGCTGCGGACCCTGGATGCCCTGATGGACCGGGCCGAGGCGGTGGAAGCCTGTATCGCCAAGCAGTTGCGACCGATGCTCGACCAGCAGTTGTCGGTGGTGTTCTACGATCTGACGACGGTTCGCATTCATGGGGAGGGACGTGTTCCTGGAGACGTGCGTGCCTTTGGCCTGAACAAGGAGACGGGCGGCATCGCCCGCCAGTTTGTCCTCGGCGTGGTGCAAAGCGCTGACGGGTTGCCGCTGATGCACACGGTACACGCCGGCAACATGGCCGAAACCAAGACGCTCAAGGCCATGGTGGACCCAGTGCTGGCGCGCTTTGCGGTGGAACGGGTGATTTTGGTGGCCGACCGGGGCCTGTTGAGCCTGGATAATGTGACTGAGCTGACCCGGCTGGCGGAAGCCACAGGCCGCACGCTCGAATTTATCCTGGCCGTGCCGGCTCGGCGTTATGCCGAGCTGGGCGGCACCCTGGAAAACATGTCCTTCGATGACGGCCTGGCCGAAAGCCGCTTTGCAGGCCAGCGTCTGGTCGTCGCCCACGATCCGGTGCGCGCCGCCGAGCAATCGGCCAAGCGGCGAGAGCGCATTCAGACGCTCCTCGCTTTTGCCGAAACGTTGGTCAAAAAGCTCGATGCCCAGGACGAAGAGCTCAGCGAGCGGGGCCGTCGCGCCACCGATCGCGGGGCCTACAGCCGCTTTCAGCGAGCCGTGGCGGAAGCGGAGCTGATCCGCTTCATCCAAGCCGATTACCACGCCGACCGCTTTAGTTACAGCCTCGACGAAGAAGCCATCGACCGGGCCGAGCGTTGCGACGGCAAGCTCGTGCTGCTGACCAGCATCGAGGATTTCACGGCCGATGAGATCGTGGCGCGCTACAAGAACCTTGCCGATATCGAGCGGGGATTCCGCGTACTCAAAAGCGACCTGGAAATTGCGCCGGTCTACCACCGCCTGCCGGATCGTATCCGCGCCCATGCGCTCATCTGTTTTCTCGCCCTGGTGCTCTACCGGGTCATGCGGATGCGCCTGAAGGCGCACGGCTGTACCGTGAGTCCGAAGACCGCGCTCGAACGCCTGCGTCGTATTCAACAGCACCGTACCACCATCGGAGGCCATACCTATACCGGCATCACCAAAACCACCCAGGACCAACTCGACTTGTTCGCCGCGCTGGACATCCCCAAGCCCTGAAACCGGCGTGTAGTGTCATTTTTAGTTGTCTCGCCATCGACAAATCAATCAGTTACGCGACTAACTGCGGAACTTGGGGGTGTAAGATTCGAGGCCGTTGCGGGTCGGCAACTCCTTGCCGACAACACCGTCGGAAAGAGATCCTCGATCTACAATTCGGGGGATGGAGGGCGTTGCAATCCAGCGTCGTTTCTCGGTTGAACGGCGGCGGCGCGGTTGACAGGCTGCGAGACAACCGCCGCGCTTCGGGCGAGCCGAACGGAACGGAAACGGTTTTTCGCGAGGGGAAGTGGTCTTTCAGCCCAGCTGTCGAACCGGTGACAGGCCGCCGCCCGTATCAGGGCCGGCCCAGCACCCGAAGCAGGTCGGCGAGAGATTGTCGACCTACGAATATACCCGCGACCGTTGGCCGGAGACCTGCCGCAGGCGCGGTTTGGCGCGTCGGCGGCCGGCGGAGCGGCGCGACGGTGCAAAGCAGAAAGTGGGAGCGTTTTTCACCGCCGTTGTGCGGCGAGAATGGGTCATTTACTTGCTAGATCGCCTGCAAGCAGATTCGAATCGAACGTGACCGTCTGAACCGCCGGCGACGAGCGGTGACCGTTGAAGACGGGCGATCCGGATGCCGCCGTCGCGGAAATCTTCCGGGTTCTCCGAAATCATGGAAGTCGCGGTCATCCATGCCCCACCTCCCGGCGTTTCGCCATTGCCAGGCAAAGTTCGAGAATCTTGCGGTGCTGAGTCGCGCGATCATAATGGGCCTCCACCCGCGCGCGGCCCGCCTGCCCCATTTTCCGTCTCAAGCCCGCATCGCCCGCCAGCAGCCGAATGCAGCGCAGGAGATCCTCCGCGGAATCGCCTTCGAACAACAAACCCGTTACGCCGTCCACCACGACCTCGGGAATGCCGCCGGCTCGGGCGCCGATCACCGGCAATCCGGCCGCCATCGCCTCGACAGTAACTTGCCCCATGCCCTCATGCCGCGACGGCACCAGCAGTAGGTCGAGCGACTTCATGATGGCGGGCACGTCCGTCCGTTGCCCCAGGAAATGCACCCGCGGGTGGTCGCGCAGCGGCAGCGAGGCCTGGTACGCGGCGTCCTCGGCACTGCCCGTCGTCTCGCCCACGATGAACAGCCGCAGTTCCGGATGCGTGGCCAGTGCTCGCTCGAATACCGCCAGCACGCGGTCCTGACCCTTGCGTTCAGTGATCGAGCCGACTATGCCGAGTCGCACATCGCCGGGAGCGCCGGGCAAACGCCCGCGATCCGCCTTCACGGTATCGAACCGGGAAAGGTCTACGCCATTCGGCACCACCCGGATGCGGTCGGCCCAATACCGCCGCTGCCAGGCAGGATACTTGACGGTCACGGCCTTCGAGATGACCGGATTGGCCCGGACCAGCGGCAACTGCAACCAATCGAGCCAGCCGTGCGGCTTGTCAAGCTTGTCCCACAGCGCTACCGGCAAACCCAATGAACGAGCCGCCAGTCCTACGGTCAACAGCCCCCGCATGTCGTTGCAATACACCCCGGCGAGTTCTGCGCCGCGCAGTCGGCGCCGGATGTTCCACAGGTAGCCGACCCACTGGGCGTAAAGTCGCAACCGGCTCAAGCCGCGGTTCCGGTACACCGCGCCGCCATATCGACCGAGCATCTCGGGATAAGCGTACATCTCGAAGTCCAAGCCACGTCGGCGCATCTCTTCGGCAAAGGTCCCCTCGCCGGTCACAGCCACGATCGGCCGGATGCCGAGCTCAGGACAGCGTTCCAGCAGAGAACACAGCGTACGCTGCTGGCCGGCCATTACATGCGGGTAGCTCTCCACGAACAGCCAGCGCGTCGCGGCGGACGCGCTCGTCACGGTACACCTCGCATTGTCAATGGAGAAGTTCCCGGAGGTCGTGCCGCGGTCGCGAATGCCGGGCGCCGAACCTCGACCCGTTGCAGTCGCGGCACCGCCATGAGCAGTCCGGCGATGATCCATACATTGCGCTGCCGCAGCCCGAACATGGTCGCGTTATAGATCAGCAGGGTACCCATGCCGATGACCAGGCTGAGCACCATCAGGCGCCAGAAAGGATCGCGGCAACGTTGGCCGGACGACCAGCCCACCAGGAGTACATGGCCGAGCCAGGAAATGAATAGCAGCAGCCCTGGCAAGCCGGCCTCCACCAGTATGCTGGCATAAGTGTTGTGTATCTCGGACACGCCCTCTCGCGCACCGAACATTTTGGGGCCGGCGCCCAGCACTAAATAGTCCTTGTAGTTTTCCGAAACGGCCTCCAACTGTCCCTCGCGCGTTGCATCGAGCACCCTGTGTCCCTGTGTCCATTCGTAAAGCGTCACTACCGGACGCTGCCAGGGGGGTGTTCGTACGAGACTATAGTGTCCGTCATACATTGCCAGCGCCAGGGACACGTAGAAAAACGCAATCCCGGTCAGCATGAGGGCTATCGTTCCGAGCAAGGGACGATTGAAGGCACCGGCCGGCGCTTCCCGTACGCCCAAGAGGTACACGCACGGGAACGTCAGCACGATCATACCCAGAGCCGTGCGGCTACCAGTGCCGATGGAGGTCGCCAGCATGCCGACAACCAGCACCGTGACCAGCAAGGTGCGCAGGAAGTCCTGACGACGCCGTACCGCCAAAAAGATGGCGGCCACCAGCACCGGCAGTAGGAAGGACGGCACCTGGTTTTCGTTGCGCAAAGTGGAGGAAATACGGTGGGTGGTATCCTCGTACGCCCAACTCGGAGCCCCGCCGATCAGCGCCCAGACGCCGACGAAGCTCGCCAGCGCCGCGCCGGCTAGCCAGGCGTAAAGACAGCCGTACCACTTTTCGCGATCGTCCACCAACATCAGTACCGTACAAAAGATCAGAAAGCCGTACAAAAAGTTGGCGGTTTCCACCAGGCTACCGAAAAAGTAGCCCGGAGATAAGAGGTTGTTGATCCAAAACGACAAGTAAATCCAACCGATGAAGGCGCCGCAGATCGACACCGATATTTGTTGCGGACGAACCAGCCGCACGCGGGCGCGCCGCCAGCGATTCGAACCCACCAGCAGCGCCGCCCAGGTCAGCAGCATCAGCAACTCGGTGGCGGCGAACTTCTCCCGAACCACTGGGAGATACGGCGTTTTCAAAACCGAGGTTGCGAAGATGGCAAGATAGAGACCCCGCACCTGGTGGCGGGCAATCCACTGGAACAACGGCAGCAACAGAACCGCCGCGATGATCAGCAGAACCGCCATGGCCGCTACTCGTAGGACTCGATCAAGCCCTGTCCGCTGCGTACGCGGCGCTTGAAGACGTTGGGCAACCAGGGATAGATCAAACGTGCTGCGGGATAAACATAGTAATGCGGCGGCAGCCGAAATGCGCTAACGGCCCGAGCGCACAGCAGCGCCAGCCGCCGGTTCTGCCGGGCCGTGCCGAAACGGCTTTGAAAATAGCTCTCGTTGCGGACGTAACGCTTTACCAGCGGATCCGGAACATTGGCGACCTTGTGCCGCGCCGCCACGCGCAGAAAGAACTCGAAATCGATCAGGAAAGATTGGTCCGGATCATAATTGAGGCCTTCATCGAGCAGCGAACGCCGGAACATCACCGCACTGTGGCAATACGGAATGCACTTTGCCGCCATCCGCCGGATATCGACATCGTCCAGCGGATAGATCCGCGAGAATACCTCGTTGCGCTGGCTATCTTCACGATCTTCGGCGCAGCCCACCCAGGCATGATGGGGATGCGCATCGAGAAAAGCCGCCTGTCGCTCCAGCCGCTGCGGATAGGCGGTGTCGTCCGCATCCAGGTTGGCCAGGTAGCATCCTCGGGCTTGGGTGCAAGCATAGGCCAGGGCGGCTGCACGCCCCATTCTGGTACGCCGGATCAGGCGCAAGCGGGAATCGTGAATATTCGCAACTGCTTTCGCCGTGCCGTCATCGGAGCCGTCATCCACCACCAACACCTCGATATTCCTCAAGGTTTGGCTCAGCAAGCTGCGCACGGCGCGGCCGACCAGTTCTGCTTCGTTGTACACGGTGATGAAAACACTAACCTTCGGTTCGCTCATGAGGACGCTCCCTGTGTGAAATCTGACTGGGCGCCTAGAAACCGGCAGCCCACGATGATCGAAGACGACAGCAACGGAAAAAACCGCGGCAGCCAGCGGACTTCCAATGGCTCCAGAATGCCCGAGAACAAAGACCCTAACCGCCCGGACATCGGATTGATGGTCACCCGATCGGGGTATTCCGAAGTGACGGCGTATCCGCAGTGCGCCAGCAAGGCGCCGAATTCGGCTCTACCCCAGCCGTAAAGGTGCGCGGGATGATCGGGAGTGCGCGAGCCGGCTAAGGCACGGGTCATGCGGATTCCCCGGAGCAGATTGGGAACGGCAAAGACGTACCTTTTGGCCCGGAGGACGGCCATACGCCTGAGGGCTTCGGCCGGGGCGTCCTGATGCTCCAGCACATGGGAGCAAACCACGACGTCGAACGTGCCGGGATCGAACAAGCCCGGCAGGTCCTCAACCGTGCCCTGCAGACACCGGCCATAGGCGGAAGCGGCCTCGACACACGCGGGTTCCACATCCACCCCGACGGCCTCATACCCCCGATCGTTCAGAAGCGCCAGCAATTCACCTCGCCCGCATCCGACATCCAGCACTTTGAGCCGCCCGGTCCCGCTCTCGCCTACCGTTGCATCGGCCAAGGCCCGATACAAACCACGCCGCAACAGGCTTTCCTTTTCTCCCAATTCGAGACTGATGTGCTCCGGCATTTGCTCAGACTCCCGATACATCTCCTGAAGAAAACCAATTGATACGGCACACACGACTTCGAAGCCGTGCCGCGACGAGAGCAGGGAAAAGCATTTCTCGGTCAACAGGAATTAGCAGGCTTTTGGGCCGTTACGACCAACTCCCAATCTCCGCGGTCGGTCCAAGCTACTCCTCGCCGAACAGGATCGGGAAAGCCCGCACGCTTGAATGCCAGCATTAAAGAATCATGATTGAACAGGACTAAATGACGTGGAGGGTCAAGACCGATCCACTTGGAACCAGCGTCAGAATGCGCTGCGCTGTTCAAGTTTGGGGTGCCGATCCACAGCATGCCGCCAGGTTTCAGAATACGCCGAATCTCGCCCAGCGCGGCGAGCGGGTCATGCAGGTGCTCGATCACGTGGTTCATAGTAACGACGTCGAAAGAGTCGTTCTCGAACGGCATGCGGTAGAGGCTGCCTTCAAAGGCGTCTACCCCTAGTTTCTTGGCATTCTCGACCGCAGCTGAATCCACATCGATACCCGTTACGTGCCGGCCGATCAATTTCGCAATCTGGAGGAAATAACCGTTTCCACACCCCACATCCAATACTTTCGAGTCCTTATCGCCTGGTTGAAGATGACGCACGAATCGATCGAACGTCGATCGAATTGGCAGCCCGAAATAAAGTGTTCTGAATAACCACTTTGGTAGCTTAGGGTTTTCCGATAGCGAAACCCCGTATCGGGAATGGAGATAGCTGTTCTTTAGTATCGCAGACAAGCTTTTCCGTATTGTCGTTGCTCGCGGCAGTACGGTCGGTTGTCGGTCTCCATGAGTGTAGTAACTCGAATAGGCCGATCCGATCGTTTCAGGAGTCGGCCTTGGGTCAAGATAGGCCGTTCCGCATGAAGTACACTCGTATAATGTCCATTTTCCCGGAGCACAGAAGAAGAGCGTATCTTCCATTTCTTCGTAAAGGACGCTACGTTCCCTATCCTGGCAAATCGGACAAACGTTGACATACTCCAGTCCATCGCTGGGCCATTCACCCAACGCGGCAGCTTTTGCTTCGTTTATCGACATTTCCACTCCATCTCTGACGAGACCCGAACAAAGTGCACACTAGATCTTTTGCGAAGGCTCGTGCGCCGAGCCCGTAACCAAGTCGGCCAGTTGGATAAGCATTCATCAATATCAACTGAATCAACGCCGATACCCGACCGCCAAAGTCTCTGTCATAAATATCGGCGCGCAGCCGTAGGAGCCGTCCTACTTTCTCGTAATACCACTTACCCTTGGCAGCTTGCTCCCGTTGCGAAAAGCTTTCATCGCCCGCCAAATGCTGGAGAAACTCCACATAGCCTTTTACGTTCTCGGCATGTCCTCTGTACCACGCCGACCCTGTCCTGAAAGCGGTTCTTACACTAGCTCCAAAACCGGTATCCATGCCCGAGCCACTAAGTGTGTTGTGGTGACGCCGGTGAAGGACCAGGGCGTCGGGAATGTAAATGACGTTTCCAAAAGTGCGAGCCAACAAATCAATCCAGGCATCATTAGCTACCCTGTCACAAACCTCGAAGTTTTTCGCCGAGCAGCAAGCCCGCTCATGCACTTCCCGAATCAACCAGACTTTGAATACGCTCGCGTGGCCGGAAATCTGCATAAAGGAAATACATGGACCTGTAAAAGGCTCCCGAGCCGTTAGTTTGCCGACTTTCGGCCATCGTGCGTTGCCTTTGACCCGGAGGTTTTCATCGACGATACGCGACACATGGACAATCTGATTTGAATCCGGCCACTCAGCGATTGTGTCAACGATTTTTTCGATTTTTTTATCCACCCAATAATCGTCTTGATCGGAGTAGGCAATCCAGTCGCCCCGACACAAAGTAGCCGCTTTCAAAAAATTCTTATAGGGCCCGAGCCGCTGTTCGTTGCGATATATTCTGACCTCAAAGGGCGAAGTCTTCGAGAACTCGGTAAGAATCTCAAGTGTTCCGTCCGTGGAATCGTCGTCGCAAACGACGAGTTCGAAAGGCAGCAGCGTTTGCTTAGCGAAACTATCAAGCTGTTCCGGTAAGTATCGGCTACCGTTGAAGGTAGCCATGGCAATGGATACTTTTGCGTCGTTCTGATTCGGCACGGTAATTTTCCTTATATATCGGAAAAACGTAGTAAGGTTGCGAACGTCTATTCCTGTGACGCCAATAATAGAACTGGGGCAAATACTGTACGCCTAGCCTTTCTGCACCGGTTTCTGTCGAAGTAGGTCGGCGTACAACTCGACGTAGGCCGTCGACATGCGCTCTAGGGAATAACGCCTCTCGATATCAGGCCTTTCGGGTACGGTATAAATCTCCGGCCCGGCTTGCCTGTCCAGAACGCTGATCAACTCGCGCGCAAGAGCTTCTGCATTGCCTGGCGGAAACCACGAGACCGCGCCGCTCCCGCCATCGGCGACCTCCCGAAATACCGGAATATCGCTGGCCACGACCGGTGTCCCGCACAGCATTGCCTCGACGAGTACCAGCCCGAATCCTTCCTGGGTGCTGGGCACTACCACGGCCTGCGCCGTCGCCATCTCGCGCAGAGTGTCTTCCCGAGACAGCCAGCCTGCGAAACGCACGTGATCCAGCAAGCGCAAGTTGCGAACGAGTCTCCGCAGCCACGATTTGTCCGGTCCCGTGCCGACCAATGTCAAATGAGCCTGCGGATGCACGGCGATCACCTGCTGTAGGGCGCGTATCAAAGTCTCCTGCCCCTTTAACCGTACCATCCGCGCGACGCAGACCAATTTGCCGGGCGTTCTCCGATCCGCCGCGGAGCTCACCTCCCGGATCACTCCCACGTCCACGCCGTTCGGAATGACCCGTTGCCGCGTTTTCCCGATGTCGTTCAGCAAACCTTGACGGCCAAAAGACTTTGCGGCCGTCTGAGACACGTACACCACCGCGTCGGCGCAACGCTCCGTCAGACGCAAGCCCCATCGGTAGTGCGGATACATGGACCCGTACAGCTCGTGCTGAGTGGATACCACTGCCGGCACATTCTCATGTACCGAGATCCAACGGGCTGCAATGCCCGGCACGCAGAAATTGGTATGCACCACATCCGGCCTGATCCGGCGCAGAAGATCCCGGAACGCCCGTCCGAATACCTGGTGCTGGGTGTACAAATCCCACAGAAACTGCTTCCGTGGCACCGGAATCACTGCCCGTTCTACGCCGTCGGGTACCGATTGGATATACGACGAGCGTCCATCGTCGAATAGGCAAAACACCGGCTGGTGCCCCTCTCGCAGCAGACGTTTCGCAATCGCGGCCATCAGGCCCCAGATCGACTGCGCCCCGGCACGATCGACGAATATCACGCGCATGTGGGTTTATCTTCAAAAACGGAAGATTTACGCAGAATCGTGAAGTTACGGGCGCGTGCCAAAAACGGAGATTGGGGTATGGCCGCTTTCATCCCTAGCTTGAAGAGTTTCCTTCTCGACCCTCCGTAGCGGCCGGACCTGGATTCAGAGGGCGCCGGCAGGCCATTGATTGGGCAGGCCTGCGCCGATATTGGCCACCAATAGTGTTTTCCCAAAACTCGCAACGTCTATCTCCTTATATAGCGGGATGAGGCCGAACGCCGGTTCCAACTCAGAGCGCTTTCTTACACATCCTCTCAACCTTACCAAAATTGAAACAATCTTCGTGCCATGATCTAACTGTTTGTTTTTAAAGATATGCTCGAAGTTCGATCAGTTCGTTTCTGTAAGTGTTATGAAACATCCGGAGCTCCTTATCCGTTCGCGGAACCCCATCTCCAAGTCCGGTTAACAACCAAGCCTTGCCACATCGATTGTAAGGTATTGATCTATGGAGTGATTCGCATGAATAACACTCCACGACCGCCAGGCCCACGAAACGTAAAATTTTTCGACGTCGTGACGGCGTCGCCATTTCCGAATCCGCCGTCGGTTCTCCAGGCCGGCGAGTGCGCCCCGCCCTTCAGATATTTCCGCGCAATTTGGGCCGTAAAGGGGCTATATAACTTGTTTTGTTAACGAAAACCCGAAACTGAACGAAACGGGCCGTAGCTGAACTGGCACGATGTCCGATCGGATGAATCGAGCCCGAATACTGCCCCACCCCGCCCAAACGCGGATGGGTTGGGTCTCTGGCGATGAAGCCTACAGCCACGATTCCCTTTCTTACCGAGGCGCTCGCGAGAAGTGCGCGCCCTATCGTCTGGGCTGGCGGGAAGCGGAGTGAAGATTTTTCATCGAGATCGACAGGGGGTTCGGCGGATGATGGCAGGCGAGACGACCGAGATTTTACTCTTGGTCTTTTTATGAACCGGCCTCGTCTATCTGCCCGGACTGCCGCACTCCTTCCAACAAGACAGGAAGCCGATGCCGGACACCATAGATGCTCGGATATTGGGCCAAGGTGTTCTCCTCGCTGAAAGCCTTCCGCACGAACTCCCGGCCTCGCTCGCCCATGATCCGTGATGCCTCCCGCTCCCGGCGATGCCACGCGAGGACTTCCGCCAAAACCTGCACGTTTCCGACCGGAAACCGATGGCCGGTAACGCCATGCTCGATGTAATCCAGGGATGCGCCGTAATCGGCCGCGATGGTGGGAATCCCCAAGGCCATGGCTTCGATCGCGGCGATCCCGAAACCCTCGAAGCGCGACGGCAGCACGAACACGTCTGCCTCCGCCAGTCGTCCCGGAAGCTCGATCCGATTCAGCGCTCCGGGAAGATCGACCGCAGACCCAATGCCCAGTCGCCGGACCAGGGCGTGGAGCGCAGGGCGCTCCTGCCCCTCTCCGTAAATCACCAAGCGGCTTGCGCCCCCCGCTCGTGCTCGGAACGCGGCAAATGCCTCGATGAGCGTGGGCCAGTCCTTTTCCCGAGACAAACGCCCTACGCCACAGACGGTAAATGCCCTGTCGGCCCCTGTTCGGGGACTCATAACCGTTGCCGATCGCAAGTCGGCGGCCAGCGGCGACGGGACGACCCAAAACCGGTCCCGGTCCTCCCGAGCACCGATGGACGCAAGCACATCGTGCGAGACCCCGACTATCGCGTGACTCGCCCGGATCGCCGCGCGCCAAGCCAAGCGATAACGCCAATGCCAGGGGTAAAGGGGCATGTGCAAGGTTGTGACCACACGAGCCGATCCAGCGGACCGAGCGACCAAGGCAGCCGGCAATAGGCTGCTGTAAAGGTGAGTGTGAACGACATCGGGCCGAAAGGAACGTATCGCGCGTCGCAGACTAGCCCAGCCTTGACCACGGTCTTCTCCGAATCGCCATGTCTGGCTCGCCCAACCAGGCAACTTAGCGCCTTTCTGAAACTTACCAGGGTTCAGCAGACACAAGCCCAGCTCCACCGGGGCGTTGCGCCGCAACCAGTGGGCCAAGCTGGACACATAGGCCTCCGTGCCGCCTTGGGCCCACCCCTCGAGCATGAACAATACTCTGGCTGAATCTGTGCTTATTGCCACACGCCTTCCAAATGAATAGCCTTTGCCGATGCCGCAGTTACGTCTTGCGATGCCTGAAAATACGGATCACCCGGGCACACTAGCCATACTTTGTTTCAATGCGCGCTCGCCAGCGTTCCAGAACGGCGCGAGCCTGGTCTTTCCAATACCGTGGGATCGGTCTCAACAGCAGTCGGCGGCAAACATTGCCCTTCAGATTGGGCTCACGAAATTCGTGCCACGGCCGGACAACACGCGCAGCTGGGCGAGCGGCAAGCGTTTCCGAGAAAACGTCCGCCCACTTCCGCCCAAACTGATCTATCCCGAAGCGCCGCTGGACATCTTGTCGTGCCGCCGTAGCCATACGCCGCCTGGAATCCGGCTCCCGAAAGAGTTTTAGACAAGCAGCCGCGAAAGCACTTTCATCGTTGATCGGACAAAGAATTCCCGTTTTGCCTTGCTGCACGATCCAGTCGGTTACTCCGGCCACTCTCGAAACGACCGGCACCACCTCCGCGGCCATCGCTTCGATCAGCGACGATGGGAAGCCTTCGGCGGGAGACGTCTTCACCAATATATCCGCCTGCATCAGGAACTCCGGCACTTCGTCGCTCGGTACGGCACCCAACAGCCGTACGCGCCCGTCATCGATCCACGGGAGGAGTTTGCACCGGAGAGCCTCAAAATCGGGGCCATTGCCGATTACGGTGAGCTGATAGGGGATATTTACCTCGCCGAGGCGGCGAAGAATGCCGGGAAGCATAAAAACACGCTTCTGCCGCTCATCGATTCGGTCCAGTACGACCAGACGAAGCACGGATGCTTGGTAGTGGGCATCGGTGCGGCTGGTAAAGCGCTGTGCATCGACCGCGTTCGGCACATGGCGGATCAGTTCTTCGGGCACGCGATACATTCGGATCAAATCTCTGCGTTGACGCGGCGACGTAACAACGACTCGGTCTATCCTCGGCAGGTGTACCGTCGCGTACCGGTAGCCAATCGGCGTGATTTCGATGCAACGCGTTACGACAGCCGTTTCGGGGGGCAGATGAGGCAGAGCGGCCATGGCGATTTTCGACGACATGGGCATCACAATATCAATGCCTTCCCGTTCGACCCATGAGGTAAATGCGCGTACCGCGCGCTTCACGTCCAATCCATCGACCGGGATCGTCGTGTGCTCCCGGCTAGGTGGAGCGCTCTCGGAGCCATACCAGTTTTGCTCCTCACCAGCGACCTGTACTGAACGCACATCCCAGCCATACTCCACGACGGCGTCCCTCAGCCGCCGATAAACGCTATAGATACCCCCGTAATGGGGAACAGCACAGAAAGCGACCTTAGCTGTCATACACAGATCCTTCTATATCCTCTATTTATATCCAAGCACGAAATGGAATACCCGATATCTGACTCAATGCAGATCCAATACACGCCGGATCTTTGCATGAAGTCGAGGCTTAGCGAACACCGCCGCGCGAGCCAGTCGCGGAAGCAGGGTTTTGAAATCGAACCGCCGATTGAATCGGTATTGGAACTCGGCCAGATACCGCTTGGCGTATTTCTCGACTTTGAACGCGTGATAGGTACCCGCAATGGCTGTCTTCAGATTGCTCAGCATCGTATTCACCCAATGAAATTCGGGATGTTGCGCCGACTGCCGCCCAGAGCCCAGGATCAGGCGATGATGGCACGCGACGACCTGGCTCAGACTCCGAAGCCCACTCAGGCGATCAGTGAGCGCGTAGGTCGACGGCGCCAGGGCACGTTGGGCCCAATCCTTGGTGGCCTTCTGCGTGAACGGCAGGGGATCAACGCGCAGGAACAAGGGACGCCCATCGTCCGCGGTTTGCCCCGCCATGACGAAGGCCAGCTTGTTTTCGGAGCCAAGCCCGCGTTTACCCGGCCGCTCGCCGCCCAAATAGGCATCGTTGATCTCGACCCGCCCGGCCCTCTGCCGATCCGCCTCCCGCTCCGCCATCACCTGGAAAGTATGAGAAAACTCTTTCGAGCTTGCGAAAGGGAATTCTTTCTAATGTTCGAGATTCTCACATACCTGTATCCTTATACCACCGGCATGCGTCGCCGCTCGAATGTACATCCACTGGCTTGAACTGGACGTGGACGGCTATTGCACCAAGCTCGAAGTAGCAGAATGCGCCACAATAACTCCGCGTCACCCATGCTTCGCTGCCCATTTACCCACCGAAGCCACAAGTTATCTGCCGCTCCGGAATCAAGTAATTCATCTCTGTGACTCGCCATATTTTTTGCCCAGTCCGCAAGTGGCCCGGCGAGCCAAGCGTGAATCGGCGCAGCGAATCCCCGTTTTGGTCCTTCTACGAGATGTGACGGAAGGTAATCTCCCAAAAGAGTCCGAAGTAGCCTCTTGCTAGGCCCACCGCGCGGATAGCGGAACTCCTGAGATAGCTGCAGCGCCGCCTCGATCAGGCGGTGATCGAGTAAGGGTTCGCGTGCCTCCAAGCCCACGGCCATGGTAGCGCGATCAACTTTGGCCAAAATGTCATCGGGAAGATACCGCGAAAAATCGCGACGGTTGATACTGGCAATGTTCACTTGCTCAGACTCAACTCGACTGAATGCCGTAGCTCGCAGATCACAACGCACTTCCGGACGCAATAGATGGGCATAGGGTAGAGCACCGATCGCCCAGTCATAGAAACTCTCAGCATCATTCAGAGATTCGAGAAACCTGAACCCTCTGGACAGGCGTACGCTTGCGCCGTGTGAGGAATTGCGCCCAAACCACCTTATCAGGGCGCGCATTTCTCGCGGCGCAGCCCAGCGCAGCCAACCATAACGCTTCAAAGCACCGCTGGCTCCGTAACGGTCATACCCCAGAAACCCCTCATCTCCGCCATCCCCGGATAGGCTCACGGTGACATGGCGACGCGCTAGACTGCTTACCAAATAAGTGGGAATCAAAGAGGAATCCGCCAACGGCTCGTCGATGATCTCCGGCAACTTTTCGGCTACACTCCGCAACTCCTCAGCAGAGGGAACCCAGGTGGTGTGCTCAGTTTCCAGCCTTCGAGCGATTTCCTCCGCGCGTCCAGATTCATCCGGCCAGCCAGGTTCAGAAAAGCCGATCGTGAAAGTCCGTACAACTCCCGATCCGACAGTCCGCATTATCGCGACCACCAACGAGGAATCCACGCCGCCTGATAGAAACGCCCCCAGTGGCACGTCCGAGATCAGACGCAAACGGATACTCTCAGTTAAATATGATCGAAACTCATCGATAACCGCTGAAAAATCTTTTCGATAAGACGGTTGTACTGTTTCAGACAACGCCCAATATCGCCACACCGAGAACACATTTGGCTGGCCATTCTTGTCTTTTTGAACACGCAGACATGTACCAGGCTGTAGCTTCCAAATGTCCTGATAAATAGAACGCGGAGCCGCGATATACCCATATTTTAGATACTCATTCAGAGCGATGGAGTTCACATCTGATGTAAATTCTATAGCCTCAAACGCCCTTAATTCTGAACCGAAGACAAACCCATATTCCGGATGTAGACCGTAATATAGTGGTTTTACACCGAACCGGTCGCGCACCAGATAAAGCATTTTTTCGCAGGGAAACCAGGCCGCAAAAGCGAACATACCCACGAAACGCGGTAGCGACTTTTCAATACCCCAGTTAGCTATCGCTGCAGCAATCGTTTCCGTGTCACTGGTACTTGAAAAACGCACCCCTTCTTTCTCAAGTTCCTCACGCAACTCTCGGTGATTGTATACCTCTCCATTGTACGTCACGATTACGCGGCCATCGGGAGATGCCATTGGTTGTTTGCCGCGCTCAGAAAGATCGATGACCGCCAATCTCCGATGCCCCAAGACCAGACGCTCGTTACAGTCTTCCCAAATGCCTTCGCCGTCTGGCCCCCGATGAGCCAACGCAGAGTTCATGCGTTCAACCGCAATCTTCGTGAGTTCAGGCGAACGCGAGTTCCAGATACCAGCGATACCACACATCTAATCAGTGAACCTCAATCGCTATTTAATTATTCGGCCGTCTTGCTACCGCAACCAAGTGCGGAAAGCGATTTTCTCGCCGCAGTAATCGCCGCATTTTCCTTAAACCACGAATTAGAGGATTACCAAGCAGATCCGACCAATTCAGTGCACGAATCTCTTCTACGCAGAAACCTGAATCACTGAGCTGTGCCTCCAAACTTTCCTTATTGAAACTAGCTTGATGCTGTACGCGATGAAAAACGCATCCGCAGGCTGGACAAGCAACCTTTCCACGAACCAAGTCCTCATCATAGGGAACGCTGACCAGTAGCTTTCCACAAGGTTTCAAAACTCTAAAAATTTCCGAAAGTGCTTGCATTCGCGCAGAATTATCTAGGTGCTCAAGTACTTCCAATAAGAATACTGCATCGGCAAATTGATCCTCACATGGTAAGCGGGTCACATCTCCTTGTCTTACATCAACAAGGTTCCTTTGCCCGCCCAGTCGTTGCTTGACCATGTTCACAGACTCCTCAGACCCCTCTACCGCAACTACTGTGGCGTGCCTGGCTAAGAGCTTCTCCGAAAAATACCCTGGTCCACATCCACAATCCAAAACGACGCCATTTAACGGAACACGTCCAGTAGCATATTTAAGGACTGCGTCGCCAAACATGGCGCCAAAATATACTTGGCTCGCCTCAGGCTTGGATCCTTCATAATTCCAGAATTTCTTTATTTTTGTTTCGTCCCAGATTATCTCGTAGTACATTCCAGTACCTCACACTTCAACGTTTAAATGAACTCGGCTCAACATGAAAGTGAGCGCAGCGACGCCTTTCACCATCAAAACCCCGTCAGCTACCTAATAGCTTGAACCACATGAGCTTAGCATTATGCAAACTTAGAAATCCTATCTTTGACAAACTGTTATTTAGGATAAGCAAATAAAAAATATCTTTAAAAAGGGCATGTAAACCAAGTCCGCCAAATCGTGGAGGCCGATACGCACCCTTTCTGGCAGTGTATGCGACTCGTCCGAGTCTTTTTAGTGAGTTGCCTAACTCATATAACTTTGACCGTTCTCTCAAATAGTATGCATGCCTCCGATAGAGATCCGCCGCAATGGCAAACTTCCTATCATTGAGGTTTCTTTGTTGGCTCAACATTTCCAGGTAGCGCGCGATATTAGTCGCTGTCTCAGCGATAAGACAATATTCTCTGCTTCTGATTTTATTGCTTTGCCGCACTCTCTCGATCATGCTTAATCTAACGGGACCGCTGACTGTCCATTGGTGTCGTCTATAGAGCATCAAAGACTGGCCTATATACCCGATGTTTCCAAGTACATTTGCAACAATATAAACCCACCAATCGTGTGTCAGCTTATCGGCATTTTCTCCACTATAAGCCGGTCGCCTCTCTCTATCGGCCAGACTCAGAAGCGCCGTTTGAAAAACCATGCAACAGCCGGGAAATATTTTCATGGGATGGCTCGCGAGAGCCTCTTGAACGCAGTCCTTCTTGATATCGGGTAGCCGATGGCCCGTGGGTGAAAGATCGGCGTCGACTAAATCGGCCGAATGCACAATCAGCAATACGTCCGGTGCCATTTTCCTAGAAATAACCTCCAGCTTGTTTTCTTTCCAGATATCATCCTGGTCGCAGAAGGCAACCCAGTCTCCCTCGCATAGGCTCGCCGCCTTGAGGAAGTTATCGCCGTAGCCGATGGTTCGTTCGTTGCGGTATATTCGAACCTCAAAGGGCGCGGTTTTTGCGAAAGATACCAATATTTCCAGAGTACGGTCCGTAGAGCCGTCGTCCGTTACCACCAACTCATGTGGCAGTTGGGTTTGGCGGGCCAGACTGTCGAGCTGCTCGCGAATGAACCGTTCGCCGTTATAAGTGGCCATGGCGATGGAGATGGGCATAAATACCTCTCGTCGATAAGGATGTGTTGTCATTCCTTTACATGGGCGTTTTCGTGGCGATCACCCCTAATTCCTCACCCCAGTCCGGGCGGAAAGTCGCCCCCAACTCCAAACCTAAGGCGCGCAATCGATCGACCAGAGCCAGCTTGGAAGCGCTTTCCCATGGAGCCGCACCACATTCGATGTTTCGGCTAGCGGTCGTAATCCATGCTGCCGATCCCGACCCGCCATGCGCCGCAACTGGGTTGAATCCGCTCCTTCGGCATACCGATACCAGCGATCTCAAATTGAAGAGCACCAAATGCCGAGGGGGTTCAAGTCCCCTCCAATGACGCGTAAAGCGCCTATGTAACGGACTCTCAAGGTTGGGAGTGCAAGCATAGAGCTTGCCGCCCGGCGCGAGGATACGGTACACCTCCTGTAGCGAGCGAATCGGGTCATGGAGATGTTCGATAACGTGGCTGAGAATAACCGCATCGAAATAGTCGCTTGGCAGGTGGGTGTCCGGCAAATGCCCCTCCTGCACCTGGAGTCCCGCCGAGCGGGCCGCCGCCGCGGCTGATGGATCGGGCTCCAAACCATGCACTTCCCACCCCATGCGTGAAGCCAGCCGCAGGAAAGTGCCATTGCCGCAACCCACGTCTAGTAGCCGTGCTCCAGGGTAAGGTGCTGCAAAGTTGCGCAGCCACCGGTCGATGCCAGTGCGCCGGATCGAAAACCAGGGAGCAGCCAAGCGCCACAGAGGAGAGGCGGGCTGCAGCGTCAGGTTGTAGCGATGATTCAAATAGCCATTCCTGAGACGGTCCTTCAACCCGGCAAGGCCATTTTTCGGCTTAACGGCAGCCTTCGTCTGTGGAGATTCATGAGTGAAATAATGCCGATAGGCGAGTGCGATCGTATCGGGGGTGGGGCGCGGATCCAGATAGGCCGAACGGCAACCTAGGCAACGATGCAGCGTCCACTCGCCCGGCGCGCAGAAAAACACCCGGTCGGTCAGCCTTTCGTACAGGGTTTCGCGCCGCGTCTCGCCACAGACCGGGCAAGCCTGCACCGACTCCAGCCCATCCTTCGGCCAGCGTTGCTCCAGTGCATCCATTTCTTCGTGGTGATTCATGATCGTGCAAGCCATCAGTGTCATACCTGCTGCATTTGTGTTTTACGACGTTGGAAGCGATGCATTGGGAGCAGATGCTTCATGCTTGTGGGCGCCATCCGCCAGGACCAGAGTGCGATGAACAATAGCAATACTGCTGCACTCGTCCAGCGGCTCGCATTTCCGGGCTGTAAAAGAAACACCGTACTTGCCGCCAACGTTATCCAAACGCCCGATTTCAGGATCGGACGAAGCTCATCCCATGTCGACTTGGCGGCCGCGAATAGCATTAAGGCGTCCACTGCCGCACGCACCGACCAGGCGAGCGCGGCGCCCATCGCTTCCCAGAGCACTAAACTGCCGTATAACAAGCCCAAATACGGGAGAAGCTGTAGGAGATAAAGCTTTGTGACCAGGTCCGGACGGCCTCTTGCCTGGAGCAGGAACCACGGGACCTGAGCAAACGCATTGACCCAAATTCCAAGGAGCAATATTTCACCCGAGCGAGCCGCCCGAGCGGCGAAGTCCGGATCGATCCAGAGTGCGAGAAACGGCTCCATGCCGAATAGGCCCGCCGCGATGAGCGGCGTCATGACCGCCGCGATCGCGCGTAACGCCTGCCTCTTGAGTTGGGTCTGTTGAGCATCGGACTCCGCCGCGAAGCGCGGAAAGACCGCGCTCATCAAGCTTAAGGGGATCGTATTGAGTCGAATCGCCAGACTATAGGGCACGGTGTATAGGGTGACGGCTTTGGCCCCGGAAATCGCCGCGATGACGCCCCGCTCTATCCCTGCGAGCAAAGAGCCGATCGCCGCATTGAGGGCGATCCATCCCCCGTAACTGAATAGCGGCCGCATCCATGCGGTTTTGATACTTGGTCTACGCCCCAGTGGAACGTGGTGCCGGCATCGCCGTAGCAGCATCAGGGTCGTGACGAGACGCGCCATGAGTACCGCCGGGATTAACCAGACCAGTTCGGGATTTCCCAGCCAAGCCACCGTCAATGGCAAGATTTGTCCAAGAAAGATTCCGACGACCGCTGTCGAGTTCAGCGCGACAAATCGTTCCCTCCCCGCCAAAGCACCGCTCAGAGGTGAAGAGACAAAGCTGATGGGCAGGCATGCCGCGAGCCATGGCAGGGCCGACAGCGTTTCGGCGCGCAGCGATCCGCCGCTTGGAATAAAATGGGTCAGCAACAATTGACCCACGAGCCAGAACACGAGTCCAGCGAGCAAGCCGAGGCCGCCGCTGAGCAGCAAGGCTGTCCATAACAAACTTTCCCTTTCCTCGTCCGAAGCGTTCCGCAGGGATGCCATCCGCTGTGCCGTGGCCTGACCCAGTCCCAGATCAAATAGCCCGAAGTAACCGAGCAGCATCCAACAGATTGTTAGCACCCCATAACGCTCCTCACCAATCAACCGGAGGTACGGCGGCACCGTCAGCAAGGTTACGACGATGGGTGCAAGCCGCCCGACGAGATTGAGCAGTGTGTTGCGGCGAACGCTCATGTTAAATATCCCGATTTACTACCGCTGAAAGAGGCTCTTCCACTTCCCGTCTCATCGGCAAGGGGCAGAGCCTTTTTCGATCCATTTCCTGTTCCACTCCCGCCACTTCATCTTTGGGCTTGGGATAGCGCTCATGAAAGGGTCTGAGTTTGGGCCAAGCCGCCTTACCGCCTTCCTTAGGGACGTAGTCATTCGGGTTTGAGGGTAAGGCTGTCGGCCTCGGTTGCAGACCTCCGTCGTTCCCTCTGGTCTCGGGGCGGTGTAACTGATTGCCGAGCGCGCGGGCCTGTTCCCCGTGAGGCGCGGGCGTGAAAACCCAGAAGCAGGCGGCCATGACCAGAAAGCCATAGGTCAAGACGGGCTCCGGCACTCCGAAATGGGGGGCCAGCACACCGATTCCGCCAAGCACGCTACTAACAGCGACCACTAGCCAGGATGTCTGGCCGGGAGAGAGCCCCAAGTCCAGCAGGATATGGTGGAAATGGTCGCGACCGGCTTCGAAGGGACTTTGCCGATTGTAGAGCCGCCTGATCGTTACCCGTAGCGTGTCGATGACCGGCAGACCCAAAATCCATAATACGGAAGCCGACGGCAAGGCCCTGTTCGGGCCTTGGGTCAGCACAATGGCGAACCAGGCCAGCCCCACCCCCAACAGCATACTGCCGGAATCGCCCAAGAAAGCCGCTGCCCTCGGGTTCAAGGGATGCCGCGCATTGATGAACATGAAGCCGACGACCGCGGCCAGCAGGATCGGCAAATGCGGAGGAATTATGGTGCCGGCGATGCGGGCCGCGATGAACAGCCAGAGCATGGCCGCCGCCGCGAGACCTGCTGCCAAACCGTCCACCCCGTCGGCCATGTTGAAGGCATTGATGAGTCCGACGACGCAGAGAACGGTGAACGGTATCGCCAGGATTCCCAGATGCAAGATGCCAAATCCGAACAGATCGCCGAGATCGTCCACCACCTGCCCGCCCCACAGCACCATCATCAAAGCGACCAAAGTTTGGGCAACGAGCCGAATACGCGGAGACAACTGACGGAGATCGTCGATCAGACCGACCATCAGCACCAAGCCCATGGCAACTATCAGCACCTCCGAACGCCACAGCAGATAACAGACAATCAGGCTGATGAAGATCGCCGGGCCGCCCGTGAGAGGTATGGAACCTTCATGGCGCTTGCGGCTCGTCGGGCAGTCGATCAGTTTCACTTGCACTGCCGGCTTACGTAGTAGATAGAGAAACAGGGCGGTGAAAGCCATACCGCCAAGCCCGTACAGAATCAATCCACCAGTCAAGCCTGAACTTGCGAGTTGCATACATCCTCCGTGTCGGTTGCCGTCCAAAAAAGAACCGCCATCCGATCCCGTAATAACGATCCGATGCGATTTGTCGTGAGTTAAGAAAATCATGGTCGGACCGAGGTCCAACGCGGTATTCCACAATCCCTTTGCAAAGGTGTGGATTTACTCCCAACGCCTTGCACCGTCCTTGCGGCGAGCTTCGTGCCGACCGTGTCGACGATGACTAGCACATTTTCAAAACGTCACTGCAGCGCTTTTGAAACTAAACAATTGTTGTGCCAGGTTCTAAACAATTGTTTTTTCGCGAACTCTTTAAAACTGTTTGATTTTTTCCGTAAATGTTATGAGCCATTCAGATCACCCGCACCAATCCCGTCAAGGACCGGAACTTAAATATAAAATCTTATCTTTTTGATATATAAAGCTTTAATGGTAAACGACGCCCCGCCAGCCAGCCCGCCACGTGTAAAATTTTCTGACACCACGACGGCGCGACATTTTTTCGTCCTGCCCGTGGAGGCGTCGATGGTATTCCGGAAAACGTTGCGCGCAACCAGCCGGCAACTGCCCAAACTCAAAGTGGCAGCGGTGCTATTGCCTGAGCGAGTGCTGTTGGCGAGTCGGCTGGCTTGCTTCGCCAAAATGGGTTCGGCGACATCCGAGCCGCTGATTCATTGATCCGTGACATTTGTCGCATCACAGCTTGCATATACGCGGAAAGAATAAATGAGTTATTAACCCGGCCTATAAATATAGGCCGGGTTAATCCGGGGCAGGGATCCCCCGGCGCGGCGACAAGCCGCGTGAGCCCAGGCCCGGCGTGTACCGGGCCTGGGCGGCGGCCCGAAATACCAGGAGGGTATTTACGGGCCTGATTAATATTATTAACCAGGCCCTTAAATAGCTGCAGCGTAGCGAGCTTTGGGGTGGTGGAAATAAGATCGCACACGTTCGGCCTAGTAGTTCATCACGATGAATGAGATGGATAAAGCCGCTTGAGTTTTTCACGGGCATCGGTCACGGAGAAGCGCCAGTCGATGGTGGCTTGCGTGGCGTTCCGATCCGCTTCCCAGGCGGCGATT
>Ga0268292_100036_pt1 | contig 35378 bp, 28 predicted proteins | sample MetcocultureR1M_FD_191341 | JGI IMG/M metagenome (GOLD analysis project Ga0268292, IMG submission 191341) | Soil microbial communities from Anza Borrego Desert, Southern California, United States - Methanotrophic co-culture R1-M | ecosystem: Environmental > Terrestrial > Soil > Desert | place... | reverse complement strand
CTTCGCTCTGATACCGTTTCAGCCACCGCACCACGGTGTCCTCGCTCTCCCGCACGATCCCCGCGATCTCCAGCGCTTTGAGACCCCGCTCGGCCGAGAGCAAGACCATCTGGGCACGAGTTCGGAGTCGTGGGTCCTTGGTCTTTCGATACAGGGTGTCTAACTCACTCTGTTGCGCTTTGCCCAACGGGGGGATCAGGATGGCTTTCATGCCTCCAGTGTACGCCCTTTCCGCAGAACTTTATGGGATGTACTTAGAGCATTTTCCAATTCGGTGTCAGAGAGCCCGATATGTAGGTCGGCAATCCCTTGCCGACGTACCGGCTCGGCAAAGGATTTTGTCGGCAAGGGATTGCCGACCTACGTTTTTCCCGCCCGACACGAAGCCGTACACCGGGATGAAAAACGCTCTAGCCCCTCATCCCACTCGAACACGAGATCGCAGCTTTTGCGGTTCATTGTCCAGGCATCCGCCGGCAACCCGCATGCGTCGTTCGGTTTACCGTATTAAACACCCGAAACCATTACAGCCCTGTGAAGTTTTCACCCGAGACCGACACACCGGGCGGCATCGCGCGGAGATAGCCAAGCTCCGGTCTTCGCTGCTTACACTTTCGACGACCGAACTTATTATTAATCAGGCCCGTAAATACCCTCCTGGTATTTCGGGCCGCCGCCCAGGCCGGTACACGCCCGGCCTGGGCTCACGCGGCTTGTCGCCGCGCCGGGGCATCCCTGCCCCGGATTAACCCGGCCTATATTTATAGGCCGGGTTAATAACCTCCCGGTAATACAACTGTCAGGTCGCCTTAACACGGATGCTGTTTGATACACGGCGGTCCGCCGGGACTCGCCCGGCCTTTCTCAGGAACAAACCGAGGAATATGACACCATGAAACTCAACGAACTCGCCTGTGCCGTAACGCTGATCTTGGCCGGCGGCACCGCCTGCGCCGGCGCCGGGCCGGCCACGACGGTCAAGATCGTCGCTTTCAACGATTTCCACGGCCAGCTCGAATCGCCGGGCTCCTTCGGCGGCAAGCCGGCGGGCGGCGTGGACTGGATCGCCGGGTACGTGTCCAAGCTGAAAAGCGAGAACCGCTACACCACCGTGGTCTCCGCGGGCGACCTGATCGGCGCAACGCCCCTCGTTTCCGCCCTGTTCCACGACGAGCCCACCATCGAGACCATGAACATGGCCGGGCTGGAAATCAACGCCGTCGGGAACCACGAGTTCGACGAAGGCAAGGACGAGCTGAAGCGCATGCAGAAAGGCGGCTGCCATCCTACCGATCCGAACTCCTGCCAGGGCGCCTCGGTCGGCGCGCCTACCGCCGATGATGGTTCCTTTGCCGGCGCGGACTTCAAGTTCCTGGCCGCCAACGTGGTCGACACGGCTACCGGCAAGCCCGTTTTCCCGCCTTATGTCATCAAGAACTACGGCGGCGTCCGCGTGGCCTTCATCGGCATGACCCTCAAGGAAACTCCCACCATCGTCACGCCGTCCGGCGTCTCCGGACTGGAATTCAAGGACGAGGCCGATACCGTCAACGCGCTGATTCCCAAATTGCGGCGGCAGCGGGTCGAAGCCATAGTCGTGCTGATCCATCAGGGCGGCACCCAGCCCGTCGCCCAGAACGCCACGACCATGAACCAGTGCGCCGGCAACCTGGACGGAACCCCCATCAAACCCATCGTCAATCAACTGGACGATGCCGTGGACATGGTGATTTCCGGCCACACCCATCAGGCCTACAACTGCAGGATCGCGAACCGGGAGGGGCGTGAAATCCCGGTGACCAGCGCCAATTCCATCGGACGCATCCTGACCGACATTGACCTGACGATCGACCGGAAAACCCGTGACGTGACGGCAGTCAGCGCCACCAATATTCTGGTGGACCAGACCGACGCGACGGTCACCCCGGACGCCGGCATCAAGGCCGTCGTCGACGGCTACAAGTTACTGGCCCAGCCCATCGCCAACCGGGTAATCGGCGCCATCACCGCCGATATCACCCGCACAGCCAATGCGGCCGGCGAGTCCGCTCTAGGCGACGTCATCGCCGACGCGCAACTGAAAGCCACAGAAGCTTCGGGCTTCGGCGACGCGGTAGCCGCGTTCATGAATCCGGGCGGAATCCGTGCCGACCTGAGTTACGCATCCGGCACGGCCGGCGAAGGCGACGGCCACGTGACCTACGGCGAAGCCTTCACCGTGCAGCCCTTCGGCAACAGCGTGGTGACCATGACCCTGACCGGCGCCCAGATCGAAATTCTGCTGGAACAGCAATTCACCGGCTGCGGCGCCGACAATGCACCGGCCGCCTTCAACTATCCGGCCGGAGACTCCGGCCAGGCGTTCGACCGCATCCTGCAGGTCTCCAAGGGCTTCGCCTATCAGTGGTCGGCCAGCGGTTCGCCTTGCGACAAGGTCGACCCGGCCAGCATTCGGATTAACGGCGAAACCGTCGACCCGGCCGCGAACTATCGCGTCACCGTGAACAGCTTCCTCGCCGACGGCGGGGACAAGTTCTACGTCCTGAAGCTCGGCACCGATCGGCTCGGAGGCGCCCAGGACCTCGACGCCCTCGAAGCCTGGTTCAACCATCCGGAAGCCGATTCCGATCCGGCCGAGCCGGGCGTACAAATCGCGCCCGGTCCGCAAGACCGTATCGTGCGGATTCCCTGAAAAACCGGCGGCGGAGAGCTCCGGCCTCCGCCGCACCGTCTCTGAAACATAGAGCTCTACGCAAATTTTCGAATCCCGGAAACTCCGTTTTCAGGTTGTATTTATTCAACTCGGCATTGGAGTGAACATTCATCGTAGGATGGGTAGAGCGAAGCGAAACCCATCGATGGCGGGTTAGCCCCTCGGTTCCGCGTAACCCACCGATTGACGGTCGTTCGGTGGGTTACGCCGCACGCGAAGCACAGTGATCGGCGATCGGTCAGTGCTGATGTGCGCCTAACCCACCCTACGAAACAATGCCTTATTAAACGCGATTTCGAATAACCTGCCGTCACTCGCCCTTCGGTCCCCATAAACTTACGGTGCCGGACACCTCGTTCGAAACGGCGATCAGAGGCTTGCCGGTCGGACTGTTATGGGCCGGTACGAAGTCGATCACTTCCGGGCCGCTGTCCGGCCCCACCGGCGTGGCTGCAAAATCGCGGTTTTGCAGATATTGGACGATGGCCGGCGAGGTCGGATCGCCCAAATCGACCACGACCACCCCGCCCACGCGCTCGAGGCCGATGAACCCGTAGGTCCGGCCGTCGACCACACCGGTGGCGGCGGCTTCGGGCTCGGGGCCCTTGTTGTCGCTGCGGTCGTCGAAGGTGTTGGCCTCGTTGTTGGAATTGAAGTTGGCGGGCAGCTCCGCGGCGATGATCTGTTCGAGCTGATCTCCGCTGTCATAGACCAGACCGCCGGTTTCGCCGTCCCACACCGAAAACGATCGGGCGCCGAAAGCGTAGACCGTCGATTCCGCATCCGACCCGGCGGCGGGCATCTTCGTGGTTACGGTGAGACGTCCCAGCGCGGCATTGTCGCGCAGCGCCGCCGTGAAGGAGTCATTGGTCGTAACGCTGCGCACACGGGCTTCTTCGACCAGACCGGGATATTCGCGGGCGTCGCCCTCGTTGGCGGAGAGCACATAGTCCTTGCCGCCGATCCGGAAAGCGGCGAGCCCATCCGGCTGGTACATGCCGTAGACCCGCCCCTGAGGCCAGGTGCTGATGTTGATGGCATTGTCGCGATCGCTGGCATCGAGGCCATTGCCGGCCTGCGAGTGGTCTTTGTAGCCGAGGTCGACGATTTTTTCCACCGTGAGGGTTTCAAGGTCGAGTATCGCAATGGCGTTGTTTTCCTGCAGCGACACCCAGGCCTTCCGGCCGTTTTCATCGACCGCGATGTATTCTGGCTCGAGATCGAGCGACGGCCGCGTGGACCCAAAGATGCGCACGCCCGGCGGCAGATCGCCGGCGCGCGGCTGATCCGGGTCGAAGGCTTGGAAACCGATCGTCTTCACCGAAAACTTGCGGCGGGGCAGTACGTCGATCACGCTTACCGAGCCCTCAGGATCGACATGGCCTTCTCCATATCCCGAAGGCTCGCCCTCGTTGGCGACCAAAACCCTCTTGCCGTCCGGCGTGAAGGTCACCATATCGGGGCCGGCGCCGACCTCGACCGCTCGCAGATTGGAACCGCCCGGCGAAAAGAAAACCACTTTGCCCGGTTCGGTGCCCGACTCCACTGCCGCCGCCACGAGCCCGTTCCCGACGGCGACGCTGGTGACTTCGGAACCGTACGCGGACAGGTCGAGCCGCTTGAGACGCACCGGTTGTTTCGGATCGGAGATGTCTACGATGTCGACCGAAGCGTTCGCGGCATTCGAAACGTACATCTTGTCGCCCTTGACGGCCACGACCTCGGCCGAGGTCTGGCCGGTCAGACCGGTGGCATAGCTGCCGACCGGCTCGAACGCGGGGCCTGCTGCGGCGACCGGGCCGGGCAGGATTCCCGCAAACAGGGCGGCAGCACCGACCGAGGTCGTCCGCGCCGCATCGAGCGCGCGAATGCCGCTCGCCAAGGCCCCCTCAAATTTCAAACGGAACAGTTTGGTTTTCATTCTTGTGACTCCGAGTTAGCGCAGGTGAAATGAACGCGGTTCAAAACAATCCTTCCAATGGCTGGACTATCCGAAAGTCGGGACGCTACTGGAATCACGTTAAGGCGGTATGACAAGCCTGCTCCGGAGTATCGGCTAAGCCGGACCTACGCCTAACGCGGAAGGTCGCTTCAAGCGGAAAAAACGAACACCCGTAACACAAACTTAACCCATTTGAAAGAAAGCGAAGATACAGTGTCGCCAGTCTTACAAACGAGAAGTCGAGGAGACCGATCATGCTTGCTCATGTCAGAAAACCGCCTGTCGTTTTTGCATTGGCGCTCGGTCTTGGGTTGAGCCCGGCAGGGCATGCCGCCATCTGGAAAGCGACATTGAATCAATCCAATGCCGAATCCGTGTTTCCGGACAATGCGGATTACCTGACCGTGTTCATCCGGGACGGCAGCGATGCCGCCGGACTTTTGCTGAACGGCTATACGACGACGAGTGATGACGTCGTGTTCAGCGTCGACGCGCTTTCCGTGCTGGACTCGAAAGCGGGTACCAACTACGGTATCGATACTTTTGCATTCAACACCACATTAAACCCTGGCGGTTTCACCGCTAATAACTTCAAGTTGCCCAGCGGATGGAGCCTCGGGTCCGGCAATGCCGATGGCTTCGGCGATTTTGAACTCAAGACAGGCGGCGGCCAAGACCGCTACGATCCGGTCTGGTTCGCCATCACCGGGATCAACGGCGATAACGCAAACCACTATTTCGCTCTTTCCGGTAAAAACGCCGGCCAGGGCAATTATTACTTCGCCGCCCACGTCGCCGGTTTCAACGAAGCCCTGACCGGCGGAACGGGCGGCGCGTGGTTTGCAGGCTCGAACGGTCAACCGGGTACCGCGCCCGAACCTGTTCCCGTTCCCGCAGCTTTTTGGCTGTTCGGCTCCGCTGTCACCGGTTTCGCTTTCGCCTCCCGGCACTCCAAGCCACGCCTCGTGTAAAAAGGGAGTCTTGAAGAAGAAAGACGCGGAGCCTATCGCTCGTTGCCGGATGAAGAACGAGGTTGCGTGTAAATGGTGGCCGATAAACGCGAACCGAAACACCGGGACCGTACGAGCGCCACTCACTCCGCGCCAATGGCTGGAGGTGCTCCTTGCCGCAGCCTGATCCTCGGCATTAGCGGTGCGCGGTAGAGCATCCGCCTCACTTCGGATGAAAGACCGATGCCACCGGGCCACTTGCGTGCTTGCAAAATAAGCAGCCGGTTTGACGGAGATCAAGTCTCAATCTGGATGCCGACTGCGGCGCTGGCTATCATGCCTTAGATGTTGACGCAGACCCGCCGGGTAGCCCGCAGACGGAGCGGATGATCCCCCGGGACGTCTCGCCTGCGCCAACCACGCACCTCCCGCCTCACCCCGACCGTCCCGATAGCCGGGCGAAGCTTCGGGGGGGCCGAGTTCAAGCTTTCCAACTAACGAGGAGTTGTCCTTATGAATAACCATCTTGGCGACGACCGATCGTGCCGCGCTTATTTCCACATCGTCGACATCGACCCCGCCACCGAGAGCGTCGTGATCCAATACGTCGAGAATGACTGGATACGAGGAATGGACCAGACTCGGCACCTGCCTTGGGTGGAGTTCTTGAACGGCTTGAGGGAGGGGCGCTATGAAATTCATCGCGCGAACTGACGACTGAGCCCCTTCGGCGGCAGCCGTCCGCTTCCTCCATGATCTTCCAAACGCATCCCACGCGGCGAATCGCGATCTCGGTCCGGCCTTCCGAACCCGCCGACAATCGACTCGGATTTCGAATCATCGCTGCCGTCCCGAAATCATCCTGACGGATGAACCATGTTCGGCGTTCGATCCCATTGCGACGGCCAAAATCGAGCACCTGGCCGCGGAATTGAAGCGTCAATTCACCCTTGTAATCGTGACCCATTCGCTACAGCAGGCCGCGCGGGTTTCGGAGCGCATCGGATTTTTCCATCTGGGACGATTGATTGAAGTGGGGGAAACGGCCGAGGTCCTTACCCATCCGCGTCATCCCTTGACCAAAAGCTATATCACCGGCCGCATCGGCTGATTCCGAATTCCGATACCGGGCGCTTGACGCGACGACCGTATGCCCCTGACCTTTTTCGTAAAAGGGTTCTCGATGCCGCATTAGAGCGTTTTCATCTCGCTCGTACGGCAAAACAGGCTTGGCGGAAGTCGTGGCGCCTTGAGTTCGGGTGAATTGCTTCAATTCGTAGGTCGGCAATCCTTTGCCGACGAAGACGCGTGGCCGGGACGTGGCGTCGGGAAGGGATTCCCGACCTACAGGGTGCATGGTTGTAGGTCGGCAATCCCTTGCCGACGAACCCTTTGGCCCAACGGCGGCGTCGGGAAGGGTCGCGACTAAAGCGACCGTTTGCGATTGGGAAGGGATTCCCGACCTACTCGCGAATGCCCGTACAGTAGGTATAAAAATGCTCTAATCGAACTGCACGGCAGGATGGTCGATACTTTCAGCAGCCGCGAAGCGATCTCCACCCCCGGCCTACCGCCTCAAACGGTTCGCTGAACATGTGCCGTCGGCTGTCCGACGTTCACAATAAAATCACCGAGTATCCAGGTGAAGGATTCTCTTTTCCCGAATTCTTCGACGCGCCGAACGCATAGGTATTACCGTATTTTTATCGGCAGGTTTGATATTTTCCGTTTCGAGGTTGCGATCCGTTCTCTGATTCTGTTTAATTCGATTAACTGGATTTTCAAGGAATAAGATTATGCTGCTTTGGTTATTTCTGACCGCAGCTCTATTGTTAAGCATAGAACGGATAACCTACCTGTGGATTTGGCATCATCCTGATACCTTTAAGGCTGTCTGCAAATATCCCGCAATCGTTCGTTTTGGCGAGCCGATTTCCGCCCTGGAGAAGTTATTTTATATATTCAAGATATTGCAAATAGGGATATTCCTTGCCTGGTGCATGCTGCTAGGGAATACCCTGATTCCACTCCCCACCAGCAGTCTGGTTCCAATGTCATTGGGGATTGGGTTGATTGTTATCGGCCAAGTATTTAATTTCGGCGTCTTTTATCGCCTAGGGCGGTCCGGAGTGTTCTACGGCAACAAGTTCGGTTATGAAATCCAGTGGTGCAACGCCTTCCCATTTTCAGTGCTTAGCCACCCGCAATACGTCGGTACATTATTGTCGATTTGGGGCTTTTTTCTGGTCATGAGATTCCCTCATGACGACTGGATTCTGTTACCTCTTGTGGAGACTTTATATTACGGCGTCGGCGCGTACTATGAGCGTTGATCGATAAGGAAGCTCTGATTATTGCTTCGGCAGTTAAATCAGAATCATCGTTCGAATGCATCTCCGATCTTACCTTGCCCAATCAATGACTTGGGTTAATCGCAATTTGCCGAAAATCGCGCTTTAATTGCCGAAGCGATACTAAACGTAAACGAATGAATGTCACTTTGCTCGTCATTCCGGCATGGATTGCCGGAATCCAGAAACCAGGGATGGCAAGGCTGATACATCCATGTAACCTGGACCCCGGCATTCCCCGCCAGGGTGACGGTATAACTTTTCTTTCTTATCACTTAGTAAGTCCTTCGACAGGCTCAGGACGAACGGAAACGGATTGATTCCGTTCATAGTGAGCCTGTCGAACCATGAGCGGAATCGACTTATTCAGAGTTTCCATAACGGAAGCATCAGCAGTCGTCGCCCCATGCGGATGACGGTGCCCTGTTCCAGCTGAGGGCAGAGCTTGAACCCGTTGGGCGCCAAAACGATGATCGTCGAACCATGCTGAAACCACCCTAGTTCGTCACCTTTACGAAATGGCGCTTTGCATGGAATCACGTTAGGGCCGCGGTACTTGAGGTGCAGCAGAACATCCAGGAAATGAAGCCGTATGCTGGCCACGAGCACGGCGGCAACGGGCACCAAAGCGATTAGGTGATTGCCGGGGCTCAACCGCGTCCGCAGTACGGCGCGCTCGTTCTTGCAAAAAAGACCCGGTATTCGCCTGAGGGCAACCGGATTGACATTCCAGGTGTCTCCCGAAATGTAGGTAACCTGATCGATCTCGCAGTCATACGGCGCGTGGAACCGGTGGTACATGCCGGAAGTGAGCCGTAAGGTCACGTAATAGCCATTACGGTAATGGCTTGCCAATTCCCCATCACAAACCAGTTCGTTCAGGGCGTACGGGATGCCTTTGGCCTGAAACAGCGTCGTGCCTTCGATATCGCCATGTGCCCCTATGATGGCGTCGCACGGACTGACCAGAACGCCGGGATCATCGTCGACGGGACGGGCGCCTTCCTTAAGTTCGCGGGTGAAGCATTCGTGCATGCTGCGGAACTTCGTTTTCTTGGCGTCGCTCAGGTCGACTTGGGCAAACAGCCGCCACAAGGCAATGGATAGACGACAGACCAGAGGATGCTCGATTTGGCTGAACCAACCCACGAACCGCGTGAGAAATTGGCGCGGAATGCGATTGGTCAGCAAAAAATTGACATCGTCCTGTTGGGTAATTTGCGCGATTAGGGAGCGTAAGGTCATTGTTTGTAGGGCTTTGTACTATCGGTGCTCATCTCCAAAAGCCACAGGACACGCATTATTGTTCCGGCAGTCGCGAGCGATGCCTGTCCTGAGCTCAGTCGAAGGGCCTGTCCTGAGCCCGGTCGAAGGGCGCTTCCCGATGGTCGGCACATCCTACGGACTGCATTTGTCGAAGATCGCTTCTTTGTGCCAAAGCAATAACTACGGAATCATGCGAGTCATCCGGCTGTCATCGTTCAGTCAGGAAATTGCATTAACTCTGTAACACTCGAATCTTATCCTTAATGGATGGATTGGCATCGAATGGTCAGCCGCCTTGAAGTGCTGTGGCAGCAGGGATGCTCGTTGATTCTTTGGGTTTCGGACTTTTTGCTTTGTCTCTTTCTCTCCTGTCCGCACGGCGCTGTTCGTACGCTTCACGCACGGACACACCGTGCTTTTTTTTGCGCTATTCATCGGAGGATCTATGCACGGTTTTCTTAAAGCTCTGGAAATACAACGTTGGGACGATCACCGTTACTATCATCACAGCCGGATAAACCAGTCGCTGCATTTCGTCAGCGCGCTGAGTTTCGTATTGGCTTACGCCTTGGTGTTCACCGATCCGGTCGCCGCGGCGCTGATCGGGTGGCTGTTCGCAATGCTCACCCGTCAAACCGGTCACTTCTTCTTCGAGCCGAAAGGATATGACGTCGTCAATCAGGCGACCCACGAGTACAAGGAACAGGTGAAGGTCGGCTATAACCTAAGGCGGAAGGTGGTCCTCATGGCTATCTGGGCACTCTCTCCGATCGCTCTTTACCTGGACCCAACGCTGTTCGGGCTTTTCGACTCCAACTCCACCGACAGTAGTTTCATGCACCACCTGGGCTTGTTATGGCTCGCGATCGGAATCGGCGGCCTGCTGTTCCGAACCGTGCAACTGTTCTTCCTGAGAGACGTCCAAACCGGGCTGGTTTGGTTGGCCAAAATCCTTACCGATCCGTTTCACGACATCAAGCTGTACTACAAATCCCCTATTTGCCTGCTCCGAGGACAGCTCATCGATCCCATGACATCTGAAAAAGAGGAATCGGAACAGCACGCTTGAGCTCCGCCAGGGTTCCAAATTCATTTTATGAAGGCCGCGACGGAAAGCGGCCAGCCCTTTCAAACCGATACGATCAACAAACTCTGAGCATACGTATCCGGACTCGTTCAGCATTTGTCACCCACAGATGCGTGTAGAACCAGCGAGGAAACGGAAGCTCGCGCTTAATCCTAGCCTTCTCGGTTTTGACGGTACTCGGAACCTACTAACCGGAAACGCTTGGCAAGCATCTCGCGAAGCACCTGTCGTCTTATGGCCTTGTTGGACAATCCCCCCTCGTACCACCACCATCCGTCCTGCCTCATCTTCTCGGCCGCGGTCACGAAGCGCTCCGCCACGGTTTTGAAATCGGATTCGGTGTAATTGAGGCTGAAGATGAGCCGGCCGGTTCCTACCCAGCTCAGGGTCAGATCCTGCGCACGCAGGTAATATTGAAACATCCAGTTGTAGCGGGAGGGCCGGGTATAGAAAACAGTCCAGATGGACGCCAGATTGGCCACCCGTACCGGCAGGTCCTGGTCGCGAAGCCTTTGATTCAACTGCTCGGCCCTGGCATTCCACACGGAATCCAGGTCCCGATAGAGATTCCGGATCTCGGGTTTGTCGAGACAATTCAGGAATTCATTCATCGCCGCCATCACGTAAGGATGGGAATTGAATGTGCCCCTGGCAAAGCAGATATCCGTAGGTCGGTCGTCGCGAAAGCGCTTCATCAAGTCCTTGCGGCCGCATACGACGCCGACGGGCAGGCCGCCGCCCAAAGTCTTGCCGTAGGTGACCATGTCGGCCTGAACGCCGAAATATTCCTGAGCGCCGCCCGGCGCCAGGCGGAAGCCGGTAAACACCTCGTCGAAGATCAGGACGATGCCCCTTTCACTGCACACCGTGCGTAGCCGCTTCAACCAGTCCGTGTAAGCCGCCCGATCGAAACCGGCGGATCGGCTGCTGTCGATCAGGGTTCCATCGCCCGGAGCGCTCGCATTCGGATGCAGCGCCTGCAAAGGATTCACCAGTACGCAGGCGATGTCCCGGCGCTTGCGAAGCACGCGCAGCGTATCGTCGTCCATGTCTTTCAGCGTGTAGGTTTCGTGCGCCGGCACCGGGTTGCCGACCCCGGGCTGCACGTCGCCCCACCAGCCGTGATATGCACCGCAGAAGCGCACCACATAAGCTCGCCCGGCGTGGTACCGCGCCAGCCGCACCGCCTGCATCACCGCTTCGGTGCCGGACATGTGGAACGACACTTCGTCGAGTCCCGAGATGAGTTTCAGCCGCTCCACGTTGCTGACGATCACCGGATGATAAAGGCCCAGTACAGGTCCCAGCTCGTGAACGCGCTCGCCGGCCCGTTGCAGGCACTCCTTGTAAAAGTCGTAACCGAACACGTTGACGCCGTAAGACCCCGCGAGATCGTAGGAGACGTTGCCGTCCGGGTCGGTGAGGGTGACTCCCGAAGACGATTGAACGAAGGCGCCGGTTTTGAGGTATTCGCGGACCAAGCGCCTGAACTGGAAGGGTACGCGATAGGCGGAGGTGAACTGCAAATCCGAGATGCCGTCCGCCGCCGACTCGTTGAGCTCGAGCGTACGCGGAGACCGCTTGCGCAAGAACTCCGCAAGCCGCATGAATCCGGCGCGCCGTTGTGCGGCGATTTCTTCCGGAGCGCCATCGCAGCGAAAAAAATGTTCCTCGTCGTATTCGTAGAACGGCACCAGCTTGGCGATGCGGCGGGATAGATTGGAATGCCCCGCCAGGGAGGGGTGCTTGGCCCTCGACAGATCCAGTCTCAGTTTCAATTTCGGCAGCGCCGCCGCAGCGACAGCCGCGCCCAGCCAGTAAAAGGCTACGCTTGTATCCATTTCATTCCTCGGCGATGGGACATTACGGCAAGGGCTCGCCAAACCGGTAGGACGCGAAGAGCAACTTCATGTCCACCGGTGGCATGAGAAATCCGAGTTTCATATCGGCCAGAATGATGATCCCCAAAGGTGCCTAGGTTTCTTCGTGAAGGACTCCTCGGGCGTCAACGTGCTCCAAACTGTAACAATCGAATGTTTCAGATTTGTTGCATGGCAACCCCAGATCGCATTCGTCCGTTCTGGAACAAGATCTCGGTGTCAGCTTTGGAGAGCGGGACTCGGCATGCCGCGTCCGAACGCGCTTGTGTTTCGGAAACTGTCACATGATCTTCAAACGGTCGTCACAAAACACCGCTACCGTTTCTCCGACACGGGTCCATCAACGGACTCAAGGGCGCGGATGTCGGTGTCAACGAAACATCGTCCGGCGCCGCTCTACGGCCGACCGCCTTGTGGTTTTTTAAGCTGCGGCCTGACACGGTTGACGGCAAGGGGCGCATTCAGGAAAAGCCTTGCGATCGGCGACGCCCGATAGACTTTTACATACTCGGCAACGATTGTTTTTTCAAAACCCGAAATGACTGCGGAAACAAGCAAATCACGCTCAGAACCGACCGGACTGCTCTTTTATCGAAACATCGTCGCTTTGAATGCCGAAAGGCATCAGTCGTTAAGAATCGGCGCCGCCAACGACCATCGTTTCGCGGCAAAGAGCCATTGGGTTCCGCTCCTCGCGGCGGAATTCGCCGAAGCCTGCAAGGACTACCCGATCGGTTTCGCCAAGGCGGGCAATGACGGTTGGGTTCCAGTGGCCGTGCTTGGATTCGAACGGGAGGAAAATCTTTTCATCGACGGACACGGACACTGGACGGCGGATTACGTGCCGGCCTTCGTTCGCCGATACCCTTTCATTCTGGCGGAAAGCGACGTCGATCCCGAACCGCAGCACGTGGTCTGCGTGGACGAAACCTGCGGGTGGTTGAGTGTTGAAGCGGAAGGGGAACCGCTATTCGTCGGCGGAAAGCCTTCTGCTTATCTGCGAGAAACCATGGATTTCCTCCAGGACTACCATCAACAGGCCAAGCGAACCGCGCGGTTCGGTCAAAAACTTGCCGACTGGAATCTGCTGATCGAGACGCAGGCGGCGGCCACCACGTCGGCCGGGCAGAGCTTCGGGCTGTCGGGCTTTTGGATCGTCGATGAAACGGCATTGAATCGGTTGACGATCGAGAAACTGCACGAGCTTCACACGGCGGGCGAACTCGGCTGGGTTTTCCTGCATCTGGCCTCGCTGACCAATTTCCGCAAACTGCTGGTGCGGAAGAATACTGCGGCTGCGTGACTCTCCGCGCATCTAACCCACGCTGCACCGGAAACATGAACGAAACCTTGTTTTCAGCCGTTACTAATTCCAAATCGCTTTCAATCAGGAATCAATTTTTGTAAGAGTGGGTTAGGCGGCGAGGCCGTAACCCACTGAGCGACCTCGGACCTGTCCTGAGCCAAGTCGAAGGGTCGGTGGGTTACGCTTCGCTAACCCACCCTACGATTCATGTTCATTCGAATGCCGAATGCAATAAGAATCCGGCATGACTATGTGTCGCGGCGGGGCATGCCCGCCCCGCCGCTGAACGCACGGATCCTACGAACCGATGATGCCGCCATCGTCCTTGGTGATGACCAGGACGGAGGAACGCGGACGGCTCAGGCCCGGCGTGTTGGGCAAGGGCTGGCCGGCGCTGTTGACGGTGAACTGGCTTTGCGGCCAGTTGCTGTACTGCGTCGGGTTAGACGCGGGCGAATCTTCGCCGGGATGCTGGACGCCGACGAATAGGGTCTTGCCGTCGGGCGTGCTGGTGACGCCGGTGACTTCGCACTTGTGGGGTCCGGTCAGGAAGCGGCGCACTTCCTTGGTGTTGGGGTCCGCGCAGGCCATGATGTTGGCACCGATGTTGACCCAATCGCCGCTCGCATCGCCGGCCTGGTCGGTCTGTATCCACAGCCGTCCGAACTGGTCGAACCACAGGCCGTCCGGCGCTCCGAAATCGGCGGAGCCCGCCGGTGCGTCGACAATGTCGCCCTCATAGTACGGACCGGTGCCGGCGGCGCCGTTCACCAGATTGCCGGACTGATAATTCGCCCCCAGAGTCTTGGCGGTGATCGAATCGCCGCAGAGCATGAAGATGTCCCACTCGAAGCCGGTCGCGGTGACGACATTGCCGTCCTCGCGCCAGCGGATGATGTGACCGTAGTCGTTGTCCGGGCGCGGGTTGGCCATATCCACCGGCGGACGTGCGCTGGCGGCCGTCGTCGTGCCGTCGGCCTTGTTGGACGAGGTCGCCGGCGTACTGCCGCCACCGCCGCGGCGGTTGTTGTTGGTCAAGGTGCAATAGATTTCCAGCGGACGCTGGTCGTTGTAGACCGAGTAACCTTTGAACGAAAACTCGGGATCGTAATAAGTGCGCAGCGCGGTCCATTCCGGGCGGTCCATCATGGTGGCGCCGACCGCATCGGCGGCCTGACGGGTCTTGATCAGGATCAGGGCCTGCACTTCCGCGTCGTCCGCGCCGGCAAACTGCGGCAGCTCGCGCAGCTTGTAGTATCCGCCCGCGCCATTGGGAATCACGGACGTCGTATCCGGCTCCAGCGCGATCCATTCGCCGCGATAGGTTTCCGCTCCGGCGCCAGGCATGTCGGTGAACCTGGCGACGTAGAGCGTGCCTTTGTCCAGCAGGTTGCGATTGTCGGCGCGTTTGTGGCGATTGAACCGTTTGGCGGCAACGAATTTGTAGATGTATTCGTTGCGTTCGTCGTCGCCCATGTAAAAGGCGACCCGGCTGTTGCCATCCACGGCTACCTGAGCGCTCTCGTGCTTGAATCGGCCCATGGCGGTGCGCTTGACCGGCTTGCTCTCGGGATCGAAAGGATCGATTTCCACCACCCAGCCGAACAAATAGGGCTCCAGCGGGTTGGTGGCTGCATTAAACCGCGGGTCGGCTTCATGCCAGCGATAGCCGAAGCCGCCGGCCACGATGCCATAACGGGCCTGATCGTTGAGAATTGCTGCGCGGTTCGGATCGGCCGCATCGACGCTTTCGCCGCTGTTCCACCCGAAGTAGCCGTTCCAGTTTTCTTCGCAGGTCAGATAGGTGCCCCAGGGGGTGTAACCGTGTGCGCAGTTGTTGAGCGTTCCGTTGCAATGATGGCCGTCGTTGACGCCGATTTCGACCGAGCCCGTCGGCTGGATGTCGAATTTCTTCGACTTCATCAAGTCATGCCCGGCTGCGGGACCGGAAACTTTCATCCGGGTGTTGCCGGTGATGCGGCGGCCGAAGGGTGAGGTACTGATGACCTGCCATTTTCCGCGGTTCTTGCGTACTTCGACCACCGATATGCCATGGCCGGCCTGGGATTTGCGCACCTTCGCGATGGTGACGCCGGCGCCGCCGGCCAAACCTTCCGCGCCGTGCAGAATTTCTTCGTGAGTGTATTCGTGATTGACGCACAACAAGCCGCGCACCGGATTCCTTCCATGACCGATGCCGTGCGAGGAAATTGGAAAGTAGTGCATGCCGTCGTTATGCATGCCGAACTGCTTTTCCTGAGCGGCGGCATCCTGGCTGGCGTCTTCGTCCCAAGCCGGCGCGCGCTTCATGATTGGATCTCCCCAGGACGCCAGTACTTCCACCGTATATCCTGCCGGGACCGTTACTTTATCGGCGACCGGCGCCAGGCTGGGCGGTACGCTCTCGAAACCGATCCCGGCGAAGCCGTTGCCGGCGGGCAGCGGCGCGGCTTCCACAGCGCCAATGATGCTCTTCATGTTGACGCCGCCGATGGCAGCCAGAACAGACGCGCTGATCGTCGTTTGCATGAAATGCCGACGCCCCAAGTCGGTACGCTCGATCACGTCGCGAATGGATTCGTTGCCCGACGGATTCATGGTCACGTCGTTTTTCGGATGTCGCTCACCTTTCATCGAATACTCCAGAGTTCTTGTTGGAATTGGTCACCACGCAGGAATAAGCCGCGGATATTCCGATGCGGTTGCCGGCACATTCACTGCGGGTCGGGCGTAACTTAGCCGACCATCATGACCGGCTAATGAATGTTTGATGACATGTGGATGTCGGACGCGGGATTTCCGAGGTGCGGTCAGGGGGAAGGCCGAGCGAGTGACAGGATCGGCGATCGTTATGTTGGAATATGCACATGATCGTTCGGCCAAGGCGTCGTAGATCGGGAATCCCGTCGCGGCCCAGCGTCGGCAAAGGATTGCCGACCTACGACACCTTGAGTCGCAAAATGGCAAACTTCTGAGGAATCGCCGTGGAGCATTCGTAGGTCGGCAATCCTTTGCCGACGCACCCGTTGGCCCAACTGCACCGTCGGGAAGGGCGGCTTCGGCGCTCCTGGAAGGATCGGTTCGGTGCTCCCGAACCGATCGTTTGCGATTGGAGACACCGTTTGCGATTGGGAGGGATTCGCGACCTACGCGCGAGTGCCCGTACAGTAGATATGAAAATGCTCTAGCCGATATCCTGAGTAACCGGCGTTTCCGCGTCTTGCGAGGATTTCGCGGTGGAAAAGTACGCGAGGACCACGCCGACCTCGAATAACAGCCAAATCGGCACGGCCATGAGAGTTTGCGAGATGACGTCGGGCGGCGTCAGAACAGCGCCGACGATGAACGCCGCCACGATGGCGTACGGGCGTTTTTCTTTCAGGTCGCGGTAATCGACTGCACCGCTCTTGACCAGGAGCAAGGTCAATATCGGAACCTCGAACACGGCGCCGAAGGCAAGCAAGAGAGACAGCACGAAATCCAGATAATGGGAAATATCGGTCATGACGGCGACTCCCTGCGGGGCGGCAGCGGCCATGAAGCCGAATATCACCGGAAAGACCGCGAAATAGGCGAATGCGATACCGACGTAGAACAAGATCGTACTGGCCAGCAAGAGCGGGATGAACACGCGTCTTTCATGACGATAAAGGCCGGGCGCGACGAAGGCCCAGGCTTCGTAGAGGATGCACGGCACGGCGAGGAACACCGCCACCGCAAAGGTCAGCTTGAAAGGCGTCAGAAACGGCGAGGCCACCTCGATGGCGATCATCTGCGAGCCCGCCGGCAAATGCCGCATCAGCGGTTCGGCCAGACAGGAATAGATGGGGTTGGAAAAATAAACCAATCCAAGAAAAAGCAGCAGCACGGCGAGGACGGATCTGAGCAATCGATTCCTCAGCTCGACCAGATGGCTCATCCAGCCCATTTCGCCAAGACTCTCGGACTCCATGTCAGGCTTCCGGTTGCGCATTTCTACCACCGTTACCGATTGTGGAGGCGTCCGTTTCCGGCTCGGAGCCCGTCCGCTTCGCGCGGGATGACGGCGTCTCTTCCAAGAGAGAGATACGCCTGCCGGCTTTCACGTTCAATGACTGCCTGATCTCTTCGAGTTCCAGTTCGCGATCGATATCCGCCTTGACCGACCCTATGGCGGACTTTGCCTTCCGAACCCACAGTGCCGTCTTGCGGGCCACGCGTGGCAACCGCTCGGGCCCCAGGACCAGCAGGCTGACAGCGCCCACGAGCACCATTTCCCAAAAGCCGATCTCGAACATAACGACGGGCAGTAGAAGAGAGATTAGGCCTTCGGGCTTGCGACGTCGGACGGCGAAGTCCCGAATTCCGCATCACGTTCGCCAACGGGAGACTTGTCGTCCTCGGCTTCGTTCATGGATTTTCTGAAACTCCGAATCGCCCCGCCGAGATCGCCGCCTATGGTCCGCAGCTTCTTGGTGCCGAAAATCAGAAGGACGATCATAAAAACCAGCAACAATTCCCAAACGCCTATGCCCATGTGTACCTCAAAAAAATTATTAATCAGGCCCGTAAATACCCTCCTGGTATTTCGGGCCGCCGCCCAGGCCGGTACACGCCCGGCCTGGGCTCACGCGGCTTGTCGCCGCGCCGGGGCATCCCCGCCCCGGATTAACCCGGCCTATATTTATAGGCCGGGTTAATAAATCTCGAACGAAGTCCGCGCACGCTAGCAGGCGCGCGTTACGAGAGAATGACCAAACGCCGTTCAGGGTTGTGCCGCCCGTGTCAGAAGCACATTGACGTGATCGGTCCCTGTCGTCCCCAAGACGTTCTTCGCGAACGCCCGGGGAAATGACGTAGCTCCAACCGTTGGAGCCGGCGTATCCCTCGCCGTCTTCCCTGCTTGACATCGCCCTGTGAGGGCAATCCACAAATCGTCGCCGCGCTGTTTTACAGCGCGCCGTTGCTCCACGGCCCGGTGATGGCAAAGGTAATGCCCGGATTGGCCTGGATATTGACAAACAGCCACCCGTCCTGGAAGGTCGCGCCCGCGAACTCCGCACCGCGCTGGTTTCTGTCGTAGGTGACACCGTTACGCGAAATCGAGCCCATGCCCTCGGCTCTGAAATCCATGTTGTTTTCGCAGAACGGGAAGATCTTTCCGTCGATGGTCAGGCCGTGCATGCGCGAGACGGCGTTGCTGCCGTCTTCGCAGAGGATTAGGCTGCCGCGCGGACTCCAGGCAATGTTGTCCGGGTTGTCCAACACGTTGCGATCGGCCGATTCGTAAACCAGGCTGAAGGTTTCGTTGACCGGGTCGTAGGCGAAGATCTGGCCGCGGCCCGCGACACCGCCGCTGGTCGAGCAGACGTAGATGATGCCGTTGCCGTACCACACGCCTTCGCCGCGGCGCAGGCTCGCGGCGCCCTGCATGATGCCCTGGGAAACCACGCCGCCGTACGTGGTGCCGGTGATGAAGGGCTTGTTCGGCTCCTCGATATCCACCCACTCGACATCCCATGTTGCACCCGCAGGCTGGGCGACGCCGGTGTCATAGTAGGGGTAAGAAACGCCATTGATGGTGCGGGTGGCATTGGGAGCAACAACGAGTTTCATCATCTGCAGCTTGCCGCCCATGGCCGGCTTGCCCGGCACGTTGGGAATGAAGCGGTAGAAACCGGACGGCGTGCTGTCCTCGGTCTCGTAGATGATGCCGGTGGCCGGATCGACCGCAACGGCTTCGTGGCTGAAGCAGCCCATGTCGACCAGCGCGATGGGTTTGGCTTCGCCCACGGCGGGAACGTCGAAGCAGTAACCGTGCTGCTTGGTGTAGGCGGGGTTGGTGTGCAGGCCGTTGGTGGTTTCCTCGCAGCTGATCCACGAATTCCAGGGCGTGGGGCCGCCGGCGCAGTTGCGGATGGTGCCGGAAATCGAGGCCCGACTCGACGCCCATTTGTTACCACGCGAATTCGGGGCGAAGATGAGATTGGTCGTGCCGCCGTCGCAAGCAGGGTCGTAAGTCAGTTCGGGAGCCGCGAAGGAGCCGGTCACACCGCCTTTCTCGTGGTTGCGTACCAGCACGTAGCGGCCATTGTTGACGGCGACTACGGCCATGCCGTCGTGATTGCTCGGGGTGGGAATGCCGTCATCCATGATGTCGCCGGTCCAGCCGTACGACCAATACTTGAAGCCTTCCGGCAGATTCAGCAGCGGCAAGCCGGTAGCTTCGTCAAATACCGGCGAGAGCGGGCCGTAATCGGGACTGAAGGGAATGTTTTCGGCGCGGGCCTGCCCCGAACCGAGAACGCTGTAAGGCATGGCGACAGCGGCGGCAGCGGCGATACCGCTTTTGATGAAACCGCGGCGGCTGAGCGTCCAGTTGGGGTCGAGTTCTTTCCTGGCATCGGCGGCCGCGAGGTCGCGGATCAAGTCGATATGGTCGTCACGAGTTGTCATGTGATCTCCGTTATTTTGCGTTGCCATTAGTCGAGAAGCGTGTTCCAAGCGTTCTCCCGCCACGACCGTCCATCCCCATCGGAATCGATGGTGCGGATTTCGTTGCGGGGCATCCGTGTGGCTAATTCTCGAATTCAAAAATGACGGGTGTGAGTAGATCTGGTTACAGTTTGGCGACCCCGGACGACTGTACGGGCACTCGCGCGTAGGTCGGGAATCCATTCCCGACGCAACGGGTTTGTCGGCAAAGGATTGCCGACCTACAACCATGCACCCTGTAGGTCGGGAATCCCTTCCCGACACCACGTCCCGGCCGAACGTCTTCGTCGGCAAAGGATTGCCGACCTACGAATGCTGGAAAGAGTTGAGCTCTTGGGATACTGCCGGAATGTCTGCAATTTCGCCCGTGCAAGCGAGCAAAAGAAAGGACCGCGAAAGCGGTCCTTTCACCGGCTAAAACGTACCCCGGAACTTCTCGCAGGGTGTTTCGTCGGCCGATTAGAACGTTTTTCATCCCGGTGTACGGCTTCGTGTCGGGCGGGAAGAACGTAGGTCGGCAATCCTTTGCCGACTTATCGGTTCGGCAAGGGATTGCCGACCTACATATCGGGCTCTCTGGCACCGAATCGGAAAATGCTCTAGGGCAACGGATGCTGTTCCAGGTTCTTTTCGACGATTTCCTGATGAACCGAGAAGACGTCCGCCGAATTCGGATCGACGACGACCCGCAGCCAGTGCACGTCGTCGGCACCGAAGGTTTCCACGCGCGTCGCGTTCTCGATGCGCCGCTTGCTGTTACTGCCCATCATGGGCTTGTCCACACGGTAATAATGCGAGTCGCCGTGAGCGAAAACGACCGGCTTCTTGAACTTGATCGCTTCCGCTTCCATGTCGGCGAGAATTTCCTCGAAACCGCGCCGCCCCGCGCTGCCCTTGGCTAGCTCGAAACCGGGATTGGCTTGAAATAGAAGCAGCACGCCGCGTGCGTCTTCCGCCTCGGCTTTCGCGAAGGTCTCGCTGATCCAGGCACGGGCCGCCTCGATGCGGCGAGCGACTTCCTCGTCGTCGGCCGGGGTGCGGGCGGCGAACGGCGCCAGGCCGTTATTGCTGCCGACGATGTGCACTGTCGCGAACATGACGTGCTGTTCCATCCAGCGCGTGTTCTCGACGAATTCCGGATAGCTCCGATCGGCGGCCTGGGTTTCCACCGTCATGGTTTTCTCGCCCAGCGTCTGACCGGGCACCGGATAGAACATTTCTCGCAGCTTGGCCAGCCGTTCCAAAGGCTGATAGGAGCCATTGTTGGCGCGATGGCAATCCGCCCATTCATTGTCGCCGGGGGTCAAAACGAAGGGAATCTCGAAACGCCGGAAGCGTTGCAGCCGATCCTCGAACACTTCGTCCGAGCACAGGGTGGAACCGTTCTTGATGTCGCCGGCATGCAGAACCCATTTCAATTTATGGTTCGCATTGATTTCCGCGATCACGTTATCGAGCTTCCAAAAATCGGCCGGGGCATACGGCACGTCGCCGATCAGGGCGAACTCGAACTTGCCGTAACCGTGGGCGTTATTGTGCTCCGGTGCGGCACTGGCGGTTTGGCCGAGTGCGACGGCGCAAGCGGCGGCAAAAAGCAGGGATTTGACTGGTGTCATGTTCACAATGAGCTCCGGGTTGGAAAGAAAATAAAAGGGCCGCAAGCGGCCCCTTTCCAATCGGCGAACTCGACGGTTACCAGGTGGTCGAGGCCCGACATTTGTTCAGAAGCGCGGCCATTTAATCGGCGGCGCATTACAGGTCTATTAGGATTTCGTAACGATTCGGTGACGGACTGGCGATCGTCGGTGCTCCCTTTTCACATCCATGCCTTGGTTGTGGGCGTTTCGGGTACGCCTCGTGGGATATCGGAGAAACATGTCCCGCGATCGGGTAACGAAACGTTTCATCGAGGAGCGGAATCCGACGCGTGGTACGCAAGGTTCCGGATGAGATCCAGAAAGAACCGCGGACCTTGATATTCCGGATCGCTGTCAATGAGGGATTGATTTTGTAGGTGAGTTAGGCCGCGAAGCCCTAACCCACCCTGGCGGCGCCAACGGCGGGAACAAACGCGGCTTTAGTATTCGCAGTCAAATTGCCTAATCCAGCTGTCTAAAGGACTAACGATGTCACGTCAAAGGAGCATGAATCATGAGCAATCAAGAACCGCGCACGCCCCCTAAGACCACGGACTTCGGCATTTTTTATCCTGTCGGCTACCTGGTCGTCGCGTTCCCGAAACGGGAGGACGCACAGCGGGTACAGCAAGATCTCCTAACCGGCGGTTATGAGCAGGCGGATTGCCAGCTTTATACGTGCGAAGAAGTGGCTGCCGCCGCGCAGCGTAATCTTGCGGAAAACACGGGCTTTCTCGCGCGATTGGGCTGGAGCGACGATGCGGTGCAAGCCCATCTGGATGCGGCCCGGCAAGGCTCCGCATTTTTGCTGATCTATGCACCCGGCGACACCGACGCGGCACGCGCGATGAACGTCGTTCGCCGCGTACCGTTCGATTTCGCGCACCGTTACCACCGGCTGGCGATCGAAGAACTGAAGTAATCGCCCGATCCTGACATGCCTGCCGAGAAAGCGAACGAAGCGCCCGACGCTGCGGTCAAACCTTGTCTGCATCTGACAAGGAGGACTTCGTCATGTCATATACGGAACGATTGACCGGCGCGGGCGGCCCGGACGTTTTCTTCGGCGAACTCAGACAGAATTGGGGTTGGCTCCTGGCCCTGGGAATCGTATTGATCATTCTCGGTACGATCGGGCTGGGCATGACGTTTTTCTTGACCGTGGCCAGCATGGTTTATTTCGGAGTCCTGTTGCTCATTGGCGGAAGCTTCCAGATATTTCATGCCGTCAAGGCCACGGGATGGAAAAGCATCATTCTGTCCGTACTCATCGGCATCCTCTATTTGCTTGCGGGTATAACCATCATTAACAACCCTGTGGCCGCATCAACCCTTCTTACCTTGGTCCTTGGCGGAGCGCTGATCGGCATCGGTATCGCGCGGATGGTTATGGCCCTTCAACTCCGCGGGCTCAAAAGCTGGGTTTGGCCGCTTGCAAGCGCCATCCTCGAAATACTGCTGGGCGTCATGATCGTGGCGAAATGGCCGGTTTCAGGACTTTGGGTCATCGGCCTTTTCGTCGCAATCGAACTGATCATGAACGGTTGGAGCTGTATCGCGATCGCACTGACCGCAAAGGAATCCGAAGCCTGGGAAGGATCGCCGAATAAGGCCTAGTCCTGCCACGAGTAAACGGCACGAAAACGCCATTTGGGTCGTGGGACGGGGCATGGGGGCGAGAGTCATCTTCGGATGGGTCAAAAAGATACCGGACCGCGTTTGTTTTCGTTTTCCCCCAAGCCTTTCCCTCGGCCCGTCCAACAAGAGGGATACGAAAGACCGAATAAGCGGAGTCCGGTTTACGCGGCTCGATAATCCTCCGGAATGCCCCGTCTGTTTTTTGTGGCCCCCTCCTGGGGACCGGTCGCCCGGCCTTCGCCTGCGAGCGGCGCACTTCTTATTGTCTCGCTGGTCTCAAGAATGGAATCATCCGCCAAGGAGGGCCGCCCCATACAGACTTGCCGCGTAGCCTGTATCTCAATATTCGTTCTGATGGTCTGTGCGGGCAGCGGCGGGGCGCAGACGTCCGGCGGGACAGGCGCCTGTCCGCCGTTCGAGACACGCGCGCCGAACGCGCCGGACCAGCGCCCGGCGTTTCCCGGTCAGACCCGCGCGTGCGCCGTCCAATCCAATGTCGCCTTCGACGTCGTCGTGCTCGCAACGGGGCTCGAGCAGCCGTGGGATTGTACGTCGTCACCGACGAGACCAACGGTGAGCTTTGGAAAAACGTACCGGGACGATAGGCGTGAGAGGTGCTTCGAAGCCGACGGACTGACCGCTCATTGAATTTTCGTCTTGCCGCAATCGTTTTTGGAGGTGACTTATGATCGGATACACAACGGACATCGAACGCGATACGCTCGCAAACCAGGACTACCGCCGCGTGCTCTATACCGGCCGGAATACCCAGCTGGTACTGATGACGCTCCAGCCGCGCGAGGAAATCGGAGTCGAAACCCATGAGGAGCACGATCAGTTCATCCGCATCGAATCAGGAACCGGCCTGGCCGTGCTAAACGGTGAAGAGCACCCGTTGAGCGATGGCGTGGCGGTGGTGATTCCGGCGGGCGTCGAACACAACGTGATCAACACCTCATCCGACCAGCCGCTCAGGCTGTACACGCTCTACAGCCCGCCCGAGCATCCCGACGGCACCGTGCACCGAACGAAGGCCGACGAGCCTGCAGAACACTGAGATCGGCATTCGAGTGCCGAGATGAGCACTGCCGGCCCCATCGTCGCTCTCTTGCCGCGCGATTACGATGCCGTCTTGTTCGACCTCGACGGCGGATATTTTGCGCAATATTCGGAGCAGCATGGGGCCATCGAAGTCGATCAAGCCGCGATCGATCTGGTGCGGTCGCTCCGGGCGCAGGCGATTCGAACGGCCGTGGTAGCTGCCGGCAACGACGTTGCAGCGATGCAGGAAGCCGCCGGTATCGCGCCGCTGTTCGATATTTATGTGGACCGGTCGGAGATCATCCGTCCGGAGCTCGAGGGCAAGCCGCCGCTCGATGCGCTTCTGGAGGCGGCGCGGCGGCTCGGAGTGGAACCGCTGCGAACGGTCGTCGTGGCGGATACGGTCGGCGAGGTCGAGGCGGGACACATGGGCCGGTTCGGCCTGGTTATCGGCATCGACCGCAGCGGTCGGTCGCAGGCCTTGCGGGAGGCCGGCGCCGATGCCGTCGTGACCGGCTTGGCGAACATCCGCGTGTCGCTCGAACCGCCCTCTGCCTGGGTGTTGGCGTACGAGGACTTCGACCCGGCACGCGAGGGCATCCGGGAATCCTTGTGCGCCCTCGGAAACGGCTATTTCGAGACGCGCGGAGCAGCGCCCTGGGCGCGGGCGGACGATATCCGTTATCCCGGCACCTACCTGGCAGGCGGCTACAACCGGCTGCGGACCGATATCGCCGGACGGGTGGTCGAAAACGAGGACCTCGTCAACTTCCCCAATTGGCTCGCGCTCGAGTTTCGCATCGCCGACGAGGATTGGTTCGATGAGCGAAAGGTCAGAATCCTGTCACATCGTCAAGAACTGGACCTCCGCAGCGGCCTGCTGTCGAGGGCCATACGCTTCGAGGACGGCAAAGGGCGGCGGAGCACGCTTACGGAGCGGCGCCTGGTGTCGATGGTCGACATGCATCTGGGTGCGATCGAGCTCACCCTGACCGCCGAGAACTGGTCTGCCCGCATCACGGTCCGCACGGCCATCGACGGGCGTGTTGTCAACGCGGGCGCGAAGCTTTATCGGAAATTCAACAATCAGCACCTGGAGCCGCTGACGGGTGAAATCGTCGGCGAGGACGGGATGTGTCTCGAAGTGCGTACATCTCAGTCGAAGCTGCATGTCGCGCAGGCGGCGCGAACGCAGGCGTTCAAAGGCGGCAAGCTTGTCAAGACGCCGCGCCGAACGGTTCGCGAACCCGGGTATATCGGGCAGGCGTTCGGCATGCGGCTCAAGCCGGGGGAGACGCTGGTGCTGGAGAAACTCGCCATGCTCCATACCTCGCGCGATCGCGCCATCTCCCAGTGCGCCCTGGCGGCGCGCAAGGCGATGGCGCGAGCCGGACGCTTCGAGGCCGTGCTGTCGGACCACGTCCTGGCCTGGATGCACCTGTGGCGAAGGTTCGACATCCACATGGAACCCGCCGGACGCGATTTCGGGCTGAACGCGCCGATGATGCTTCGGCTGAACATGTTTCATCTGCTGCAGGCCGTGTCCCCCAACTCCATCGATCTCGATATCGGCGTGCCGGCACGCGGCTGGACCGGCGAAGCGTATCAGGGCCACATTTTTTGGGACGAGCTGTTCATCTTCCCGTTCCTCAATTTTCGAATGCCCGAGATCACCCGCTCGCTGCTCATGTACCGCTATCGGCGCCTAGACGAAGCGCGAGCCGCGGCGAAAAGCGCCGGATTCCAGGGCGCCATGTTCCCATGGCAAAGCGGAAGCGATGGGCAGGAGGAAACCCAGGAGCTCAACCTGAATCCGCGCTCGCAGCGATGGGTGCCCGACAACTCTTATCTGCAGCGCCACGTCGGCAGCGCCATTGCCTACAACGTCTGGCAGTACTTTCAGGTTACCCGTGACATCGAGTTTCTGCAGTTCGCCGGTGCCGAGCTGATGCTCGAGATCGCCCGCTTCTGGGCCAGCATCGCGAGCTTCGGTGAAGAAAAGGGCCGCTACGAGATCCGCGGGGTGATGGGCCCGGACGAGTTCCACGAAGGCTATCCCGATGCGCCGACGCCCGGCCTCGACAACAACGCCTATACCAACATCATGGCCGTGTGGGTACTGCGCCGGGCACTGGACGTGCTCAGACTGCTCCCCGATCTCCGGCGGTTGGAGCTCATGCGCGAGCTTCCCTTGTCCGCGGAAGAAACCGCGCGTTGGGAGGACATCAGCCGGCGAATGTTCGTGCCGTTTCACGGGAACGGGGTCATCAGCCAGTTCGAGGGCTACGAAAAGCTCATCGAGCTGGATTGGGAGGACTACCGGAGGCGGTACGGCAACATCCAGCGCCTGGATCTCATTCTCGAAGCGGAGAACGACACGGCGAACCGCTATAAGCTGTCGAAGCAGGCCGACGTGCTGATGCTGTTCTATCTGTTTTCGGCCGAGGAGCTGAGCGATCTGTTCACGCATCTCGGCTATCCGTTCGAATATGAAACCATTCCGCGCAACGTCACGTATTACGACCGCCGTTCGTCGCACGGCTCCACATTGTCGCGGGTCGTGCACGCGTGGGTCTTGGCGCGATCGAACCGGCCGCGCGCGATGACCTACTTCGCGGAGGCGTTGCAGAGCGACTTGAGCGACATTCAGCAAGGCACCACGGCCGAAGGCGTGCACCTCGGCGCCATGGCGGGGACGGTCGATCTGATGCAGCGCGTAACGACCGGCGTCGAGGTCACGAGCGATGTCCTCAGGCTCAATCCGCAATTGCCGGCGGAATTGGAGCGCCTCGACCTGCGCATTCGCTATCGCGGGCACACGCTCGATTTGCATCTCACCCGCGACGCCCTTACCGTACACGGGCGCGAACCCGGCATCGCGCCGATCCGCCTGGCATTCAAGGATGAAGTACACGACTTCCCCGGCGGCAGCACGCGGGTTTTCGATCTCGGCAAATAGGGGCCTATCTCGGCAGGCCGTTCGCCCTGAGCTCGTAGGATGTGGTGAACGAAGGGAACCGCATCATTCGCGGTGCATCGGTGCGGTTCGTTCTTCACCGCACCCTACGAGCTTAGCTCAGGACAGGCCAGTCGAAGGGATTCTTGAGCCTACTGGGATAGGCTCTAAGACAGAAGAATGAGCACATCCTCGGAGGCATCATGAATTGGCCGACACCAAAGACGCCGCGCAACCGGGACTCGGCGCCCGACCCGCGCTTCCAGCCGGCGGAGCGCCGCCCGGAACAGCCGCAAGGCGCACCGCGCAGAATTTGGCTGACGTTCCTGATCCTCCTCCTCATCAACTACCTGCTGATGCGGTCTCTCTTTCCGGAACCCGGCGAGTCGATCACCATCCCTTATACCGCCTTCAAGGAAGAGGTCGCGAGGGGCAACGTCGAGGCCATTTACAGCCAGGGGGCGAGCGTCGAGGGCCGGTTTGCGTCGCCCGTCACCTGGCCGCCGAAAGATAGAGAAGACGCGGCGCCCGACGAGCGGCGCCTGACCGAACCCGAGCCCAAAACGGCGGACACCTTCACCACCGAACTGCCCGCGTTCGTGGACCCCGGACTGGAGGCGTTCCTGATCGAAAACAAGGTCGAGATCAGCGCGGTGCCGATTCGGGAAGGCAGTCCCTGGATCACGCTTCTGTTCGGCTTCGGCCCCGCGATCCTCATCATTCTTTTCTATGTCTGGATTTACCGGCGAGCCGTGCAGCAGGGCGGCGGCATGGGCGGACTCATGAACATCGGCCGGAGCAAGGCCCGCCGCTACGACCAGGAGGCGAGCGCCAGGGTCACCTTCGACGATGTGGCCGGCATCGACGAGGCGGAGAACGAACTGGTCGAGATCGTGGATTTCCTGAAGTCTCCCGAGAAATACACCCGCCTGGGCGGAACCGCGCCGAAGGGCGTGCTGCTGGTCGGCGCGCCGGGGACCGGAAAGACCTTGCTGGCGAAGGCGGTCGCCGGGGAGGCTGAGGTTCCGTTCTTCTCGATGAGCGCGGCCGAGTTCGTGGAGATGATCGTCGGCGTGGGGGCGGCGCGCGTGCGGGATCTGTTCAAGCAGGCGCGCGAGCACGCTCCGGCCATCATCTTCATCGACGAGATCGACGCGATAGGCCGCGCGCGCGGCCAGGTGGCGATCGGGGCCGCCAGCGAACACGAGCAGACGCTGCAGCAGATCCTCACCGAGATGGACGGTTTCACCGGCCGCGAAGGCGTGATCGTGCTGGCCGCGACCAACCAGCCCGACGTGCTCGACCGGGCGCTGCTCCGGCCCGGACGCTTCGACCGGCGCGTGGTGGTGAACCTCCCGGACAAGGTCGGCCGCGAAGCGATCCTCAAGGTTCACACCCGCGAGGTTCCGCTCGCGGACGACGTCCGCCTGGACGAGCTGGCCGCCACGACGCCCGGACTCTCGGGAGCGGACCTCAAAAACCTCGTCAACGAGGCGGCGCTGCTGGCGGCCCGGCGCGAAGAACGCGCGGTCCGCCAGAAGGACTTTCTGGACGCGCTGGAGAAAATCGTGCTTGGCCCCGAGCGCCCGCTCCTCCTGACCCGCGAGGACCGGGAGCGCATCGCCTACCACGAGAGCGGACACGCCATCCTCGGCCTGGTGATGCCCGGCGCCGACCCGGTGCACCGGGTCACCATCGTGCCGCGCGGACAAGCGCTCGGGGTGACGTATCAGCGGCCCCAGACCGACCGCTACAACTATCCGGAAGCGTATCTCCGCGCCAAGATCGTCGGCATGCTGGGCGGCCGCGCGGCCGAGGAGATCGTGTACGGCACCCGGACCACCGGCGCCGAGAACGACATCGAGCAGGCCACCCAGCTCGCCCGCAACATGGTCACCCGCTGGGGCATGAGCGACAAGCTCGGGATGGTGCAGCTCGCGCCCCGCGAGAATCCCTACCTGAGCGGCGCCGGCGGAGGCTATGTCGGCGCCAAGCCCTTCGGCGAGGAGACCGCCCGCATCATCGACGCCGAGGTGCAAAGAATCATCAACGAGAGCCACGAACAGGCGAAGAGTCTCCTGAAGGCGCATCGCAAGGAGCTCGATGCCCTGGTCGACGCCTTGCTCGCGCGCGAGACGCTGGGCGAGGAGGAAATCCTCGAGGTCACCGGACTGCCGCCCGCGCCTCCGCTGGAGACCCGTCCCCTGGCGATGGCCGGGCGAGAAAAATGAGCGCCGCGCCGGTTCGGATACCCGAGACTGTGCCCTATCGGCTTCTGCAGCAGGCGTTTTCGACCGTGGCCTTGAGAGCGGGCGACCGGCTGCGCTGCATCGCGGTGGCGAGCTCGGTGCTGTGGCTTCGCGAGTCGAGCAAGCTGATTGCGCACGCGACACATCGAATGGGCGATGCGGCATGGATAGCAACTGGGCAAAACGTGCGTGAGTAGGCGCATCGGTTTTTTCGTTCTGGCGTTTGGCCTGGTCATAGGCCTTTTTGAGGGATACAGCACTTTGCCGTTACTGGAAAACCGCAGCGTTTCGACCGCCCTGGTCGACACCGACACCACCCGGCTCGGGCGGGCGATCTCCTCGGCGGTCGCCGCGCATCCGGGACAATCCGGCCTCTATCCGCTGCCGGATTCGCGCGACGCGTTCGCCGCGCGGATGCTGCTCGCGCGGGCCGCGGAGCGCTCGCTCGACGTCCAGTACTACATCTGGCGCAAGGACCGGTCGGGCACCTTGCTGTTCGAGGCGCTGCACGCCGCGGCCGAGCGCGGCGTCCGCGTGCGCCTCTTGCTCGACGACAACAACACCGCCGGGCTCGATCCTACGCTCGCCGCGCTGGACGCTCATCCGAACATCGAAGTCCGGCTGTTCAACCCGTTCGTGATCCGGAAACCGCGCCTGATCGGGTATCTGACCGACTTCTCCCGGCTGAACCGGCGCATGCACAACAAGTCGTTCACGGCGGACAATCAAGCCACGATCATCGGCGGCCGCAATGTCGGGGACGAGTACTTCGACGCCGCCGAGGGTACGGTGTTCGTGGATCTCGATGTGATGGCGGTGGGGCCTATCGTCGAGGACGTGTCGAACGATTTCGACCGTTACTGGGCGAGCGGTTCGTCCTACCCCGTCGGCCTGTTGCTGCCGCCGGCCGACCCCGCGCGGCTGGAGCAGCTCGCATCTCAGGCGTCGTTGGTCGAGCGCGACCCCGCCGCGGCGGCTTACATGGCTGCGATACGCCAATTGCCGTTCGTGCGCGAACTGACGGAAGGCCGCCTGGCACTGGAGTGGGCTCCCGCCCGCATGGTCAGCGACGACCCCGCCAAGGCGCTCGGCCGGGCCGAGTCGGACGAGCTTTTGCCCCATCAGATGAATGAGATCATCGGCGAACCGGCCACGGATGTCGAACTCGTATCGGCTTATTTCGTGCCCACCGCGCGGGTGTCGAATCATTCGTCGGCATGGCGGAACGCGGCGTGAACGTCACGATACTGACCAATTCGCTGGAAGCCACCGACGTGGCAGCGGTGCATGCCGGGTATGCGAAGCGGCGCAAACCGCTGCTCGAAGCGGGCATTACGCTCTATGAATTGCGGCGCTTGTCGCCGCGAACGAACCGACGCGCGGGACTGCCGGGCAGTTCCGGCAGCTCCGCGTCGAGCCTGCACGCGAAAACCTTCTCGGTGGACGGTTCGCGCGTTTTCATCGGCTCGTTCAATTTCGATCCGCGCTCGGCCAAGCTGAACACCGAAATGGGCTTCGTCATCGACAGTCCGGCCCTGGCGAGGAATATCTCCACGGCGTTCGACAGCCGCATTCCCGCCAACTCATACCAGGTGCGCCTGTCAAACAATGGGCAGTTGTACTGGACCGAGCACCGGTCCGGGGAGTGGGTGCGGCACGACACGGAACCCGGCACGAGCTTCTGGCTGCGCGCCGGCATCCGGTTCCTGTCGGCCTTGCCCATCGAGTGGCTGTTGTGAGCCGCAGTCGATCATGGCGATCACATCCGATCGAGCGGACTGACCACGCCTTGTCCGCCGCGATTCAGCACATGGGTATAAATCATGGTGGTGCTCACGTCCTTATGTCCGAGCAGTTCCTGAACGGTTCTGATATCGTAGCCCCCTTCGATCAGGTGCGTGGCAAAACTATGCCGCAACGTGTGCGGCGTCGCCGGCTTGGCTATTCTGGCAGCCTGGACGGCTTTTTTCATGGCCCGCTGCAATAGCTTTTCATCCACATGATGCCGCCGCTCGCGGCCGCTGCGCGGATCGCTCGAACAGCTCCCGGAGGGAAACACATACTGCCAGCCCCACTCTTTCGGCCTTTGAGGATACTTGCGCGCCAGGGCATCGGGAAGATACACCTCGGATTTCCCCTCGGCCGAATCCTGCTCATACAGCTTGCGGCGCTCCGCAAGGTGAGCCTGCAACGCCACTCTTAAACTCTCCGGCAACACGGTCACCCGATCCTTGGCTCCCTTGCCATCGCGGATGTGAATTTCACGCCGTTCGAAGTCCACATCCTTCACCCGCAAGCGCACGCATTCCATCAATCGCATACCCGTTCCATAGAGCAAGCGCGCCATCAGCCCGTAAACGCCATCCATGCAAGCCAGCACCGCTTGAACCTCGGAACGGGTCAGCACCGTCGGCAACCGCGCCGGCCGCTTAGCGCGTTTTCATCGCGCTCGTACGGTAGAACCGGCTTGGTGGACGTCGTTGGCGCCTTCGGCTCGGGTGAATGGATTCAAGCATTCGTAGGTCGGCAATCCTTTCCCAATCGCAAACGGTCGCTTTAGTCGCGACCCTTCCGACGAAGACACTCGGCCGGGACGTGGTGTCGGGAAGGGGGGCTTCGGCGCTCCAATCGCCGTTTGCGATTGGGAAGGGATTCCCGGCCTACTCGCGAGTGCCCGTACAGTAGATATGAAAATGCTCTAGCCCGAACTACGTCCTTCAGTCCCGGCAAGTCGAGGCGCAATACCTCTCGATAGAGAAATAAGAGCGCCGCCAAAGCTTGATTTTGCGTCGAGGCAGACACCTTGCTTTCCACCGCGAGATGCGTCAGAAACGCTTCCACCTCGACGATACCCATGTCACGGGGATGGCGTTTGCCGTTAAAGAGAATAAAGCGCCCGATCCACTGGACATATTGTGTTTCCGTACGAATGCTGTAGTGTTTGGCCCTGATACGGGCGCGTACCTGGTCCAGCAACTTCGGACCACCTACGCTAGGCGGTGTATTTGCTTCAGCCATGAGTCCTGTCTACATGAAACTAGTTTATAAAATACAAAAGTTTAGGACAGAACATCCCGAGTTATACACCTCACTGCCGGTGTTATACACCTGGGGTAGGTGTCTAATACAAAGTTAGAAGCCCAAAAGAAACGATGGGAAAGAAACTACCACCTCAAGAAATGAAGCTCTATCGTCAAACAGACGAGGTTCTTCATTATATGTGGGACCCAATTGGGGTAAGAGGTATTGCGCAAGCTAGAGATGAGTATTCTTCCTATCTGCCGCATGTATTCTCACTTCTGGTGGGAAATAAGGGTCCAGAAAAGATAGCTGAGTATTTAGATTGGGTGGTAGAAGAAAAAATGGGTTTAACTCCAAATAAGGAGTATTCAAAAGAAATATCAGAAATTTTGGTAGGCCTCAAAGAGGCAATAATTGATGAAGGCTTCTAACAAGCGCATCAAGATCGTTCGCTATCGCTCACTGGGACGCTCCGCTTCGCTGCGCGCCCCTTATGCATAGCGTTGGGCCAAATCAGGTAGGTAATGCAAATGAGCTGGAAGATTCTCGTTGGCCTTTCGCTGATCCTCATTACGTCGCAAGTACTGGGAGTTGAATACTTCTTGGAGATCGAGCGCTCGTGCTCAACGACCGGCGATAAACTCGATTTCAAGTGCGAAAAGAAGGATGGAGAAAAGTTCTCTATCTTCAGCCAAAACGGTCGCTGGTTCGGTAGAAATCCGAATAGCGATGATTTGTGGAAACTTACGGTCCTGAAAGATGACAAGCACATATTGGTACTTGATAACCCTGTTCTCTTCAGTGGCGAGAGTGTCATCTACATCATGAAGCCGACTCGGAGATTTTATTGGTCGGAGTTCGCTTATTCCGACATCCTCAATGAGCAAGAAGGAACAGTGCGCTATGGGCGTGTTCTCTCCGTCAAAAACTAGTAGCAATATGGACGTGCCGGCCCAACAATGCGCTCCAGGTGACTCGCAAAGCCTCGCACCTGAGCGCAAGCGTTGGGCCAGGAGAGCAGATTGAACCCAGAACAGATTGTGGGGGAGATTGAGCGGTACGAAGCCGAGCTGCATCGCATCCACTCTTCATTCAAACACACGAAGGATGGAATCTACATCGCCGAGGGTGACGAAGCGCTCTATCGTCAATATGTGCGCGAATTGCTAGATCTCTACGACGATGCATTAGGCAAGAACGTCTATTCCGCACAGATTGCACATGAGTTTCAGAATGGATTTGGTTATCTCGGCAGCCCGTCACTCCATGGCGTCCAGAACGTACTTGGGATCGTACGTGCCTCACTAACTCGACTTCGTCGGAACCCAGACCTTCTTGTCTCCCGGAAGTCGCAGGAGAATACGCAGAAGCGGGAAAACGTCTTCATCATCCACGGACGAGATGAAGCGAAGTGGAGAGAGCTGAAAGATATCGTGCAGAGCGAGTTCCGGCTCAATCCGATCGTTCTCATGCTGCAGCCGAACGCTGGTGCCGAGACAGTCATAGAAAAATTCGAGCGCTACGCAGAAACCTGCTCCTTCGCTATCGCCGTCTTCACTCCAGATGATGAGGTGAAGGGTGGAGAGGAGGCGTATCTTCAGGCCCGCCCCAACGTTATTTACGAACTCGGTTGGTTCTGTGGGCGTCTGGGTCGTGCCAATGCCATGTTGCTCTTGCGAGAGGGGACGTCGATGTTTTCGGACTTTGGCGGCATCATCCAGCACCGATTCAAGGCGAACGTGGCCGAGAGAGTCATTGAGATGCGCAAGGACCTTGAGGCGGCAGGAGTTCTGCCATTAGCGTAGGCCCAACAAATTGCTCACGCGCGTGAGCAATGGCGTTAGGCCTTGACCGAATCTATTCACCCCGTAAGGAAATTTTCACAATGGACATCCCACGGATATTCAACATCACCGAAAGTGCTCACCGCATCCACAACCCGATCACACCCGAAAAGCTTGCCATTCTCGGCGCGGCGCTGCGTCTGGAAAGGGGGGCCCGAGTGCTCGACCTCGGCAGCGGTTCGGGGGAGATGCTGTGCACCTGGGCACGCGATCACGGCGTCATCGGCACCGGCATCGACATGAGCCAGTTGTTCACAGAGCAAGCGAAATTCCGTGCCGTAGAACTCGGCGTCGCCGATCAAGTCAAGTTCATCCATGGCGATGCTGCGGGCTACGTCTCCAACGAGAAGGTCGGTGTGGCAGCCTGTGTCGGTGCCACTTGGATCGCCGGGGGAGTCGTCGGCACTATCGAGCTTCTGGCGCGGAGCTTGCGCACCGGAGGGATCATCCTCATCGGCGAACCCTACTGGCGGCAGTTACCGCCGACGGAAGATGTTGCCAAGGGGTGTCTTGCCAACTCAATCTCCGACTTTCTCATGCTTCCTGAACTTCTCGCGTCTTTCGGCCATCTTGGCTACGACGTCGTTGAAATGGTTCTGGCTGACCAAGACGGCTGGGATAGATACGAGGCGGCCAAATGGCTCACCATGCGCCGATGGCTTGAAGCCAACCCCGACGACGAGTTCGCGAAAGATGTTCGAGCCAAACTGACATCGGAACCCGAGCGCTACGCCGCTTACACGCGTGAATACCTGGGCTGGGGTGTGTTCGCGCTGATGCCGCGGTGATGCGTTGGCGTCTTGGTCGCCGTATCCAACTTTCGCGCAGCACAGAAAGGCAAAACAAATGCTTGATCGCCGTCTCGCCAGCGCCGGCTTTTGCGCTTTGGGCTATCGGCCTAATCGGGTAACCAGGGGTTTCTAACCCCCAGTCCCCACACCACCACGGCATGCGGGTCCGCACCGGGCGGTTCACGAAAAGGGAGCACACGACGATGTCAGGTGTAGCCATGGGCCTTCATCC
>Ga0268292_100035_pt1 | contig 35624 bp, 27 predicted proteins | sample MetcocultureR1M_FD_191341 | JGI IMG/M metagenome (GOLD analysis project Ga0268292, IMG submission 191341) | Soil microbial communities from Anza Borrego Desert, Southern California, United States - Methanotrophic co-culture R1-M | ecosystem: Environmental > Terrestrial > Soil > Desert | place... | reverse complement strand
TGAAGTCAGCATCGTGAGTCATCAGTGCGTCCACCTCAAGAGTGTGCGGACACCCCGTGCATCCGCTCGCACCAGTGTCGCCTGAGCCTTTCAATCCGTCGAGACGGTCCTCGGCGGACGCTTACGATATACTAGCGATACTTTCAACTCGATCAAGAGGTATCACGATGCAAGACGACAAACTACTTCAAGCATTGCCCGTCGCCAAGGTTGTAGCTCAGGCGATCTCTATATCAAAAAAAACCCGCACCGAGATCGCAAAGGAGGTAGGCTACGATAGACCAGAGATCATTAATATGTTTGAAAGTGGGCTGACGAGAATTCCCATTGAAAGAATTGGGAGATTTGCTATAGCTCTCGACTTAGAGCCGAGATTTTTAATTCGACTGGCTATGGCAGAATATATGCCGGAGGTATTTAAGACTCTGGAGCAGATTTTTGGAGCCGGCTTATTTCTCACGAAAAATGAGGAACAGTTGATTCGCATGCTGAGAAAAATTACTGACAATACAGACCCGTCCTTGATGCTCGACGTCACCTCTCCCAATGTTGTATCAGGACTCATGGTGCAGCTTGTGCAGACACCTTCAACCGAGACCAAGAATACGTAAAGCCGGCTGAGGCAAGGCTAATTGCCGGACTTTGGGTATTTCCAGACTGTATTGGCGCAAAGTATAAGGGTTAAATTGGGAGTCTGGAGAATATTGGCACACTAGCTCCTCATGTGTTCTTTATTCTCTAGGACCCCTACCCCACCGCTACTCCTTAACGTCTCGATTCATCGCGAATTATTGGGTTTTTCTGTGTTTTCTTTAACTGTCGTTGGAAGTTTTCACCGCGTTCAGATCGCTCGATACAGTAGGCGCACGTTACACTGAACAATCGACTCGGGAGTGGCAAGTGCTCCTAACTTGCTAAGTCATCCTTTAGGGCAAAGTCTTTGACGCGACTCGTAGACAGCATCCTGGCGAGCCGTGCCTGGGTATACTTGGACAGCGGGACAGCGGGACTCCATCATTCAGGAGGATCAGAATTGAGATGAAATGAGCAAAGATGCTCGTGCAGGACGGCGCGAGTGTCGAAAAGTGTGCGAGGCCGCGCGTGCCGTTGGCTATCAGCCTGGCTCCCCTGCCTCGGTATGCCTTGGCTTCGTGTCCTGCTCTGTATTTCTCAAACACATCTCGGGTGGAAAGGCACATCAACCCCAACCCAACTGGTTATCGCCTCGCCATCCAGTCATGGATGCAGCGATAAGAGCAGTCAGGTTGGTTAGGTGCCAATCGTCCCCGGATGATGCTCATCTCGGTATGGATCACTTCTATCCGATCTCGTCGCGCTTAACGGTATTATCTGCTTACTCGGATCAAGGCACTCGCAGATACTCCGCGCTGACTTTGGCCGCGACGACCCTCATCTGAGGTCAACCCCGCCGTTGGACTCTGTGTCAGCCAAACTTCTGAGTCCCGTCACTGAATAGTGACTTTACAACTGCGCCCGAACGTTCGTTTCACCGATAAAGCACAGAGGAAGTATCATCATTATACCAGATAACCATGTATTTTTGAATCACCACTGGTTTACTTATGGCTCAACAAAAGGATTTCTTAAACCACGACTATCACTTCATAGAAATGCTTTTATTAGTTGGTGACAAACTGCATTACATAACAAAATACAGCACTAATACACTTGCACTAAAGCAAGCTTTCTTTGTGTTTATTGAGATATTTAGAGACAAAAAATCATTCGATCACGATCGACAGATAGTCGAACTATAAAACACCCTCAAAACGCTCTATAACAAGCAATAAGCGACACGCCACTCAAGACATATACCTCCCATGCCGCGCCTCAATAATGCGCACTGTAGAGCCTTGTAGAGCGTTTCAGACGAGTTTACTGCACGCAGTCTATATCTGAACCAGCCGGGGACGTTGAATAACTTCGGAAAACGCTCAACCGAAGAAAAACGCGCAAATCGTCCACACATCAATTTGGACCGTTAAGCAGTCACCCGAAAGGCACGTTGCAAATCGTCCAGCATTGCTGCAGCAGGATTAATGATCGCACCTGCTTGGTAGTCAATTTACAAAATAAACACCGACATCACTATAGTCCGGGATTACCTTCGGATTTTCGAAGCTCCATCAACTTACGTTATGAGGTGATCATGCTGGAAACTGTCTCCCATGCAAGCCATTCCCGTCAAGACTGCCCAAATCATCCTCGGTTGTGGCCTGACCCCAAACTATTAGACACGGTATTTAAAGCTCTCGTCCACGCACGGGAGAATGGCGATCATAATGCAAACGAACTTTTGCGCCGACGCTTATGCAATTACGCCGTCCCGCTGTCCGATCAGGACCGAACGGAACTTCTAAGGTGGCTCGCGATATACGGCGAACGCTACTTTTTTCCCGATCTGGAGGCTGCGTTACGCACGCTGAAATACAATGCTCGAAACGACCTGGTCCTAAGATTACAGTCCATCGTGACAGTCGGAAGCTCTTACATAGCCAAGCGAGACGATTACTGCGCTACAAATTTGGCACTGAATTCCTGTGGACCGGCTCCGTTGTTTAGACCACAGCTTGAAATCCCAAGCAAGCTGGAACGAACACGTGAGCATCTTTTGCTACTCAATGATCATCAGGTCATTGGACTGCATTGGCTCTGGGAACGACGTATGGATGTTCACCCCAACCCACGGAACCGGGATATTAAAAGCCTGTTTGAAAAGGATCGCTTCGATTTCGAACAGGCGTCGGAAATCGCCGCCAAAAAGTGGACTGCCGAGCAAAAAGCCCAGGAGTTGGGCCTCAGTGTAGATCATCGCCTGGCGATACCGATTTTTCACGGTTCAGCATTGCGAGACCGCTACAAACGCATCCGGAACCGGGAACAGCGCGTCAGAACAAATCTACTTACGCATGCTCAGAATCCGTCATCACGACTCAAGGCGAGTGATATCGATGACCGTGTCGTCGAGTATTCCTGCCTAGCGCTGGCCCAAGGTTCACCTAGCAAGGCCGTGAACTGGTGGATCTTAAGGACCGGCCAGGACAGAGATCCGGAGTCACGCGAGCGTCGTCGAAAGCTCTTTGCTAAGCGAAAGAAAGAGCTTTTCGCTCAAGAGCGCTGGTAAGGTCCTAAACAAGAGGTGCACGGCTGCCGGAATAGCTCTTGCCACGCCCAGCGCACCTCTCGCGACACCGGTCGAATTTTCGTAATTATCTGTTTTCATGGTCCTTTTTAACCAAGAACCGGCACATTTACTCTCGTAGTAAGTATTAAGTAATAAGTAATAATAAATTGGCCGTGGGGTGCCCGCCCTTACACCGTCGCTTCGCTCCGGCCGGGCGTTGGCACCCTCACGGCCGTTTTAATTTCCAACATAAAAAGAATTCAAATCCTTAAAGAGTCCCGGAACAATTTTCAAAATCTCGAAAAGATGCTGCGGAACAATTGAAATAGATGTCCGCGGACAACTTTAAACTGATCCTCGCCGATGCCGGTCTCAACCTATGTGTCTGTTCTCAATCGTCGACGCTCATGCTCTCTCGCCGCGATGACTGCAAGATTGTGTGTCTCGATGTAACTTAACACTGCGGTGAGTTCTTCTCTTTCCTTGGACTGGCCGCTCTCTTCTGGATAAAGTGCAAAATCCTCCAGTGATGGACTTGTTAGAGGTGTGCCGCGCAGACAGTCCATGGGCACGCGCTCTCCCTGGCGGATTTGCTCCAAGACTGCTGCAGACACACGATGCAAGGGCACTGGCTTCCCGAATTCCAGATATACAAGTCTCGCCATTGCTTTCAACTGAATACGACAAGGCTCGTAACCCCAATCCCAACCATCAGTGTAGGGGCGATAACGTAAGACTGCTCTATCCCCGAGATCGCCGATCTTCTCAACGAGAAGCAACGCCATCGGCTGCTGGCGGCCATCGTTGCTGTTTAGCTGCTTCGAGCAATATAGCGCCCGAACCGGAAACCGATCACGGTCATCCCCGATATTCCCAAGGTCCTCAAAAAAACACTCTGGAGATTTATAGCAGCTTCGGGACTCATAGAGTTGGTCATCTACCCCATCAAGCCACGAACGCTGGATCTGAAACAGTGTCGCGGTTTGAGCAAGAACATCATTGGTCAACACCGCCAGCAAGTCCTCTGGAGTCTTCAGCTTGTCGAGAGTAATCTGCGGCAGAAAATGTTGGATCTGTGGAATGGCAATGCCATGATCCTCGAATACCTTAAGAAATCGTTGAGCGACAATGGACACTGGATTGGACTTCCCCTTTGACGCCAACTTTCTCCAAAGCGCATTGATGTTCAAACTGACAAAGCCAATCGATGGCTTGATTTCAACAATGTCGTCAGGCATCAAGTGGCTCCTTGAGCTTAAAAAACATGTCTAGAACAACTGACAGGAAAAGTGGAATTCACAGGAACCTCCTGGCTTCAGCGCATTTAGCTTCGCCACCATATGGCGGTCTACACCTGTAAACTGTGCGCTAGCTATCAAATTGGCCGAACGTCGAGATCTGAATCGCCCCCTCTCCTTCTTTCAATTGTTCTTCCGATTCATAACGCGGGGCGGCGGCATTTTTGTCCCGTTTGTCCCGCCGACCTTATTCCACACCCAGAGCCTTGAATGCCGCATCGACCGGGTCTGAATAAAAGCTTGTCTGGAACTTTGCGAACAGTTCGCCAGGCACTGTCGGTATATCCACTACGCTCGACATCGGGATCAGAATGCGTTTCGCCCCTGCATCGAAAGCGACCTGCAGGCTCTCCGCGAGATTTTGCACTGGGACAATCGTGCCACCGAGACTCATGTCGCCCATCACGGCCATCTGGCTCTGAATGGGCTTGCCTAACGTCGCCGAACAGAATGCAAGGAAGCTAACCAAGGCGAGTGCTTCGGGTGCTCCGGTATTCTGCAATTCGACCAAGTGCAGATGGAAGTCGTGCTCGGCGGCTTTAATCGATGCACTCACTCGGGACGCATTCGCCTTGAAATAGTCGAAGGCGATACGCACCGCTTCCCTGCCACCTACGCCTGAAAAAGTAAGTTTACCGGTGCCGGCGATCGATTGCATTTCAAGACGATAAGTGCCGGGCACACTGTTCTCGCCAATGGAAATCGTGTGTAGCGTCCCCGGATTCAAGCGCCCTTCCGAAATCAGTGCGCCACCACTTTGCTCCGGCACGGCGATGAATCGCTCCAGCCCGTTCTCAAGGTCGACGTAGCTGAAGTGCACGTCGTAAAACTCCATGCCGCCGATCTTCTTGAGCTGCTCCTTGACCCGACGCCGGACTTCGAGAGCGTATTCAAGGCAGCTCCGCACCGTCTCCTTGTCGTAGTCACCTGCCGGGCATATCAATTTGAGGAGCCCCGATACCGTGCGACGGACAGCGATGGTGTCACGCTGGTTAAGGTTGTTTCCGAGCTTGAACCACCGATCGATCGCGTCGGCGAAGTTCCGTTTCCGCATTTCGCGGAAGAATTCGGCGAGATAATCGACGATGAGGCCGTATTGGTTCGTGAAGAACTCCGGCCGCATCTTCGGAATTTCCCAACCGGGAATATAAGCATGGAAGCGGTCGAAGAACGCCGAATCGATCATTACCTCTGGGAAGGGAGCGAGAAGGTGACTGGTCTTCACCAGCAGTTCGACACTCTGATTAATGTTGCCGATGAACACCATCGACGCGCTGGCGTTGATCGCTTCTCTCCCCCGCGAAAACGACCCGGACGCCATGTAGTCCTTCATGATTTGGACGCCGTCCTGGTCCTTGAAGCTGATTCCGGCCACCTCGTCGAACGCCACCACGTCCCATAGGCCCACGAGTCCCACCTTGCGGCTGCTCATGTTGTAGAACAGATTCGCAACCGTCGTTTGGCCACCAGAGACCAAAATACTGTTCGGGCTGATCTCCTTATAAACGTGACTTTTGCCCGTCCCGCGGGGTCCCAGTTCGCACAGGTTGTAGTTATTTTCGACGAGCGGAATCATGCGGGCGAGCAAATGCCATTTCACCCGCTCTTTCAACACGGTAGGCTCCATACCCGTGGAGCGAATCAGCGCATCGATCCACTCTGCTTGCGTGAAAGCCCGGCGTCCTTCAAACAAGCTCTCCAGATCCATGTTCGGCATCTGGATCGGTTTGAGGTCCATGACAATAAAGGGCGAGCCCTTCTGGTTCTCCTCGAACTGATAATCGAGCGTCACAATGCACCAGATGCCGCCGACCAGAAGCTTTTCGAACTGACGGACGAAGCGGTCGGAGATTTCCGCGCTTTTGACCCCCAGATTAGAGAGCAGCGCCTCGTAGACATCCCGCTTCTCGTTGAGCCGGACGGTCACCTTGTCGATGATCTTGTAGCTGCCGCGCTCGCGGATTTTCGATTTGATCTTTTCGGCTTCGTCGGGCCGCACGTAATTCTCGGCGAGGATTTTCTTGACGGTTTCCAAACCGGACCGAATGGTCTCCTCATCACTGGACGCGCAATACATCCCCAAGAGGTATTCAAGCACATAGACCGGGACATTCGCTCCCTCCTTGATCAGTTTGGTCAAGTCCTTGCGGACCACCTTGCCGGCGAAATGCTCGATCAGAAGATCATCGAGACTCTTCGGGTTCTCCAATGCGGTCGAGACAGTATCCATGATGGGTTCAAAAATCGTTGCTAAACGCGAGGTCGATTTTATAGGGAATCCGTAGGACCTCGACCTGAGTCGAGGCATCGCGGCAGACCAGGTAATAGTCATGGGTGCGATCATAGCTGCCTGCCAGAACGGTCAGTATCACCGATCGCTTCCTCTCATCCATCAAACCGGATGTGCTGTCGAAGGTCAGCGTCTGCTCATCGCTGACCGGCCGATCTTTGTCCCGCAAGGAAATGAGCACCGTTCTCGGCAACACCTTGTCGGAAACGGGTTCGGTCTGAATGAATTCGAACCGCTGTTTGTTCGTTACGACTTTGTTTGAAGAGCCGAGCAGACTGAATTCCACGGGTCTGGTTTTGGTCTTCTCGGAATCGCGTTCACGCACGGTAATGAGTGGAACCACGATCTCCTGCGGCATGGCGCTGCCGTGGACGAAACGTGCCCCACCCGCAAAATGGAAGCGCGAAGCCCCCTTCGGCACCCAAAAATCAAGACTTCCATCGCCCGGATCGGTGCCGGCCGTGACAGCCGTGTTGCCGCACCATGCTTGGGAAGTCTGCCCGATGTTGCGGCCAAGCAGATAACGCTTTTTTGCTCGCAGCGTGCCTTCCGGCTTTTCGGCCAACGAGGCACGATCGGCTTCGTCCACGGGCGATTCCTGATAGATGAAACCATGATCGGCGGTGATGAGGATCGTCGTGCCGTTCAGGCTATTGATAATGAAGCCGGTCAACTGGGCCAGTTCCCGAATGGCGTCCTCCACGGCTTCGAAGGTCTTGCTCTCCGAACCTTGCTTATCGCCGATGAGATCGATGCGGTCATGATAGATATAGATCAGGCGCCAGGGCTTTACGAACTCCCTGCCCTTCCCCTTTCCCAGCCCAAGCAGATCCTCGGCCTTTACGGCAACTCCATCGTGAGGAGCCAGAATGGCCGAGCGCTGATCCAAAGTAGCCGTCGCGGTGCCATCAGCCAGCATGTCCAGATTGGCATTCGGCTTATAGGCCAGAATCTTGTGCGGCAACAGTGCTGCCATACCTAGGCCGGTGTAGCTCGGCAGCACGCCAAGCATCGCATCGAGATTGGCGGTCACTCGGCTCTTCGCGTTCAGGTCACGCGCGAGGTCTTCGGCCGCCTCAAACCTGAAGGCATCGGAAATAATGACGAAGACGCGCCTTGCCCCATCGCCTAGGAGCGGCGCCACGCAACGTTCGAAGAATTGGGATTGATTTGTTACCCCGGCGAGCGTCCAACGCTCCAAGAGTCCCTGAGCGCCGCCCACGACCTTGTCCCAGGCAGAAGCGAGCTGCGGCAGAAACCAACCCGAATAGGTCGCCTCCATCCGATCCCGAAGTCCCTGCAGCACTCCCCAGCCTTGCGGTTCCACGATCTCCACAGCGCGCATGAAACGTCGATAGAGCTGATCGAAGCGAAAGAGCTTGTCGCGGTAGGCGGCAAATGCCGTATCGCCGCTGGCAAAACTGAAACCCGAAGCGAACCGGCCTTGCAGCTCGAAGAATTCACCCGCTGCTTCCAGAGCGTCGTAGCTGGCGGCCAGAGCTTCGACAATAGGACTAAGATGGGCGAATTGACGATTTGCCCAATGACCGTCCCGACGCCGGGCAATCAAGGTGCGCACCGTATCAAGATTGGCTCCGGCCGCCGCGATCACGCGATCGCGTAGATCGGCGATGATGCGCAGCTCGATATCGTGAAACGTCACAACGTCGCTCAGGGCTTCCGCCGACAGGGGTGTCAGCAGGTCGCGCAAGCGCAAGTCGTTTGCGACGGCCGCGGAAAGAACGTTGTATGTATGGGCATGAAGCATGTCGGAGCGCCAACGGCTCACGAACACGGTGGTATTGTGGGCAAGCACCTGGTTAGGCAGCACGAAATGCGTCAAGGCATCCGGCAGGGTCGATGAGGATCGCGCGAAATCAGTCACGAGAATGCGAAACAATAGATCCCGAAGATTCGGTTCCGCGTCGGCATACCCAAATTCCCGCCGCATCAGCGCCCAGAAGGATTCGTCCAGCTGGTTGGAAACAATGTCCTGCCAGGCTCTGGGAGATGACGAAAAATCCACCTCCCCGTCGATCACGAACCCCGAGAAGAGCTTGATCAGTATCGCGAAGGCGTCCGGTTGCTCCGCCCGGCTCAACACGGCCATCATCTTGCGATCGAGATCATCCGCGCTGTCGTTGGGCAGCACCCAGCGTTTCAGCCGCTCGACGCGCTCCTTGGCACGTAGGAATTTGGCTCTGGCCTTGAGATGAGCGCGGAGCGCCTGGGTTTCGAGACCGAGTTCATCGAGCTGGATGGAAGCCGTATCGGCACGAAAAGTCTTGCTGCGCAGTCGCAGATCCAGCAGCCAATCCGTAGCCGGCTCCGGTTCCGGAAACGGTGCATAGAGCAGCCATCGATCATCCGGCCGCTCTCGTTCGATCAGGAGCTTCACTTTGAGCGCCGGAGTCTCGTCGAGACGCAACACCGAGATGCCCGACAGAGCCAAACTGCCGATGGCCGCTTCGAATTCCCGCTCCGGGTCCTGCCAGAAGACTATGGACCAGTGTTCGGTGGTGAATAGCTTAGATAGGGCTTCGGTAACGCGATCGGAGCTCATTAAATCAGTGAATTCCTTGGTGAGAAGTTCAAACGTATTAATCAGTCTGAACAATAGGACGAACCTACAGTCCGCAGATGCATACCTTGCGGCACTAGAGCGGACAATTTAGAACTGTCGTCAATGGTGCTCGCGAAGCTATTTATTTTATGGATGTCGCTAAGCATCCGCAGGATGATCACATCCGAGCCGAGATTAACGATTTTGTGGCCCGCCTCGGTATTCCGCCGTGGGATGATGTGGCTGAGGATTGTTTTAGGAGCCTTTGCGCTTATTTTGAGGTCCATGGCACGTTCATTGGTAACATGGATATGATCATAGCCGCCCATGCGGTGAGTCTAGAAATAATGCTAGTCAGCAATAATGCCCGTCATTTTAAGAAATGATCCGGAGTTCGCCCTGCAAAATCCGGTTTGTAGGCATTGAAATCTCAATTCGGCAATAACTCTGGTAAGCATTCGAATTGAATCAGCGCATCATGACACTTTTCTCCAATTATAATTTAAATATTTTTAAATATATCCTTGAAGACATCAGGAGCTATGTAACCATAAAGCTTAGATCCGCTATCGCTCAACATCCGTTTAGTCATATCATTAAACTTGTTTCGCATCCATAAATATTTCGTCTCAATATTTTTATCCCTAATAGATCTTTCACCAAGATTAATGATCGACCTTTTCAAGTCGTTGAGGTATGCAAATAATTCGTCAAAATCATCGTTAAAATCCTTTGAGATGACATTGAAGTAGTCGATATAAAGCATGTCATCCAGGTCTACTTGCACCATGTTATTGATGTATCTTCCATCCGATAAGCTTGTGCGAGTTGTCGGATTATTTAATAGTGACCGCTTGGCGAAGTCATCATCTAGAACAACTCGTGGATATATCGCTCGTTTTTCCAATTCGACAGCTTTAAGCAAAGCCGGACCGAAACAAAAATGTTCATCATGGTATAGTTCACCGATCGTAACCGAACCTCTGACCAAAAACCCATACCGAAGCAGTCTTAGCTGCAGATGAAAAACATCACTAATGATACTTATCACTCCAATGAAGTCGCCCTCTTTATAAGACACGACAACGCAATCCGAAAACTGAGTGACCCTCCGTGAGCTAAACAGGCTATCGGGCGTATATTTGCCATACACCTCACGATAGTTGTGGCATTTTCTAATTTCTAGCAGCACATTATGAATCTCTTGGGGCGGCAACTCGCCAACCTTGCTGCTAAACCCTAAAACATCAAAGAACAGACAATACCGGCGTTCGTAGGTTATCTCAGTCATCACCCGCCCCGCCCGTTACCGCCTTGACCTCGGCCAGCAAGTCCCCAAACTTGCCGTAGTTCACCTTCACTCCGTCGTCGAGATCAAGTGCGATGCGCATGTCGGCGTAGTGGCGGAGTTTCTCGTCGAAGGCGAGCAGTTCGAGGTGTTTTTTCTTCAGGGTTTCGATCTGCTTGCTGATCTTGTTGCGCGTGGAAGCGGAACTTGCGGCGTCGGCGTCCTTTTGCAGCATGTCGATGCGCACCAGCATCTTGGCGGTAAGCGGCACCACGTATTCGCTGCGCATCCGGGCGAGCGTGCCTTCGTGGTAGCGGTGCAGGTAGACCAGCGCCTCGAAGGCTTTCTGCTTGCCGCTGGAGAACAGCCAGTAAATCGGGCGCTTCTTGTAGGTTTGCAGATGGTCCTTGAAGAAGCTGGCGGAGAGATAGCGGCGAATCGTCTCATCGGGCGTTTCGGAGCCTTTCTTGCCCAGGCTTTCGGCCAACCAGGCCATGTTTTCGTCCGACATCTCGCGGCCCCAGACAGCGAGCAGGAACTCGCGGATGCGGCTGGCGGCGTCGTCCTCGAACCATAGTTCATCGGTGAGCGGCACGATGCCGTCTGCGTCAGCGGGAAAGGTCTTGTAGCGTGTGGGATCGAAGCCGACGTTGCCGCCGTGGGCATAAACCAGCCCTGGCTCTTCCAGGCTGTAGCGGCCCATCATACAGCCGATGGCATAGGAGATTAGTCGCTGGCAGTCTTTCTCGCGATCGGCACGAGCCAGGGTAATTTGATCTTCGGCGACTTCAGGGGAGAGTTCGTCTTGCAACCCATAGGCTTCGATGAAGAGGCGGTTGTTTTCGGTTTCCAATTCCTGCATAAGCTGGATTTGGGTGCGGGAGTGGGTCTGCCAAGCTTGCCAGGAAGACGAGAGAGTGGCTGATAATTCCTGTATTTCGGATTGTGCCAGCCAAAGGAAGCGTTGGAAATCTGAGGAAGTTTCGAAGGAATTCCAATCTTTTCTGGCAAGTTCAACTGCGTCAGCAACAGTTTTTTCAACTTCTGGATAGTCCTTGGGGAGTGGAAAGTTCAAGACATCGCCAACATTAAGATGAATGGTTGGATTCAAAACCTTCGAAAAATGGGTCGAAGCACGACTATTCAAGAGTCCCAGAACCAGATTTAAATTTTTTCGATCTTCGAATATTAGGGTTGGAGATACTGAACCATACTGAGAGTTAGCACCTTTATAGCGAAAGCCATTATGCGCAGAGGTTATATCCGGCCATGTGACGCCTTCCTTCCACCAGAGCTTTCTATTGCATAACCCACCACACTCTTCGTAGAACGCTAAAGCTTTTGGGCTCCAGTCTATAACATGACTCTTGTTTCCATACCATTTCCTAAAGTCGCCGCCTTTCTCAAACCAGACCCACCTTTGGCCAATATCATTGCTCTTTAATTCCCACCAATTCCTTATATAAAGCGCATCATTGTGAGATTTTGTCCGTCCGCCGGAAGTGCAGATCTTGGACAATTTTTCGGTGCTGAAGATGTTGTAATTTCTTATCCAATAGGCTATCGGACTCCCTGGAATGCTTTGGAAATCACTCTGATACCTGAAGAAAATGATCGAATTGTTTCTATTAATAAAAACGAATGACTTATCAGCCGACTGATGCGCACTATTTAGGTTAATGAAACTGCTCTTATATTTTTCTATATGGACATTTCCAATCGAAAATGCACACGCTTGAGCAATTTTTGAATTGATCTCCGGAAAGCTGTTGTATCCAATCTGCACAAGCGAGTGAATTGTTTTTGTGTGCAGCAGCCTTTTCCGCATATTCTCAAATGACGATAGGAAGATCCAACTCTGCATCGTCACCATATTGTTGAAGCCAAATGCCTTGCACCAGCCTAAACCACGTTCGACGAACATAGCAAACAAATCCGACTTGGCATCTGGAAATTGCTTTTTGGCAAAATCTTTCAACGCTGGATTCATCCCTTTCCCACCCATATACGGCGGATTCGCTATCACCGCGTCAAACTTCATCGACAAAATCGACGCCTGCCAGACCAGTGGCATCAGTTCCACCGCCGCCGCTTGCGCGAACACATCCCCCGATTCGGACGCCTGTTTCAGCCCTTCCGCCAAAGTCGGCAAGGCCGCGCCCAAGCTTTCGGGAACCTGGATCAACGAACCAAAGGTCTTGGCCTGGGTGAATGTCCTCAGTAGCGCGATGAGCGAGGCGCGTTCGATATCGAAAGGCGAGCGCGCGGGCTCATCTTCGTCGGCATCCTCGCCCAGAAAACGCTGCTTCCTGGTTTCTGGGAATAAATCGACTTCGGCGAAGGGATTCGGAGTCGCTGGCTTGGAACGCGCGCCGCCTCCGACCAAAGACTTGATAATGCGCTCCCCATCCAAGCCATGGCTTTCCTGGAGCGCCAACACGTTCAGACGCAGCGGATCATTCAGCAAGTGCCGGTCGTCCGCCCGCGCCTTCATCAACAGCGCGAATCCCGCCATCTGTGCGGCCCGTTCGTCGATATCGAGGCCATAGAGATTCTTTTCCAGAATCAGCCGGGGAATGCTCCGAAGCTGATAGCCCCGTTCGAGGTAAATCTGTTTCAGCAGATCGTAGGCTTCCACCAGGATGTGACCCGATCCGCAAGCGGGATCAAGGACTGTGATCGTCTCCGGGTTCAGGCTGCCGCCGTCCTCGGCCATGCGAGTCTGAATTAGAACGTCTAACTGTGCCCGCACCTCCGGCGTCTGCTCGGCGGGCTCGATGTAGTAGGCCATGTGTTCTTTGAGCGTCGAAGCCGGGTTCGCCATCAGCCACAGCCGCCCGATACTGTTCTGGACGAGATATTTGACGATCCAGTTGGGGGTGAAGAGCTGGGTCGCGGCGGGGATATCCTCGCTCTTCACCACCTTGCCGATGACCTGATCCTTCTTCTCGCTGATGTAGAACTGGTAAAGCCAGCCGATGATCTCGACTTCCCGCCAGTCCTCCTCGGGAATGGCATCCACCAGCTTGGTAATAACTGAATCGGTGCGAAGCAGATTGTCCGGCAGCAGCAGTTCGGTCTCGTCGTCGATGCGCTCGAACAGAAACGGCATCGCGGCGGACAGGGCGTTGCACTGCGCCACCAGCAGCATCCGGTAAAGCTCGCCGTCGCGACTCCCGGCCAGCTTGAGTTCGGTGACTATGTCCCGATCCAAGCCCGGCAGGTCCACGTCCAACGCATGGCTCAAAATTTCCGGTGGTCCGCCGTCGCGGTTCGACAGCACGCGATAGCCGTGCCCCAGGTAATCGTGCAGCTCCATGTAACGGAGCGCGGCAATTCGGTTGAACCAGGTGTAGGCCACGGCTTCCATGGTTTGCTCGAATCCGTCCCGTTCGATGCGCTTGATCAGGCGTTGCCGCTGCTCGCCAATCTTCGCGGGCCACTCGCGCCCGTCGATGATGACTACATCACCTTGGCGGCGATTCGGAGAAATGTCCTTCGCGGTAATGCCGAGCAGGTGTGCCCGTTGGGTTACGGCGGCAATGAAATCCCGGCGCGCCTGCGGCGCGTAAGTCTTGAGTTTGTTCTTGTTCATGAACGGTGTTTATTGAATGCGAGCCTTGTTGCCGGACTGAACGGCACTGATCAGGGCAGCATGCAGCTTCAGCAGATAGTCATCGATGTCGAACTCCGTTTCCAAATAGCCTTGCGCAAACTCGGCCGCCCGAATGGTTTTAGTAGGCTTGATGACTGGAGGTGGCGGTGGAGGCGGGGCTATGCTGCCACCTTCTGTGCCCGTTTTCGGCTTTGTGACCGGAGGCTTACAGCCATCAGCGATCACGGCCATCGCTTCATCAACCAGTGCGCTCCCTCGATTCTGAAGATATTCAATCTGCGGAATGCTGCCCTGCTCGGCGATCTTCAACTTCAGTTGCTGCAGGGGGAGCAGCGCCTTGTTTCTCAAGTCTGCATCCGCCTGCGCCTCGTCGAGCACCTTGATGACTTCGGCAAGATTCGCCTCGATGGCCTTAAGCGCCTGTTCCCGTTTCTCGCTCACCAGGCGCGTGTTGACGGTATCGATCTTCTGGATACAGCCGTCGATTTGATTGATCTGATGATAGGGCGCCGGGTTGTCCCGAATGCCGTTCAGTTCTGATAGCGCGGCCCTGGCCGAAACATCCTCATCCAGAGCCGTCTGGTTGGGAGCATAGATGGCCAGCGCATCGAGCATCTTGCGCCAACTCGTGATCTGGGTCTGATAAAAGCTCGTTACGTCATGCACGGCATCGGCGGTGTCCAGCCAAGCGTCTTTCCGATTGTTCAGAGCTTCGAGAAATTCGTAGCTGTCACGTATGGCCAGTTGCTTGCCGATTTCCCCCAACGCCTCTTCGATGGCCTTGAGACCGGGATAATGTTTCTGGGCAGCCAGTTCTTTGTAGCGGTTGAGGTCGGCCTGCCATCGAGCGAGATTCTCGCGGAAATTTTTGATCAAACCGTCCTCGTCATCGCGGGGCACCTGAGAAAACAGATCTCGGTGCAAATCGCGAGCTTTCCTGAGATTGGCGGCATCCATCTTCCTCCGCATCAGAATGGACACTTGCTTGAAGCGGGCCGATTTGCTCAGAGGATCGATGGCGGCCCTGGGCTCAAGATCCGCGCCTTCGAGCATCAACTTGACTTCCCCGGCCATGAACAAGCGGGCCACTAACAAAACGATTTCCCATTCCGGTTTCCAGCCCCAGGGCGCTTTCACGAAGCGATCGACAATGTCGGACAGCAGCACCCGGTTCTGAGTCGTGGCGAGCTTCAGATAATCGCGAAGTTCCGCCAAGGCTTTGGCATTGCCTTCCTCGCCGTCGAGCGCCAGCGAACTCTGACCGATGTCATCCGCTGTGAGGACGGCCCGGATTTCGGCGAGAGGATCGGACTGACGGATCTTTATATAGGTCAGCTTGGTGTAGGTGTTGGAGATCAGGTAGTTGATCGTGTCATCGAGCAATGACAAAGGATGCGTTGCCTTGCTCTGAAGCTTCTGGCCCAGCGCGTAGACATCGCCGGTGGTCATGAGCTCGCCGAGCTGGGCCACCAGGCGCGCCCGGCGCTCGCGGTTCTCGTCCTTGCGGTTGCCGAGAATGCTCTTGAGCGACGGCGTGGCCGCATCCATTTTGGGACCGCCAATGTATTTCTCGATCTGAAGATACGTGCGCAGCTCGGTATCCAAACGCTCGCCCTCCGCCAAGCGGAAGATGGCCTTGCCGCCGCCTTCGGCACTGCGGCCGATACAGCGAGCCTCTCCCAGCATCTCGTAGTCTTCGCCGAGGGGCGTCAGCACTTCAAGGGTAAGTTCGTGGCCGGCCTGCCGCCAGGGCACCCCATCCAGCACGCGGTTGAAGTCGTAATCGGCCTTGGTCTCGCGGTGGCGCACCCTGGTTTGCCCATTAAGCATGTCGTCGAAAATCAGCTCAGAAAGCAGTCGGGTCAGTTCTGCCGAGGAAACGTCGACGGCCTTGATCTCCTGAGTGACATCGCGCTCCTCATTGGTCAGAAAGAACCAGAGATCGCCGTTCCGGCTGATGAGGTTCTGCCGCTCCAACCGATTCAGGCTGTCCTCGATCCGGCGTTTCAGCGCCAGCTTGTCGGTATCGATCTCATCCACGCACAAGGTTGCGAGATTGTCGACGTTGGGCTTGAGGATGTCGGCGATATAGCGAATTAGAAACAAAACCCGCAACAGTTTACGGTCGAAGGGCTCCAGCGCCTCGTTCTCGTCGGCCTGGTCGATGGCTCGCTTGACCGCCGTGTCGAGGAAGCTTTCGATGGACGGGTAAAAATCAGCCAACGGAACCAGCGCATTCAACCCGCGTCCGGCGTTGCGCAAGGCGGCCGACTGGAACGCATCCAGCAATGAGCGCTCGCCGCGCGAGAGATGTAGCCCAGTCGCGCCCACTTTGCGAATGGATTCGAAGATTTTCTGTAAAAGCTGGAATTGATATGGCGCGAACGGGAAATGGGCGGCAAAGTCATCAGCGTCGCGAAAGCCCGGGAGCGTGACCGTATTTCCGATGAACGAAAGCTGATTATTGAGGATGTCGCCCTTCTGTTCGAAGATCCGTTTCAGTTCGTCCTCAGCCGGCGCGGTCTTTTCGAGCAGACGCTTGGCAATGACCTCGTCTGTATTCGAACTCGATAGCGAAAGCCGAGTATGAAAACGGCCCTGAATCTTGGAGAAATCCTGCGAGCGAGCCTTGTTGGCCTCGCCAATGGCGGCATCGATATCCTCCTGACTGGTGACCACCACCCAAGCGCGGCCTTGGCAGTGGGTGCCCAACTCCTCGGTGATGGTTTGCAGGTTCAGCATCAACTGCGTGTTGTTGCCGATGAACTGCCCGACCTCATCCACTAGAAACACGATGCGATGGCCGACACCTTTGGCGTCCAGATACTCGCGCACGAGCTTGGCGAACTTCTCGATGGTCACGCGGTAGCTGTCGCGAGCGTTGTCGAACCAGGTGGCTGCCGAGGTCTCGCTCATGCCGAGCGCTGACGAAAGCCCGTGAATCACCTCATCTCTCATGAAATCGACGGCATCGCGCTGCGACTCCCAGGAATCGCCCGCCCGCTCCGCGAAAACCTGGCGGAAGCGATCGTAAACGCCTTTCGAGATCAGATAACGTTCCATCTCAGCGATGTGTGGCGCATCGCCGCAGAACCCCTGCTTCTCGTTGAAAACCCGAAGGAAGACTTGCAGGATAGCGTCCTGATCACCCTTGCTGGCCTTGGCGTCGATATTGAAAAGCACGACATCGGTATTGGCGATCACTGCCCGCCTGATATCGGCGAGGAGCATGGGATCGTCGACCTTGTCGCCGAAGAAGTCCGCTGCGCGTCGGTGCTCCCCGCTTCTTGGGTTCTCGGCATCCAAGTTCGCCAGGAGATAGCTCAAGATCTTGATGAAGTGCGATTTTCCGGAGCCGAAAAAGCCCGAGACCCATACTCCGATACGAGCGGCCAGAGCGCTGTCGTGCGGGCGATCGAATGAGGCCACATACGCATCGAAGAACCGCCGCAGGTGCCGGTCGAGTTCCTTGGTGACGACGTATTCGTCGAGTTCCTGCCAGATGGACTCCGGGTCCTTTTGATCCGCTTTGACGACGCCATTGATCGCCCGGTCGATGGGTTTTAAGAAAATCTCTTTGATTTGCATGGTTTCGTTTCTTTTTCGAATTACGCGACCAGCCGAAAGGCCCGGTAATAATGATCATCGCCTAGGCGATTGAAGAGGCGCAGCGACATGCCGTCGTAGCGGCCTGGATAGAACATTACCAGTGGCTTATCCTTCATGAGCGGGTGCAGCGCGGAAAGCAGCGTGTGCGTCCGTAGCATGGGATACACCGCACCCACGCCCGATAGAAGCACCAGGTCGGTATTGTCCAAGTCGATGGTGGTAATCAGGCGCTGGGCGAGCTTATCCTCCTTGAGCACGGAGCGCAGCGATGCCAAAACGGCGTCGTCGCCTTTGTCCCGCTGCATCGCAATGGCCTTATCCAGGAGCTTGCGCTCTTCCAGAACACCGATCGCCAACTCGAAGAGGTTGATGGTGACCGCACGGATCGGCGGCTGATGTTTCGCAAGGCGAGGCTCGATAACATCTCGAAGAAAAGCCCGCATCTCCATCTCCCGCTCCGGCGGGTAATCGAAGATGTAGAAGCCAATCTCGTTTCCCAACCCTTTGTTGTTCAGCAGTTCGGTGGAGGTCAATCGGGGAAGAATTCGATTGAGACGTTCCTCGAATGTCTCAACCATCACCGAAGCTCCATGCATGACAACACATAATTTTCATTATGGTCGACAAGATATCGGCGCACGTCCGGGTGAAGCATGGGTGGCGTTAGCTGTTTATCGCGAGTCGATTTAATAAAGCGAGCCTCGGCAAGAATCCGCGCAACCACTTCAGAGAGCTTTTTCTTTGTCGAATCACTCCATTGAGCAATCGACGGATCGCGCTGAGCACAGTCAATCATGAAATTATCCCAATCGCGCTCATTTAGCTTCGTCTCAAGATGGCGTAGATGTCCACCGACGATCTCCCGCATGAAATCCCCCAATAGTCGACTATGTTTGATCGAAGCCGCGAGCAGCATCTGCAAAGCGACTTCTGGCTCACGGGTTGAAATCATAGACCATGCCAAATGGTCTACCGTTTGCAAACGGTTACGAATCAGTTTCGCTTGCCGTCGAGCCGTGGCCGGCGATTTTTTTTGAAGTAGGTTTTCCACCCGCAGTGCATGTGCCCACTGTTCGTCGGTGGGATTAGAAAGCAGTAGCGCTGCAACGCGGCGACTCTCGGGCAACATCAAAGAACCAGCCGAGATCTCGGCGTTATACAAAGCCATAACAAAAAATCGAAAATTAAATAACTTAGGCGTTTACGAGCGCAAGAAAGCCCAACCGTATTGATGGATTGGAGCGACGATATCTCATTCGTTTGGACTTAGCAGTTGGTCAAAACGAAGGCAGCGACCTAACACGGGCAATTTTAGGTGAGTCAAGTGGGGAACCGCGAGCCAGATCAAGTTGATACACCTGATGCGCTTCGCGGCAGGAAGGCTGTATGTTCTTGTCAAGACAAACAATTGCGCTATGAACCTCAGAACTTGCCGCTTCAAAAGCCGTTGACGATAAGCTCTGACAGCCACTTCTGGCTTTGGCTATCATTGTTCGTCAGCACTATTCCAGAACAACCACCAATTTAGCATTCACCGCAACAAGCTGAGGCTTTCGAGAAGATGACTTGCGATACTGTCGTTCTTGAATGGACTTTTTCGCCGCCCGACTATTTTGAACACAGATTTCAAATCAATCGTGACGGTTATTCAATAGTCGTCGAAAATGGAACGGCCGAGGCACGTATCGATCCAGCCATTTATGATGATGAACACAAAATACGGGATCGCCTTCATGATGAGTTGAATAACCACTTCCTTGGTGTTCAGCTACTCACGCATCAACCTTATGACTTATCGAAGTCGTCGATGTATCGACTTTATGCTGACGGTCGAAGAGACGTCAACGTGTTTGTTGAGTCAGCAGTGATAGTATATTCGGGCGGCACTCCGGATATCGTCATTACCGACAGCAAAGGACAAGTCGTTAGCGATACCCGACAAGATCGTATTGAAAGCAAACGTGAACTAGCCGCGTTGTCCGCAAGTTGTTCTTCGAGAGACTCCCTGGCCGCTTCACTGTTAGCCAGTTATCACGCGGCCGTAACTGATCCCGAAAATGAATTCTTGCATCTCTATGAAATTCGAGATGCTCTTTCGAAGCATTTTGGTGGAGAAAGCAAAACTCGTTTAGCACTCGGCATTAGCAATACAAAGTGGAGCGACTTTGGACGCCTCACTAACAATACGCCTTTAAAGCAGAGCAGACATCGTGGAAAGTTCGCAGGGGAAACGCGAACCGCAGCGGATACCGAACTCCAAGAAGCACGAGATATTGCTCGTGAATTCATTGAAGCCTACTTGCGCTATCTACAGCAGCAAGATGCTCCAACGAATAGTGCCGATCCGAATTACGATGGGTGAGAAAGGGAGGATCGCTCCCCTTCTTATCGGCCACTGACTTTAAGTAGCCAAGCTATCGGAACAGCTTTTTTCGTTCATCGAGGTAGCCGAACGGAGTGTCTTTAGAGGCTATCCCAGCTTTGCCAAAAGATGTTCCGCATGAAGATGCGTGTAGCGTCTAAGCATGCGCGGATCACGATGACCGGTAATTGACGCCACTTCCATCATGCTCAAGCCTCGCTCGAAAAAACGTGACGTCGCTTCATGTCGTAGGTCATGAAAGTGCAAATCCGGAATATTGGCGCGTCGACATGCTCTTGCAAAAGCTTGGGTCACACTGTCCCTTTGAACACCCCAGACAAAACCATCAATGCGATGCGGCAATTTATCCAGGATTTGGATTGCTCGGGTCGATAACGGTATATAACGCCGCTGGTCCGTCTTCGTCTCTGGAATCAGCAAGATTCGACGTGGTCGATCAATGTGCTGCCAGCGCATGGCAACAATTTCGCTGCGACGCATGGCAGTCTCTAGCGCGAAGACCACGATCATTTGAACAACCCCGGTGCGTAACAAAGCCTTTAGCAGGCGCGCCTCTTCGTCAGGGCCTAGTCTTCTTTCCCGCCCTTGTGGAAGCTTCGGGTTAGAGATGTTGGGAACATTGTGCGGCAGCAAAATCCCCCATTCGCGGTGGCACTTCTTCAAAACTCGGGTCAGAAGTCCGAGCTCGTGTTTAACTGACTGCGGCGAAAGCTCTTTAAGGCGCTTATCACGGTATTCAGCCAAAACAGCGCAGTTGATTGTTGCGATCGGCAGATGCCCGAGAACAGTATCGATGTGTTTGAGGCGGGATCGTTCGCTTTTTGCCGAACGAAGATTTGGCAATACTTCTTGATCATATCGATCAATAGCCTGATGAAGCGTTAACTTTTCGGCCAGGCTGAAATCGACAAAAATACCGCGACTGATTTCCGACTCGACCGTGTTCGCCCACGTTAGAGCGTCTGATCGACGATCAAAAGTTTTTGTGATGGGCTTGCTGCCGTTGCGCCGGATTTGCGCTTCCCACCGATTGCCGCGTTTTCGCAGAGTGGCCATCGTTTACCTCACTGTGGCAAAAGTGTGGCAAACAAGGCTTTTGGAAGGCATCAAAGGTTAGCTTATACACCTAACCTTTTGTTTCAAATGGCGCGCCCGAGACGACTCGAACGTCCGACCTTTGGCTCCGGAGGCCAACGCTCTATCCAACTGAGCTACGGGCGCATGCCGCGCATTTTACAGGAATCAGGATCGGTTTAATAGACTTCGGACGGCGGCAAAGCTGTCCATGGCCCGTTCTTTTTTCTGTTCGGGATCGAGCGCGCGCCGTTCCGGCCATTCGAGCTCTTCTTCCGGCAGTTCGTTCAGAAAGCGGCTGGGCTCGCAATCCACGATTTCGCCGTGGCGTTTGCGATGCGTGCAATAACTTAAAGTCAGATGCTTCTGCGCGCGGGTGATGCCTACGTAGGCCAGGCGGCGTTCTTCTTCGATCGTGTTTTCTTCGATGCTGGTCTGGTGCGGCAATAGATTTTCCTCCATTCCGACCAGATAGACGTACGGGAACTCCAATCCTTTCGCCGCGTGCAGCGTCATCAGGTTGACACGGTCGCCGGCGTTTTCTTCCTGGCTGCGCTCCAGAACGTCGAGCAGCAGAATTCGGGAAACGACTTCCGCGAGACTCTTTTCTTTTTCGTCGTCCTTGGCGATGCGTTTGAGCCAATCGATCAGTTCGCGTACCTGTCCCATCCTGCGGCGGGCGGCGTCTTCGCTGTTGCTGGTCTCCCTCAGCCAGTTTTCATACCCGATCTTGACGATGAAATCGTCGATCACGGCGAAGGTGTCGCCGCGCTGGGCGCGATCGGCGACATCGGTAATCCATTCGGCGAAGTGGCGCAGGCGCTGGATCGCCGTCTCGCCGAGAGACTGCTGAAGCCCGAATTCGAAGCAGGCCGAAAACAGACTGATATGGCGCCGGTTGGCATAGGCGCCGAGTTTTTCCAGGGTTGTCGGCCCGATCTCCCGGCGTGGAACGTTGACCACGCGCAGGAACGCCGCATCGTCGTCCGGATTCACCAGCAATCGCAGATAGGCCATGATGTCCTTGATCTCGGCATAGCCGAAGAAAGACATTCCGCCGCTGATGAAATAAGGTATGGCGTGCTCCCGCAACGCGCGCTCGAAGAGCCGCGACTGGTGGTTGCTGCGATACAGGATCGCGTAGTCCTGAAAACGCGTGCCGTGGCGGAACTTGTGATGCAGCAGGTCGGAGGCGACCTGCCGCGCTTCGGCGACTTCTTCCTTATGCGTGAGCACGCGCAGCGGATCGCCGTATCCCAGCGCACTCCACAGGCGCTTTTCGAATACGTGGGGGTTGTTGGCGATGAGCTTGTTGGCGACCTTCAGGATCCGTCCGGTCGAACGGTAGTTCTGCTCCAGTTTTATGACCTTGAGCCGCGGAAAATCGCGCTGTAGCTGGGCAAGATTTTCAGGTTGCGCCCCGCGCCACGCGTAAATCGACTGATCGTCGTCGCCGACCACGGTAAAACGGCCGACTTTGCCGGTCAGCAACTTAACCAATTCGTACTGGGTCAGATTGGTGTCCTGGTATTCATCGACCAATAAATAGCGTATCCGGTTGCGCCACTTGTCGAGGATGTCCGCATGCTCGTGAAACAGGAGCACCGGAAGAAGAATCAGGTCGTCGAAGTCGACGGCGTTGTAGGACTTCATGTGCCGGACATATTCGGCATAAAGCTGCGCCGCGGGCTGTGCATCGCCCTGCCCTTCCGCGATAGCCCGCTCGGGGGTCACGAACAAATTCTTCCACCGGCCGATGCGCCAGATATAGCTTTCCGCCTCGTCGATATCCCAGCTTTCCGAGCCGTGCTTGATGAGTTCCTTGGTCAGCGCCAGGCGATCGTGCTCGTCAAAAATGGAGATATTTTTCTTGAGGCCGAGCGCGCCGTGCTCCTCGCGCAAGATTTCGAGGCCCAGCGAATGGAAGGTGGACACCGTCAGGCCGCGCAAATCCTTGTCGGAAAGCAGCTTGCCGACGCGGCTCTTCATCTCCCGCGCCGCCTTATTGGTAAAGGTTAGAGCGGCGATGTGCTTCGCCGGGGTGCCGTGCTTGACCAAATACGCGATTTTCTCGGTGATCACCCGCGTTTTGCCGCTGCCCGCCCCCGCAAGAACGAGCAAGGGACAATCCAAAGTGGTCACGGCAGCGAGCTGCTGCGGATTCAGTTGAGAGACCATCAAACGGCCGAAGAGATACGGTCGAGCCGCCGGAAGCCAATGGCTTCGCTGAGATGCGGAACGGCGATTTTGTCCTCGCCGGCGAGATCGGCGATGGTGCGAGCGAGTTTCAGAATGCGGTGATAGGCGCGATGCGACAATCCGAGCTTTTCGGTGGCCTGCTCGAGCAGTCGGTGTCCATCGTCGGTCAATTGGCAGTAATGCTTGACTTCTTGAGGCGCCATCGAGGCATTCGGCTTTCCGGTCCTCTGCAGAGCCACTTCCCGAGCCGCGATCACCCGCCGGCGAATGTCGGCGCTCTTCTGCTCTCCGCCGGGCGCGCCATGACGCAACATTTCTTTAGAAACGCGCGGCACTTCTATGTGTATGTCGATGCGGTCGAGCAAAGGTCCGGAAATCCGCGCGCGATAACGCTGAACCTGCTCCGACGTGCAGCGGCAGCGTCCGGAGGCGTCGCCCAAATAGCCGCACGGACACGGATTCATCGCGGCGATGAGCTGAAACCGGGCCGGGAAATCGACCTGGCGCGCAGCACGGGAAATCGTGATACAGCCCGTCTCCAACGGTTCCCTCAAAACCTCGAGCACCTTGCGGTCGAACTCCGGTAACTCGTCGAGAAAAAGCACGCCGTTATGAGCCAGGGAGACTTCTCCCGGCTTGGGATTGCCGCCGCCGCCCACCAAAGCAGGGGCCGAAGCCGTATGATGCGGCGAACGGAACGGAGGAATGCGCCAGCGTCTCGGATCGAAAGGCAAATCGCTGACCGATCCGATGGCTGCGCTTTCCAACGCTTCGTCGTCGGTCAAAGGCGGGAGAATACTCGGAAATCGAGCCGCCAGCATGGATTTGCCGGTTCCCGGAGGTCCGAGCATTATCAGATTGTGTTTTCCGGCGGCGGCGACTTCCAGGGCTCGCTTGGCGTGATAATGCCCATGCACGTCCGCGAAATCGGCGAGTTCCTCCAGGCCAACCGATGCCCCCTCGTTCGATTCGAACGGGAGCTGTTGCTGGCCATTCAAATGAGCGCATACCTCGAGAAGATGGTGTGCCGCGAGAATTTTCGCACCCTCTGCAAGAGCCGCTTCGCCCGCGTTTTCCTTCGGCGCGATTAACGTACGCCCCGCATGCTTCGCCTGAATCGCGACCGGCAATACCCCGCTGACGGGGCGCAATTCCCCGCCCAGAGAAAGCTCACCTACGCACTCGATCTCCCGGAGAGCATCGCTCCTGATTTGTCCCGACGCCGCCAAGATGCCCAGCGCGATCGCGAGATCGAACCGGCCGCCTTCTTTCGGAATGTCGGCGGGCGCCATGTTCACGGTGATTCGCTGGAGGGGAAATTCGAACTGACAGTTCAGAAGCGCGCCCCTGACCCGATCCTTGCTTTCTTTCACCGCGGTTTCCGGAAGGCCGACGATGGAAAGGCTCGGTAAACCGTTGGAAATATGCACCTCGACGGTGACTAACGGCGCTGCGATACCTTGCCTGCCCCGAGTGAAAACGACGGCCAGGGACATGAATTCCTCGTCCGTTCGAATTATCGATTGACGATCTGCTTTTCCAGCTCGGCGACTTGAGCTTCCAGTCGTTCCAACTGCTCCCGCGTTCTCGCGAGAACGGCGGTCTGCACGTCGAATTCTTCCCGGCTGACCAAATTCATCTTGGCGAACGAGGCTTGAAGGATTGCGCGGAAATTCTTTTCCAAATCGTCCTGCAATTTGAGGAAGTCGGACGGTACCGCCTCGGCAAGGCGCCGAGCGAGATCGTTTAGAGTGGTTTTATCAAACATATTGAAAAGCATAGCCGAGTAACGCGGTGAGCGTCCAGTCGGACGCACTCCCGTCGATATGCACCGTCAGAGTGCATGCCAAATCAGACGCTCCGTGATGGTGCATTTTTAGCGTCTGCCATCTTGACAATTTCATTTTTTGCCAAGCCCACCGCACAACATAAAGCTTGGCACAGGTCCTGCTTCTTGGTCGAAGAACGCCTCAACACTGAGCAGGGCTTCGCCGGTTCAGCGTCGAATCGAAGGCGGCGTCCGCACATTCTATAGGAGAACTCTCGCATGAAATTTGTGACCGCGATTCTAAAACCGTTCAAATTGGACGACGTCCGCGAGGCATTGTCCGATGTAGGCATTTCCGGCATCACCGTTACCGAGGTGAAAGGATTCGGCCGACAGAAAGGACATACCGAATTGTACCGGGGCGCTGAATACGTCGTCGATTTTCTGCCCAAGGTCAAGCTCGAAGTCGCGGTAACAGACGAGCAACTGGAAGCCGTGATCGATGCCATCTCCAAAACGGCCAATACCGGAAAAATCGGCGACGGCAAAATATTTGTGCTCGACCTTGAGCAAGTCATTCGTATCCGTACCGGTGAAACCGGAGCGGAAGCCCTTTAATCAAGGAGAAAAACAACATGAAACGAATCCAGATCGCCCTTTTCCTGTTCATGTCGCTGTGTTTCACAGGAATTGCATTCGCCGAAGAAGCCCCCGCTCCGGTCCCCGATAAAGGAGACGTCGCCTGGATGATCGTAGCCACCGTATTGGTTATTTTGATGACCATTCCGGGGCTGGCCTTGTTCTACAGTGGCATGGTCCGCGCCAAGAACACGCTGTCCGTTCTCATGCAGGTGTTCGTGATTTTCTCGCTGATGGCGCTGTTATGGGCGATATACGGCTACAGCATTGCGTTTACGGAGGGAAACGCCTTCTTCGGCGGGTTCAGTAAACTGTTCTTGAAGGGCGTGACGCCGGAATCGCTCGCCGGTACGTTCAGCAAAGGCGTCTATGTTCCCGAATACGTCTATATCGTATTCCAAGCAACTTTCGCGGGTATCACCCCGGCACTGATCGTCGGCTCGTTCGCCGAACGCGTGAAGTTTTCCGCAGTACTGCTGTTCATGGTTTTGTGGTTCACGTTCTCCTATCTTCCGATGGCCCATATGGTCTGGTTTTGGGCAGGCCCGGATGCGTACACGGATGCCGCCGCCGCCGAAGCCGCCGGCGCGACGGCTGGTTTTCTTTTTCAAAAGGGAGCACTGGATTTCGCCGGCGGTACCGTGGTGCATATCAACGCCGGCATAGCAGGACTGATCGGCTGCCTATTGATCGGCAAGCGCATCGGCTACAAGAAGGAATTTATCGCACCTCATAGCGTAACGATGACCATGATCGGCGCATCGCTGCTTTGGGTCGGCTGGTTCGGCTTCAACGTCGGATCGAACCTGGAAGCCAACGGCATCGCTGCGCTAGTCTTCGCCAATACCTTGCTCGCGACCGCAGCAGCGACCTTGGCCTGGATGTCGGCCGAATGGCTCGCTCGAGGCAAGCCCAGCATGTTGGGTGCCGCATCGGGCGCCGTCGCCGGGCTCGTCGCCATCACACCGGCCTGCGGCTTCGTTGGTCCTATGGGCAGCATCGTTCTCGGCCTGATTGCCGGTGCCGTCTGCTTCTGGGCGGTGACCAGCTTGAAAAACATCTTGGGCTATGACGACTCGCTCGATGTATTTGGGGTTCATGGCATCGGCGGCATCATCGGCGCGTTGGGAACCGGCATATTCGCCTCTCCCGACCTCGGAGGCGCCGGCGTATACGATTATGTGGCCAATGCCGTCGGCGAATACGACATGATGGCCCAGGTCATCAGCCAGGCTTGGGGCGTGGGAACCGTCGTCATCTGGTCAGGGGTGGTCTCTCTCATCGCCTACAAGATCGTGGACATGCTGATAGGGCTTCGGGTCACGGAAGAGATCGAGCGTCAAGGGCTCGATACGACCGAACATGGAGAAACCGCCTACCATCTTTAATTTGGCAGCCTCTTGTCATGTCTATAGCGGGCGTCTTCGGACGCCCTCTTTTTTGCTACCGGCGCGATTCGAGCCCGATCAACGGGACAAAATCCAATTCCGGAGATTGGCCGCATTCATTGCGCCCATCGCCCGATCGACCTCTTTTCCGCCGTCGAACATCAATAGAGTGGGAATGCTGCGAATATTGAATCGTCCCGCAAGAGCGCTTTCCGAATCGACGTCGACCTTGGCAAAACACACTTGCCCAGCCAATTCGCTCGCCAACTGATCGAGCACCGGCGCCATCATTTTGCACGGTCCACACCAACTCGCCCAAAAATCCACTACGACAGGCAAATCACTTCTTCCAATATAGGTTTCGAAATCCCTCTCGGTCAGATTTGCCGGCTGCCCGTTAAGGATTTCTTGGCGGCAACGCCCACATTTCGGACGATCTCTAATCCGCTCCGGCGAAACGCGGTTTACGGTCATGCAGAAAGGACAGACGATGTGCATATCTTCACTCCGATTCCGCTTCTGCTATTCGTCTTCTAAATCGCGATCGGGGTTCCAGCCCAAGGCTTTTGCCCGAGCAATCGCCTCCTCCTGAATGCGCAGATATTTCTGGAGAAGCTCCTCCGGAAAGTTGTGCACCGAAAATCCGTACTGGTCCCAGGTTTGCTGAACCTTTTCCCACAAGTTCTCGATGCCCCCCGCTTGCCATCCCTCACAGGTCTCGGATTCAGGAATCAGCCCGAATGCCCAGGCGTCCCGAATGATGCGGCCGATATCCGTCATACCGCCGTAGCGGTCATTATGTATTCCGACATACGGTTCATTATTTTTCATGCCAATGCACAGATCCCAGTCAAAGGGCCATTCTACAAAGGTCCAGGATGAAGTACAGCATGCCGGCGCCGGTCGCCTTCTTCACCGGCAAGAATACGACGCTCAAGCTTGAAACGGTTTCACGAAAGTCAATTAAAAGGCGAAAAGGACATCGGCAATCTCAAGGTCAGCTTGACGTCCTGCGCATCTTCCGTGGCTCCGATGCTTACCGATAGATTTAGGCTGGTGTCTCTGGTGAGTTTGAACGAATACCCCAAAAGGAACTCCCCGATATCCAAACTCGATCCGGAAACGGATTCTCCGTCCACTTCCGTATCGAATACGTGCTTATGCGAGTATCCGATGCTGAAGGATGATCGTTCGTTAATGCTGAACCCCAACCCGAAGCTTGCTCCTATCGAGTCGCCGGGATCGATCGTTCCGACATCCTCATCAGTCTCGAGGGTGTAGCCATAATTGAGATTTGCGTAAAACACGGCCGGATCGGTCGGGTAGAGCGCCGTAATACTCGGCTGAACACTAACGTAACCCGAGCCGGTCGGGAGCTCTGTCGGAAAGCGGGCGCCCGGCACACCCTGAGCCAGCACATAGTCCACATCGTAGGGACTTTTTCCTGTGGGAATGGTAGTTGCGAGATTTCCCACGAATATCGGCCAACCGTTGGCTCCGCCATTAAACTGATACCGTGCCGTAAACTCGATATCGCCCAAACCGGATCCATCGGCATTGAAGGTCTCATCCACTCCGGCACCGATTGAAACAGCTCTCGATCGCTGCATGTCCTCTCTGTAAAGGAAAGGTACGCGGCCACTGATTTCGAGGCGATCGGTTACGCCGTACCGGCCGGTAATCGCACCGATAAACGTATGCCGGTCGATTTCTCTAAGATCGATCAATCCGATGGCAATGGCCGGAACAAACGTAAACGCGTCAAGAAAAACCCGATTGTTGCTCGCGTAGTTGTATTCCAGCGATGGCTCCACAATCAGGTGGCCCTTCGGCGTCAACACGCCGCCTACGGTCTCCGAGATCCTGGGCAGTTCCGGGGGCTTCGGCTTCGCCTCCGGTTCCGGAGCTTGTCCGACCGGACCCTTGGGCATAGCCGGCTGTCGGTTATCGGCAACTTTGACGGGACCGGGAGGCTGGTCCTTGATTCGTGCTGCTTGTGCCGTACCGGGGTTTGTTGCAGTCTGTTTGGCGGGCGCACCGCCGGCTATACGTTCGAGCTGGTTTTGCAGGGTTTGAAGCTTTCGTTGCTGATCCTCGAACGCTTTCTTCTGAAGATCCAGTATCCGTTGCTGCTCGGCTAAGGCCCGCCGCAACTGCTCGATTTCGCTGCCTTTCGCCGCGTCACCGGCAGCCTTTTTGCCTTGAGGCACAAGAACGGCTCTCGATTTTCCCGCACTCTTAACGCCCGGCGCTTGGCCCGCACGCGCCGCCAATGCGGGCTTCGGAAAATCCACCAGAAGCTTGGGCGAAGCCCCATAGGAAACCGGCTCCCAAAACTGGGTAAAAGTCGCGGGCTGTTTTAAGTCGACGATCAGGCGCGAATCGTCATCGCTTTCTGAACCACTGATTACGCGCGAAAACAGGGGATGATCCCGAGGAGGTTGGGGGAGTGTTCTGCTGATTCGGCCGCCGGGAAACTTGATAACCAAGCGATCCGGGCCATCCAAAAAGGAAGCTTGCACCGAGACATAATCCGAAGCCGTTATCTCGAGCCTAAGCGCATCGACCGACTCTCCATACCTTATATCGGTGATTTCCGCTCCCAAACAGTCGGAAACTAGAAATACCCCAAAAATCGAGGAAATAACTAGTACACGCACTGACGTACCCTCCCTGGGTCCATGTCTTATTTTTGTGACGTAACAGAACGTACTTTAATTTGACTGGTTTGGCAAGTTATTTTCGAAGGATATGCGTGTACCAATAAAGCCTTGATTAAAAGAAAAATAGCCCTGCCCGCCATAAATAAATGACGGGAATATCTTGGACGCAAAGGAAATGCCTCGACGATGATCTAAGTCTTTCATGTCGTGAGGCGTTAAAGATCCGATATCGGCCCAAATCATGCGGCAGATATGGCGGTATAAATCATAAGGCGTATTTTATCAGTTCATCACTAATATATTATTCGATAATAAACAAACATATTTAGATGATCCAACAATAACTTATCCGGCGACATGCTCAACGCCGGGAACCGTAATGGAATGCTTTTCCATCAAGCGATATAGCGTCACGCGGGAAACTCCGAGCCGGCGTGCCGCGCTGGTAATACTTTTGGATTCCGACAACGCAGACATCACGGCTTGTTCGACGGCTTGCGCTTTTATCTCTCTAAGCGTTCTTCCACTGAATTTCGCCGGACGGGATAGCCCCAAATCCACCTCGGTAATCAGACGACCTGTGGAAAGAACGGCAGCTCGATTCACGCAACTCATCAACTCCCGCACGTTTCCAGGCCATGAATAATCGAGAATTGCCGAAACCGCTTTTTTCGACAGACGCTTCGAATTCCGCCGCTTCCCCTGATTAAATCGATCGACGAAATATTCCGCGATTTCAGCTGCGTCGGTATCCCGTTTTCTTAACGGCGGTACATCGATCTGCAATACATTGAGACGATAAAACAAGTCCTCTCTGATTACGCCGGCAGTCACCGCTTCTCGCAAGTTCGGGCTTGCCGAAGTAATAATCCTTACATCTATCGGACGTGATTCTTTAGAACCGAGGGGAGTTAACTCCTTTTCCTGCAAAAACCTTAACAGTGAGACTTGCCCCAACGGAGAGAGATTTTCGATTTCGTCCAAAAACACGGTACCGCCAGCTGCGGCTTCGAAATGCCCTACTCTCTCCTCGACCGCGCCAGTAAACGCTCCCTTGTTATGGCCGAAGAATTCGCTTTGCACTAGCGTGTCGGGAATGGCGCCGCAGCTCACGGCGATGAAAGGTTTTTCCGCCCTGGACGACAAGCCATGGATTGCCCTCGCAATGAGTTCCTTGCCCGTCCCGGTCTCGCCGGTAACGATTACCGGCTCATCACTCCGGCTGATTTTTTGGACATTTTCATAGACCAGCGACATTGCTTTACTGGACCCGATCAATCCAAACCTCTGATTGATCGCTAGACGAAATTCTCCGCGACTGGCCTCCGCCAGTTTTGCCGCGCCGTAAGCGTGCCCAAGCGAATATGCCAGTCTACGGACATCTACGGGGGTCGTATGAAAATCGAAAAAGAAAGAGCTCAAAAAAGAGGCGTGCTCAATAGAACCCATACTCCCTGGATCGACGATCGCAATCCACTCGGTAGACGAGCTTTCATTGATTACTTCCAATAGCCCGCTTTGCGTTTCCTCACTGAAACTTGCATCGAGCAGGACGACACCGACATAGATCTTGCTCGATCTGAGATGCCTTATCGCATCTCGCGTATCCATCGAGATGTGAGCCTTCCAGCCCTTTTCAGCGAGACTCTTCGCCAGACCGAGCGAGTCAGCCCAACCCGGCTGAAGCAAGATTAAATCCCTAGAATCGCCCCAGGCCTGATTGGCCGGAAACACCCTTTCGATTCGAGAAATCCCAGCTGTTAGTTCCATCTGTTTTCCCTTCCTTTTGATTATACAACACAGGACAATATTCCCTATTATTACAAGAACCTATGTAATTATATCTCCCTATAAATAAGCCGCTGCTTTAGATATTATGGAGCAAACCCACCGCCGTACGGTCCAAAACCGTTAAAATCCATACCCTTAACATTTGAAATGGTTAAATCGATGGACCGCATCATAGTTATTATCTGATTATCCATAGTATTTTGAATAACTGCCATGTTGTTCGTCCCAGCATCCGACATCGCGAAATTGTTGGGACCATTATTTACGGCCACTCCGCGCAACTGATCGATGGAAAAATCGTCGGCCAGCGCGAAACGGTCCGAAAACTGTTCTTGTCCATTGACAAATACGGATGTGGCCAAGGATAAGTCAACAACCATCCCGTTGTCCAACACAAACCCGGCACGCAACTCATCAAGCTCTGCGTCCTCGGCCGCTGTCCAGCCGGGAAGCGACTCAACGCCTCCCTGCCCACTTGCCGCACAGATTTTTATTGCTTGAGGGATCGAAGCAAGAAAGATGACACTCAAAACCAGCCGCATGACATCGAATTTCTTCGATGCTCGAACATCCTTGGCCGACATCATGATATTACTCCTTGTTTCTAAAAATCATATCTTCCCGGTTGTAGCAGGTTGAAGGAGGCGAGACTACCATTATCGACTGCCATACCCAATGGGGCTTTCGGACTCAAAGCCCATTCTTCACCGCTGTTGAAATATTTGCCCGCAATATTCTTTTTATTTCGAATAACAAAAAGGATGCGGTTGTCCCATAATTCTCTAAACGTCTGAAGATCCACCCTTTTCAAACCCATGGCCGGATCTCCAAGCAACACAGCGGAGTCGTTCGTGCCTTTTATGATGACGAAGTGCAAATAGCCCTTATTATTGATAATAGTAATCGCGGGCACCTTCGCCTGAGCCAGCTGCTCCAAGCCGATTTTGTAACCGTCAGCCTTGTACCCTCGGCGTTCGAGGTATTGTTTCATGTCCAGCAAGGAAAAACCTTGCTGTTGTATTCTCTGCTGGTCGCCATGCTCCCACATGTCGCCGAAGACTTCCAATTCGCCGACCGTATCTTCGTAATGGAATGACAGCAAACTCGCCAGCGCTGCCGAGCCGCAGCTGAAATCATACTGCTGCTTCAGAATGGTCTTGAACCGTCTCTCCGCGTAGCTCGTTGTGCCGATGTTATAGAATCCCGGCCCCGCCACTCCATCGAAAAACTGCACGGAGCCGGCGCGAACCTCCGACACCGTGCTCATAACACAGAGAACGAGCAAAAGACTTGAACGAAAAAGACCGGTACTTTCGCTCATGGCGTTATGGTGACGTTGACGTCCGTGAGATTTTGAATGATTACGTTGTTTCCGGTGTTTTGAATGACCGATATGATTCCGCCAGCATCGGTGAACGCGCTGCTATCGATACTGTTATATGTGGTCATATTACTGGTATTTGCAGTGTTACCAGCCATTGTCGCCTTGAGCGCGCCGCGGGCGAACGCCAAATCGTCCACGCCCTCGCGGGCCCGCTCCTCGCCCAAATCGCCGCTCCCAACCGCCGCATACGATTCGGAAGCGAATGCGACTTCGTCGTCGAGACCGCTTGCTTGGCCGGTCGACCAAAAACAACTGACGAGAAAACATAGGCTTCCAAGCAATCCTTTTTTCATCGTTCACACCTTCTTTCCTTTAGGCTTTGGCAGAGAGCCGGTGAGCGTTTCGGCGCTCACCGGTACCCTAATCGGCTGTTATCTCGTCAATTTCAATTGTTGACGTTCACGGTGCCAAAAACATTGGTGCTTTGTTGAATCAACGAGGCGTGGCCCAGGTTTTGGGAGAGCTGAACGATACCGGCGGCGCCGTTGGCTGAACCGTCGATGCTGTTGGATGAAGCCGCAACCGGCACCCCTGCCTGGACAGCGACACCGACCGGCACTACAACCACATGCTCGACTTCCCCATCTAGCTCGACCTTGGTACTGTTGTCGATCTCCACTTCGCCGCCCCTATGGACGTTAAAAGCATTCCCGTCGCCGGCGACCGAAGCCGAATTTACCTCGATCTCCCCGCCATTCTGCGCGCTTAACGCATTCCCGCCACCAGTGGCCGAGGCCGAGGTATAGTCGATCTCACCGCCGTTCTGGGCAGCAAAAGCATCCCCGCCAGCGTTAGCCGTTGTGTTTTCGCTCTGGTCGCGAGTTGCCGTGCCCCCGTTGTTCGCGGCTACACCGTCGTCCTCGGCCTCAGCTTCGCTGTTGTCGGCAGAGGCCGTGCCGTTGCCGGCCGCGGCAACAGAACCTTCGTCCTCCGCCTCAGCTTCACCAGCGTTGGCCGTGCTCCCGTTGTTCGCGGCAGCAGAGTTTTCGTCCTCGGCCTCAGCTTCGCCAGCGGTGGCCGTGCCCCCGTTGTTCGCGGCGGCAGCACCGTTGTTCTCGGCTTCCGCTTCGCTTTGGTCGTTCGTCGCGTTCCCGTTGACCGCAGCAGCGGAATCCTCCTCGGCGTCAGCTTCGTAGCTCGCGTCCACCCCTACATTAAAGCTGTTGTCATCGGGATCGATTTCCACGTCAGCCCATGCCCCCGACGAGAAACCCAATGCCAGGCTGATACCGACCGCCAACAAAGTCTTATTGAAGTTCGTCATCGTATGTCTCCTTAAAGTCAGTGGTTACCGGGCTGAACTCCAGCTCTGACCCGGAGCGTTCTTCCAAACGCTGCCATATTCCCAACAATTTTCGTACCACGGCGTCATGTCGTTGTTTTTACAAATTTTTTCGAAATGACGCAGTCTCATTTTTGTAAATGTAGTGGAACGTCCGGCGTCCCCTAGCGGTGCTTCGAAACCCAGTTTCTTATGTATCGTAACGAGCAACTCCTAGCGGAAAGCCCTATCCGATCGGCCGTATACTATTGATAGTTCAATGATTTTAGAGTGCAGGTAGCGCTGATACTGGCGTTTCCAAGGAATGTAAAATTTTCTGACACCGGAGTCTCCCGCCAATTTTCGCGGGTAAACATCACGGCTTGAGAACGACATCAATCTGTCGCACCATTCGCAGTTAAAATCGACTGCGTTTTTTTGTCCCTAAAAAGATAAAGCCCCCGAACAACAGGAGCACCTCAGACATGAAAAGTTACCGTAAAGAACTTTGGTTCGAAGCACCGAGCCGGATCGCTTTTATCAACATTACCCATCAGGTGGAGACATGTCTGAGAGAAAGCGGAGTGCGGGAAGGTCTCGTTTTGATTAACGCCATGCACATCACGGCATCGGTCTTCATTAACGATGACGAGTCCGGTCTGCATCGCGACTTCGAAACCTGGCTCGAAAATCTGGCTCCGCACGAACCGATCAGCCGCTATTTCCACAACCGCACTGGCGAAGATAATGGCGATGCCCACTTGAAACGGCAGGTCATGGGCCGGGAAGTGGTCGTGGCGATTACCGGCGGACAGCTCGATTTCGGCCCGTGGGAGCAAATTTTTTACGGCGAGTTCGACGGCCGCCGCAAGAAGAGGGTTTTGGTGAAAATCATCGGCGAGTAAGCCGATCAACGACGGTGGAAGCGAATTTCGGTTCCCATGGGAGGGGCAAAGGCCGATAGGCCGTGCCCCATCCCCGGCATCGATGGGCTAGCGGCGCTTTACTCGCCCGGAAAGCCAGGCTGGGCCTGTTCAGGTTGACTATGAGCCTATCCCAGTAGGCCGTTCGCCCTGAGCTTGTCGAAGGGTTTCTTGAGCCTACTGGGATAGGCTCTAATACTACAGCCGCAGTTGTTGGTCTAACAAGCATGGTAATCGACTGAGGAGACTGCCATGCAAGACTCGATACGACAGTGGGACGCGGAGCTGACCGCACTGCATGCGCGGATTGGCTCGCGTTTTCGGCGGGCGGAACCGCGGCAA
>Ga0268292_100034_pt1 | contig 37022 bp, 38 predicted proteins | sample MetcocultureR1M_FD_191341 | JGI IMG/M metagenome (GOLD analysis project Ga0268292, IMG submission 191341) | Soil microbial communities from Anza Borrego Desert, Southern California, United States - Methanotrophic co-culture R1-M | ecosystem: Environmental > Terrestrial > Soil > Desert | place... | reverse complement strand
GCTCCTCCGAAACCTGCTCCTCCGAAACCTGCTCCTCCGAAACCTGCTCCTCCGAAACCCGCTCCTCCGAAACCTGCTCCTCCGAAACCTGCTCCTCCGAAACCTGCTCCTCCGAAACCTGCTCCTCCGAAACCCGCTCCGCCGTAGCCTAACCCGCCGAAACCACCTCCACCATAAGCCCCACCTATGTCGCTATCGCGGTAGATGATCTGAAACGTAGTTCTTTTGCTCGGCTCCCATGCCACAGATATGAAATGATTGTTGCTACCCCACCCGCCTTGTACAGCTAATTTAGCACTCGGCGTCCAAGCCAGTCCCGCAGTCCAATACCCCCCGTTTCGAGCCCCCGAAATGTTTGTCTGACCTAAAAAATCGTTTTCGAAACGTCCTGCCTGAATAAACGGGCTGAATTCCTTGGAGAGACGGTATCTCAACTCGCCATTGTAGTTTCGATATTTTACGTCGCCTGTAGCGCTGGCGCCTCCGACACCATTGTCACGCGTGTTTTCTTGATTATAAAAGTTGGCACGCCAGGCAAGCGAATCGAACCAGTTGCCACTACGCAAATCTATTCTTTGTTCGAAAATATTCGAATCGAAGTTTCCTCCGCCGATGTTACTGTACGTGACACGGGCAGTACCTTCTGCATAACCGCCCAAGTGCGGCTTCCAATAGGGGCTGATTCGAAAAGTTCTGTAATCGCTGGTATTGCCAGTTTGCGAGACATTATCAAACGCAAAACGGCCAGTAGTCGAGTTATTGTATTGCCCAATCGTACTTGTAGAATCGATGAATACCGAATTATCCCACAGCTCGGTAGTCGAATTCATTTGAAGTTGGTTATTGATCCGCGGATCTGTATCCGTTCCCGCATAGAATAGATTCTGCATGCGATAATCCAAGTTAAATAGATTTCGGCCCCGGCGCCGGACTGATACGCCAGGACTTAACTCAGTCACGAATGCATCATCGCCATTCTGCCCCGCCGAACTGCTAGACCGTTGTCCGCTACCGGACAAATTGATATTGTCGGAATATATTCCTCGCGCAGTTAAATTGGGAGTTACAAGCCAATCCACGGCGAAGGCAGGGGCCAACGGAAAAAGAAAAGGAAGAACGGCTATACCTTGACCGATCTTCCTAATACTTGGCATGGACGCTGGGTCACCCATCAGTTCTCTGCTGACCATAAGATCCATACCCATAACCGTACCCGTAGCCATAATATCTGAATCCAAATCCCTTTTTGGTCTTGTTCAATACACAGCCAATGACCTCGCAGGACTCTAATTTGGAAATGGCCTCCTGAACAATGTATTGGGGCGTTGATTCCGACTCAATTACCAGGACGACCTGCCCAACCAACGTGGCTAAAACGGAGCCTTGACTAGCAGCCAACAATGGCGGAGAGTCAAAAATCACTACCCGGTCCGGGTAACGGGCAGATAATTCATTGGCTAGTCGTTTCATCGCATCACTAGCTAAGAGCTCGGTGGAATGGCGATCCAATTTACCTGCCGGCAACAGCGTGAGGTTGGGAATATCCGTTTTGATCAAGACATCGGAAAAACGGATCGATTTATCCTGAAGCAGATCGGTCAATCCTATCTTCGCAGGGATCCCGAGTAATTCAGCTATCGATGGTTTCGCCACGTCAGCATCTATCAACAGTACGGTTTTATCCCGCTCCATCGCTATGCTGAGCGCCAAATTTACGGCCGTAAAGGTTTTCCCCTCGCCGGGAACACTGCTGGTGACGAGAATCAGATTCGCACGGCTGAGACCATTATCACCATCCGGGAATGCGTTCATCAAAAGCGGCCGTTTGATTAGGCGATACTCCTCCGCTATCTGACTATAAGCCATCTCAGGCCCGAGCATCCCTTTTTCCCGCAGGTGACTCCAACCGATCGAATGTATTTTACTGGCCTCGGCAGTAGCTTTCCTGGTTGGCTCGGGGACTGGCTCGGCCGCCTCAATGTTTTCCAGTCTTTCGGGAAAATTCTGTTGATCCGCCTTTTTATTAGTCGAAGACTGCTCGAGCTCTAACGCTTTATTAAGTGCCTTTTCAATAATGCTCACGTGGCTGCCCCCGACTAAATGAAGGACGGAAGATGATAACCCCTAATTTCCAGCAAGATTACCCCAACGAATACTACGAATAACATGGCAAATATAGCCGTAAAAGCTAGAAACTCACGCCATTTCCGTTCCTTAATTTCCGGAATCCAATTCATGGAAACGCTGCCAAGTACAGGCAATCCCGTAACCTCTCGAACTTTATTCATGGTATTGAATGCCGGCCGGAGCAGCGCCAAAAACACAGCCAACCCTATACTTACCACTATACCTGCCGCGAAAACCCCAACCGATAATAGAATGCGATTTGGAGCAGAAGGTTTCGTAGGTACTTGAGGTGGGTCGACAATCTTGAATTTAACGCTATCCGTGCTCTGCTCTACGCTTTCCGACATTCTCGCTGTCTCGCGCCGTTTCAGGAGTGCATCATAATTTTCCTTAATCGCTGCATAATCTCTATTGAGACCCTGCAACTGAGTCTCCACTTTTAAACGGTCATCCATTTGTTTCTTCAGGTTCTCTATCTTTTCCTCGAAGATTTTGACTCGTGAGTTCAAGGAGGCGACATTAGCGTCCGCCTCGCCAAGCGCAATTTTCTTCTGTTGAAAAACCGGATTTGTCTCGCCCCCCATGCCAGAACTGGTATCTTCTTCCGATGCGGCCTCCTCCTCTTCCTTTTTTTTCTGCCGTTCCAATTCGACTATGCTCTTTTTAATCGCCATGACCTCGGGATGTCCCTTCGTGTATTTCAGCAACAATTCATCCAATCGAGCTTGCAACGCTTGAATACGCGTATCCAAAGGACTTGCTGCAACTTGGCTCCCAAAATCCGTGAATGACGGCTCCTCCTCATCCAGCTGCCTCTGCATTTCTTCGCGCCGATAGACAGCCTCTTGCAGAGCCATCTTAGCCTCCTCGAGCTGTCCGTTAAGCGTGCCGAGCTGTCCATAAAGGTCGCCCCCGTGCTCCGGCAACAATCCATAATTGGCTCGCTTGAAATCCTCTCTTGCCTTCTCAGCGGCTTGCAAACGTGTTTCATACTCCTTTAACTGCTGGTCCAGAAATTTCTGCGCAGAATTTGAATCTTCCCGCGACTCTCCGAGTGTTTGCTCAACAAAAATAGTTAATAATGCCTGAACAATCTTCTTTGCTACCGCTGGATTTTGGTCTTCTGCGCTAATCGTAAATAGATTATTTTCTCCGCCAGTAATGCTCATAGCCGATTGCAGGTGACTGACTAACTTTTCCATGGATGCTTCATCCTTCGCGCCTAAATCCAAGTCGGTCATCCGAGCCACTTTCTCCAAGTTTGGGCGACTGAACATCAATTTCGACATTAATCGGATTTGGCCGGAAACATCTGGCTGAATAGCCAAGCCGGAAAGCAGAGGACGCAAAACAGAGCGAGTATCTACATGTACGCGCGCACTTGCCTCATACTTGTTAGGCATTTGCGCGACAAAAACCCAACCCGCAAGACTAATTACCCATGCCAAAGCAATAGAAAGCCACTTATAACGGGTTGCGCCTTGGATATGACCGAGAACCTCGGCGATTAGTTCATGCATGGAAATTAGCTCCTATGCGAAACAGGCTAAAAATAAGCTTCCGGAATAATTAAAACATCTCCTGGTAGAATATTTACATTAGCCGTGATATCGCCATCCTCGAGCAGATCATCGATACGAACTCTAAGTTGCTGCTTAACACCATTTAATGTCCTTACGATAGTAGCTCGGTTGCCAGCCGCATAATCGGTAACCCCACCAACTAAAATCATTAAATCGAGCAGAGACATATTTTCTTTATAAGGTACAGCCTGGGGTTTTGCAGCTTGTCCAACAACTCTAACTTGCTCGCTGTAAGGACCGACAAAATTACTCACAATTACGGTTACTAGCGGGTTTCGAATATATTTTGCTAATTCCTTTTCGATATCGCGTGCGAGCTGAAAGGGCGTCTTGCCCGATGCAGGTAGTTCCTCAACCAAAGGGGCGTTGATTTTTCCGTCTGGTCTAACCGGTATGGTGCGAGATACTTCGGGATTTCCCCAGACAAACATTTCAATGCTGTCGCCTGGCCCGATGATGTAGGTATATTCCGAGGGCGGGTCTACGTTTGGTGCGAGTGGAGCACATCCCACGAGTAAAGAGGCGCAGAATAAAATTCCGCACAAAGCTCCATAATTAAAAAGACGCATAATATCTATCCCCAATTAGCTTTTTCTTAAAACAGCTCGCTCACGAAACCCGAGGTGAAAACAAGGTCAGCCGAAACCCTGACATAAAACCAACATTTGTTTTGTTTAAGCGGCGCGGTTTTGTGGAACGTCGGGTCTGATGCAAGCACAAAAAGCCTGGCTCTTCGCTCTCGATTTACAATGCGGCGCCCCATCTCGCCGGCTCAGGAAGCATACAAAGTCTAGCATAGCTGTTGCGCGCCCCTAAGACTGATTATTTCACCCAGAGGATCGCTATCACGCCAGCCAGGATGTGCTAACCGATTGATTTAACAACTTATATTTTAAATATCTCATTACGCAGTCTAGCGTCGCATATAGGATTAGCGCTGCACAAACTGTCTTATCCGAGTTATGGCCGCAGCCAATCGCTCAAGAGTGACCGCATATGAAAATCTAAGATGACTTTCGGGCGAATTTTTTCCGAAATCCTTACCCGGAGTTGTCGCCACGCCGGTTTCCTCTAACAAATTCAATGCAAAATCAAAGCTATTCGACGTAAACCGCCGGCAATCAGCGTACACATAAAAAGCACCATTTGGGATGGTGTTTAATGTAAATCCAATGCTCAACAGCTGCTCACAAAGAAAGTCTCTTCTTTCCCGAAAAACGCGTCGTCGCTGCTCCAATTCTTGTAAGTTCGCTTCGGTAAAGGAAGCCAGGGCGCCATATTGTGAAGGGGCGGGCGTAGAAATAAAAATGTTCTGTGCAAGTTTTTCGGCACTTTCGATGTAGTCGGCAGGAACCACAAGCCAGCCGACCCGCCAGCCTGTCATGCCAAAATATTTCGAAAAGCTGTTGACCACGAAAACCCGATCCGAGAGCGATAGAGCCGTCGGTGAAGGCTCGTCATATTCGAGTCCGTGATAGATCTCGTCTGATATCAAAAACCCCGATCGCCGCTCCAATTCAATGGTGAGTCTCTTCAACGCATCCGATTGCATTACGGTTCCAGTGGGATTCGAGGGCGATGCGATCACAACGCCCTTTGTTCGGCTGTCCCAGTGGGCGGACAGGACGTCCGAATTGAGCTGGAAGCACGTTGACGCGTCTACGGGAACCAACGAAGGAGTGCCACCAAAAAGTCGAACAAAATTCGCATAACATGGATAGCCAGGATCCGCCAACAGAACCTCGTCGCCTTCATTAAGCAGCAATCCCATCGCCAACAGAAAGCCGCCCGAGGCGCCTGGAGTGACAAAGATTCGTTCACTCGCGACATATACGCCGTAGCGGTCACGGTAATATTTCGATATAGCCTCGCGAAGCTCGGGCAGCCCGGCAGCCGGCGTATACTTTATTTCTCCGCGGCCCATGAATTCGGTCGCGTGTTGGATAACCAGCGGAGGCGTCGGAAAATCCGGTTCGCCGATTTCCATATGAATAATGTCCCGCCCCTGGCGCTCCAATGCATTGGCACGCGACAAAATTTCCATCACGTAGAAGGGCTGTATGCCAGCCATACGATTCGAAATCATCATTTTTGCATCCGTAACACGGCGGAATCGCCTTAAAGTGTCCCAGCAATCTCGTTAGCAGACGCCGGCCATCTTGCAGAACCGCGATTTGTCTGCTAGTAATATCCGGTTTTTGAACTTGGTTTAGGAGTTTACGGATGTCCAGCGCCCAAAAAGCCGATACCCATGTGACACCTTTCAGCTTCACGCCTTACCCGCTCAAGGAAGGCGAAGAATACATGAATGAGGCTCAAGTCGAGCACTTCCGTCGCATTCTACAGAATTGGAAGGCGGAACTCATGAAGGAAGTCGATCGGACGGTGCATCACATGCAGGACGAAGCGGCTAATTTCCCGGACCCGAACGACCGCGCGACGCAGGAATCCGAATTCAGCCTGGAACTGCGTACCCGCGACCGGGAACGGAAACTCATCAAAAAGATCGAAGAATCCCTGGAAAATCTCGAGCGTGGCGATTACGGTTATTGCGAGACCTGCGGCGTGGAAATCGGCCTGCGGCGCCTCGAGGCGCGGCCGACGGCGACCCAGTGCATCGACTGCAAGACTCTGGATGAAATCCGGGAAAAGCAAGTCGGCTAATCTTTGGTCCATTCATCCTCGGACTTGAACGACACCCAATTCTCGACGACCTCTTCTAAGCCAAAATACCGGGGCCGTTTCGCGCCATCGCCTACCGGCCCCCTGCATTTAGGCTCCCTCTACACAGCTCTCGCCAGTTTTCTCCAAGCCAAATCGCAGCAAGGCGAATGGTATTTGAGAATCGACGATGTCGACCCTTTTCGCACCATTGCCGATTCAGCAGACCGGATTCTTCGCACCCTGGAAACATTCGGTTTGCACTGGAACGGGCCTATCCTCTATCAGAGCGAGCGTTTGGAGGCCTATCGAGCCGCACTTGCGCGGCTCGATCATCAAGAGCTCCTTTATCCCTGCACCTGCTCGCGCAAAGACCTTGCGTCGTTCTCTGACGGAAATACGGACGCATCGATTTACCCGGGGTTCTGCCGGAACAGGAACAAGAAACCTGTGACCGACCCTCATGCCTTGCGCGTCATAACGGAAAACGCTGCGGTAACGTTCGAGGACATGCTCCAGGGACCAGTGACACAGAATCTGGCGAACGACGTCGGAGACTTCATCGTCTTCCGGCGCGATGCAGTTTATGCCTACCATTTGGCAACCGTGCTCGATGATGACGAACAAGGCATTACCGAAGTGGTTCGGGGCGTCGATTTGCTCGACTCCACGCCCCGGCAGATTTATTTGCAGCGGCTACTCGGATTGCCCACTCCGGTATACGCGCACGTTCCGGTTCTCCTAGATCAAATGGGACTCAAACTGAGCAAACAGACCTACGCCGATCCCGTGGATGGGCAAAATCCATCATCGACCTTGGTTAGCTTGTTGACCCTCTTAAACCAAAACCCGCCTCCGGATTTGCAATCGGCAAAAACGGACGATGTCCTCGATTGGGCACTCCGAAATTGGGACATTTCACGACTCTCGGCTCAGCGCACCATCCCGGTGAACTTATCGTGAGCTATCCTTACAAAACCTAAATAATGATCTCGTCTCTTACTCCGAATGCCGTAATGGCCGACGTCCCGCAAAAACAAAGTATTTCAGTCGGTTTTATGGTTTGACAAGTTATTGCTTTTCTTTAAAATTCCGTCCTCCAAATCACGACCCACTTCCCCGATTTTTCCTTAATGAAGGATTACCTGCTCATCCTGGTCGGCACGACCCTGGTCAATAACTTCGTCTTGGTCAAGTTTCTCGGGCTTTGCCCCTTCATGGGCGTATCCAAAAAACTTGAGACTGCGATGGGCATGGGTCTGGCGACGACCTTCGTACTGACCCTGTCTTCGGTGAGCAGTTATCTCGCCAACGAATATCTTCTGGTCCCTCTGGGACTGGAATATCTCCGCACCATCGTCTTCATCGTCGTCATCGCCGTGGTGGTGCAATTCACCGAAATGTTCGTACGCAAGTCGAGCCCCTTGCTCTATCAAGTGCTGGGCATATTTTTGCCCCTCATTACCACCAACTGTGCGGTGCTTGGCGTTGCGCTGCTGAATGTCCAGTCTCAGCACGGATTCATCGAGTCGTTTTTGTACGGTTTCGGTGCCGCTCTCGGCTTTACCTTGGTTTTGGTTCTGTTCGCAGCGGTTCGCGAACGAATAGACGCATCCGATGTTCCTTTACCTTTCCGCGGCAACGCTATCGCCTTGATTACCGCCGGCCTGATTTCCATGGCTTTCATGGGATTCTCCGGCCTCGTCAAGGGCTGATCCGGTTTCATCCATGTTGGCCGTATTCGTCGTTTGCGCATTGTTCGCTTTATTAGGCTTGATCCTGGGCTATTCAGCCCGGCGCTTCAAGGTCGAGGGCGATCCCTTGGTGGATAAAATCGACGCCGTATTGCCGCAAACGCAATGCGGGCAATGCGGTTTTCCCGGTTGCCGCCCGTATGCAGAAGCCATCGCGCGGGGCGATGCGGACATCAACCAGTGCCCTCCGGGCGGCGAGGAAGGCGTTATCGCGCTGGCCGATCTGCTGGGCGTCGAACCAAAGCCTTTGAGCGCCGAACATGGCATCGAAAAACCGAAGTCCGTTGCCATCATCGATGAAAGCAAATGCATCGGCTGCACCCTTTGCATTCAGGCCTGCCCCGTCGATGCGATCCTCGGCGCAGCCAAGCACATGCACACGGTCATTGCGTCGGAATGCACGGGCTGCGAACTGTGCGTGGCGCCATGCCCGGTGGATTGCATCCGCATGGAACCCGTTAAGGAAACCCTGGCCACCTGGCGATGGCCCGAACCCAAAGCAGTGGGTCAATGAACTTGTTCAAACTCTGGAACTTCCATGGCGGCCTTCATCTGGATGGCCATAAGCAGGAGTCCTGCAAAGCCCCGCTCGCCGTCGCGCGTTTACCGGAAAGGCTGCTTTTTCCGCTGCAACAGCGGAATGGCGAAGATTCCAAGCCCGTCGTCGCGCCCGGCGACCGGGTTCTGAAAGGCCAAGTCATCGCCCGCGACGACCACCCGTTCAATCCGCCGATTCACGCCTCCAGTTCCGGCATCGTCCGGAAGATCGAAGACTTGCCTCTGCCCCACCCGTCCGGCCTGACTGGATCGTGCATCGTCATCGAGACCGATGGCGAGGATGCCGCCATGGACTTCGCCGGCATAGAGGATTACCGGCAGTGTTCTCCCGACGAACTGCGCCGCAGGATATACGAAGCCGGAATCGTCGGCCTTGGCGGAGCCGCGTTCCCTACCTCGGTCAAGGTGGCACCGGGCAGCGATCGCAAGGTCGACACGCTGATTCTGAACGGCGCGGAATGCGAGCCCTACATCACTTGCGACGACAGCCTGCTCAGCCACTATCCGAACCACGTGCTGGAAGGCGCCAAAATCCTGCTCCAAATCCTGAAGGCGGAACGCTGTCTCCTGGCCGTGGAAGACGATATGCCGGACGCGCTGGCCGCACTGGAGAAGGCGAAGCAGCGCGGAGGTTTCGAGGCTATTCAGCTCGTGCGCGTTCCCGCCATTTATCCCACCGGCGGCGAGAAACAATTGATCAGCGTGCTGACCGGCCGCGAAGTACCGACGCGCGGCATTCCGGCCGACATCGGTATCGTCTGCCAGAATGTCGGAACGGCCGCAGCGGTTTATAACGCCATCGTTCACGGTACTCCTTTGATTTCCCGAATTGTGACGGTAACCGGCCGCGGCGTAAAACAGCCACAGAATGTTCTGGCTCGGATCGGTACGCCTTTCGCCGATCTCATCGAACAATGCGGCGGCTATACCAACGAAGCCGCGCGGCTCGTTCTAGGCGGACCGATGATGGGCTTTGACGTGCCGACCGATAATCTGCCTTTGACCAAATCGGCCAACTGCATACTGGTGGCCGGCCGCAACGAACTGATCGGCGAAAAGCGATCCCTGCCCTGCATTCGTTGCGGCGCTTGCGCCGAAGCCTGCCCGGTGAACCTGCTGCCGCAGCAGCTTTACTGGTACGGCCGTTCGGACCAGATCGAACGGGCGCTGGATTACAATCTGTTCGACTGCATCGAGTGCGGCTCCTGCGATGTCGTATGCCCCAGCCACATTCCGCTCGTCCAACATTTCCGCGCCACGAAAGGCAAGGCCATCGCCAAGCGGCGCGAGCGCGAAAAGGCCGATCATGCGCGCCTTCGTTTCGAGTCGCGCCAGGCGCGCAAGGAACAGGAGAAGCGCGAGCGCGCGGAAGCCGCGAAGCGGAAGAAAGAGAACCTGGGAACAGGAAAGTCGCCGGAAATCATCGAGGCTATCGAACGCGCAAAACTCCGCCGCGCGGAAAAATCGGCACCGTCAAGCGAAGGCGCCGCGCAGATTGATGGCGATAAGCAAGAAACGGTAGTGCCGCCGGCAGGCGCCGAGACTCGTCGAGAGTCCGCCAAGGTCGTTCACACCGAGACTCCGCCAGGCGGCCCGGAATCCGAAGCTCAAGCGGTGCCTTCGGAGATCGATTAGCCGGGCATTTCCAAATTCGACAGCCACTCGAAAAACATCCATCATTCAACACTCGCTCACATGCGTTTTCCGACCGCCCAGGCGCCTTACCTTGCCCCCGTCAACAGCGTCAACCGCATCATGCTGGAGGTGCTCGTTGCTCTGATTCCGGGCTTGGCGGCATTGGTGTGGCAATTCGGCCCTGGAGTGCTCGTGCAGTGCATGATCGCCCTGCTCGCGGCGCAGTTGGGCGAAGCCGCCATGCTCTCCTTGCGTCGCCGTCCGATTGCGCCTGCTCTTAGGGACTATAGCGCTGCCCTCACCGCCGTGCTGCTGGCCGTGTCGCTGCCGCCTTTGGCGCCCTGGTGGCTTACGGCTTTCGGAGCGCTTTTCGCCATCGTCATCGGCAAGCACCTGTACGGCGGGCTGGGATACAATCCCTTCAACCCGGCGATGGTCGGCTACGCCGTACTCCTGATCTCTTTTCCCCAGCACATGACCGCCTGGCTTCCGCCCAAGGAACTGAGCGGTTCAGCGCTGAGTTTTGCCGATGCCTGGAATGCGATCTTCACCCGCACGCTGCCGTCGGACATGACTTTCGACGCACTCACCATGGCGACCCCGCTCGACACGATCAAGACCCAGCTCGGGCTAAACCGGTTACTGGACGAAATTCAGGCCGGAGGGCTTTTCGCAGGAATCGGCGGCCGCGGCTGGCAATGGGTCAATTTCGGCTTTCTTCTGGGCGGATTGTGGATGCTGAAACGCGGCATCATCGGCTGGCAGATTCCGGTCGGATTCTTGGGCGCCCTGTTCGGCATTTCGCTGATCTTTTTCCTGATCGATCCGGCGGTCTACCCGACACCGCTGTTCCAGTGCTTCAGCGGAGCCGCCATGCTCGGAGCCTTCTTCATCGCGACCGATCCGGTCACGGCCTCGACCACGCCGCGCGGGCGATTGATTTACGGCGCATCGATCGGCCTACTGGTATTCGTCATCCGCGCCTGGGGCGGCTATCCGGACGGCGTCGCCTTTGCGGTTCTGCTGTTGAATCTGGCTGCGCCCACCATCGATCACTACACCCGTCCGCGGGTCTACGGACATCCGAAATGAATTTGCCCAAGCCCATCATCAATGCAGCCGCCGCGCTCGGAGTGTTCGCCGTCATCGGCATGGGACTCGTGGCCCTGGTGCACGACGGAACGAAAGAGCGCATCGAGTCCAACGAACAGGCCGTCCTGCTGCACACTTTGGAATCCTTGGTTCCGGCCGACTGGTTCGACAACGATATTCTCGCCGACACCATAACAGCCAGCGACCTCACCCTCGGCACCGATAAAGCGGTTACCATTTATCGCGCACGAAAAAACGGCAAGCCCGTGGCGGCCGTGCTCTCCCCTATCGCTCCGGACGGCTACAACGGCACAATCAGACTGCTGGTAGCAGTCCGCACGGACGGCTCGCTAGCCGGCGTCAGGGTCGTCAGCCATCGCGAAACGCCCGGACTCGGCGATCCCATCGATACCGACAAATCGGACTGGATATTGGGCTTCGACGGCCGCTCGCTGAGTAATCCTTCAGAATCCCGCTGGAAAGTCAAACGGGACGGCGGCGAGTTCGACCAGTTCACCGGAGCGACGATCACGCCACGCGCGGTAGTCAAAGCCGTTTACAAGACCCTGATTTTCTTTGAGCGGAACCAAGAGCGCCTATTTGACCAAGAGTCGGGAAGCTCCCTAGGATCGAATCCATGATCGACTTTTCCAAATACCAGAAAATCGTCCGCGACGGCCTCTGGCACAACAACCAGGCCTTCGTCGCGCTTCTGGGATTATGCCCCCTGCTGGCGGTCAGCAATTCGGTGATCAACAGCCTGGGGCTGGGTCTCGCCACCACCATGGCGCTGATCTTTTCCAACGTCATCGTTTCGCTGATCCGCAATCACGTCGCGACCGAAATCCGGTTGCCGGTGTTCGTACTCATCATCGCCTCGAACGTCACCGTCATCGAACTATTGATGAATGCCTTCTTCCACGATCTGCATAAGATTCTCGGCATCTTCATACCTCTGATCGTCACCAACTGCGCCATCATCGGACGCGCCGAAGCCTTCGCATCCAAGAATCCGGTCGATCGCGCGCTCATGGACGGCTTGTTCGTGGGGTTGGGATTCACCTTTGCACTGGTCATGCTCGGCGCCCTGCGCGAGGCGATAGGAACCGGTGCCGTGTTGAATCGAGCGGACTTGATGTTCGGCGAAATCGCCAAGAACTGGACTTTACCCGTCTTCAGCGACTACGACGGATTTCTGCTGGCAATTCTCCCGCCTGGCGCCTTCATTGGCCTCGGCCTCCTGATCGCGGTGAAAAACCTCATCGACGCCCGGGCGAAAACGAAAGCTCTCGGCAAGACTGCGCCGGTCCAAACAGACTCGCTCCATAAATCTCCCATGCATGAATCATGAACGCCGAAAAGCGCAGACGGATTTTCGAGCGTCTGGCCGCGGCGATCCCGGAGCCGACGACCGAGCTCAGGCACTCGACGCCTTTCGAGCTGCTGATCGCGGTGGTGCTGTCGGCGCAAGCGACCGACAAGGGCGTCAATAAGGCTACCGCCGAGCTATTCCCGGTCGCCAATACGCCCGAGACCATACTCGCCTTGGGTGAAGAAGGTCTCAAGGAATACATCAAGACTATCAACCTATATCCGAGCAAGGCCAAGAACATCATCGGACTTTGCCGGTTGCTGCTGGAAAAACACGGCGGCCAGGTGCCGCAAACAAGAGAAGAGTTGGAAGCACTGCCGGGTGTAGGCCGCAAGACCGCCAATGTCATCCTCAACACCGCATTCGGCCAGCATACCATCGCGGTTGATACCCATATCTTCCGCGTCGCCAACCGAACCCGGCTCGCGCCTGGCAAAACGGTATTGGAGGTCGAAAGGAAACTGGAGCGTACCGTTCCCAAACAGTATTTCAAGGATGCCCATCACCTTCTCATCCTGCACGGCCGCTATACCTGCGTCGCCCGGAAACCGAAATGCCCCATTTGCCCGATCGCCGACTTGTGCGAATACCCGGACAAAACTCCACCCGAATCCTTTTCGGATACCAAATAATCGTCCGAGACGATTTAAAACATTAGTGCTTGACTGAGAACCTCGTAACAGGTTTAATACGCAACTCGATTCGCCACTGGCCAGGTAGCTCAGTTGGTAGAGCAGAGGACTGAAAATCCTCGTGTCGGCGGTTCGATTCCGTCCCTGGCCACCATGTAAAACGAAAGTTTGCAATATTTTCTTCTGCGCAAACCTTTCTCGTCTTTCCGAAGACGTCTCCGAAAAACGCACTCACCCAAACCGACCAATCGGGCTTGCGATCTTAAGCGCCGCCACTGCGCCCGGCTCATGCCCTAGCCCTTAGAGCTAGTCGCCTTGGTCATCCGTAATGATCTTGGCCTTTAGGGGCGTCGAGGCAATACTTTCCGGTCACATGCTAATCGTCCGGCGGCGTGGCTGGTAACGAATCCTCGCGGATCTTTTCCGTCCCCCCCTGCGGATGACAGTGAACACGTGCCACTGCGCATGCGCTTCGCAAGGAGACCATGTTGCGACAACCACGGCTCGGTGCAGTTCACGGCCGCGATGTCTTGGGGGTCATGAGGGTGGCATTTCAGTTATCCCTTATCATGCCGTCATCGGGGTGGTATAAATTCGCCGGAAGGGGGCACGGTATAGGTGATCTCCAGCGTGATGTTGGAGAGATCCGAGACACAGACCGTGTTGTCCTGAGCCGTTAGACCATCGATCGACGGGCCTCCGGTCAGCAGAACGCCATACCCCCGCATTCCGCCCAGCGGAGGCGCGGGGCTGGAGAGTTGCCAGGCGATCGGAGAGGTTACATCCCATTGACGTGCATTGATGCGCGATGTCGGCTGTCCGCTGGCGAAGGTCGGGAGTCTACCCTGCACCGTTCCACCATTACGAACCCAATCCATGGAAGGGATGCGCACTTCCACGCAGCCGTTCGCTTTCACCTCGTAGTTTCCCTCTCCGTTTTGCCAGCATCGGTAGCTGTATCCCACGACAAGCGGACAGGAAGGAGCTTCGACCTCGTCGTAGCTCAGCACGGCACGGTCGACGATCTTGTCCGGAATCATGTCCATGAGAGTGAAGTCGAATTGCACGGCGCGCTCAAGAACGAAGGCGAAGCAATTTTCGCCGAGCCATCCGATCTCCGCCTGTCCCCACCCTACCATGCCGTCCATCACTCCGGGCATCGGGGTTAGCTCTCCGCAAGTGGAACTGTAGGTTCTACTCTCCCAGGCGTTACGGCTGGTGGTGACTCCTACGAGCAAGGTGTGCTGACCTACAGTGCGGAAGTCTACCCCTCCAGCAACCGTCCTCGATGCTGCGAGTGCGTTCTCTTCCCACACCCGCTGTCGGGCAGCTGGGGTAACACAGACCGTGTCTCCCTCATATGCCTCGCGCCAGACAAAGCCCGACAAGCAATAGTAGACGCCATCGCGCGGTCCCGGCTCGCGCCTGAACGGGGCTTTGGCGTTCTCATCCGCAGCAAGGGCACGGGATTGCGGAATGACGCAGACCAAGTCGTCTGCTCGCGCCGCTCGCCAGACGTATCCGGGAAGGCAGTCGCGAGGGTCTTGGGCAACAGACTCCTCAGCAACTCCGCCGATGAATGCAGGCAGCAGCAACAATGCGAGGGTCTTGTATCCGATCAACATAGTTTTCGACCTTTCTCTTGAAGCGCAAGAGCGATCCGGAATCCCAGGAAAAATAGACGCCTTCTTTTATGTAAAGGAGGACTATAGGGGGGATAGGAAGTTCAAAGGGCGTGATCGGTCAGTTCAGGTGAATGGTTCGCTTCCGATGAGCCGCCATTAAGCGGTGAGCGTTGAGACAACGGGCGGCTTGGGCTCGCGCTCGTTCGACCTTTGACGGTACTAAGTACATTCCGCAAATATTTGCGGAATCTCGACAGATTGGCTTGATTGGCGGGGTTGTCCTGCAGGTTGTCTATGCCGCAAGACTTCCCTGAATGTACTTAGAGCGTTTTCATCTCGCTCGTACGGCAAAACAGGCTTGGCAGGAGTCGTTGGCGCCTTCGGCTCGGGTGAATGGATTCAAGCATTCGTAGGTCGGCAATCCTTTGCCGACGAACCCGTTACCCCAACGGCACCGTCGGGAAGGGCGGCTTCGGCGCTCCCGAAGACGCCGTTTGCGATTGGAAGGGTCGCGACTAAAGCGACCGTTTGCGATTGGGAGGGATTCCCGACCTACGCGCGAGTGCCCGTACAGTCGGTATGAAAATGCTCTAATTGAAGGGGCGGTTCTTTACGTGATTGATCTCATACGCAAGAAAGAAGGCGTAAGGCTTTCGCTATTTGCCTGATGCCGCACAGCTCAGAACGTTCGTTTCCGTCCGCACGTCATGCTGGCCGGGAGCCGCTCATTGACGCTCCGAGCGTGTTCGACATGAGGGGTTCGGATCGCTTTTTCGAATCAAACGTTACTCTTCCTTGATTATTTCCAATTTCATTGTGGTCGAGGTCGAGGCCGAGGCGCTTTGGAGGGGTTTGAAACCAAGCTTTGGATCGTCGGTTCTACCGCCGCTGCATCCGAGACGCATGCAACGCTCCTTGAACTCCCCGAGGGCTTTATTTGCAGATGCCGCAGATTCATACGGCCCCATGATGCCTTCCCTAGCCTCGAAAAACCATTCGACCTGCCCTGTCGTACCGTTACGCGCCGAAAAAACACGATTGACGTTAAACATTGTTCTTATAGTAATGATTACCAAGCATAACCAACACTTCCCGCTCAGTGGCTATACCTGTGTGTTTGCTGGCAACTGATTCCGGCAGATGCATGACGGATGAGCAAGCAAAATATAGCACAAGGCATTTTCGCCGTTCTTTTCCGGGACGGTATCAGGTGGTTGACTTTCTCCTGTGGCCAGCCACAACCCGACCACAGGATTAGGAAGGTGTCCGGCTTTTCCATTCGGCATTGAACCGTCCCCGTCAGCGAGATCAGGGGACCACCTCCACGGTGGCCATCATGCCGTTGTCCTCGTGCGCCACGATATGGCAGTGGTATACGAACTTGCCGACGGTCACCGGATTGGTAAACGGAATCAGCAGCTTGACTCGGCTTTTCACGGGAAGATTGACTACGTCCTGCCGGCCTGTAAAAGGCACCGGCTGCCCGTCGATTTCTGTGACCTGAAAATCGAGCTGATGTATGTGAAACACGTGCATTTCGTCAGTCACATTCTCGATCGTCCATTCTTCCACATCCCCTAGCTTGACTTGGGTGTCGACGCGATTCGGATCGAACTGCTTGCCGTCGATGTAAAACTGGTTGGTGTCGGGATCCTCCGAGAATTGGAAACTGCGGTGCTGGGCAACGGGATGCCCGCGCAAATCCTCCACCGGAGGGAATTGGTCCGCGGTCGGAAGCTCGACCGGTTCGCGCTCGGCATCTTCTGAAATCAAGGTTGCCAGCACCACTTCCGGATACTGATCCCCATCGGGACCGGTATCGACGGCGAGAGTACGCAGTTGATAGATTCCGTGGCGACCGCCCTGAATCAGCACCTCGGTGCGCGATGCGGGCGGCAGTAAAATTTCCTCCCGCGGCACGAGCTCGGTATGGCGGTTGCCATCCGCGGCGATTTCATAAAGCACGTGATCGTCCAGCTTCAGACGGTAATAAATATCCGCTCCGATATTGCCGATCCGCCAAAACTGCGTTTCCCCTGGGCGAATCTTCAGGGCCGGGTTGACCATGCCGTTGACGGTGCGGGTCGTGCCGGCATTGCTGTCGATGTTGTCGGAAGGGATCTCGCCGCCGATGTTCTGAAAATCCTTGAGGAGCATGATGCGCTCCTTGATGCCGCTCAACTGCGGAAACGGATCGAGCATGCCCTCGACGATCAGACCACCCGACATGCCTCCGAAAATCTGCGCCTCGACCAAACCGTGCATGTGAGGGTGGTACCACAGGAAGCCCGCAGGGTGCTCGTCGGGAAATACGATTCGTTGCCGATAACGGGTATTCGGCATGATATCGACGAAGACATTGTCGCCATTATCCAGCGGCGACACGTTCGAGCCGTGGTGATGCAGATTCGTCGAATTTTCCAGCGAATTGACCAGCTCGAGATTCAGGGTATCACCGGGCCGAACTCTCAGCGTCGGTGGGATATAACTGTCATTAAACACCATGGCGACGACGCTCTGCCCGCCAATCTCGATTTCCTGCTTGCCGGCGGTAAGCGTGACGTTCAAGGCGCCATCCGAACTCGCGACTTCGGATGGATTTCGGAATGTTTCGGCAGAATCGCCCTGCTCTCGGCGTCCGTTTCCGTTTTCGGCGGAGTCGTCATGTTCCTCACCCACGGATGCCTGAATGATCGACTCCGGACCGGCATGACCCCATGGATTCGGGAGCGTTGCAACGACAAGACCGATAACCGCCAGCAAGGCCGCAACGGGTAGAAAGGGAAATTTGCGGGGTGTACGCATGACCGGCCCTCCTTGGCTAAAGGTCTTCGGAGCGAATATCCGTTAGTGCATTAATTCCTAACTCACGTTCCCGCCTGTTGGGCTAAAACAAGGCAAAAATCATGTGAGGAAGCTTCCTAACGGCTGTGACATTGCCGCATTCGGACCGAACAATGAAATCAGCAATCCAGCAGGGATCTTGCTGCCCAAAAGGCTCGTCCTTCAAACCCTAGAGCGTTTTCCGATCCGGTATCAGGGAGCCCGATAGGTAGGTCGGCAATCCCTTCCCAATCGCAAACGGTCGCTTTAGTCGCGACCCTTCCAATCGCAAAACGGCCGTCCTGGGAGCGCCAGGACGCCCCTTCCAACAAAATCCTTTGCCGAGCCGATAAGTCGGCAAGGGATTGCCGACCTACGTTCTTCCCGCCCGAACACGAATCCGTACACCGGGATGAAAAACGCTCTATTGCCTCGACGGTCGAAGACAGCCATTACGGGAGCCATTGTTAGAAAACGGGGAACTTCTCCGGTAGCGACGGAGTATTACGAACGAGTGCGTCGCAAGAAATCGGAGAGCCTTTTTGGTGGCCGATTTCCGGATCGTGGTATGGTAAGGCCCGGTTAAGCGTCGAATCGTTCCTCCGTTCGTCTTCCTCGCAGCAGCGAAAGTTATGGATTCCATCAGTGCGTTCGAAATCATCAAGGTGGGTATCGGCCCTTCCAGCTCCCACACGATGGGACCATGGCGGGCGGCATCGCTGTTTCTGGAAGCCTTGGGCGACCCGGACCGGGTCGAATCCCTGACCGTCCGGCTGTATGGCTCCCTCGCCAAAACCGGCCGCGGGCACGGCACCGACGTAGCCGTGTTGATGGGACTTTCCGGCGAGGATTACACGCTGATCGACACGGCCGTCATTCCGGACCGGATCGCGGCTATCAAGGCCAGCGGTTGGCTGCCCTTGGGCGGAAAACGGAATCTTCCTTTCGTCTGCGAACGGGACCTGGTGTTCGAGAGCTCGACCACCCTGCCGCGCCACGCCAACGGGATGTGTTTTCGGGCGATCCTTACGGACGGCGAAATTCTCGAGCGTATCTACTACTCTCTGGGCGGCGGGTTCGTGGCCGCAGACGATGACATGGAGCAGGCTTCGGCGGCGCGCGTCGTGACGCCTTATCCCTGCCACTCGGGGCAGGATTTGCTGCGAAATTGCAGAGCGCTGGGTTTGTCGGTCTCCGATTTGACCTATTTGAACGAGCAGGCCTGGAGATGCCGGGACGAGATCGACGCCGAGGCGCTTCGGCTATGGCGGGAAATCCGGCACTGTATCTTCCGCGGCGTGCACCGCGAAGGCTATCTGCCGGGCGGCTTGCGGGTCCGGCGCAGGGCACCGGAAATGCACCGCAAATTGCTGAACGGCGCCGACTATACGACGATCGAACAATGGTCCGATCTTCTGCGGCGTCAACCCCGTGATTTCGCCAACGTAGACCGGTGGGTGGTCTGTTTCGCCCTGTCGGTCAACGAGGAAAATGCGTCCTTTGGACGAGTCGTCACTGCACCCACCAACGGCGCCGCCGGGGTGATTCCCGCGGTGTTGATGTACGCTTGGTGCTTCGTCGACGGCTTCGACGAAGACAAGGTCATCCGCTTCATCCTCACTGCCGGCGAGATCGGCACCTTGTTCAAGAAAAACGCCACCATCTCCGCCGCCATGGGCGGCTGCCAGGCCGAAATCGGCGTTTCGTCCGCCATGGCAGCCGCGGGGCTGGCGGAAGTTTCGGGCGGTACACCGGAGCAGGTCTTGCAGGCGGCGGAAATCGCCATGGAGCACCACCTCGGATTGACCTGCGATCCGGTCGGAGGGCTGGTGCAGATTCCGTGCATCGAACGCAACACCATGGGCGCGGTCAAAGCCATCACCGCAGCGACCATCGCCCTGGACAGCGATCCGGCGGACGCCAGGGTCAGCCTCGATGCGGTGATCCAGACCATGTGGGAGACCGCAAAGGACATGAATGGCCGCTACAAAGAAACCGCCGAGGGTGGTCTTGCGGTACACATTCCGGTGAACGTGCCGGAGTGCTGAGCGGAGTATCGTGAGCATCCGATGCGCAAAAACAGGATAATGAGCGGCGCGCCCGCCACGCCCCCGCCGGAAAAGGCGGAGTTGACGTCCACAACTTCTGGCGCGCTACACCATGCCATTGCAAGCTCGCGCTTGTCGTATTGCCGACAATCGGAAGCGGTGGTCGTCACCGAGCTCGGCAATGCAGAGCTCCCGCTACGACCGCGTCTCCACGAACTCGACGGGTGTACTAGCGGCGCATCAGCACAAACGTAGACGGCGCATAAATTGCATTAGTGCCAAAATCAACAACGAGGAGACAAACCCGTGCCTGGATTACTACCCAGCGTCGATCCGGATGGCCTGCTTGAGTACTCGGTGGTCTACACCGACCGTGCGACCAACCACATGTCGAAGGTGTTTCAGGAAAGCATGCGCGACATCTCGCGTATCCTGAAAACTGTGCACAACGGCCACACGGCCGTCATCGTGCCCGGCTCCGGAACCTTTGCCATGGAGGCCGTGGCGCGCCAGTTCGCCACGAGCAAGAAGTGTCTGGTCATCCGCAACGGCTGGTTCAGCTATCGCTGGACCCAAATCTTCGAGATGGGCGGCATCCCATCGGAATCCACCGTCCTGATGGCGCGCCCCGTCGAGTCCGGACCGCAGCCCGCCTACGCCCCGCCGCCGTTCGAAGAAGTCGTTGCCGCGATCGGCCGCGAGAAGCCGGATCTCGTGTTCGCCCCGCATGTGGAAACTTCGGCGGGAATGATCCTGCCCGATGACTATCTTCGCGCCGTGGCGGATGCCGTACACGCGGTTGGCGGCCTGTTCGTGCTCGATTGCATCGCATCCGGCACGGTCTGGGTCGATATGCGCCAAATCGGAGTGGACATCTTGATCAGCGCACCGCAAAAAGACTGGAGCGCCCCGCCCTGCTGTGGGCTGGTGGTATTAAGCCCGGCGGCGCGCGACCGTATCGAGAACACCGCCAGCACCAGTTTTGCCGCTGACCTCAAAAAATGGCTGCAAATCATGGAGGCCTACGAACAGGGCGGACACGCCTACCATGCCACCATGCCAACCGATGGCCTGCGCGCTTTACGCGAGGTGATGCGCGAAACTGAAGCCTACGGCTTCGCCAAGGCGCGCGATGAGCAACTGGAACTCGGTCGCCGGGTGCGTGGGATATTGGCCGAGCGCGGCATCAAATCGGTCGCTGCGGCCGACTTCGGCGCCCCCGGCGTGGTAGTGTGCTACACCAGCGACGACGCCATCAAAACCGGCAAGAAATTCGCCGATCTCGGTCTGCAAATCGCGGCCGGGGTCCCGCTGCAATGCGGCGAAAGCCCCGATTTCAAGACTTTCCGCCTGGGTTTGTTCGGCTTAGACAAGTTGCAAAACATCGAGCGTACGGTTGCGACCCTGGCGCAGGCACTGGATCGGATCGAAAGGTTCTGAACGATTGCGTCATCGCGTCGGCGACGGAGTACGGTTCGGCGTAAGGGATTAGACTGCTGGAACAGACGCACTGGCTGCACAAGAACCAGCTCATCGGACGAGTGCGATCGGAACTGCGCGGAAAAAACGGGCGACCCTATTGCCTGCCGCGCAGATGCTCTCTTCTCGGAGATAAGGATTTTCGAAAGCCGCTTTTCGGACGGCTTCATACGTTTTTTGGACCTTCGCTTGCAAATTTCGATGACGGGTTCAGCCGATTGTCATGCACGATTCAACCTGATCATAGATGAATACAAGGACGCAAATCGCCAATGCGTCCGGTCAACACCGGACTGCAAGCTTCCCGCCATAGGCACTCCAGCATTTTTCCCGACAGGTTCATCTGTCCGATCTTGTTTTCGCCTCACAACCTCGCCTTCCTGACTTCGAATCCAGCATTTTTTTCGTCGACGATGCGGGTTTTCGCTGGCTGATCCGTCTTAACTTGATAGACCGTTGAATTCATAAGCAGAGGATAAGGGGGGATGAAACTTACGTCGCAAACTCGCGATGCAGGCATGTCTTCGGAATTCCGGGTATTTCCGTCGGCGCGTTATTTCGAGATTTGTTTCGAGCGACTTTATCGGCTGATTCAGAATCTGATGGATACCGCTGATCGCGATCTCCTACTGGTGCCGACGCACTTGGGTATTGACGTCGCGCAATGTGAAACCATCGCACGCCCCGTCTATCCCTGCTCGCCCAGCAAAACCGTCTCGAGTCGTCGACTCTACACGCGAAATATCCCTGACGATCTTGCCGGCCGATGAGTTTTGCTATCGGTAGGATCGACCTGGTCCGGTTGTCGGTTACCCTCTTGACCTTAGTCCTCTCGCTTCTGGCCGGGTGTGGAACGGCGCCAGATCGGGACGCGAAAAATGTCGGAGCGGGGATTCCCTCATTCTGGACGGCAACGTCAGGCCCTCAGAAAACGGTTTCCGAGCGTTGGGTCGAATCATTCGCCGATTCGACTTTGAGTGCCTTGGTGCATGAGGCTTTGGCAGGCAACTACGACCTGAAGTCCGCGGCCGCCCGTGTGGAGGCCGCCCGGCAGCAAGCCCGTATCGATGGCGCCGGACGCTGGCCTCAGCTTTTCTTCGCGCCGAGCTACGAACGCGCTCAGGTGCGTAGCGCGGGTTTCGGCTCGACCGAATTCGGCGCCTTCGAAGCCTTGTTCACGCTGGACTGGGAAGTGGATGTCTGGGGGCGGATACGCGCTTTCCAGCAGGCGTCCCAACAGGAAGCTGCCGCGACGGAAGCCGATTTCCACGCCGCGCGCCTATCCCTGGCGGCACGAACGGCACAGGCTTATTTCGAACTGGCAGAGGCCAAGCTCCAAGCCGAGGTTGCCGAGCGGTCGATCCGGGACAGGCGCACCATTGTCGACCTGGTGCGCGGCCGCTTCGCCCGGGGACTGGCGCGCGGCCTCGATCTGCGGCTGGCCCTTACCGACCTGGCCAATGCGGAAGCCCAGTTGGCGGCTGCGCGCAACCGGGTTCAAATCGTTACTCGCGTTCTGGAAGTCTTGCTAGGGCGCTATCCGGCGGCCGATCTGACGACGACGGCGTCTTTGCCCGATCCGCCCGCGCCGCTGTCGGCCGGGGTTCCCTCGGAACTGCTCGAACGGCGCCCTGACCTGATCGCCGCTTTCGACCGCCTGCGCGCCGCCGATTTCCGGGTGGAGAGCGCGCAAAAAGCCCTGCTGCCGCGCCTAGCCCTCACCGCTACCGGCGGCACCCGCAGCCCGGCCTTGACGGAACTGGTCGATCCCCGCGCGGCGGTCTGGAACGTCGCGATAGGCCTTCTGCAACCGCTCTTCACCGGCGGGCGGCTCAAGGGAGAGATTCGGCTGAACCAAGCTCTGGCGGAGGAAGCACTCAATCTGTACAAAAACACGGCGCTCAACGCCTTCCGCGAGGTGGAACAATCGCTCGCCGCGGAGGAATGGCTGAGGGAGGAAGAACGGGCGCTCAAGGAAGCCGTCGAACAAACCGAAGCAAGCCGAAAGCTGGCGGTCTATTCCTACCGTCACGGCTTCATCGAAATCCTGACCCTGCTGGACAGCTACCGAAGCACCCTGAACGCGCAAAGCGCACATCTCGCCGTCAAGCGGCAATTGCTCAGCAACCGAATCGATCTCTATTTGGCGCTGGGAGGGGAAGTATGAAATCGGAGAGTTTATCGTACGGAATATGTTGCACACCACGCAGTGTGGGCCAGACCGACGCGGATCTGGTACCTACCAACTGTCGAAGGATTTGGTCCACCTCCTGTCAAAACGCCGAATCGCGATTGCACCGGCACAAAACAGGCTCCGTTGCAAAAACTGTGTTGTCGAGCGAGGATGGCCGCGAGGGACTGAACATAGGAGGTCAAACGTGGATTCCGTATTCCGGTGGCGGCGCTTTGCGCCCGAAGTGATCCTGCCGGGCGTGCGCTGGTATTGCAAGTACGGCATCAGCTACCGCGACCTGGAAGAAATGATGCCGGAACGTGGCATCGCCGTCGATCATACGACGCTGTACCGCTGGGCGCAGCGCTACGCGCCCGAATTGGAGAAGCGTACGCTCTGGTATCAGAGCCGCCTGAGCTCGAGCTAGCGTGTGAACGAGACCTACATCAAGGTTCGCGGCGAGTGGAAATACCTGTTCCGCGCCATCGATAAAGAGGGCCGCACCCTCGACTTTTGCTTGTCGGATATCCGAAACGCCAAGGCCGCCAAGCGTTTCCTGGCCAAGGCGCTGAGGCGCTCGAAGCACTACCGGCCAGGCAAGATCAACACCGACAAGAACCCGGCCTACGGCGAAGCCATCCGCGAACTGAAGAAGGAAGGTTTGCTGCCGGCGGACTGCCTCCACCGGCAAGTGAAATATCTGAATGATCGCCTTGAATCCGATCCCGGTAAACTGAAGCGCTTGATTAAGCCGACCCTCGGCTTTCAGTCGATGCGAACGGCGTATGCCACGATCAAGGGCTTCGAGGTGATGCGCATGTTCCCGAAGCGCCAGTTCGACTTTTGGATCGACGCCGTCGGTGGCCGAACCGAGGCGTGCTTCGTCAACCGGCTATTCAGCGTGTATGCCTGACCCGGCGACAGGCCGAACGGCTCAGAAACGTGCTTAAACCATTTTTGCAACGGAGCCGGGCGCCTGGTGTGCGCGTAGCGGGCCGCGAATTCGTCCGACAGCGAGGCCAGAATGCCATCCACCAACAGCCGCATCCGGCGCAACGGATGCGTTTGAGGAACCCGGTCTTCCCGGTTCACGTAGCTAAACAGGACTCCTTGGGTGACATCTTTGCCGCGCATCGTCGTTCTCGAAAAAATAAAGCGGGTAGTTTAACCGGTCACAGTCCCACACTACCTGATTAGGTGCGACCGGCAGAGTTTTTCACCAGCCTGCTAACGTGAAAACAATAGTTTTCACCGTTTCATTCGGAACTTGGGTGGCCTGTAGACAGCCGCCTTGGGCAGATCATGACTTTACGGTGCCTTTGAGTTGTTCACCCAATAAGCCCCGGTTTTGTTGGAGGGATTTTACTGCCGGCGCAATAGCTCAGGTAAAACTCGATACCCAAATGGAAATCCCCGGATACACGTCCCAACACTCTATATTGTAGAGACAGCCTAATACCTCGTTCTCTGCTAATTGGGCCTAGATACAGGGTAATATTCGGATTCATCCACCCGTCGGATGGATGGCTGGTACCGGCCATCCATCTTCCAGGCTGTCCGCTTGGGACTATATCATCACGAGACGCTTACCTTATAACCCGGTAACTTGCAGGAAATTCGCGCCTGTTACGGGTAACTGGTTAGTAACCGCAAATCCGACAGAAGCGCCGGTCGGATGCGAAATAAAAGATATCAAGCATACACCACCGTCTGGCTGACCTCCGGTCGAGGCACCACCGATGCCGCATGTCGATCCGCCTTCCACAGTGGCCAAGACTTGGTCTTGAAGGGGGGTAGCGCCCTTAATTTCACCGAGCGCATGGAAATCACTGGCGATAGCTGGAGCGGCGATCATCATGGTTGCCAACATACTCACTGAAAACATCATTTTCCTCATTGTGATTACTCCTAAATATTGCCGAGTTGGAGCGGGTAATAGGTCCCTTCAGGGTGCGAAATACCCCATCCTTAATCGACTCAAATAAACCGGGCAAAAAATACCCGGACCAAAGTTTGAAGATATCCATTCCTCCTGACTACAGTCCGTTGGTGGGGAGAATACGAAGAATTGAATGGCTGGCCTTAGGGAAATAATCTCGAAGTGAGACAGGACAATTTCCCGAACGAATGCAATAAATATCCCAGCACCGTGATACCCGCTATGGCAGCTTATCGATTCAGCAATTAAAGGGTTATTATACGAGGGCGGATAACACGGAGTGGAGTCCTTTCAGGGTCATGCCCCGCTCCGATTCCTATTGATTAGGAGCACAATAATGGAAAAAACGATATTGTTGGGTAGTGCGATCGCAGTCAATTTGGCTCTCGCTCCAATTAGCGTATATGGAACGACTCCGAGCGCCGTTTCGACTACACCAACGGATTTGACGGGATGTATTCCAATTGATGATTCGAGCACGGATGCTTGGAATACCGGAGAGTTTTGTCCCGACTCCGGCCAGGGCATCCCGACCGCCGGCTCCGCTAATATGTCGGCTGCCAGCAGCCCTCCAGCCGCAGCGAGCGCGCGGTCAATTCACAGCACGCCAGTTTCCGCCATTAACCCGGTTATCGCTTCACCGGCCCGCACCGAATGTCTGTCTGCCGGCGGTGCGAATGCCGCCGGCCCCGAAGGGTTTTGTCTGGCTTCGGAGATCGGCACCTCGCTTGCCAAGCTGGCGAATTTTGCGGCCACCAACGAGCTGGCGGCAAAGCGCTTGCAGTTTCTGCAGGTGACTTTCAAAAACAGGCCCATATTGAGCGGATCTCGGCTTCTTCCCGCGGATGACAATACCCCTTTGGTTGCGGAATGCTCGTCGGCAGGCGGTTCGACCGCGTTTACCGCCGGAGGGTTTTGCCTGAGTTCGGACCTGACCGAACTCGCAGCGAACATGGCGAAACTTTCGGTCGCGAACAGTCTCTCCGCAGCGAGCCTTAATTTCGTTCAGGTTACCTTCGGCGACCGCGAAATGCTTGGCGAAGCCGGTGAACTTTCGGGTTCTGGGACGTCGACGGGTCCGGAATGTACGTTGGTCGACGGCTCCCGTGCTGTGGCCGGAAATCCGGGAGGGTTTTGTATGGCATCGGACCTCGGCTCGTCGACTGCCGATCTGTTCGCGAATTTTACGGTAGCCAATGACTTGCCCGTGGTCGGCGTGCAATTTCTGCAAATTGCGTTTGATCAAGCGCACTCACAACATTTCCGCAGGACCGTTTGGCCTGGGGGCAAAAAGTGCGAGTCAGTTGACGGCTCGGCCGCGACTATCGGAGATGCTGACGGGGCCTGTATGGTTTCGGACCTTGCGACGCCCAGTACCGACTATTCCGCGAATTTTTCGGTAGCCAATAGTTTAGCCATCGCGGGTATGCAATACGTACAGGCTACGTTCGGGCGCAATCAACTCCCCGCCGGCACGGCACGTTCCACGACTGTCGGCGCGCCAACCGACGGGAGATGTTCGTCGGCTCAGGGTTCGACTGCGGCTAGCACGAACGCCGGCGGATTTTGCCTTGTTGCGGATCGCGGCAGGTCGGCCTTGGGCTTTGCAAATTTTGCGATTGCCAATGACCTGCCGGTTGCAAGTTTGCGGTTCCTTCAGGTGCCGTTTGGAGACAGGGCCACAGCGAAAAAACTCGGTGCCGGGAAGGAAGGTGATCCGATCGGCGCTGTCATTACGGATTCTTCGGCTTTTAATCGTCGGCTGGTGCCGCCGAGTCTTGTGGTCAGTACCGGTAATCTGCCCTTCCATTTCCCCGCTTTTGATCCAACATTCGCCTTCAGACCCTACTCAAACCAGGATCGAAAGAGGAACTCTTTTCTTTCGCTCTCGTTAGGCTGCGAGGCCGAATATGCGGATACGCCGGCAGATCAATCGCTATTGGAGCGGTTGTTGAATCTCGGTCCGGCCCCATGTGTTCGCGATCGGGTACGCTGGGGAAAGCTTTTACTTCACTGATCTTGAAGTGCCTTACCGACAATGAACCGCCCCGGGTTTGGTGGAGGCTCCAACCTTTGAGAAGATGGAGCCATGAGGAAGTCTACGAAGTTTTCCCCCGAGGTGCGCGAGCGTGCGGTTCGATTGGTGTTCGAGTGCCGCAATGAGCACCCCTCGCAATGGGCCGCTGTTGAATCCATCGCGGGCAAGATTGGGTGTACCCCCCAGACACTGCTGGAGTGGGTGCGCCGGCATGAACGAGACACGGGTCAACGCGACGGTCTAACCTCGGCTGAACAGCAACGCATCAAGGAACTCGAGCGGAAAGTGAAGGAACTGCGCAAGGCCAATGGAACCCTCAAGCTGGCTAGCGCGTTTTTCGCCCAGGCGGAGCTCGACCGCCGACTCAAGTCCCGAGGGCCTTCGTCGACGCGCATCGGGAGCGCTTCGGGGTCGAGCCGATCTGCACAAGGTCTTGCAAATCGCCCCGTCGGGCTACAGGCGCTATGCTGCACCGCAGCGCAACCCCGCACTGCGTTGTGCACGTGCCCAGCGCGACGATACCCTGATCCCACATATCGAACACGTCTGGCAGGCCAACCTGCAGGTCTACGGTGCCGACAAAGTTTGGCGACAAATAAACCGGGAAGGTATCGCGGTGGCCCGCTGTACGGTCGAGCGGCTCATGCGACGTCTGGGCCTGCGTGGCGCCATCCGCGGCAAGGTGGTACGTACCACGCTTAGCGATAACAAGGCGCCATGCCCGCTGGACCGGGTCAATCGGCAATTCGAGGCCGAGCGCCCCAACCAGCTTTGAGTGTCGGACGTCACCTATGTCTCCACAGAGCATTTTCATACCTACTGTACGGGCACTCGCGCGTAGGTCGGGAATCCCTCCCAATCGCAAACGGTCGCTTTAGTCGCGACCCTTCCAATCGCAAACGGCGTCTTCGGGAGCGCCGAAGCCGCCCTTCCCGACGGTGCCGTTGGGGTAACGGGTTCGTCGGCAAAGGATTGCCGACCTACGAATGCTTGAATCTATTCACCCGAGCCGAAGGCGCCAACGACTCCTGCCAGGCCTGTTTTGCCGTACGAGCGAGATGAAAATGCTCAAGCCGAAACGATCAACGGGCTGTACAAAGCCGAGTTGATCCACCGGCGGGCGCCCTGGAAGACACGGGAAGCCGTCGAATTGGCCACTCTCGAACGGGTGTCCTGGTTCAACCACTCCAGGCTACTCGAACCCATCGGCTATATCCCGCCAGCAGAAGCTGAGGCAAACTATTATCGGCAACTAGCCAATCAGGCTGCCTCGCAGACCTGACTTAAACCAACGAGCCTCCACGATTCCCGGGGCGGTTCACTTTAGTCTTAAAGGTCTTGGTGATGGGGGGCTCTCCCTTGCGGCGTACTTGGATATTCCAGGAACCGCTTGGAAGCTTTCGGAGTGTGGCCATGCAGAACCTCTCTCAATGTTCAGTGTGAACAAAATGTGAACGAGAAGGGTTCTGAGGAGAGCAAGAACTACATTAAGTTCTTGTTTGAAATGGCGCGCCCGAGACGACTCGAACGTCCGACCTTTGGCTCCGGAGGCCAACGCTCTATCCAACTGAGCTACGGGCGCATCGGGCCTTATCCAAAAAATTTGTTGTTTGCCAATTACTTGGAAATTCACCTGGGGATTCTCGGTCCCCTAAACAAGGTAACAAAACATGCACCATTCGGCTAGCAGTGTGGCAAATTTGTGGCAATCTCTGCGGTCTTTTTGCGGAAATCTCTTATCCTAATCAGCAGCTTAGAACGGGAGCTTTCTATGCCGCTTAAGCGCTGTCATGCACAACTCGCCTACCTTAATCGTCGCACAACCTCGGCTCTTCTTCCCGAGAGCTCTCGGTCGTGGAAGACAAAAGCAAAACGGCAGTAGGTGGCGCCAGTATTACCACCGGCGCCGACCCAGCCACTCTTCGATCAATCAGTGGCGTTCAAGATGTCCATCTTGATCGCGTAGAAACTGGCTCGCCCCCCGCCAGGAATGGAATGCTTGCTCATTGATCGGTCCTTATCATTCTGAAAAAGCCAACCGCGCTTCTTGAGCTCACTACAGGCGGTTTTGACGTCGAATCCACGACAGGCTTCTTCCATGGTCCCCTTCGTTAGCAAATACAATCCGCGCCCGTGATCGGTATACCCCACCAGCTTCGACTTAGTCTTGTCGGATGCCGTTGCGGACAGCGTTTCGAAGCGGCGCCGATGTGTGACCAAGAAATTTTGCAACGCTTCAATGCATCGCGCGCTGTCGGAGAGATCGGGAGCATTCTCTTTAAGCCACACGTTGAGCATCTCCACAATACTCAGCCATAGCTCTCTTAGCTCGACGCGCAGAACCCCAAACTCTCGCGCCAAAAGCCCCGCTGTTAAGACTAAAGCAAATCGCTTGATCACACGACACTGCTCCGGCGTTAGAGAACCAACCTTATTGCAGAGTTTGCTCTCGAGTTCTTTGAAGAATTCTTCGATCTTTTTTCGATCAAGACGAACCAGCTTCGTCAGGTAAGCTTCGATCGCGCAGCCGTAATAACGACTGCACGCTGTTTTAAGCTGATCAACGAATCGCCCCGTATCCTGACCCTTGTTGTCGGCGATCACGCGGTCACCGACTGGTAGATCAATCAGCCGAATCAACTGCCCACCTTTCGCGGCTTTACGTCCGCCTTCAATCATGGCGCGGGCTGATAATTCCCCCGTCGAGAGCACCACGGTTCGCCATGTGCTCGTCTCCCTAAGATTGCGATTGGCGTCCATGGCACTCTTCCCTTTACCGCCCAGCAAGTCGTATATCTGTCTGCCGAAGTCGTCCACCTTACTAGTGCCGATCTCATCAAGCAGCAGGAGATTGTCATTATGAGCGCTAGCCATGCCCTCTAGACCGTTGCTCGTTGCGTTCCAGCGTGTAATGAACGAGTTGGTGTGCGCACCACCCGCAGGATCGGCTCCACACCCCCATACGCTAGCCGCTACCTGCAGCGCCGTTGTTTTCCCGCGCGAGGTCAAACCATGAAAATGAAAGCCGCCGCTTTCGAGATTCAATATTTTGAGGAGCGGTCCAGCAAAAGCGGCACACAGTGAAAACATCAGCACGGGATTGCCTCGGCACGGTTCAGCAACGTGGATTTGCCATTCCTTTAAGCTTCCTTGGATGCGGATCGAATCGAGTCCGGGTTGGTGCTGCTCGGATGCGAGGATGATTTTTTGATATCCTGCCGTCTCCGCTCCATAGACCCGATCATTGGGAAGCACATAGATTGCTTTGGCCTCCAGCCAGCCGACTTTCGAGGCGAAAAGACTCCGATCCAGCGGTGTAAATGCTGTCAAATACTGAAGCAATTTTCCCTCTTGCCCGGGCGTCACTCTCAAGCCTTTAGTCGCCAATTCCTTAGCTACCCCCCGTCCCGAGTCATGGAAGCGCTCGGACGGAATTGCCCACTCTTGTTGCTCACCATCATGATCGAGCCAGCACACCACGACGCTCCATCGAGTTTTCTCCTCATTCGAGGCGAGCGCCGTCACCCAGACTGGCCCTGCGATAAGTTTGCCCTCCGTGTCGAGGACGCCGACCTCATCCAGGCTATAACCCTCAGGCAGCTTAACCCCGGCCCACGCCGCTCGTTTCGAGGAATCGGGATTCCCTCCCTCCGGTGCCATCTGTTGAGCGGACAGCATCCCTGCCTCATGCCCTTTAAGAAAAATGATGTTATCGGACCGGCCTTCAAGGCGTGCGGTGTTGTTAGCGGCTACGTGATGTTGTGTATTCAAATGAACCTCCTTTGGTCGAGATTGATGAGAATCGAGACCTATCGTCTAAGCCGTCTGTGCCGGATTCGGCGTGGCCCCACATCAGCATAAAAGCTAGTTTCATGCCATTCATAATTTTTATTTTATTTTCCGTTACATATATATGTCACGAGAGACGGTTATGACCCCAACAACTCATCACTAGTGACTTATTTTTTGAGCGAACTTAAAATTCCTAGTCCAATCTGAATCACAAAATTCATACGGCATGAGCACAAGCAAAAAGCGAGGCACCAAAGGTTCAGGAGCGGAACGCCAAGCTAGGATGAGAGCGAACCGACGAGCTGCTGGAATGAAGGAAGTCGTAGTTTGGCTAGACACTGGCTCGCTAGAGCTCTTGAAAAAGCTCAGAAGCGAATATCCAACTAATGAGGCGGTTGTCGCCGATGCGCTGAAAGCACTCGATGAAAAGTTAAAGGAGGCTAAGCTTGCCCTGGTGCTTCAACATCATGCATCTAATCCCACAGCGGGTAGCTGGTGATCGGTTAATGTTGGCGGGCAACAATAAATGGTTTAGCCCCATTGAGTGAAATGGCGGGACATGCAGGACAAAGGATTTCCGACACATCTTATCCCGCTCTTAGACTAGAACCGCTGGACCATCCCTCACCCTCATTCGGATTGCGGAAATACAATCATCACAAATGACCTATTGCTCCCCTTTTGTAGGCAGCTGCATTGAAATTAGTCGTTACTAAAACTCTAAAGCCATGAACGGCTCAACGTTAGGTAGGCATTGACTCGAAGCACCTCTGAGCGGATCGGCAGAGTAACCTTCCGCTGTTCGGCCCTAGCGAGTAATTGCGCATCGCAGTAAATAGACATTGCTTTACATCTGCCTCTTCGCTTGGGCGATCGTTGCCCCCAGCTCAATAAACGACCCACAAAATCCTAGCCCCCGCACGCACAAAGAGGCTTTGTTGATTCATCTCGTTGCCTCTCACTTGAGGCTGGTGTTAAAGCCCGAATCCTGAAAAAGTTCAACCGTGTAGATTGCTGATAAACAGTTAGGTCGACTGGCAAAGCTGTCATGCCGAACTATATTGGAAGTAATACGCCGCGCGTGTCGCCGTAATGCCTGCTGTGCACTCGTCTCATAACAAGACCAAGAGGGAAACATGAAAGTCGCCCGCTTAGCCATCTCCAACTTCAGGGGCATCAAGTCCGCCGAGCTGTTGTTCGACGGACATACCCTAATGGTTGGTTCGAACAATGTTGGCAAAAGCACGATCTGCGAGGCGCTTGACCTTGTCCTTGGCGCCGATCGCCTCAACCGATTCCCTGCTATCGATGAGTTCGACTTCTATAATGCTCAATATCTCGCGCCGGCAGCTGAAGGCGCGGAATCTGAGCCAATCAAGATCCGGATTGAGGCAATCCTGATTGATCTGAGCGCCGAAATTGACCTTAAGTGTGGTGGTAATACTGAATTCTGGCACTTACAAGAAAAGCGCCTGCTGGGGACCGGAGAGATAGCTGCCGCCAACCCGCCACACGTCGTCCCCTGTTTGCGCGTGGAAACTATTGGTCAATACAATCCCGAAGAAGACGAGTTCGAGGTCAAGACGTTTTTCAGCCACAGCCCTGATGCGCCGGCCGGTGAACTGACACAGGTGCCGAAATCGATCAAGCGACAGTTCGGGTTTCTGTATTTGCGCACGCTTCGGACGGGATCGCGAGCTTTGAGCCTTGAGCGTGGATCGTTACTGGACATCATTCTGCGCACCAAAGGCGTGAAGACTAATCTGTGGGAAAAGATGATTGATCGGCTGCGCAACCTGGAGATAGAGGCTGACGCCATCGAGATCGCACCCGTGCTTAGATCGGTTGAAAGGCGCCTTTCTCGTTACATTGCCCTTGAGCACCCAGGTTTTGCAACCAAGCTTCACGTTTCGGAGCTGACCCGAGAGCACCTTCGGAAGACGATGTCTTTCTTCCTGGCCCTAACGTCCGACCAGGGGCACGTGCCTTTTCCGCACGCTGGGACCGGCACTGTCAACACCCTTGTGCTGGCACTGCTTTCTTTTATAGCTGACCTTAAACCGGAGACTGTAATCTTCGCCATGGAGGAACCTGAAATCGCTGTGCCTCCGCACACCCAGCGGCGGATTGCGAACTACTTTCTTACTAAAACCACCCAAGCCTTTGTCACTTCCCACTCGCCCTTTGTCATCGAGCGGTTTGAGCCTTCTCAGACCTTGCTGCTGTCGCGGCAAAGCGGAGTGGTCAGCTCGCGCAAGGTGTCGGAAGCCACAGGACTCAAGGACAACGAATTCAAGCGCTATGCCCGCTGGGGACTGTCGGAATGCATGCTTGGCAAGGCCGCCATTGTCGTAGAAGGGTTGACTGAATTCCACGCCTTACCTGTTGCCGCACGCCGTATGGAGGAGCGCGACCCCAATCTCCAGCCGCTTGACATCGCTGGCGCTGCATTCTTCAACTCCGATGGCGACGGCAATGGCCCCAAATTCGGAAAGTTCTTCAAGACGTTGGGCCTCAAGACTGTTGCCTTCTACGACTACAAGGCCAATCGACCAGAAACTCAGACGACAAGCTACGCTGAGAATTTTGACTTGAACTTCGAACATACCCACAAAGGCTTTGAAGACCTCGTGGTCACGGAGATGCCGGCTGAGCGACTTTGGAGCTTCCTTGCCGCCATTAAGGCAAGCGGAGAAGCCGGAAATGTAGGTATTCCTGCAGAAAAGCCTGTCGAAGGTGAGATTCGAGTGATTGCCAAGAAGGCATTAGCAAGCAATAAGGGTGCAGGATGGGCTGCAAGGCTATTTGAGGAATGCGACTTTGAGGAACTGCCCACGACAGTCACGGCGTTCCTCGCTGAGGTTTTCTCCATGTTCCCGCATCCGCCTGCATCTGAGGAAGACGACCAGTTGCCGGTGACTGAAGTAACCATAGCTGATCCTGATGCTGCCGCAGAGACATCCGCCGCAGCCGCATGAGTGGCGAGGTCTGTCAGCTACGCGAGAGCGTTCTGGCTTGTGATGGTCATGCGCTGGTCCTTGGGGGACCAGGAAGCGGAAAAACCACGCTTGCCCTGCGCAAGACGATTAAGCGCATCAAGGAGGGAATGCTCCCCGGACAAACTGCCCTTTTCCTAAGCTTCTCGCGTGCGGCAGTGGCTCGAATTCTTGACGCGGCCAGGCTTGAGGCAAACAAGGAAGAACAAGACCAGCTTTCCATACAAACTTTCCACTCGTTCTTCTGGGATATCCTCAAGGCACATGCCTATCTCCTCGGGGCACCTCGAAAGCTCACGATTCTTCTGCCACAGGACGAGAAGGCGCTCTCGGGCGGGCTAGATGAGGAGGACGAGGAATGGGATGAATGGATAGCCGAGCGAGCACGGCTGTTTCGGGAAGACGGTCGAATCGCTTTTGACCTCTTTGCCCCCAACGCCGCAGACCTGCTTGCCGCAAGCGGCTATCTGCGGTCCTCCATCGCCAGACGTCATCCCATCATTATCGTCGACGAAGCGCAGGACACGGGCCAGCACGCGTGGCGATGCATCGAGATGCTAGCGCCACATACCCAAATCATCTGTCTTGCCGACCTTGAACAACAGATCTTTGACTACCTACCGGGCGTCGGACCCGAACGTGTGGCGGCCATTCGGGCTACTTTAAATCCGCATGAGGTTGACCTCGGGACTCAGAACCACAGGAGTCCAGACTCCGAAATTCTAGCGTTTGGGAACGATATCCTGGCGGGCAAAGTCCGCGGTGGCCCATACAAAGGAGTGTCATCCCTCTCCTATCGGCCCGAGAAACCTCCACCAAATTGGAATCATGTGCTACGACGCGCGCTTCACGAACTGTTCCAAGCCGTTGAAGCCCAATCCGGCGCTCAACCAGAGACGATAGCCATCCTCGTCTCGAACAACCGCAGCGCATTGAAAATGTCCAACGGGCTTAATGCCCTTGGCAGTTACGTTGGAAAGGCTATTTCTCACAAGCTACTGTTCGATGAGGCCGAAGCCCTTTTGTCCGCCCGCTTCGCTGCCTTTTTGCTGGAACCTAAAAATCTCACTGAAATTGAATCCGATGTGGCGACCAGTATGGAAATGATCGCGGCCGCCAAGAGCTCCACCGGTCAGGGCAAGGCTGCGGTTGCAAAGCTACTAGAGCAAGCCAACAAGATCCGGCACGGGAAGTCCCTGTCGATCAACATCGCCAACTCACTTCGAAGCGTGATATCGAACTTGCACCTTACGAATTTCACGGGGGACCCGGCCAAGGACTGGCTAACTGTCAAGCATGTGTTACGAGCAACCAATCAGGCTGAGCTTGTTCGAGTCGCCTCTCAACTCGATTTTTTAGTCGCATTCCGCCGCGGAGACCGGATTTCCGCAGGGCTCGCATCCGAATGGCTTCGCGACGGGGCTTACACAAACGCCCGAGCGGTTCTGGATCTTGCTCTCGCCCAAGAGCAGATTCTGGATGGGGTCGAGGCCCCGGCTAGAATTCAGATCATGAACGTTCACAAAGCGAAGGGCAAACAATTCGATGGGGTCATAGTCGTCCGAGAAGCGCGAAGAACTCAAGACAGTGTCGAATCATCTTTCGTATGGCGTGGCGATATGCCTCCATTCTCCAAGAGTCGCCGCCTGTTACGAGTAGCTGTGACCAGAGCTAAGGTCCATGCGCTCATCCTCAATCCTCAATGGCCTTCATGCCCGCTTCTCAAGTGGCACAAGTTCAAAAAAGGCTAATGGACAAAGGGGTGCCACTGATTCCTCGGAAATCATCCCAGGAGTATGGATTGGCCCGTAATCTGTAAGTGACAACGAGACCGCATTTAGCCAAATCTGCGCGAGTTGCTTACTACCGTCAAAGCAGCGTAGCGGCGTGCTTTTTCGGAATCTGATAACGGTGAAGAACGCCGATCTTGAAACTGTCCTGACGCGAATCCTGAACGTCCGCATTCACCTACCGCGTGACCTTCTTGAGCGTGGCCAAATGTTGATCAAGGGCTTTGCGTAGATCAGCGCGAGCCAATCGCGCGCACATGATTACAGGAGGCGCGATTCGATTCATCGTTTCACCATGCGGCGATGAAGTCCTGGCCTGTGCTCTGAGCTCGGCTGATTTCCGTTTTGCCTCTGCGACCGAGATCTCACCGACCGCTCCCAACACCCGGATCGTTTTTCTGCCACCTTGACGATACGAGCAGACAAAGACTTTTTTGCCGGTTGGGTATATTCGAACGCCAAACCCTTTGTGAGTGCGATCCCATCGAATATCTTGAGCATTCGGTGTCCCTCCTTTTCGATATTCAAACACTGCAATGTCCGCATCCGAAAATTTCATCGGCCAGCCTCCAAGGAGTTGGTTGGTTCAAGTGCCATAACAATCCAGATATATTATTTGAAGTAAATACTGACTTAACCAGAACTGCCGCCGCTTAATGTATATTATTATTCTGAACACAAATAACCATTACACCATCAATCATAACTGACTTAATCACACACTATTCCCAGCTATAAACCTACTATTTACCTGTCATTTTAATTACATTTGTCGATATACTGTAAGCGTCCGACGGTTACCGTCGTGACAGCCTCAAGCCGCCAACGGCTGGGTCAGTTCCGTCACCTGATCGGCCAGGTTCCAGGGTAGGAACTCGTCGATTCGATTGACGGGATGCTCGGCG